>Ga0224557_1000239_pt1 | contig 63707 bp, 60 predicted proteins | sample 714S31014metaG_FD_180677 | JGI IMG/M metagenome (GOLD analysis project Ga0224557, IMG submission 180677) | Peat soil microbial communities from Stordalen Mire, Sweden - 717 S3 10-14 | ecosystem: Environmental > Terrestrial > Soil > Wetlands > Peat | place: Sweden: Norrbotten County, Stordalen...
GCGGAATTGCAAACAATTGAAAACAAAGAGACGCAGGGGCTAAAGCCCAACATCTTCCTGCTGAACTGGCGGCACGACTGAAGTCGTGCCCTGACGCTTCTTGCCCTCTCCGTGGAATTTTGCAAGTAGCTCATATTATCAGATTTTGCGTTGACCTATCGAGATTCTCTACCTGCGCAACCCCTCAATCTCCCGCCAGTTGTTCGAGGAGCGTGTCGAAGTCTTCAAGGCGGCCGTATTCGATGATGACTTTGCCGCGGCCGTTGTGGTCTTCGATATGGACCTTGAGGCCGAGGGCGCGTTGCAGGCGGTCCTGAACTTCGCGGACGTTGGGGTCGATGGGAGGCTCGGGTTTGAGGTCTTTCTTCGCCGCCTTCTCAGGATGCAGCAGGCCCTGGACATAGGTCTCTGTTTGGCGAACAGAAAGCGAAAGCCCTATGATCCGCTTAGCCGCCTTCTCGATCTCCTCGGCGTGTTCGAGGGCTAGCAATGTGCGCGCGTGGCCAAAGCTGAGCTGGCCGGACTCGACGTTAGCCTGCACCGAGGCAGGCAGGCGCAGCAGGCGGAGGAAGTTGGCCACGGAGGCGCGATCCTTGCCGGTGCGCTGAGCCATCTGCTCCTGGGTCATGTGAAACTCGCGCGAAAGGCGCTCAAAAGCGCGGGCTTGCTCCATCGGGTTCAGGTCGGCGCGCTGGAGGTTTTCGACGATGGTGATCTCCATTGCCTGCTCGTCGGAGACCTGGCGGAGGTTGGCCGGGATGGTGGCCTTGCCGGCAAGCTGGGAGGCTCGCCAGCGCCGCTCTCCGGCGATGAGCTGAAAGCGGCCATTGGCAAGTGGACGCAGCAATACAGCCTGTACCACGCCATTGGCGGTGATGGAGGCGGCCAGCTCGGCCAACTGCTCCTCGTTGACATGAGAGCGGGTCTGGAAGGGATTGGGATCGATTTGATCGAGAGGGATCTCGCGGGGTTTACCGCCTTCCGGCTCGGCCAGAGAGGGGGTGGGGGCTTGCACCCGAGGGAGAAGGGAATCCAGGCCCTTGCCCAGGGCGCGGCGTTTTGGATCAAACTTGGTTTCGGGGGCGGCGACGGTCATGGTTCAAAATCCTCTGTCCCGGCAAAAGCTGCCGGAAATCTTCACTTCTGCGGTTTGCTGAAGTCAAGGCACTGGTTGCGGGCCCTCACTCAGGACGGCCGTCAGGAATATGGCCAGAAACGGACACTCTTGTCCACTTTCTCTGGATGGATGGCTGCGGCAGCTTTACGTTCAGCGCTGCGCGGGCTCTCGATTCCGTTGCGTGCGAGAAACTCCCCGGCAAGCTCGAAATAGGCCTCTGTTCCTCGGGAACGGGCATCGTAGAGGGCGACGGGCTTTCCGTGGCTGGGCGCCTCCGCCAGGCGTATATTGCGAGGAATCACAGTGCGGTATAGGCGTTCGCGGAAGTACTCGCGGAGGGTCTCGGTGACCTGTTGAGCCAGGTTTGTCCGATCGTCGTACATGGTGAGCAGAACGCCTTCGATGGCGACGGACGGATTGAAGGCCGCGCGGACCCGTTCGAGGTTTGATATCAACTCGGAGATGCCCTCCAGAGCGAAGTATTCGGCCTGCATCGGAACGATCAAGCTGTTGGCGGCGACGAGTGCGTTGAGGGTCAGCAGGTCGAGTGCCGGGGGACAGTCCAGGATCACAAGGTCGTAGTTGGCCTGAATTGGGTGGAGCGCCTGGCGCAGGCGGCCGGCCCGGTCGCTTGCCGCGGCCAACTCGATGTTCGCGCCGGTAAGGTTCTTTGAGCCAGGAAGGAGCCAGAGGAGATCGACTTGAGTGGGTAGGATCACCTGTTCCGCGGAAGCATCTCCCATAAGCACGTCATAGATTGAGTGCCGGTTGTCATCGCGCTGGAAGCCGAGACCTGAGGAAGCGTTGGCCTGGGGGTCGCAGTCGACCAGGAGGACCTTCAGGCCTTCGAGTGCGAGGCATGCAGCGAGGTTGATAGCTGTTGTGGTCTTGCCAACTCCGCCCTTTTGGTTGACAACACCGAGAATCTTGCCCATGGCAATCAAGAGTAAAGGGCAGGCGAGTTTGAGGGTAGGGAGTTGCGCTGTGGAGAACGGGGCGCGACTGTGGAAAGCCTTTGATTGGGGAAGGGTCGAGTGCCGATCAAACGCTTGACAGGGAAGGAGTTCTTGGCGGGAGGAGCGGCGGGAGATTGAGGCTTGCGGAAAGCGTGTCGTGGTGGAAAACTCCCTGGTTTTTAGTTGGGTTGCGGGGCATTTTCATTGCGTTGTTCCGAATTGAAACTGTGCCCGAATTGGGCCAAACCGGTTTTTGTTCCACGTGGAACATTTCCATTTTGGGCCGAGTTCCCAGGATGTTCCACGTGGAACAACAACCATCCCTGCATTTAATTCGGAACCGGTGAATTTGCCCCTCCCTCATCCCCGCTTCCGCATACATCACTGCGAACCTTCTGCCGTTGCAGTACAATTCCCTTCGATTTCAGCCCGTCTGCATACATGCGCCTCTCGATCTCTCCAAAACAAAAGGATTTGCCTGGATGGAATGAGAAGCAATAAGGCAGTCAGGAGATGTTCTCCTCGCCCAAGAAATTCCCAGCCACGGACCTGACCACTCAGCTAACCCGTGCAGAAAGGTAGACCATGGATACTCCGAATGCTTTTATCGGCAAAACCGCTCCGCCAACACAAAACGAAATCGATGCGGCCCTGGGGGCAACCGCCGATGTGTGGAACCAGTTACTCCACTGGTTCGCGGAGCAAGGCGTCGCCGATCAGGAATGGAAGTCGTCCTCACCCAAGTACGGCTGGTCTCTCCGTCTCAAGCTCAAGAAAAGGACCATCGTTTATCTCGCCCCGTGCGAAGGTTGCTTCCGCGTGGCCTTCGTCCTTGGCGATAGGGCTGTGGCGGCCGCCCGACAAAGCGATCTCTCAAAAACCACACTCAAATTGCTCGATGAAGCCCCGCGCTACGCGGAGGGAACCGGCGTCCGGCTCATCGTCAAGGCAACAAAAGACCTCGCTTCGGTCCGTAAGCTCGCTGCGATCAAGCTGGCGAACTGATTGCTTGCTTTCCCACGGCAAGCAGACGGGCGTCGCCGCCAGGGAGCGGACTCTCCGCTTCCCAGCAAAAGCTTCCTCCGGCTGAAGCTTGAATGCTGGCCAATCCAGCGTGACTGGTCATCACCGCAAGCCAGCCTCCAGGAGCGACGAGCCTGGCTGCGGCCTCAACCGCCTGCGGCATCCGGTCCACGGCGCGCAGCGTCACGCAATCGAACTGAGCGGTCAGCGACTCCGCGCGATGGGGATAAATCGTTGCGGAAATCCCAAGAACACGGACCGCCTCTTGAAGAAAGGCGGCTTTCTTTCCTTGAGATTCGGCCAAGGTTACAGCTATCTCGGGGCGGCACAGAGCGATAGGAATCCCCGGGAATCCCGCCCCGGAGCCGAAGTCGAGAAGAGTGGCGATCCCGTGGGGAAGCGCGCCAGCACAGGCGATCGACTCGACAAAATGCCGGGAGAGAATGCCGTCTTCATCCCGAATGGCGGTCAGGTTCACGCGAGCATTCCAGCGAAGAAGAAGAGAAAGGTAATCCTGAAAGCGGATGAGCATTGCCGGATCAAGCGGGTCGAGGCCAGCCTCGTTTAACAAGGCGTTGAGCTTCAACCGGACGCCGTCGGAGCCTTCACTCATACTGAACACTCATTCTCGCGACTCAAGCTGGGCGTCTGGATCATCAATTCGGCGTAGTTCCCACCCCTCTGCCGCGTCCACAAAGGCAGCAAAGATGGCGCGGGAAAATGCGCTTTGGGTATAGGTCCGCTCCGGGTGCCATTGCACCGCCAAAACAAAGTGGGCCGCTGAATCCAGCTCAACTGCCTCAATGACACCGTCCCCCGGAGAGATGGCGCTCACCAGCAGATTGTCGCCAGGTGAGCGGATTGCCTGATGGTGGCTTGAGTTCACCTGAGGCTCAGGCGACTGTCCAACGGACAAAAGCTTGGCCAGCTTCGAGCCTTTAGAAACTTGAACGGGATGCGCCTCCACGACCTCGCGACCGGGGCGGTGATTCACAACTGTCTTCAGATCCTGAATAAGCGACCCATTGCGCCAGACATTCAAGCCTTGGGCGCCGTGGCAGATTGCCAGGATCGGCTTGCGGAGGTTGAAGGCGTCCTGCAGCAGCAACTCGTCTACGGCTGTCCGTGCGGGGTCCGCCTCACCGCACTCCGGGATTGGATCTTCGCCAAACCTTTGCGGGTCAATGTCATAGAGGCTGCCAGGAAGCAGAATCCCCTGAACTCCGGCGAGAAGCCTGGCAACGCGATCCTGGCGCTCGTGCAAGGGCACAACAATCGGCGTTGCTCCGGCTGCGTGCAAGGCGACAAGATACGGTGGCAGCGACCGCTGATTGTAACTGGGGTCACTGCCGGTAGGTTCCGGAATTGCGATGCGGACTGACATGGAAGCACCAGTGTACTGAGAGATGCGGCTCTACGGATAGAACCTTGCGGCCGGTTTGAGTCAAACTTCAGCGCGCACCTCAGCTTGTTCAACTGAGTCCTGCGCGTTAACCCTCCCTGACCGGCTCAGGCTTTCAATGGCGTCGCGCAGTCGCGCTGTCAGCTCGTCGGTTTGGCGAGGGGTCATTCCCTTTGTCTCGATTGGCTCACCTGCGGCTAGCTCCAGGTTTCCTGAATAAAAATGGCGAGTATGAATCGGCAGTAGATCGTAGACCCCGCTCAGCCAGATAGGGACCAGCGGTACCTGGGCGCGAATAGCCAGATAGGCTGCGCCGGAGAGAAAGTCCTGCAACGCGCCGGTGGGTGTCCGCTTGCCCTCGGGAAAGATGAACAGCGGCATTCCGGCCCGCAAGGCCTTGACGCCGACCGCGAGGCTGGAGAGCGTAGCGCGGGGGTTGGCGGTGTTGATTGGAATCTGTCCTGATCGATCTAAGTACCATCCTATGAACGCGATAGGCCACAATTCCTTCTTTGCGAGAATGCGAAACTGGAACGGCAGCGCGGCAAAGATCACCGGCGTATCAAAGTAAGAAGTGTGGTTGGAGGCGTAGACGGCAACCGGAACTTTGCGCAGGTTTTCTGCCCCGCGGATGGTGAGCGAGCAGCCGGAGAGACGCACCAGGGCTCGCGCCCAGAAGCGGGCAATGCGTTGCTGCGCGCGGCCGCCCTTTTCCACGTATGACGCGAGCAGGGAAATCGAACCGCAGACGGCCGTAACCACAGTCATCACCGGGATCTGGAGTACATTGGTGCGCCAGCGGTAAAACCGGGGCAAGGGATTGGGACGCGGTGTCACGGTTGCAACCCCTCTCCGGCGAGCAGCAGGGTACGCGCCTCGCCCACCAGGTATACGGAACCCGAGACCACCACAAGTCCGCCCTCCGCGCGCTGCTTTGCAAGGTGCAGGGCCTGGCTGACTGAATCGACGCCGACAGCTTCTGTCCCCGTGGCGTGGGCTGCCGCCAACAGGTCGGCCAGAGTAGCGGCGCGGGCGGTGTGGATGGGCGGGATGATGACCTGGTCAAAGAGCGAAAAAAGAATTTGCGCCATCTCCGCGATGGGCTTGTCACGCAGGCAACTGAAGATGAGGGTGCGCGGCCTGTCAACTCCTGAAGGGCCGCTGAGGTCCGGGCTCAGGCCGGCACGCAGCGCCCAGGCCCCGGCGGGATTATGCGCCACATCCAGAATCCATTCAACGCCGTCTCTCTCGATCCGCTCGAGGCGGGCCGGCCAGAGAGTCTTGCGAATGCCTTCGGCCATAGCCCTCGACGTAACACGAAAACCATGTTTGCCGGCCAACTCAGCAGCGGCGGCAATGGCCAACGCCACGTTGCGATGCTGATGGGCGCCGGAAAGCGGCGAATCCACCCGCACAGTCCCGCCGAGAGCCCGAACGCAATAGGAGCCATCCGCGTTCACGGCGGCAGGCGGCAGAAATGAGGCCGCATTGACCCCGCGCACGCCCAGTTCCGCCGCGACCTCGCCAAGAACCTGGTTGGCCTCAGGATGCTGTGGGAGGGTAATCATGGTTCCGCGACGGCGCAGAATCCCGGCCTTTTCACGCGCAATGGCGGCGATGGTTGAGCCCAGCCACTCGGTGTGGTCGAGCGAGATATCGGTGATGACGGAGAGCAGAGGATCGACGATGTTGGTCGCGTCCAGCCGCCCGCCCATGCCCACTTCGAGCACCGCGATGTCGACGCGCTTCTGGGCGAAATGCAAGAACGCCTGTGCGGTGAGTACCTCAAAGTAGCTGGGGAGTTGGGGAAGCTGGCCGTCCAGCACGAGTTGCCGCGCTGCGTCGTGGACGCGAAAGTAGAGGCTGGCAAAAGCATCGTCGGCAATCTCGGCGCGATCCAGGCGAATGCGCTCGTTGGCTCTGGCAAGATGGGGCGAGGTATAGAGGCCGGTGCGGATGCCAGACGCCGTCAGGATCGAGGCCAGCGTAGCCGCCGTGGAGCCCTTGCCGTTGGTTCCCGCAATCAGAACAGATGGAAAGCGGCGGTGCGGATTGCCCAGTGCGGCCAGCAGGATGCGAATCTCGTCCAGCGAGAATTTGCGCCGCGGCTGGCCTTGGCTCACGTAGAGCTCTGGCGCCATGGCATTCAGTTGATCGACGGCCGCGGAATAAGACATGGAAGCTACAGTATAAAAGGCGGATTGGGGGCTGTGCGGGAAGTGGCGTGAGATTGGCCTGTAACCCGGCCTTGATTTGTTCGGGGCAACCATCGAGGCCACCCACCCAGCGGATGCTCCTATCAAGCTTTGATCGTTACCGTCCTACTTTGGCCATCGAAGCGAATGTCCCACCGTTTCAGGACATTCCTTCCGATTATGCATGCGTAGGATGATTCTTTATAGAAGTCCCTTGCAAGGATTTGTACCGCCGCTATGCGTGGGAGTCCAGAGCCCGGGAAGCTAATTGAGCCACAATACTCTTCGCACTCACAATCTCCGTTCATGGTCCTGATTGGAAATGCAGGGTTCGTTAGGGAAAGACTGCAATTCTTGGCAAGCACCTTACTGATAATTGTGAATGGTGATCCCGTGTCTATTAAGGCTGTAGGGATCGGAGGTTCAGCATATTCTAGTCCGATGCTCGTGCCATATTCAACTTCGTCTACATATCTCGTCACGGAAAACTTGATGCATGGCCCGGGATCCCCAGGATCAAATGGATTCCACGGGAATTGGAACGTAGCCATGCCTATGCCACGAAATATACAGGTTCGGTCTTCCAAACCTGTTTGATTAGAAAGTTTCGGTCGGCACCAAACTGCCGTATCCCAGCCCTGAATGCGTCCTCGTACTCATCGAAGAATCCCTTCACAATGGTGTCCTCTCGGATCACAACGAACTTTCCGAGATGAGACTGAGCCCACTTCCAACGGTTAGCCTCGAATACTCTGAGCTCGGATTCTAACGGGGATGCCACCGCCATGATTACCCCCCCTCAAATCATACGACGCTACCTAACAGACATGCACGGTTTATCGTGTTACAATATGATAACGTGATAATGTGCTTACACGATAATATTGTCAAGCGGATTCCTGGCCTATGTGTCCAAAAGAAAGACATATTCCGGCGCATGCTCGTTCAACAACAATTGCCTTGACGGGGGAGGATAAACTCGCCATTCAGTTGATCGGCGCGGCGCGGAGACGAAGGGGCAGCAACCGCAGCACAATGAATGATGTTCTGGTTGATGCCCTTTGGGAACTAGCTAAAAAAGAAGGGGTAACAAGAGATCAGATTGCATCAGTTTTTCCGATCTTCTCGGAAAACGATCAAATAAACAAGAACGTCACGGAAATGCCAAAACCGAAAAGCAAGGCTTGATGCCCTTTTTCAACAAGTACTCGGTCCTGTCAAGTATAGTGCGGTCCTGGAGGACCGTTCCAACTGTGGCTGAATCAAGAACTCAACAGCAGTTGCAGGGCTTTGCGCGCGTCCTGCAGGCAAGCCCGCGCCTCATCTTCTGAAAGCAGCCCCTGGTGTACAGCCTTCTTGCCGGCATCGTTTACCTGGTTAGCCACTCGAGGGAAATCGGGATCGATGCCGGTGAGGATCAAATTATTATTCACCTCGTGGAGCAAATTGCCCAAGGTGGCGGCGTTGCGGTAGCGAGTGCGCACAAGACGGCTGAGTGTGGTGGGGATTTTCTGTTTGATGGCCTCTTCAAGCACCGAGCGGCACATGACGGCACACGCGGTGAATAGACCCAGGAAGTAGCAGCGAGTAGCCTCGTCCAGATAGCGGTCGGCCTCTTCGGAGCTTGCCGCGGCCACAACACATTCGCGCAGGTGGGTGGCGCGTAACACAGCCGGCTCGACCATCTGCAGCAGCTCTATCGCGAAAGCGGCGCGCAGCAAATCGTTCTGTTGCCCATCGAGAGCACGTTGTATCTCCTGCCATGCCGGGGTGTACCCGCCGCTATCGGCTTGCTGTAGCCGGGTAAGCGAGGTGAGCCTCTGCCGCGCGTGTTGAATGAAACCCTGCCGCATCTCCTGGGCCAGCATTCGCCAGCCAGCCACAAAGGCTACTGGATTTTGCTGGTAGCGGGCGTAGAGTTCGTCGTACACAATACCTGGCAAAACATCTCGCAATTGTGCAAAACGCCCGGTGCTTGCCAGCTCCGAGATCGCTTCGCAGAACTCCCGTCCCGGCGCACCCTCAGTAGACATCTGCAGGAGTTGGTCTTCCAGACGCGCAATGTCGATGGTCATGACCAAGGCTCCCGGCTGAATTCAAGTCTAAGAGTTAGTCCAATTCGTTCATCGAGAAATGAGAAGTATCCATGCAAATCGAGTACAGGAACGGGAAGACGTTTGGTCTTGTGTTGGCGACGGGAATCGACCTGGCTGGATGTAGACCTTCCTCCTCTCGAACTTTCCCTGACGGCTTTGCCGAAGGCAAGCCTTCTGTGCACGACAGGTCTTCTCCAAATGCTTGCACTCCTGCATCTTGGGCGCGCTTTTCACATAAACCGTCTGCTTTGCACAGGCTTTTTGCGAGTGTCTGTGGGAGACGTGGGAAACATGGGTACGATTACTCCTTTCTCAAGCTAGATTTCCAAAACTCCTGAATTGCACAGCTTGAATTTAGAAAACCCGGCAACCTCTCAAGTCCATACCCCACAATAACTTCGCTGGAATATCCACTTTTCCTAACTGAACTACGGGTACTACTGTCTTTTCTTTTAATCTCCTACTCTTTTCCTTAGTACCCGTCACACAGTGCGGGCAAACTCACAAAAACAGCCATTGGCAGGGGATTGTCCTTAGGCCAAACCGCTGTTCATTCATTCAAACGGGAACGCGGCTGGAATAGAGAGCAGGGAATCCAGAGAACCGGCCTTGTTTTCCACGCGCACTCGTACGCCGGGATGAATACAATCAAGAAGAAGAAAAGACAGCCACTTCCGCCAAACGGCAATGTGTTGTAGAGTGTGGCCAGTGCAGGAATTTGGCTTCGAGAGCGAAGGTAAGCTTATGCCGATCGTGGAAAGTGAAGTGGAGAAGCCGGCCGCGCAGGGGGCAGCGATGGAGATTACCGTTAGTCGCCAGGACCTGGTCAAGGAGCTTACCGCTACGCAAAGCGTGGTGGAGCGGAAGACCACCATCCCGATTCTGTCCAACTTTTTGATCGAGGCTGAGGGCGACCGCCTGAACATCACCGCGACAGATCTCGATCAGGCGATCCGCACCAGTGCAGAGGCCAAAGTAAAGAAGCCCGGCGCTTGCACCATTCCGGCGCGCAAACTCTACGACTACGTCAAGCTGCTGCCGGAAGGCGACATCTCCATCAAGCTGCTGGAGAACCATTGGGTGCAGATTCGCTCCGGCCGGTCAAACACGAAGATGGTGGGCATGGCGCGCGCCAACTACCCTCAGGTCCCGGAGTTCCCTACCGTAGCGGTTACAAGTATCTCCACATTGGCCCTAAAGACACTCATTGCGCGCACCATCTTCGCCATCTCCAACGAGGAGTCGCGCTATACGCTGAACGGCGCGCTTCTGGTGATCAAGGCGGAGTCGCTAGCCATGGTGGCTACTGACGGCCACCGGCTGTCCTTTGTCGAAAAGCCAAATGAAATTCTAGAGGGCATCAGCGGCGAGAAGCGTGTGCTGATTCCGCGCAAGGCCTTGCAGGAGCTGCAGCAACTACTGTCGGCTTCCGACGCGGAGAAGGTGGAGTTTGCCGACGACGAGCACACGCTGTTCTTCCGCGTGGGCCATCGGACGTTGAGCACACGCAAGCTGTCGGGGCAGTTTCCAAATTTTGAGGCAGTGATGCCGCGCGACAACACAAAGTTTGCAGTGGTGCGGTCGAGCGAGCTTTCCGCAGCCATTCAGCGCGTGGCCCAGTTCGCGGACGAGCGCTCCGGCGCCATCCGGCTGCGGCTTGAGGGCAATGAACTGAAGATCAGTTCCAGTTCGACAGAATCCGGCGAGAGCGAAGACACCATCGATACACCGTACTCAAGCGACCCGATCATGGTGGGTTTCAACTCGGTTTACATTTTGGATTTTCTGAAGGCCCTGAACAACGAGGGCGAGGTGCGGCTGGAGTTCAAGGACTCGCAATCGGCCGGCCAGATGCGGCCCGAGGATCCGGATGCGGAGTACAAGTACCGCTATGTGCTGATGCCGATGCGGATCTGAGGAAGGCAGCAAGTCAGCGACGGCCCGGCAGAGATGCTGGGCCGTGCTGTTTCTGGGTTGCAAGAACTGCGATAGCTCTCCAGATTTGACCAAGTCGACATTGACAATACTTGTCATTGTTTTATAGTGACAAGTATGCGCACCGCGAAGACTATCTCGATCACTCTTCCTCCTGAGTTATTGGTCAAGGCACAGGAGATTGCCGAACGCGAGCACAGGACGATCAGCGAACTTTTCCGCGAAGCGCTGCGCCGTTACAGGCCGATCGATCCAGCGTGGGAATCCCTCTTAAGGGAGACGCGAGCGATCGGCAAGGAGCTTGGTATTACCACAGAGGCGGATGTGGAGCGGCTCTCCAATGAGTTCCGGCAGGAAAAACTCCAGGCCGCAGGCCGATAGTGCGCGTTGTTGCGGACACAAACGTTCTCATCTCAGCCCTCATGTTCGGAGGGTTGCCGGGCGCATTTCTAAATTTCGTTCTTGTAGGCAAGTTAACTTTGGTGATCTCAACGCCGCTCTTGGACGAGCTGGACGAAAAGCTGCGGGTCAAGTTCGCGGTGCCAGAGAGCAAAGCGCTGACCGTTCAGTTGCTGCTCAGGAGCACGGCAAGAGTGGTGAGCCCCAATTTTCTGTTGAATGCAGTTCCAGATGATCCGGACGACAATCGCATTTTAGAATGCGCTGTTGCCGGCGATGCAAAGTTTGTTGTCAGCGGCGACCGTCATCTGCTCAAGCTTAGATCTCATGCCGGAATCAGGATTCTCACCGTCAGGCAGTTCCTTGAGACTACAGAATTGCACGCGGACTGATTCTTGAACCGGCAGCCCATCACGCCACCGCCGGCGCCTTCAAAAAATCCAACGCGCGGATCAAATAGCTCTTCAGGTTGCGGCGCTGCACGACCGCGTCGAGGAAACCTTTCTCGAGCAAAAACTCTGAGCGCTGAAAGCCCTCGGGGAGCTTCTGGCGGATGGTTTGCTCGATCACGCGAGGGCCGGCGAAACCAATGAGGGCGCCGGGTTCGGCGATGTTCAGGTCGCCCAGCATGGCAAAACTGGCGGTGACGCCGCCGGTGGTGGGATCGGTGAGCACGCAGATGTAAGGCACGTGGGCGTCGTCCAACTGGGCCAGCGCGGAGGATATTTTGGCCATCTGCATCAGGCTAACCACGCCCTCCATCATGCGTGCGCCTCCTGAGGCGGCAACGACGATGAGCGGCTTGCGGCCAATCCGCGCGCGGTCTACGGCGCGGGCAATTGTCTCGCCGACCACTGCGCCCATGGAACCGCCAATGAAGGCATACTCCATGGCGCTTAGAACGACCGAGTGTGTCCCCAACTGGCCGATGGCGTTGAGAATGGCATCGTCGAGGCCGGTAGCTTCCTGCGCAGCGCGGAGCCGCCTCTTGTAGGGCTTTACGTCGGTAAAGTTCAGCGGGTCGGTTGAACGCAGGCCGCCGTCCACAAGTTCATAACCGGGTTCGAGCAGCAGGTCGATGCGCGCGCGGGCGCCGATCTTGAAATGGTGCTGGCACTTTGGGCAGACATTCAGGTTGGATTCAAGGTCGGCCTTGAAAATGACCGCCCGGCATCCCACACACTTGATCCACAGGCCTTCTGTGCGAACAGTTCTCTCCGCCGAGTCAGCAGCATTCTCGGGGCCGGAACCGGATTCGTAGTCGCCGTTTTCTCTCTTGAACCAGGACATTCGAACTCTTTCTCAAACTCGGTGCGGATTCGATGCGCCGGTCAACATCCTGGGGGAAGGTCTTGCCCCGCAAAGTTACCGTCGCTTCAATATTCTATGCCGCGCTGGGCCAGAATGCCTTTCTGGTAAGCATGTTTTACCTCGCGCATCTCGGTAACGGTATCGGCCAGCTCAACCAATAGCGGGTGGGCATTGCGGCCGGTGAGGATGACGTGCACCATCTCCGGACGCCCGCGGAGAGCTTCGGCTACCACAGCGGGGTCCAGCATGCCGTAGCCGATGGCGTAGTTGATCTCGTCCAGGATGACCATATCCCACTCCCCTGAATAGATGGCATCGCGGGCCTCGGCCCATGCCGCCTGCACCAGGCGAATGTCTTCGGGGTCGGCCTCGGCGCCGCCGATCTTCACAAAGCCGCGGCCCATCTGCTTGAGGACGAAGTTCGGTCCAAAGGCCTGGACGGCATCCAACTCGCCGTAGTGCCAGGAGCCCTTGAGGAACTGAAGCATGAGCACCCTCATGCCGTTGCCCACGGCGCGCAGGGCCGTGCCCATGGCGGCGGTGGTCTTGCCCTTGCCGGGGCCGGTGTTGATCAGGATCAGTCCTTGACGCGAATCGGTCATAACAGTGGTCAGTAGTCAGTGATCAGTTGTCAGTATTCGGTTAAGAAGCGGCGATTGCTCTTTGGTTGCCCATTTCGGCTTCGGTAGAGTATCAGTTGCTGGCGCCAGTTGCAGCCTAACAACTGACCACTGACCACTGTTCACTGTCCACTGCTTTCAGTGTCCTGCGTGATACGGGTGGCCAGAGAGAATTGTAAATGCCCGGTATAGTTGTTCGGCTACTACCAGGCGGGCAAGAGCGTGAGCCAGCGTCATGGGCCCGAGCGAGAGCAGCAATTGAGCCCGCGCGCGAGCCGCTTCAGACCATCCACTGGCCGGACCGATCGCGAAGACGATGTGCTGGGCGCCCTCGTCACGGCGCGCTCCCAACCATGCGGCAAAAACTTCCGAGGTCATTTGCCGGCCGCGGCTGTCGAGCAGCACAGGCACAGCCCTGGTGCGGCCCTGCTGCCGATCAAGCCGAACAAGCCACTCGAGCATCGCTTCCTCGGTGCGAAATGCTTCGGACTGACAATGCGCAAAGGGCGAGCAGCGGTCGAGATAGACTTGAGTGAGCAAGTCGAATCCACCTTGAGACTTGGCCGGCGAGCCGGATTTGCCGCGGCCCTGTGCGCCGATATGGGCGAGTGTGAGGTTCATGGGCAGGAGGATACTCCAACAGGACTACGTTGATCATATGTGGGGTTGTCGCGAGATTCCCCAAAAACAAGAGGTACTGCCCATTTTTGGAATACGAAGGCTTAATTCTACATATTTTCATATTCCGTCTATAAATGCAGGGCAACAAGAATATGAGTAAATCGTTTAGTTTCAATAACGAACGAATTCTTTTTGCGATTCGTTGAGATTGGCACCCGTCATGCAGTATGCACACCAATAAGCTGTCTTCAGCATTGCAGGGGGACAGTGTTCTGCACCATGGTATCTGCAGGGTCGAAGCCTGGTCTCACGTCTCGTTTTAACGTTTTTCTGTCTTTTTTGAATCTCAACTGCGGACCGGGCCCATTCCCCTGACCGAGACGCCGAACCACACTACACGGATTGCGCAGGTGATGCCTTCAAAATCACCAGATGCGATGATCCATAGCACGGAACCGGCAAATTCATTAATCGAGGATGGAAGTCACATGAGAAATTGGACCGAACAACTGAAGCGTCTCGCCACCCCGCAGTGGCTCGCTGTGGCCCTTCTGGTGCTGTTTGCCCCATGCATTCTTGCGCAGGAGACAACCGGTGGTCTTCAAGGCACCGTGAAGGACCCGTCAGGCGCCGTGGTTGCCGGGGCCGATGTCGTTGCCACGACTCCGACCCTGGTCGGTTCCAAGGAGACCCGCACGGATGCCGCGGGCTATTACCGTTTTGCCAACCTGCCTCCCGGCGATTACACGCTCGTGGTCAAGGCGCAGGGCTTCGATACCCTCAAGCAGTCAGGGCTGACGCTTGAGGTCGGCCACCTCCCCACCATCAACCTTACGCTGAAAATCGGCGCGGTCAGCACCGTGGTTGAGGTCAAGACCGAGGGGCCGATGATCGATACCACCACCAACAGCACGCTGACCAATATCCCGGAAGACGTGCTCCAGGATGTTCCTCACGGGACTTCGTTCCAGTCTGTCATTCAGTTTGCCCCGGCGGCGCGCAATGAGCCGCTTGAGGGCGGCGCCCAGCTCAGCAACGGCAGCGGCGGCACTTCTCCCGGTAACGGCAGCTCCGGTGGCGCCTTCGGCTTCTCGATCGGCGGCGGCGCCGACTCTGAGAACTCCTACCTGGTTGAAGGCCAGGAGACGGCCAACATCATCGGCGGTTACTCCCACACCAACGTTCCATTCGACTTCATCTCGGAAGTACAGATGAAGACCTCGGGCGTTGAGGCCGAGTATGGCGGCGCATTGGGCGGCGTGATCAACGTGATCATGGACAAAGGCACCAACAAATGGCATGGCGCGGTGTTCAGCTCCTACCAGAACGGCGCCATGAACGGATCGCCGAACGCATTCTCCCGCTACGATCCGAACTCCAGCGGAACCCCCACCAGCTGGGGGCAGACCGACCCGACCTATCAGAACTACCAGCCGGTCCGGCCGCACTCAGGCGACTTTTTCCCCGGCGTTACCGTCGGCGGCCCGCTCGTGGATCTGTTTCCAAGGATCTACGGCGTTCCGGATTCCGTTTACAAGGCCATGCGGGATCGCATCAGCCTGTTTGCGGGCTACAACCCTGAGTTCAACGCCTACGAGACCAAGCTGAACTATGGCCCGAACGGCGGAATCCTACCGTTCAGCCAGAACACCCATACCGATTACGGCTACGCCCGCATCGATGCGGAGGTGACGCAGAAGATTCGCGTCTTTGGCTCATGGCTCGTCCAGGGTCAACGTCAGGCCGGTGAGTCGCTGCCCACCCCCGACTCGGCCTCGGGACTTTACAACGTCTATACGGGCTGCCAAGGGACGGGCTCATCGTTCAACTGCAGCGGCAATTACGTCAATCCGACCGCATTTGCTCACGACATCGGCTACACGGCGCCCAATATGACGCTGAATTCGGGTGCGGATATCACCCTTACCAACGCCCTGGTATCCACCACGCGGTTCGGCTACTACTTTGAGAACTACCACGACTATGGGTACCCGACCGCCAACCCAACTTATTTCTTTGAAGCCAGCGGCACGGCCGCATCTGGCAACACAGACACCAATGGCGCTCCCCTGCCGTCTGCTCTGGCTCAGGGCGGCGGCTTCCAAAGCCAGGCCGTTGACCAGAACTTTACCCACTACAACGCCAACAAGGCCGTCCAGTTCGATGAGGATATGGCCTGGTTCCACGCCGGCGCGGGTGGTACCCACAACTTCAAGTTCGGCTACCAGTTGCACCGCAACTCCAACTCCATCTTCCAGGCCTACAACGCGCCACTTGTTGAGGTCTATCCCGGCACCACGAACGCCTATAATCCGCAAGGGAAGGTAGGCGTGAACAATTGCACAGCGGTCGAGAACGCATATATGGCCAACGAGCCGGCTAGCAATTACGTCGGTGGTGCACCGCAGAACTACGGTTGCATGGGCCAATACGGCACCGTGAACGTGAACGACTTCGGCAGCGGCGGCGCGGCCATCGGCTTCAACCACAGCTTGTTTGCCCAGGATGGCTGGACGCTGGGGAAGGGCATCACCATCAACGCCGGCCTGCGCGTCGAGCGCGAGTATCTGCCGGCTGAGGACCAGCCCTCGACCGCGAAGATCACCAGGCCGATCAACTTCGGCTGGGGAGACAAAGTCGCTCCGCGTATCGGCGTGGCGTGGGATGTCTTCAAGAATGGGAAGATGAAGGTATTCGGCGGCTACGGCGAATACTTCGATCAGATGAAGCTGAACGTGGCCATCAGTTCTTACGGCGGCCAGTATTGGCAGGAATGCTGGTATGCACTGAACACACCCACTCTCACGGGCATCGTTCCCAGCTATGACAGCAACAACCGGTACTGCGAGGGTCAGAACTCCGCCAGTCAGGCCACTTTCGCAGGCGGCGGAACGCCGGGTGGACTGAACTTCCTGGAGAACATCAACAACCGCGCCTGGCCTACCACCTGCTCCACTTGCAGCGCAACGGAAGAAGGCACGGCTCCTGGACTGAAGCCCTACGCACAGCACGACTCGAACTTTGGCATTGACTACCAGATCTCGCCCACGATGGCATTCGAAGCACGATGGGATCGCAGGCGACTCGACCATGTCATCGAGGACTCGGCCATCTACAATCCCGCGGTCGGCGAAACGTTTGTGATCGTGAACCCTGGCCAGGGGATTAACTCCACTTTCACGGGTTTCTACAACTTCCTGTACGGCACCCCTGCGGACTGCTCCGACGGATGCCCGCCCAACACGACCATTCCGGCCGCCCGCAGCTATGACGGCATAGAGGCCCGGTTGATGAAATCGGTCAGCCAGCACTGGATGGGCATGATCTCGTACACCTACAGCAACCTCCGCGGCAACTACCCCGGCCTGACCAGTTCGGACGTAGCCGACGGCGGCGGCGGCCGCAACTCACCAAACAACAGCCGCTCCTTTGACGAGCCGTACTTCTCGTGGAACGCCAATGGCGGGTCTTCAAGCGGGCTGCTGCCCACCGATCGCCCCAACGCGCTCAAGGGATATGTGTATTACGATCTGCCTTGGGCCCGGAAGTTCGCAACCGACTTCGGCGTCTTCCAGTCGGCTTACAGCGGCACCCCGCTGACCAGCTACCTGGATGTGGGCTACGCCTTCCCAGGCGCCTTCCCGACCGACATTGTCAATCGCGGAAAGTGGATTGACGTCACCCAGAGCGCGACGAGCGGCTTGATCACCGCGAGCGCGCCGTACACCAAGCGCACGCCGTGGTATACCGACACGGATTTCAACTTCAAGCAGAACGTGAAGCTCGGGGAGTCGAAGACTCTTGCCTTTGACGCAACCTTTACCAACGTTCTGAACCAACATGCGGTGACTTCGTTTGGCCAGCAGATCGACTCCAACTATGCGGACAACTATGCTTCACCAACGACCTCCGGGTGTCTCGCCTACAACAAGGCAAACTACGGTCTCCCTTCTTCGTCCTGCTGGATCGCGGACGGTCCAGCTTTCTATGCGGGAGCCATGAACAAGTACAACTACCTGGCCGAGATGAATGCGTCTCCCCTCGGGAGCTCTGCCGGCGGCCCGATTACGATCAACAGCGAGTACGGCAAGCCCTACCTGTATCAGCTCAGCCGGAACATTCGCCTGGGCATTCACTTCACCTTCTAAGACCGCTCAACCGCACAAACAAAGGGGACCCGCCGCGGCGGGTCCCCTTTGTTTGTGGCAACGGTCAGAGGAGGGTGACAAGCGTTCCTAGAGCGAATCTGAGAGTCGCGGGTGCGGCCCCTACTTCTTCCCGGCGGCTTTCCTGGGCGAAGCCTTCTTTGCGGCTGCTTTCTTTGCAGCGGGCTTTGCAACCGCTTTCTTCGCTGGAGCGGCCTTTGCGCCAGCCACTGCTTTCTTTGCCGCCTTCTTTGTCTTAGCCTGAACGGCGGCCTTGGCGGACGCCTTGCTGCGGGCGGCGAGTGTCTTGGCGGCGAGAGCGGCCTTCAACTCGGCGTCGAACTCGGCCGGGGTGAGCGGGCGGGCGGACTTGCGCAGCCTTTCGATGTCGTAGAAGGCACGGCGCTCGGCGAGAAAGACGTGGACCACAAAGTCCACGTAGTCGAGCAGAATCCAGTGGCCCTGGCGGCGGCCCTCCACGGAGTTGGGCAATGCGCCGAACTCCTTCTTGAGGCGATGCTCGATCTCATCGGCGATGGCGATGGCCTGGCGGTCGTTCGAGGCGGAGGTCACGAGGAAGAAATCCGAGAGGCCGGCGTCGATGGGGTCGAGTTCGAGGATGCGGGTGTCTTCGCCCTTCTTGTCTAGACAGACCTGAGCCGCGGCCTGAACCAGGTTGCGGGTTTGGATGCGGGTTTGCTGGTGTGTTTGCGATGTCGTCATTCGGTGAAAATTGTCTCCAATCTCAATCGTAGACCCTCGTTTTGGGAGGGGGCAAGCCAGTTGATTTAGCCCGTCCATCCGAGTGGCGCGGCTAAAACCGCGCCCTTTCAAGGCAAATACATGCCCATCTGTGGGCCGGACACCACGAGCGCGGCTGGTCTTTTGCCAACTCCGCCAACTCCGCTACAAACTCCGTCCCACTGCCGCGGCAATCACTCTCAGCTCCCCAACCAGTTTCTCAAACTGATCGAGATACAGGGTCTGCGCCGCGTCGGAGGCAGCCTTGTCCGCGTTGGGGTGAATCTCCACCAGAATTGCGTCCGCTCCCGCTGCTACCGCGGCCTTTGCCATCGCGGGAACCATGTCGCGACGGCCCGTGCCATGCGACGGGTCGGCCACGATGGGCAGGTGCGACAGCTTCTTCACCACCGGAATCGCCGCGATATCCATCGTGTTCCGCGTCGAGGTCTCATAGGTGCGAATGCCGCGTTCGCACAGGATCACATCGTAGTTGCCGCCGGACATGATGTACTCGCTCGAAAGCAGCAACTCCTCGATGGTGGCCGCAATGCCGCGCTTCAACAGAACCGGCTTGCGCACCTGGCCCAACTCGCGCAGCAGGTTGAAGTTCTGCATGTTGCGCGCGCCCACCTGGAAGCAGTCGGTATAAGGCAGCATGGCCTCGATCTGCGAAATCTCCATGACCTCGCTCACCGTGAGCAGGCCGTTTGCCTCGGCGGCCTCGTGCATCAGTTGCAGCCCAGGAATTCCCAAGCCCTGAAATGCATACGGCGAACTGCGCGGCTTGAAGGCGCCTCCGCGCAAAAAACCGCCTCCCGCAGCCTTCACGCACGCGGCAGTTGCAAAGATCTGTTCGCGATTCTCAATGGCGCACGGCCCGGCGATGATCCCAACCTGCTCGCCGCCTATCTTGGCTCCGTTCGCAAACTCCACCACCGTGCCTTCCGGACGAAATGCGCGCCCGGCCAGCTTGTAAGGTGAAGTGATTCTGTGTACAGAGAGCACGCCGGACAGCAGCTCAAACCTTCTCAGCTCCACGCCGGCGGTGGGTCCCACTCCGGCCAGGATGGTCTGGGTTGCGCCCGTAGTTCGATGAACATTGACCCCGGATTCCACCATCGCATCGATCACTGCATCGATCTGGTCTTCCGTGGCCCTCTCCTGCATGGCTACAATCATCGCTTGTTCCCTGTCTCGGGCGCGTCTGCTTGTGTTTCTGCGCCAGTGCCGTGGCCCAGCGCGTGCGCCTGGGCGTTCCTCTCCGATGCCAACTCATCCCTCTGCAGGGCCCGCATCACGTCGATGATGCGCTCGTAGATATGCGTCAGTTCGATGTCCGGCAATGGACCCTTGTTGGCCGCGCGAATGTTGGCGTAGATCACCTTCTCGCGCGCCGGCTCGTAGACCGGCAGCGACGTAGCAACCTTCAGGTGACCGATCCGCTGCGCAGCCCGTGCCCGCTCGCTCAGCAACTCCACAAGCTGCCGGTCCAGAACATCAATTTGGTCTCGCAATTCTTCCAGCGTCATCCCATCCTCGTGTTGCGCCCCTCACTCGCCGGGCCGGCCTTTCTTCAAAGACCACTGCCTCGTCAACGCATAGGAGCAAGAGTCGAAATCCGTCCATGCGGCGTTGAATGCCGCGCTTGGGGTGTTTTACCGGGCCAGCGCCGCCTCAGGCAGGTGCAGGCCCTTGATAAATCGAGCCACTGCGCCGGGCGCTGCCTCGGGAGTCGACTTCTCAATCAACTCCACAATCGCGCTGCCGATCGCCGCGGCATCCGCGAATTCCGCCACCTGGGCCACGTGTTCCGCGTTACTGATGCCGAACCCCACGGCTACCGGCAGCTGGGTCCATCGCCGGATCCGAGCGACCAGCGAAGCGGCCTCGGCCGTCAAGCTCTGCTGCGTGCCGGTGATCCCAACCCGCGAGATCGCATAAACAAATCCCTTTGAATGAGTAGCGATCGCCTCAAGCCTCTCATCGGGGCTCGTCGGCGCAGCCAGAAAAATCGGCGCCAGCTTCACTCGCTCCATCTCGGCCAGGTACTCACCCGCCTCTTCCACAATCAGGTCGAGCACCAGCACTCCGTCCACGCCGGCCGCCGCTGCCTCATCGGCAAACTTGTGCATGCCGTACCGCAATATTGGATTCAGATAGCTGAAGATCACCAGCCCCGCCGCCGGCCGCGCCGCGCGAATCTCCGCAGCCAATGCCAGCACGTCCTTGAGCCGCGTCCCCCTGGCCAATGCCCGTTCCATGGCTCTCTGAATCACCGGCCCATCCGCCAGCGGATCGCTGAACGGCACGCCCAGCTCAATCACATCCGCGCCCGCATCGATGGCCTCAAGCGCAATCGCGCCCGTGACCTCAAGGCTCGGGTCACCAGCCGTCAAATAAACGACCAGTCCGGGTTTGCGCTCAAAAAGAATCGCCATCCAAGTCTCAGGGTTCCGGGATTCTACGGTCACGCTCCCTGGATATTCAACTCGCGCGCCAAAATCCCCATATCCTTGTCGCCGCGTCCAGAAAGATTCACCACCAGTATGTCATGGGCCGCCATCGTCGGAGCAAGGCGCAAACACTCGGCCACCGCGTGTGCGCTTTCCAGCGCCGGCAGTATCCCTTCCGTCCGCGCCAGCCTCACCACCGCATCCAGCGCCGCCGCATCGTCCTGCGAGGTGTACTCCGCCCTCCCCGAGTCGTGCAGCGCCGCGTGCTCTGGCCCAATCGACGCATAATCCAGCCCGGCAGAGACAGAGTGCGTCAGCGCAATCTGCCCATCCTCATCCTGCAGCACGTAGGAATATGTCCCCTGCAACACCCCCGGCGCACCGCCCGAGAACCGTGCCGCGTGCTCGCCCAGCGCCGTCCCGCGCCCGCCTGCCTCCACGCCGATCAGCCTCACTTGAGTATCGGGAATGAATTCATAGAACGCGCCAATTGCATTCGACCCGCCGCCCACGCAGGCGATCACGGCGGTAGGCAGCCGGCCCTCTTTCTCAAGAATCTGTTCCTTCATCTCGCGGCTGATGCAGCGATGGAAGTCCCGCACCATGGTCGGATAAGGGTGCGCCCCCAGCGCGCTGCCCAACAGATAATAGGTAGTCCGGACGTTGGTCACCCAGTCCCGCATCGCCTCGCTGATGGCGTCCTTCAGCGTCTTTGACCCCGCCGAAACCCCCCGCACCTCAGCGCCAAGCAGCCGCATGCGCAGCACGTTCAGCTCCTGCCGCTCCATGTCGACATCGCCCATGTAGACCACGCATTCCAGGCCGAGCAGCGCGCACACCGTCGCCGTCGCCACCCCATGTTGCCCCGCGCCAGTCTCCGCTATGACGCGCTTCTTGCCCATCCGCCTGGCCAGCAACCCCTGACCCAGCGCGTTGTTGATCTTGTGCGCCCCGGTATGCAGCAGGTCTTCGCGTTTCAGATAAATCTTCGCCCCGCCCAGTTGCTCCGTCAGCCGTTTCGCAAAGTAGAGCGGCGTAGGCCGCCCCGCATAATCCTTCAGCAGCCCCGCCAGCTCCGCCTGAAACGCCGCATCATTTTTCGCGGCGTCGTACTCGCGCTCCAGCTCGACGAGCGCCGCCATCAGCGTCTCCGGCACATACCGCCCGCCATAAACGCCAAACCGCCCCGGCCGCGACTCGGATGGTGCCAGATGTCCTGATGGTAGAATCACCGATGCCATTTTGGGGCCTCCCGCTCAACTGCCCAAGAATAGGGGAACTTTTCAGTGTACTAGGGCTGCGGCGGAGCCATCACACCGAGCGTTCGCGGATCAGAGCAACAAATTCAGGGGCAATCTTGTTGTGTATGGAAAGCAGCCGCTCCAGGCCTCCATGCCTTGCAGACTGTTCATGCAGTTTTAGAGCCACGACTTCCGGCGCAAGGTGGTACTGATGAACCAGGAACTCATCGGGGCTTTGCGCCACCACGTCCCATGGCGATAGTGCAGCTTCCGGGAAATCTTTCAGATTGAGCGTCACGATAGTCTGTGCGCCGCAGCGCACAGCGGCGGCAAGAACATGGCGGTCCTTGGGATGATTCGCCATGATTGGGATGAGCGACTCGTAGCCTTCTACCCAGGCATCCTCAAAGTGCTTTCGCAGCTCGCCGACCAGGTGCGCGGTCTGTTCTTGCGTCACTCCCAGCCTGGTTTCGAGTGTTCGCTTGGTCTCAGCCATAATCTCTTCCGACCAGCGCGGCAGGTAAAGACGAGGCGGCTCCGCGATGCGCAACAGAGTATCGCGAAGCGCGGCATTTACAAGAACGCAAGCATCCAGAATGACTTGGTAGCCAGGCATTATCCGTTCGGAAGCAACACCTTATCGTACAATCCTGCATCCTCTTCAAATTGAGCAATCCGATTGATCGCATCAATCTTGTCCTGGTCCCGGTGCTGCCTGTAGTCCATCAAATCCTTCAGGTAGACCCGCCGATGCGTTCCCGTCATGTGATAGTGCATCTTGCCCGTCTCCAGCAGTTTGACGAAGAAGGGCCGGGAAACGCCCAGGAAGTTCGCCGCCTCTTGCGTGGTCAGATCCTGCATCACAGGAACGATTGAGATAGCCTTGCCTTCCTGCATATTCTGGAGAATCCTCAGCAGGAGCGAGTAGACAACATCGGGCAGCTCCAATGCCTGTTCTCCCCCCCTGCCAACCAAAGAGGCTTTTCCTTCCCTCTGCATCAACTTCTGGAGTTCCTGGACCTGTTCCTGCTGAGAATTCGGAATCGAAATCGGATCGAGCATGGATGTGGTCATAAGTCCTCCAAAGTAGGCAACGAGCCTTTGTGTACCCAGCCATAATCACATATATACGAAATAAACGCAACAATCGAAATAATTATTCGGCATGAAACGCCGCATCCACCCGGGCCAGGTCGTACTCATGCTCCAACTCCACCAGCGCCGCCATCAGCGCCTGGGCACATACCGCCCGCCATAAATGCCGAAGCGGCCGGAGCGCGATTCAGATGAATCCATTTGCCTTGCTGGAAGCTGGAAGAATGATCGATGCCATCGGGCCTCCTGCTGGCTTCCACAAAAAAATAGGAAGCCCTCTCGTGTGCCAGGGGGGCGGGAAGCCCGCATCTTCCATCCTTGTCAAACGATTGGGTACGCTTCCGACTTGGCCATCCGCCACTAACTGTTGAATATATCTAGCCACTTCTTCCTTCTCTTGATGGTTACCTTGTCAGCCAAAAGAAAATAGAAGAAATCCTCGTAGTGTGGAATTACCATAGAAGAAATATTATTTGCTGTCTCATAGTCTGCGGCTCTATTGGCCATTCCTTCGAGTAGGAAATGGATTGGCTGAAGATTTTCGATAATCCGCCAGATGATAAGCGGAGCGCTCTTCTCAATGACATACTGACGATGAAGACAGTCAAATACCGTCATGGGGTGCCCTTCTTCGTTGATGTCCATCGTGAATTGGTTTGGCCTGCCTTCCCTGTCCATCTTGTACATCAGGTTGAGTGCTGATCTCTGCCTCACTTGATGGGGCGTGTACTCCTCATAGACTGCTATGGAAATATCCAGCCACTTGCTCAAAGGACCTCTTTCCATCTTGGCTTCACAAACTTCATTAAGATTGAAGTATCGTGATCCAACCCCGTAGTCAGTGAAGAAATCGATCAAGGCATCATCGGACTTCGTTCTTTCTGTCAGTGTCGAAGGATTGCGGCGATATTGACTCATCAATTTCTGGCACTCGCCGTATAGCGTCCTGATGTCGTGTCCAAAGTCCTTTTTCAACTGTTTGATAGTTGGTGTCTGGTAGTTATTCGCGAGCATATAGTGTGTGACGACCGCTAACTTCAAGATTCTTTCCACGCCAATAGAGATATGGAAGAAGGCTGAATAGAAGTAACCGTCTTTATCTTGAAAGAAATTGGCTTTTAAAAGAAGGTCAAATCCTGACAAAAGCGTATTCTTGGCCAGATGTGCTTCTTGAGCGAGTAAGCTAAATCTTTTGTCAAAACCAATCTGATTCATAGTGTTTGCCCCTCTCACGGGGAGGTAAAGATGACCTGCTGGGTGCCCTGCATCTCGATTTTGAGATGTGGGATAGCAAGCTCCCAGTCAGGCTCTTTTCTTGCTGCGCGCGGCATTCTCAGCAAGCTGCAAAGGGATGAGCACCACCGGCTCCTGGTCCGGGAAGGTTGCAATCATCGTCAGCTGCCCGCCCATCGCCGCCACGGTGCGCGCCATCGTAGACAGGCGCGGGTCCTTACGCTTCTCCAGCCGCGAAATCTGCATCTGGCCGATTCCCAGAGCCTCCGCAACCGTTGCCTGGCTAATCTTGCGCCCCTTGCGCAGCTCCGCCAGGGTCATGCGCCGCTGCACCTTGGCGATCAGCTCTTTTCCCCTCGCTTCAATAGCCTTTTGCCGCTCTATTGGCAAAGTGGCAATCCAGTCATCAACAGAAATCATTCCACGCATGGTAGCCGCTCCTCTTGATTAAAGATCGTCGAGGTGTTCCTTGTACCGCCTGTCGGCCTTGTCGATAAGCCGCCTATAAAACTTCGCTTCGCTCACGCCCGATTTGTCGGCGGCCACGAGCAGAATTGCATTTCGCCGCGGGTTAAAGGCGAAGGCGACCCGCCAGACTCCCCCATCCGCCCTGAAGCGAAGTTCCTTCATGTTCGCGAACTTCGATCCATTCAGCGTGTCTACATCGGGCCGTCCCAAAGATGGCCCGAACTTCCGAAGTGGCGCGAGGGCGGCGGCCAGTCCATCCTGCACCGCATCCGACAGCTCATTGACCTCGGCCTCGAACCTCGGATGGAAGTAGGCGGACCAACTCATGGAACAATTATGCCATAAAGAGCATTATGCGCAATAGGGATTACAGCGGCAATCTAGCCGGGCGCCCCACATCTCGATTTTGAGATGTGGAACCTGGCTCTCCAAGCCGTTGGGAGTTTGACCCCCAATGCCTTTTGCAGAATTTATGCGTCGCCCGGCGCACAATGGTTCATAGAACGCGAATCGAGGAGCCAGCGTGGTCGCCAGCGAGCGGCTTTTGCTCGTTTGGGCGGGGGTCAGTTCTTGGCTCTTGCGATGGAAAATGCGTCAAGCCGACGCAAAAAACGCATGCCCACCCCTCCCAACTTTTTCGCGTAACACAATGAAACAAAAATATGTTAGGCCTGTTTTACATCAAACAAAAGCCGAAGAAACGCCTCATTCTGCATCAGAATTGCGGCAGTTTCGACCTCGCATCCCGCACGCCAGAGCAGGATCGACTTCCATTGAATCCCAATTCCGCAACCCTACTCCCGATCCGCCGCCCGCGCGCGAGTCACAAACTCACGCACCTTCTCCGCATCCTTGCGCCCCGGCGCAGCTTCCACGCCCGAGACCACATCCACTCCCCACGGCCGCAGCGTTGCAATCGCTTCGGCCACATTCGCCGGGTTCAACCCGCCCGCCACAATCAGCTTGAGCTTTCCAGCATCGCCGAAGACGGTCTTCCCTGCCTCTGCCCAGTCGAACGTCACGCCAGTGCCGCCCGCTGCCGTGGCCGTGCGCGAATCCACCAGCACCGCATCCACGTTCGGGTTGCGGCCGTGTTCGGCAATCTGATTCGCCATCTGTTGCGCAGCTCCGGCGTCAAAGTGCACCACGCGCAGGATACTCAACTGCGGCCCCAGCAGTGCGCGCAGTTTTGCAGGCAACTCCGGCCCAGCCTCGGAGTGCAGTTGCACGCCCGTCAGTCCGCACACCCGAACGGCCGAGTAGATTTCGTCCAGCACAGCATCCACAAAGACGCCGATCTTCTCCACCGGCGCAGCCAAATGCGCCACAATGGCTGCCGCCTCTGACACGGTCACCTGCCGCGGACTGGGCGCAAACACAAACCCCACCGCGTCGGCGCCAGCCTTCACGGCCAGCCGCGTGTCCTCCAGCGAGGTGTTGCCGCAGATCTTGATCCAGAGGCTCATGGCTCGGTCCAAGGCTCGTCATCCATCGAGTGCCCACGGCCTGGTTCAGGTCTCTGCTCAAAACTCGATTCCAAGCCGATGTTCGGCATAGATGCAGGAAGCTCATGAAAGGATGGCTTCCAACTGGCGCTCGTCAGCAACCCTGCCAGCGCCGCGCCGGGGTCTGCTTGCCGCATCAGGCATTCTCCAATCAGGAAGGCGTCAAACCCCGCCTCCCGCAGCCGCGCGATGTCCTCCGCCGTCGAAATGCCGCTCTCGGCCACTCGAACCACGCCGCTCGGTATCCGCCCCGCCAACTCAAGCGAGGTTTCCAGCCTGACTTCAAAGGTCTTCAAATCGCGATTGTTCACACCGATCGCATCCGCCCCGCTCTCCCCAAGCGTGTCCAGCACCCGGTCAAGCTCCCCTGCCGTGTGTACTTCGACCAGCACATCCATCTCAAGCCCGCGAGCCACGCGGGCAAAGCGCCCGAGTTCGCCATCAGTCAGCGCAGCGGCGATCAGCAAGATCGCATCCCCCTGGTGAGCGCGAGCCTCCACGATCTGGTACTCGTCCACCGTGAAATCCTTGCGCAGGCAGGGCAGCGCGACTGCCGCCGAAGCCAGTTCCAGATTGCGCAGGCTGCCTTGGAAATACGGCTCATCGGTGAGCACCGAAAGCGCTGCCGCTCCTCCCGCCTGATAGCGGCCGGCCAGCCAGGCCACGTCAAAATCCTCGCGAATCAGCCCCTTGGAGGGCGAAGCCTTTTTGATCTCCGCAATCACCGCCGGCCTGACCGCCGCCTGCCGCCGCAAGGCCGCTGCCCAGCCGCGAGGCTGATGCGCTGCCGCCCGCCGCTCCAACTCGGCCACAGGCACACGCGCCTTCGCCGCATCCACCGTGGATCGCGTCATGGCCAGAATTGTGTCAAGGTGCGTAGACATACCGTGGGTAGAGTATAAGGGGGATGGCAGCCAGAACCTTCAGCAATCTGCCTTGCGACCATAAGAGCGCCGATGCCTCAACCTGTACCACAAACCCAGCAGATCGAAGGCCGCCCCGGCCTCCCGTCAACGAATGCAACGGGAGTTCCCCCGGCCCTGCCGGGTGTACTTACCGGTGGGACTATCCATCATCGACTCTTTTGACACTTACTCCGCCGCGTTTCGCCGCGACCGCATTCTGGAGATGTCTGGTGACCACAATTCGTTTCCGGTGGCATGCGCTCAGGCCATCGAGCTTTCTTACCCTATGTCGGCGCTTGTGCTAGGTCCGTGACCGGATGAAGATGTTCTATCCAATGAACGAACGTGGGCCGGGAGGCCGGCGCTATATTTCCAAAAGGGACATTTTCATACGGCCAAAGAACTAGCCGCCTTCCTGCTCGGCACGCTGCCCTTCGCATTGCGGGCGATTGGGAAAGATCCTATCGTCGGCCTTCTCTCCCCCTGTGTTGCTTGCCCCCAGAGCCTGTGCGCAGTTTATGGGTGTCACCGCAGGACTGATCTACCTTCGGCACAAACCGGCTGAGGTCCCGACCGGTGCGTCCGCATGAAGTTGTCCCGGCAAGAGCAATCCACTTCTGTCGAACCTCAAACGCCGCAACATTCGCCGAGTGCTCCGCTCTCCTCGGGTGTCGAGGCCTGGCCCAATTGGCCGGTAGTTCGCCAAGGAACGCCACGCCTCCGGCGATGCATATCTGGTGCACCTGGTTGCCTGGCGAGCCGACATTACCCGGCAGCGCCCGTTTCGCATACAATGATTGCGGCTTGCATCCAACATGGGTGTAAGTTCCAAGCTATTTCTTTGGAAGATCTGTCCCTGAACCGCGACGGAGCGAGCGAAACTTCCTCTGAAACGGCAGCGTCCATTTAAACGTAAACGGGCAGCATCACCTTTGCCCGGCGGGACCGCATTTGGCCCTTTTGGGCGTTCATACCATTGAAATTGAATACGACGGGAAACGAAATCATGTCTATCGAAGGCATTCCAGAATCCAATCTGTCCACAATCGGCGCTTCTGAACAGCCGCCCGCGCGCAAGGGTTTTTGGATACGCATCCTCATTTATGTGGTGCTGGTGGGCGCGTTGGCCTTTATCGTCTGGCGCATCTATCAGAACCAGAAGCAGGCTGCGGCAAGCACCGCCAGCCAGGCGGCAGCCTTGCAGAGCCGGCCCGTTCCCGTGCAGGTGACCGCCGCTCAGCAGCAGCCCATGCCGATCTTCCTCACGGCACTGGGCACGGTCACGCCCTACATGAGCGTCACGGTGAAGGCACGTGTCAGCGGCGAGCTGTTGCCGGTCAAGTTCACTGAGGGCCAACAGGTGAAGCAGGGGCAGACGATCATGCAGATCGACTCCCGGCCCTACAAGGCCGCTCTCGACCAGGCCAAAGGCACCCTGGCGCACGATGAGGCGCTGCTCAAGGACGCCCAGGCGGAATATGCTCGCTATAAGGCGCTCTACGACGCAGGCGTCACCTCCAAAGAGACGCTGGACACGGATGCAGCCACCCAGGGCCAGTACCTGGGCGCCATCGAGGCCGACAAGGCTGCCGTTGAAGCCGCCCAGTTGCAGCTCGACTGGTGTTCAATCCAGTCGCCTATCAACGGCCGCATCGGCCTGCGCCTGGTGGACCCCGGCAATATCATCACCGCCAACACCACCAATCTGGTCATCATCAACCAGTTCGAACCCATCGCCGTCTACTTCACTCTGCCCGAGAATCTGCTCCCCGAGGTGCTGCACAAGCTGGGCGCGGAGAGGCGTCTGCCCGTGGATGCCTATGACCGGGACGACGTGAAACAGCTCTCCAGCGGGCTGCTGCTCACCGCCGACAACCAGATCGACACCACCACGGGAACCGACAAGCTGAAGGCTGTCTTTGACAACAAGGACGAGTCGCTGTTTCCCAACCAGTTCGTCAATATCCACCTGGTGCTGGAAACCCGGCCCAATGCGATCGTAGTGCCGTCCTCGGCCATCCAGAGCGGCGTGCAGGGATCGTATGTGTGGGTCGTCGATACCGATGCGAACGGAACTGCGACTGCCCGGATTCAGCCCGTAAATGTGGCATTGGCGGAGGGACAGGTAACCATCCTGGATAGCGGCCTGCAAAAGGGGCAGAGCGTGGTGGTGGATGGAGCGGACCGGCTCCGCGACAAACAGACCGTGATCGCGACCACGGCACACCAGCGAGCGGGCCAGGGCGGCAGTGGCCAAGGCGGCGGCTCGTCCGCATCTCAAAAGGGACAAGGCCACGGCGCAGGTCAAGCATCGGGCCAGGCAAGCGGTCCGTTCACCCGCTCCTCCGCAGCTCCGCAGTCCGGTACGCAAGCGGGCGCAGCTTCATCCTCCGGCGCCAACTCCGACAGCAAGCATCCTAAGAGGGAACAGCAGTGAGCCTCAGTCCTTCCCGGCCCTTTATTCTGCGCCCGGTTGCCACGTCGCTGCTGATGGCGGCGATCCTGCTGGCTGGCTTTGTGGGCTATCTGCAGTTGCCGGTCTCCGCCCTTCCCGAAGTGGATTATCCGATCATCCAGGTACTCACCTTTTACCCCGGTGGCGGACCTGAGGTGATGGCCTCCTCGGTCACGGCGCCTCTGGAGCGCCAGTTTGGCCAGATGCCGGGCCTCAAGCAAATGACGTCGGTCAGCAGCGGCGGCGGCTCGGTCATTACTCTTGAATTCAATCTGGACGAGAACATTGACGTGGCCGAGCAGGAAGTGCAGGCGGCCATCAATGCGGCCAACAGCTTCCTCCCAACCGATCTGCCGAATCCGCCCATCTACAGCAAGGTCAACCCCGCGGATGCGCCGATCATGACGCTGGCGCTCTACTCCGACTCATTGCCGCTGGACAAGATTGAGGACGCGGCCGATACCAACCTGGCGCAGAAGATCTCCCAGGTTACCGGTGTCGGCATGGTCTCAATTGCCGGAGGCCAAAAGCCATCCGTTCGCATTCAGGCCAATCCAGCGCAGTTGGCCGCCTACAACCTGAGCCTCGAAGACCTGCGCACCGCCCTCGCCGCGGCCAACGTTGACCAGGCCAAGGGCACCCTCAACGGCAACCGCCAGTCCTACACCATCGGCGCCAACGATCAGTTGCTGAAGAGCAGCGATTACGGGCCAGTCGTCATTGCCTATCGCAATGGGGCCGCGGTCCGCGCCTCCGATGTCGCCACCATCGTCGATGCCGCCGAAAACTCTCAGCAGGCCGCCTGGATGGGGCGCCAGCCGGCGGTCATCGTCAATATCCAGCGCCAGCCCGGCGCCAACATCATCGCCGTTGTTGACCGCATCCAAAAGCTGCTGCCGCAGTTGCAGACCAGTATGCCGGCCACCGTGCAGGTCAAGGTGCTCACCGATCGCACCATTACCATCCGCGCCTCTGTGAGGGACGTCGAATTTGAGCTCATGCTCACAGTCGCCCTGGTCGTGATGGTCATCTTCCTCTTCCTGCGCAACCTGGCGGCCACGATCATCCCCTCGGTCGCGGTCCCGCTCTCCATCGTGGGCACCTTCGGCGTCATGTACCTGCTCGGATACAGCCTCAACAACCTCACCCTCATGGCGCTCACCATCTCCACGGGCTTCGTGGTAGACGACGCCATCGTGATGATCGAAAACATCTCGCGCTTCATTGAAGAAGGCGACAGCCCCATGCACGCCGCGCTCAAGGGCAGCGAGCAGATCGGCTTCACCATCATGTCGCTTACCGTTTCCCTCATCGCGGTGCTCATCCCGCTGCTCTTCATGAGCGATGTGGTGGGCCGGCTATTCCGCGAGTTCGCCATCACCCTTGCTGTTACCATCCTGGTCTCCGCGTTCGTTTCGCTTACCCTCACGCCCATGATGTGCTCGCGCATTCTCAAGGATAAGAAGGTTGCCAAACAGACCCGCTTCTACTACTGGTCGGAGAAGGTCTTCAATTCCGTCATCGCCTGGTATGGCCGGACCTTGCAGGTTGTTTTGCGCTATCGCTTCATCACCCTCATGGTCACAATCGGCACCCTGGTGGCCACCCTCCTGCTCTACGTTGTCATTCCCAAGGGCTTCTTCCCCGTCCAGGACACGGGCGTAATTCTCGGCATCAGTGAAGCCCCCCAGACCGTCAGCTTCGCCAGCATGGCCCAGCGCCAGCAGAAGCTTGTCGATATCCTTCTCCAGGATCCAGCCGTCGATAACATCTCATCCTTCATCGGTGTGGACGGAACCAATACCACCCTCAACTCAGGACGCATCCAGATCAACCTCAAGCCGCTCGACGTTCGCAAAATCTCCGCCACCGAAGTGATTCGCCGCTTGCAGCCCAAGCTCGAGGGCGTTGAAGGCATCCAACTCTTCCTCCAGCCGCTCCAGGACCTCACGGTAGAAGACCGCGTGAGCCGCACCGAGTTCCAGTACTCTCTCGAAGATCCCGACCAGGTTGAACTGGCGAAGTACACACGCCTGATGGTCAGCGAACTGAGCAAGGAAAACGTCGTGACCGACGTGGCCAGCGACCTGCAGGACCAGGGACTGGGCGCCAGCCTGGTCATCGACCGCGATACCGCGGCGCGGCTGGGCATCGCCATGGCCGACGTGGACAACACACTCTACGACGCCTTTGGCCAGCGCCAGGTCTCCACCATGTTCACCCAGCTCAACCAGTACCACGTCGTGATGGAAGTTGCGCAGAACTTCCAGACCGATCCGTCGACGCTGAATAACCTCTACGTCAAGTCAAGCAACGGAACCCAAGTCCCGCTTGGCATGTTGGCGCACTGGGAGCAGTCGCGCGCTCAGCTTTCCATAGGCCACCAGGGACAGTTTCCCTCCACCATCGTCAGCTTCAACCTTGCTCCGGGCAAGGCTCTCGGCGACGCCGTCAAAGCCGTCAACCGCGTCGAACAGCGCATCCAGATGCCGACCTCCATCAACGCCAGCTTCCAGGGAACTGCCGCGGCATTCCAAACCTCGCTCGCCAACGAGCCGCTCTTGATTCTGGCCGCGCTCGTCACCGTCTACATCGTACTCGGCGTCTTGTACGAGAGCTACATCCACCCCATCACCATCATCTCCTCGCTGCCTTCGGCCGGCGTCGGGGCCCTCCTTGCCCTGCTGATTACGCGCACGGAATTCAGTGTGATTGCGCTCATCGGCATCATCCTGCTCATCGGTATCGTGCAGAAGAACGCCATCATGATGATCGACTTTGCCCTGCAGGCCGAGCGCAACGAGGGCAAACCCGCCGAGGCTGCCATTTTCCAGGCGTGCCAACTGCGTTTCCGGCCCATCCTGATGACCACAATGGCCGCGCTGCTGGGTGGTCTGCCGCTGGCTCTTGGAGGAGGCGTCGGCGCCGAATTGCGCATGCCGCTTGGCATCACCATCGTCGGTGGACTGCTGATGTCGCAGGCGCTCACTCTCTACACCGTGCCGGTCATCTATCTCTACTTCGACAAGCTGGCCCAGCGCATGAAACCGCGGGAGATCAGGGATCAGGGATCAGGGGTCCGGGATCAGGAAACAGCCCCCGTCATCAGCGCTTAACTGGGTGCCCCAGCCTCGCCGCGTTCTTGTTTTTGCGGCTAGGGTGGGAATCATCGAACCTCAACCGATATTGTTCATCAGGTTCCACAAGCGATGCATCTTTCCGCACCCTTTATTCAGCGCCCGGTAGCCACTTCGCTGCTCAGCCTGGCCCTCCTGCTGGCCGGTTCGGTGGCCTATTCGTTGCTGCCCGTAGCCTCCCTCCCGAATGTCGACTTTCCCGTGATCGGCGTGGGCGCGGGCCTGCCCGGCGCCAGCCCTGAGACCATGGCTTCGTCTGTCGCCACACCGCTCGAACGCCAGTTCGGACGCATCGCCGGCGTCAACCAGATGACCTCGTCCAGTTCACTGGGCTCGGTTTCAGTCGCTCTGCAATTTGACATCAATCGCAACATCGACGCTGCCGCTCGTGACGTGCAGGCCGCCATCAACGCGGCCCGAAGCCAGTTGCCCTCCTACTTGCCGCAGAATCCAAGCTACCGTAAGGCCAATCCCGCCGAAGCCCCCATCCTCATCCTCACCCTCACGTCCGACGTGGTGCCCAAGCCGCAAATCTACGACATGGCTGATTCCATCCTCGCCCAGAAGATATCGCAGATTCAGGGCGTGGGACAGGTGTTTGTTGGCGGAAGCTCAAGCCCCGCCGTGCGCGTAGAGTTGAACCCCATGCAGTTGGGCAGCAACGGCGTCGGCCTCGAGGCCGTTCGCGCCGCCCTCGCCGGCGCCAATGCCAACCGCCCCAAGGGCGCTTTCCAGGATTCAGGCCATCGCTGGCAGATCAACGACAACGACCAGATCTTCCATGCCGTCGACTACGCGCCCATCATCGCCGGCTATAACCCCCAGTCCGGCGCTCCGGTGCGCGTCGCCGACCTGGGCGCCGTTACCGATAGCGTCGCCGACATTCGCACCGCCGGTGTCTCGGGCATCAACCTTCCCAACCAGCCGCCCGGCAAACTTAAAGACGCGGTCCTGATCGTCATCTTCAAGATTCCCGGCGCCAACGTTATTGATACCGTAGACGCCGTGATGGCCGAGATGCCGCGCCTCCAGGCCGCCATCTCTCCCACCATCAAGATCGACGTCGCCGTTGACCGCACCACCACCATCCGCGCCAGCGTTCATGACGTCGAAATCTCGCTCATGATCAGCGTCCTGCTCGTGGTGCTGGTCGTCTTTCTGTTTCTCCGCGAGGTCTGGGCTACCATCATTCCGTCGATCGCCGTGCCGCTCTCACTGGTCGGCACGTTCGGCGTCATGTGGCTGCTCGGCTACACCATTGACAATCTGTCCCTGATGGCCCTCACCATCGCCACCGGCTTCGTGGTCGATGACGCCATCGTCGTCATCGAGAACATCACCCGCTACCTCGAGATGGGCATGACGCCCTTCGACGCAGCCATGAAGGGCTCCAAGGAGATTGGTTTCACCGTGCTCTCCATGAGTACATCTCTCGTCGCCGTCTTCATTCCCATCCTGTTAATGGGCGGCATCGTGGGCAAGCTCTTCCGCGAGTTCGCAGTTACCCTCAGCGTGGCCATCGCTGTCTCTCTGCTGGTGTCGCTCACCACCACGCCCATGCTCTGCGCCCAGTTCCTCAAGTCCCGGGACGAAAGCCGCCACGGCCGCATCTACCGCGCCAGCGAGAATCTCTTTCTGCGGCTGCACTACGAATACAACGCGGGTCTGCGCTGGGTGCTGCGCCACCAGACTCTCATGCTCTGCGTGACCATCGCCACAGCATTTCTCAACATCTACCTCTACATCATTGTGCCCAAGGGTTTCTTTCCGCAGCAGGACACCGGCCGTATGGGCGGCTCCACGCGCGCCGCCCAGGACATCAGCTTCGACGCGATGGAACTCAAGCAGAGCAAACTTGCGCAGATGGTGCTCGACGATCCGTCTATTGCCTCGGTCACCGCTTTTGTCGGTGGCAACGGTCCCGGCGGCGGCAGCTCCAACGTCGGCCGGATGTTTATTGCTCTCAAGCCCCTCAGCCAGCGCCCCTACCGCGTCCCCGCCGATGATTGGGTCAATCGACTGCGCAAGATGCTCCATCTCCACCCCGACCACGTCTCCGCCGACGATGTGGTCAATGGCCTGCGCAGAAAGCTTACGAGCGTCCCAGGCGCTACCCTTTTCCTCCAGGTTCAGCAGGACATCCAGGTCGGCGGCCGCGGCTCCGACGCCCAATACCAGTACACGCTCTCCGACGAAAACCTCAATGAGCTCAATAGCTGGGCGCCGCAACTCCAGGCCCGCATGAGAGCCCTGTCCCAACTCCGCGACGTCTCCACCGACCAGCAGAACCAGGGCCTCGCCGCCGACCTCGTCATCGATCGCGACACCGCCTCCCGCCTCGGGATCACCGCCGCCGCCATCGACAACGTCCTCTACGACGCCTTCGGGCAGCGCGAAGTCTCCACCATGTACACCGCGCTCAACCAGTACTTTGTGGTCATGGAAGTCGATCCCAAATACCAACTTAGCCCCGACTCGCTCAACGGCATCTTCATCAAGTCCTCCACAGGCGCCATGGTCCCCCTCTCCGCCATCGCCCACTATGAAGAGCAGCGCACCTCACTCCAGGTCAACCACCAGGGTCAGTACCCCGCCATCACTCTTACCTTCAACCTTGCTCCCAACGTGGCGCTAGGCGACGCAGTGACTGCGCTCGAAAAGGCCCAGAGAGAGATGGGCATGCCCAGCGCCATCCACGCCACCTTCCAAGGGACCGCGCAAGCCTTCCAGGACTCGCTAAAAAACGAGCCGTATCTGATCCTCGCCGCGGTTGTCGCCGTTTACATTGTCCTCGGCATTCTCTATGAGAGCCTCATCCATCCGCTGACCATTCTCTCCACGCTGCCCCCGGCCGGCGTTGGAGCCATCCTTGCCTTGCTGCTCACCGGAACCGACCTCAGCATCATCGCCCTCATCGGCATCATTCTGCTCATAGGCATCGTGAAAAAGAACGCCATCATGATGATCGACTTTGCCCTGCAGGCTGAGCGCGAACAGGGTCTGCCGCCTGTGGAAGCCATTTATCAAGCCTGCCTGCTCCGCTTCCGGCCCATCATGATGACAACAATGGCCGCTCTGTTCGGCGGCCTCCCGCTGGCCATCGGCATGGGCGTAGGCTCTGAACTGCGCAAGCCGCTTGGCATTACCATCGTCGGCGGCCTCATCGTCTCGCAGATGCTCACCCTCTTCACCACCCCGGTCGTCTACCTCTTCTTCGACCGCCTGCAATGGAAGTTCATGAAGCTGCGCCGGGTTGGGCAAGAGCTCGAGGAAGCGCCCGGCGACTGAGCGACAAGGACAGATATTGCCAGTCATCGAAAGTAGCTATATTATCTAAATTAGCTAGACCTTGAGGTGCAAACGATGATTACCCTGACATCTGTTGAGGCCCAAAACAGTTTTGGGAAGTTGCTGGATACCGTACAGCGTGAGGCAGTTGCGATTACGCGGCATGGGCGTCCCACGGCCTTCGTCGTCTCGCCACGGGATATGGAGGAGATCCTGGGTGCAAAGCGTCGCCGCAGGGCAGCGGCGGCAGAGTTTGAGGAATGGAGCGCTTCAGCCAAGAGCAGCCAAACACCGGATCAGGCGGCGGCGGCGGCGGCGTTGACCGACGAGGATGTGGTTCGCATGGTCCATGAATTGCGGTGAGCCGCAGCCAGCGTGTCGTGCTGGATACAAGTACGCCGGTGAGCGCAGCACTTTGCATGGGGTCCATACCCGGTCAAGCCCTGTCGAAAGCGCTGGAATCCTTTGACCTTTGCGCAAGCGTTGAGACTTTGGCTGAGTTGGAGCGGGTTCTGGATCGCGGAAAGTTCGACCGCTATCGCACTCGGGAGTCGCGCCGTGCCTTTGTCGCGACGATACGGCGGCATTCACTTATGTTTGTAGTCGATCTTTCCGACCTGTCTGTTGTCGACCCGCCTTGCCACGATCCCGACCTTTTATTAAGTTTGGTCGATTGAGGAATTGGTGAAGTTGGTCGATATTTGACATAGAAAACAAGTGCCAGAGGCGCCAGTATCGCGTTATCATAGTATATTGAGGAGGCGAATTTATGGCGAAGGTGCATGATGTTGCAGCGTACATCATCTTCCGGCTTCGATCTGTGGACGCTATGAAGCTGCAGAAGCTTCTGTACTATTCACAGGCATGGTCGCTTGTTTGGGATAGTCGCCCGCTTTTCCCCTCTAAAATCGAGGCGTGGGCTAACGGTCCCGTTGTTCGAGAGGTCTTCAAGGCATATCAGGGCCAGTACAAGGTCTCTGAGGCACGATATGGGAATAAGGACGCGTTGAATCCCAGAGAAAAGCAGACTGTTGAAGCAGTGCTTAAATTCTACGGGCCAAAGACCGGTTTCTACCTCAGCGAACTCACGCACAAAGAGCGGCCCTGGATGGAAGCAAGGAAGGGACTTGCACCTGGACAATTGGGGGATCGGGAAATCACTCACCTATCTATGGCTGACTACTACGGAAGCTTAGTTTAATGAAGAAGAACGAGAAGAGGCCGAAAACCTCAGAAGAGGTTTTCGGCGGAAAGCATCCGAGTTCAATTCAGGACGTTTCAGGCAAGAAACAGCCGCGGACCGTCGAAGATGTTTCGTATGGGCACTTGAAGGCGGCATGGCGCATAAATCGGATGCAACTGATAGACCCGTACAGTTGGCGGAAGCTGCCCACAGACAAGATCGAATATGTCCACAAAAAGCTCTCTGAATTTGAGCAAAGAACTTGGAACGAAATCTTCGTCCAAGATAAACGCCGCAATCACCCTCTGCCTGTCTCGGAACTGAAATGCCCCCAAGCGCGAAAATGGATGGAAGACAATATGCCGGGTGAAGATCAACTCTGGACGCTGCGATTGTCTGGGGCAGAGAGGATTTGGGGAATTTTCAGAGAGGGTGTTTATCAAGTCGTATTCTGGGACCCACACCATCTGATTTGGGAAGTCCTCAGGTAGTGCATCGATCTGCTCGACAAACCAAACTGACTCATTACCGAATCTCCTACTCCGTGAACCGACCTCAGTCCGCAAATGCCTCTTCTTCCACCTTGGCCTGTTCAATCAGCTTCACCGGATAATACGCATTCCGCGTGTACTGCTTCACCATGCGGTTCGTGTTGAAGTAGGAGCCGTTAAACGCCAGCGTGTTGCGCATCAGGCGCCCCCACTGCTCCGGAGCTGCAAGATACAGCGGAACCACGGCAGTTTCCAGCTTCTTGTAGAGTGAAGCCGCCTCCTCCACATCGTCGGCGCCATCCTCAATCGCCCAACCCGTGAACCCTTCGATGCAGCCCTCGATCCACCACCCATCCAGAATCGACAGGCTCGGCACACCGTTCAGCGCGGCCTTCATTCCGCTGGTGCCTGAAGCCTCGTATGGCCGCTTTGGCGTGTTCACCCACACATCCACTCCGGCAGTCAGCAGCGCGCCCAGTCCCCAGTCGTAGTTCTCCAGATAAACGATCCGCAGCACGTGATTCGAGAACTTGGCGGCATCCTCGATCACCTGCTGGATCAGCGCCTTCCCGGGTTCATCTTGCGGATGCGCCTTGCCGGCGTAAATAATCTGCAACCCGCCCGCCGCGGTGGCGATCTCCAACAGCCGCTCGGGATCGTTGAAAAGCAGCGTCGCCCGCTTGTACGTGGCCACGCGGCGGGCAAAGCCCAGCGTCAGCACCTTCGCATTGAGCACTTGGCCGGTGCGCGCCGCAACCTCAGCCAGCAACTCGTCTTTGGCGCGGGCGTGTGCCGCAAGAATCTCCTTCTCCGGCAGGTCGATCGCATTGCGCAGGTAAAGATTGTCGCGCCGCCACGGGGAAAAGTTCGCGTCCAGCATCTCCTGGATCGGCTCCGATACCCACGTCGGCGCGTGAACGCCGTTCGTGATCGAGTCGATCGCAAACTCCGGAAACATCGCGCGGGAGACCTTTGCATGCTGCAAGGCCACGCCATTGGCATAGCGCGAGAAGCGCAGCGCCAACTGCGTCATATTGAGCATGCCGTCGCGAAAGCAACCCAGCTTTTCCAGCCGCGCCGTCCTGTCGCCTCCTAGAATGCGAATGGTTTGCTCCGTGGAGAAGCGATCATGCCCGGCTGGAACCGGCGTGTGGGTGGTAAACACACACGCCTGGCGCACCAGGGCCAGATCCGCTTCGGTGGGCGCCCCCAGCGGTCCGCCGCCCAACAGGCTCTCCAGCAGCGCCAGTGTCAGCAGTGCTGCGTGGCCCTCGTTCATGTGATGAACATTCACTCTGTGGCCTAGAGCATTCGCCATCCGCGCGCCGCCCATGCCCAGCACAATCTCCTGCTGCAAGCGATAGTTCGTGTCGCCGCCATAAAGGTGATCGGTCAGGCCGCGATCCCATCCCGAATTGCCCTCCAGGTCCGTGTCCAGCAGGTAAATCGGAACAACATGCCCGGAGCGCCCAATCAGATCGTAGCGCCAACACCGCACCGTCACGATGCGGTCTTCCACTGAGACCGTAACCCGGGCCGGTTCCTCAATGCAGAAGTCCGACGGATTCCACTGCTGAACCTCTTCGCTCTGCACACCTTTGAGGTCCAAACGCTGCTGGAAGTAGCCCTTGCGGTGCGCCAGCGTGAAGGCCACCAGCGGAACTCCCAGGTCGGCGGCAGAGCGCAGCGTATCGCCAGCCAAAACTCCCAGACCGCCGGAGTAGGTGGGCATCCCTGGATTGATTGCGATCTCCATTGAGAAGTACGCCACCACGCCCGCACTGGGGAAGGTTTCGTATGAGAACGGCTTGGACGATGTCGGTTGCATGGCTCTTGCATCTCCGCGGCGCTTCCAACGATCGAAGCGACGATCTGGGAATTGAACTGCGTGAAGCCGACCGGGTAAAAAGTGTCCCACCCAGTCTTTATCGGGGCAAACTCATTCGATTTTAACAAGGAACGCTTATAAAATACGCTTGCCCGTTCGGGTCATTCGTAATCGAGGGTGTGCCAGACGTTGTTACCCAAAAGGGTACGCGCCGTCCGTTTTTCACCCTGCGCACGTTTTGCGTGAATCAGTTCTGTGCTATCAACACATTCGCCCTGGCAGGGCGACCAGGCCCTATTGCGTCAAGAAACCGCAGGGATGCTCTATTCCAACCGGTGAGCGCCCCCTGAGGCGTGGCAGATGTGAATCTGCGGCACAATCCCCACTTGGGCGGCGTAACGGCCGCCCAGCGCTTCTACAAAGTCTTGAGCCTCGCTCTGTTCCACCAGGTTGATGGTGCAGCCGCCAAAGCCCCCCCCCGTCAGCCGCGCGCCAATCAGTCCCGGCAAATCCTGCGCCAGGGCCACCATGGTGTCAGCCTCCGCGCAACTGCCTTCAAAATCCTTGCTATAGCTTGCGTGCGCCTCGGCCATCAGGCGACCCAACTCGGCCAAATCACCCTTCGCCAGTGCATCCGCAGCGGCCACGGTGCGCAAATTCTCTGTAATCACGTGGCGAGCTCGCTTGAGTGAGTTCGGCGTCATCTCCGAGCCCCACCGATTCAGGTCTTGCACCGTCGCATCGCGCAGAAACCGCACCTCCGGACGATGGCTGGCAATCACGGCACAAGCGGCTTCCACCTCAGCGCGGCGCGTGGTATATTCGCCCCCGGCCACGGAGTGCTTCACCATCGTGTTCGCAATCACCAGCGCCACATTTGCCGGAATCGGCGCCAACCTAAAGCTCAAATCGCGGCAATCCAACAGCAGAGCATGGTCCTTGGCGCCGTTGGCCGAGATGAACTGGTCCATGATGCCGCAATTGGCGCCCACGAACTCGTTCTCTGCCCGCTGGCAAAGCCGAGCCAGCATGGGCCCGGTCATTGCCGAACTTGGATAGCTAGCCCCACTCACCTCCAGCACCGCCAGCGCCGTTGCCACCTCGACGGAAGCCGAACTCGACAAGCCCGACCCCAGCGGAATGTCGCCCCACACGCTAAGGCTGAAACCGGGAATGGCGAGGCCCTCCCCGGCCAGGATTGCCACCACCCCAAGCGGGTAGTCTGTCCAGTGCCGGCTGGCCTTCGCGGGCAAATCTGCCGCCTCAAAATACCTCTCTTCTCCGTAGTTCTCTGAGTAGATCGCAATCTTTCCGTCAGAACGCGGCGAGATGCCGGCCAGGGTGGCAAAATTGATCGCCGCTGGCATTACAAAGCCTTCGGCGTAATCGGTATGCTCGCCAATCAGGTTAACCCGGCCCGGCGCCGCAAAGACTGTCGGCTCGGCCTGAAAGCGCGCAAGATGCTCGGAACGGAAAACGGCAGGATCATGCATGTCAGTGAACACCCCTATATGGATTCAATCTCAACAACCATGGGCCAGAAACAGGATTCGCCGGGAGCCAAAATGCGCGACCACGGTCCAGCTTGCGCTAACGAGTCCACCGGCGCGGTGGCCGGCTCCAGCGCGACACACATCTGCTTCGGTCCCGGCCGCTCCGGCCAGCCGCCATAACAGATCCACAGTCCCAGGTACGGCGTCGCATCCGCGTCGAAACTCACTTTGATCCGCACACCCGCCTTGGGCCGCTCCAGCGCACACCAACTCTCCAATTCGCTGAGCGGGCCGGCAAACAGCTTGTCGCCGATGTCCGACGCGGGTGGTTGGGCCACGCTCAGGTCGGTTCGAGCGCCATTGGCCAACATAGCCACTGGCCAGCTCACCCGGTCGCCACCTTTTCCCAGCCTGCCGCCGCCAGAACCCTCCAGACGCAGCGCGCGAATGGAATCGGGCAGCACAACGCGATCTCCCGCCTCCACAGCAAATAAAGGATGCGCCGCCCAGGACCAGGGCATGGGGTCGGCGCCAGTATTGGTCACCGTGTAGTCCAGGCTCAGTTGCCATCCCTTGCCCGTTTCCGTCAGCGCCACCGTCCGCTCCAGCCTGAGCGGCAGCGAAAAGCATTCTCCGCGAAACGTAGCGGAACTCGCACACGCGCCCCCGGGCAACTGATCGCTGACCACTGACCACTGACCACTGGCAGCCACCGGCTGCCACGCCACCCGCCACAGGTCGCCATGATCGGGAATCGACACCGTCCCGCCAGCGGTCTCTACAGTGCAAGCGGCAACCGAAGGCAGGCACTCGTCCCAGCCGCTGGCATCGCCCTCATCGAAGGGCATGGTCCGGGTGCGTGGGCCGTAGGGAGCGAGCGGGGCTTGCAGAAGCTCACGGCCGCGCAAACGAATGGACGCGATCTTGCCGCCCAGGTGGGGCAGGATCGTCACAGAACAATCCCCGGCCTCAATGAGAACGTTTTCTTTTACGCCGACAACCGTACTCGTCACTAGCATCCGCCTTATTCTCCAAGCACATCCACGCAGGCTGCGCTCAATCGGTCCCAAATCCTGTCCAGCCACGCCTCATGTTCCGGCTTCATCAAAACCGAGCGCAGACAGGTCACCATTCCGGCTTCAACCTCACCTGCCTTGCCGCCCACCGGCTGAAACCATGCCACCGGCAATTCTACAAGGGCCAGATGCAAATCCCGTGCGGCGCAGGCTACAAAAGCACGTTGCGCCAGCCCGGAGGCCAGTTCCTTCGTCTCAGCATTCAGCTTCCACACCACAATATCAAGCTCAGGCTCCCCGGCGGCCAGCGGCTCGAAGCGTCTATCTTGACGCAACCGCCGGTCCAGTTCCAAGGCCGCAGCCCGTCCGCGCGCCAGCCCCCGCGCAAACTCTCCCCCTGGCGAGAGCGGCAAAAGCCGCTGCGTGGCCCACAATGCCACCGCCGCGGCTCCGGCTCGCGAGCACTCCAGGCTGATCTCGCCCAGGTGCACGGGGTCCCCGGCGAGCGATTTGTGCTCGCTCGGGTGGACATGCAACTGCTTTGAAGTGAAATAGGTATAAGGCGATTCGTGCCTGTAAAAGCGCCCTACGGCGGGGTCCCGAAACAAGACGCATCCGCACCCATAGGGCTGCAACCCATGCTTGTGCGGATCGATCACGATCGAGTCGGCCTCACCCATCGCCGCGTAAGCCCTCCGGGCCGGCTCTTCCAATGCCTCTGGAATCAGCCGAAAATAACCCCCGTATGCGCCATCCACATGCACCCTGAAGCCGTACCGCTCACGCAACGCCAGCACCTCGTCCAGAGGGTCAATAGCGCCTGTGGCCGTTGTGCCCAGCGTGACCACCACCATGCCCACATCGCTCTTGCGCAACTCGGTCTCCAGAGCCTCCACGCTCATGCGTCCACGGTTGTCGGCCGGGATGCTCGCATACTCCAGTTTGAGCACGGCGGAGATGCGTTTGTGGGTATAGTGCGCCTGCTCCGACCCCACAATCCGCCGCCCCGGCGCCAACTGCCCAGCCACCCACAGCGCCTCCAGATTGGCCAGCGTCCCGCTTGAAGTCAGGTGGCCCAGGTAGTCTGTCCAACCAAACATCCCGGCAATCTCATGAACGGCCTCAATCTCCATCTCCGAGCTGGCCCGGCCTCCGTCCCGCGCATGGTTGTTCGGATTCACCGTCATGGCCAGCGCATAGGCCGCCCGCGCCACTGGATGAGGCGGCTTGAGCATCTGTCCGGCATAGAGGGGATGGAAATAAGGGTAGTTGTCGCCCAGCCGGTGCGCCGTCGCCTGCAGAACCTTGGCAATCGCCCCCGTGTCCACGCCGATCTCAAAAGCCGGCAAAGCCCCGAACTCCGCCTCAAGCTGCTCGGTGGCGCGGGCCAGCAGGCTGGGAACAGGATCGTGGACCATGGCCGCCTCTCCCTGGATCAAAGCTAGACATGCGATTATAAACCCATATCGGTCAACAGGTTCCAGAATCAGGATTCACGGATTGGAACGAATGCCGAGAGATGAATCTCAATCTTGCTCAGGCATGGCGCCAGCGGTGAAGGCTTTGTGTCAGTCGTCCACCGGCTTCGCCGACCCACAGGGGATGAAACTGCGTCCAGCGATGCCGCCGCTAACTTGCCAACTTGCCATCCCCGCTTCAGCGGGGGCTAACTCGCCGCTTTTCGCCCGAACACACTGTTTCCGTTTAGATTGTTCAACTTGCAGCACAATCGGGATCTTGTTTCTTTCTAGGGCACGACCGGGGTACCCAGGGACACCCCTAGGTCGCGTGCCGCAAATGGCTGAAAATAAATGTGGGCTTTACAGGCTACGGGAAAACTCTTTGCTTTGAAAGGGCACGGCTTCAGCCGTGCCGCAAATGCAACAAAATAAAGGTCGGGCTTCAGCCCCCGAGGGAAGCTCTTCGGGCGTTTCGTCCGCTCTTCTCACTTTTTCCGCAGCCCGTTTCGCCCCCGAGGGAATATTCCACTTTCAAAGCCACCCTTTCGCCCTTGCAACGCCGCCTGCCGGAACAAGATTGATATTCATTTTGCAGAATTTAACGGTCACCCGGCGCAAAATGGTTCATAGAGGACAAATGGAGAAGCCACGCCAATTCCGAACCACGAAATCAGCTAGACATGTCCCCGGCCCAATCTGTCAGGCATCTGCCCGGTAGTTACCATTTAAATAATCCCCCCACCCCCTCCCCCCAGGCGCACGTCAGATGGCAAACTGCCGCAGAGGGTGGTCCAGGTGCGGATAGCCCCACCCTCGGGGGTTTACCTTTAAGCTCTGAAACCCTGCGCTTCTTGGAGAATAACAGAAGCAGAATCAAAGGATTGCGCCGGAAAGCCATGCAGAGGAACGCTACCCATCGTGTCGCAATGTGGGAATTTCAGCCCGTTTGCCCGGTTATTTTCGGCGTCGCACGCCCCGATTGCCGGAACAAGATTGATATTCATCTACCGAGAATTCCATGCGCCCATTTTTCAGAGGAATGGTACACTATCGGCAGCGTTAGACCCGAACCGGGCGTCAGCAGCACTCGCCCAACAAAGCAAGATTCTGCCAGCAGCCGCTCCGATTCATCCAGCGCAATTCAATCCAGGAAATACGACCAAAATGGAACAAGGCACTGTGAAGTGGTTTAATGACGCGAAGGGCTTCGGCTTTATCTCGCGTCAGAACGGCGAAGATGTCTTTGTGCACTACTCTGCAATCAACTCCAGCGGTTTCAAGAGTTTGCAGGAAGGTCAAGCCGTGCAGTTCAACGTGGTGAAGGGGCCCAAAGGCTGGCAGGCTGCCGACGTGCAGCCGCTCTAACCTCCAAGCCAGATTCCGGCAGAATCCAGCAAACACGCGCGAGGGCTGGGAGCAATCCAAGCCCTCGTTTGCTCCTGTGCGTCTTTTGTTCAGCCCAAACTCTTGTCGGGGGATACGGGAACGCCGTGCGGCGCTCGACGTGACGCCCGTCCTCCTTCTATCCTCAATGTGTTGGCCGCCTTTTTAAGTCGCGGCCCCATTGGACTCGAACCCACCATGAGCACGCAGACAATTGCTGTACACCTTCCCGATGGGGCCATTCGTGAAGTGCCTTCCGGCACAACGCCCCTCGACATCGCCAACTCGATCTCGCCTCGGCTTGCCGCGGTAGCCGTTGTCGCTCGCCTGACTCCGGTTGGCGGCGCAATCAAGGAAAGCTCCGCTCCCGATGGCTCATCGGCGGAAGCCACCATGTACGCCGCCGAAGACTCGGCCGCGACCCGCCTGGTGGATCTAGCGACTCCGCTCACGGCGGACACGCGCCTGGAACTGATCACGGAGAAGGACCCCGAAGCGCTGAAGGTAGTGCGCCACTCCGCCGCCCACGTGCTGGCCACTGCGGTCCTCGAGCTCTTCCCGGAGACAAAGCTGGGCCACGGCCCGGCCACCGACGCCGGCTTCTTTTACGACTTCCATCGCGAGAAGCCCTTCACGCCCGAAGACCTGGCAGCTATCGAGGCCAAAATGGCCCAGGTGGTCGCGCGCGATGAAAAGTTTGTCCACGAACATGAGCCTCGCGAGCAGGCGCTGGCGCAGTTCGACCGCGACGGCGACTTCATGAAGACCCACTTCGTGACTAAATTCACCGAGCCCGGCTCTCAGGTCAGTTTCTATCGCAACGGTTCTTTCGTCGATTTCTGCCGTGGCCCCCATGTGCCTTCGACCGGTCGCGTCAAGGCATTCAAAGTTCTCTCGCTCGCCGGCGCGTACTGGCTCGGCGACGAGAAGAATCCGCAGCTGCAGCGCGTCTACGGCACTGCGTTCTTCTCGCAAAAAGAGTTGGACGCTCACTTTGCGCGCCTTGAAGAAGCGGCCAAGCGCGATCATCGCCTGCTCGGCAAGCAGCTTGACCTGTTCAGCATTCAGGAGATCGCCGGCGCAGGACTTATCTTTTGGCACCCCAAGGGCGGCATCATCCGCAAGATCATGGAAGATTGGATGCGCGAGGAATGCCTGCGCCGCGGCTACTCGCTCGTCTTCACTCCTCACGTTATGCGCCGTGAGCTGTGGAAGATCAGCGGCCATGAGGGCTTCTACTCCAGCAACATGTATACGCCCATGGAACTGGACGATGCCGAGTATCGCCTGAAGCCGATGAATTGCCCCGGACATATTCTTATCTACAAGAACTCGCCCAAGAGTTACCGCGACTTACCCGTGCGCCTTGCCGAGTTAGGCAATGTCTATCGGTATGAGCGCTCCGGCACCATGCACGGCCTGCTGCGCGTCCGCGGCTTCACGCAGGACGACGCCCACATCTTCTGCACCCCCGGCCAGATTGAGGATGAGGTTGTAGCCTGCATCGATTTTGCCGAAGCTGTGCTCAAAACTTTCGGTTTCGCGGAGTTCAAGGTTGAGTTATCGACCTGGGATCCGGACGATCGCGCCCACTACGCCGGCTCCGACGATAACTGGAATCTGGCGGTTGGTTCGTTACAGCGCGCCCTCGACCGCAAGGGCATCGCCTACAAAACCATTCCCGGTGAAGCCGCTTTTTACGGGCCCAAGATCGACGTGAAACTCGTCGACGTGCTCGGCCGGTTGTGGCAGCTATCCACGGTGCAGTTCGATTTCAATCTGCCCGCGCGTTTCGAGCTTGAGTATGTCGGTGAAGACGGCGAGCGCCATCAGCCGGTGATGGTGCATCGCGCGCTGTTCGGGTCTGTCGAAAGGTTTTTTGGTGTGCTGATCGAGCACTACGCCGGCGCCTTCCCGCTGTGGCTCGCGCCCGTGCAGATCGGCCTTGTTCCCATCAGCGAGCGCCATCACGCCTACGCCAAAAAGGTTGAAGCCGAACTCAAAGCCGCCGGCCTCCGCGTCGAGACCGACGACCGCAACGAAAAGATGAACGGCAAGATCCGCGACTTCGCCAACCATAAGACGCCATACATTCTGGTCTTCGGCGATAAGGAAGAGGCTACAGAATCAGTTAGTGTCCGGACGCGGGGCAAGGGCGACCAAGGGGCGATTCCGTTAATCGATTTCATCGCCAAGGCCAAGGAGTTAGTAAGCAGCCAATCGACGGAGTTATAGCAATGCTCCAACAATTGGCGGACAACGTTCGAGTGGCAGTTTCGATAAAGCCAGCCGGTTGGGTACGATGATTATTATCCTGAGCGGATTGCCTGGAGTTGGCAAGACTGCTATTGCGCGCGAATTGGCCAGCCAGATCGGCGCGGTTCACCTGCGCATCGATTCGATTGAGCAGGCCATGTGGAGATCTCAGGCGGTTTCCACTTCTCTTGACGACGCGGGGTACCGCGTGGCATACGCGGTGGCCGAAGATAACTTGCGACTTGGCCTGACTGTGATTGCCGACTCGGTGAATCCGATCCAACTCACGCGCGATGCCTGGATCGACGTGTCCGCGCACGCAGGCGTCCCCGCAATTGAAATTGAGGTCATGTGCTCAGATGTCGACGAACATCGGCGCCGGGTGGAATCGCGTGTATCGGATATTCCCGGACACAGACTGCCTACCTGGGATGAAGTCATGTCTCGTGAGTATGTACCTTGGAACCGCGAGCACATCGTGCTCGATACAGCAGCCAATTCATTGAACGAGAATGTCGAAATGGTTCGGAAGGCAATACGGGATACATTGCCCGAATGGGACGCCCGGCCTACGCATTGATGCCCATGCCCTCCACCGAGCCATATGCATCGAGCAGCGATTCGGCGAGCGTGGGATGCGCGTGGATGGTGAACATCATCTCCTCTACCGTGCCTTCCAGTTCCACGACTGCGACTGCTTCAGCGATCAGCTCCGTGGCTTGCGGGCCGAGGATGTGGACGCCTAGAATCTCGCCGTACTTCGCGTCGGAGACGATCTTCACAAAACCGTCATGGCTGCCGAGAATCGTGGCCTTCGAGTTGCCCGCGAATGGAAACTTGCCGACCTTCACTTCATAGCCCTTTTCCCTGGCCTGCGCCTCCGTCAGGCCAACTGATCCTATTTGCGGTTCGGTATAGGTGCAGCTTGGGATGCGGTCTCGGCGTACCGGGCGGAACTTGCGGCCGGCAATCTTGGCCACGGCCACCATCCCGCTCATCGCGCCCACGTGCGCCAGTTGCGGCAGCCCGGCCACAATGTCGCCAATGGCAAAAACTCCTGGCTCCGCCGTCTCCTGCGCCTCGTTCACTTTGACAAGCCCACGTTCTATCTCGATCTTCGTTTTCTCGATTCCGATGTCGGCGGTACGGCCGGAGCGGCCTACGGCGACGAGGACTTTTTCCGCTTCTTTGACCTGGGTCTTGCCGTTCGAGTCGGTAAACGTCACTTTCACGCCGTCGTCGGTCTTCTCCACCTTCTCCACTTTGGCGCCGGTGTTCACGTCGATACCGCGCTTCTTGAACAGCCTTGTAATCTCCTTGGAAACTTCCTCGTCCTCCACCGGAACCACGCGCGGCAGAAACTCGACGATCGAAACCTCAGTGCCAAAACTGCGAAAGATCGAGCTAAACTCCATTCCCACGGCGCCCGCACCAATAACCACCAGCGACTTGGGCACCTGATCCATGGCCAGAATCTCAATGTTGGTCAGAATGCGGCTGTCCGCCTCAAGCCCCGGCAGCAGTTTAGCCTCAGAACCTGTCGCGAGGATCACGTTTTTCGCCTTCACCTGGCTCGCCTCGCCGCCCGGCGCCGTGACATCGACCGCATGGATTCCGTCCTGCGCAGGTCCCGTCAGCCGCCCATAGCCCGCGATCATGGCGATCTTGTGCTTCTTCATCAGGAATTCCAGGCCTTTGACGTGCTTGGCGATGATGCCGTTCTTGCGCTTCTGGACCGCGGCCCAGTCGAGCGTGGGTGTCCCGATTCCCGCAATGCCAAATTCGGCGGCGTGCTTCAGGTGATCCCAGATTTCAGCGTTGAAGAGCAGCGCCTTGGTGGGGATGCAGCCCACGTGCAAGCAGGTGCCGCCCAGCTTGTCGGAACTCTCGATCAGCGCAGTTTTCAAGCCGTACTCCGCGCCGCGAATCGCAGCTGTATACCCTGCCGGTCCGCCGCCAATAATTGCCACGTCGTAAATCATCTCTGCCACCTGGAACTCCGTTCCGCGGCGGGCTATCTTTGGGGCACGCCGCCTCATCACTGTTCAGTTTAAATGCCCGCCGCATTCATCACTCGTGAGTGACCTCTTGGCGGACGAAATCCCCTTCGGCCTTACCGCAGCCCGGCCTGAACCAGCTCCGCAGTTCTGCGCAGAGTTTCTGGCTCGTCGCCAAAGCCCTCGATCCAATGCACCTCCGGTTCCCGCCTGAACCAGGTCAACTGCCGCTTGGCGTAGTTGCGATGCCCTTGCTGGGCGGCTGCTATCCCGGCCTCTTCACTCAACGTACCTGCCAGAACGGCCATCGCCTGCCGATAGCCCAGCGAGTCCAACGCCTTCACCAGTCCATAGAGCGCAAGCAGGCCTCGCGCCTCCTCAATCAGCCCCGAAGCAAACATCGTCGCCGCTCGTCGATTCAGGCGGTCGTAGAGCGCCTTCCGCGGCGGGTTCAGTCCGATGCGCAGTAGCCGGAAACCGGTGAGCGGATCGCGGCCCAGGACTGCGGAAAACGGCTTGCGAACTGCCAGACAGACCTCGATCGCTCGAATCAGCTTGGGCGTGTCGTTTGCGTGAATCCGCGCCGCCGACGCCGGGTCCAGCCGCTTGAGCAGGCGATGCAGCCAACCTTCTGTGTGCTTGTTTCTGCTCAGTTCGAGCCGCGCCCGCAGCTCAGTCTGCCGCTCCGGCCCGGCAAAGAGCCCGGCAGTCATGGCGCGCAGGTAGAGTCCCGTACCGCCGGTCACTATGGGCAGCCGTCCCCTCGCGGATATGTCCCGCAACGCCGCCCTCGCGCGCCTGCTGTACTCGCCTGCGGTGAATGGCTGGTTTGGCTGGGCCACGTCGATCAAGTGGTGCGTAATCCGCGCCCGCTCCTCGGCGGAGGGCTTGGCCGTGCCAACGTCCATTCCCCGATACACGGCCACCGAGTCACAACTGACGATCTCGCCGTTAAAATGCCCTGCAAGTTCAAGCGAAAGCGCCGTCTTGCCGCTGCCGGTTGGCCCCAGCAACAGCACCGCCAGAGGATCGGTTTGGGCCAGAACTGTGCTCAAGGCCGCCACCAGCCCTGCGGAAAGATCCACTCCGGGTTGGTATGGAAGAGCCACCACACGAGGATCGCCACAGCCATCAGCACCAACCCAAAAACCTGGTTGCGCCGGTAAACCCGCGTCTGCTCCGCCCTCCGCGCCTTCTCGGCAACCTGTTGCAGGTAAGGCTTAATGCGAGTCTGCATTATGGCAGTTTACCGTCTCACGGGAAGGGCTCGGGGAATCTCATCGAGACCGCGTTGAAGCGAATCGGGTAGATTTTTGGGCCGTTGTGCCTTGCTTCTTGTCCAGTCGCAGAGATTCTCAGCGGCCAATGGGATTATTTCATTCCATTGCTCCGGTAACTTCGAGTCCTTAAGGGATCTATCCTCGCTAATAGGCGGATTAATCTCCCCGCCAGAGCTAAGATAGATGACCCAAGTCTCTACGCTCCACTTAGGAAAGAGCCTCGCAATCTGATCCACAGTTGGGTCGAGTTTGGGCTGTTTCGCGGCTGCCAATGCGGCGTCCAGATCTTCCATGCACTGCGATACGCTCAAGTGGTCAGCGTCCATCATGACAAAGAGGCTTGTTGCGGCTTTCGAATTTCGCAGTCTGCATGCCTCCACTGATCGCGCGAACCTGTTGGACACCCATTGTTTCGCGCTTCCGCGACCGGGAAGGCACTGCTCGATCGCGATCCTGCTTGGATGAATCCCGGAGCTGACCAAGAACCTATACAGGAATTGCCGCTGCCGCTGGTCCTCGACAATCACCATGACCAGCTCCGGGCTAGTCATTCTCCCATCCTCTTGCAACTACCTCCGACGGCTGTAACAGATCGTCATAATCGGTCTTGTACTTCTCGATCCGCACAGGCCCGCCATTCTCGCGGAACATGCGCATGCCGTATTCGTGCGCCCACATGTTCAGTATCTCAGGGTGGTGTGAGATAAGGATCAGTTGGCCCCTACTGTCATCCGCAGCTGCCTCGGCTTGCAGGAGCCACGGCTGGATCTCGCGCAAGGAGGCAAAATTATCTGGCTCGTCGAGGAAAACAGTCTTGCCTTTGCCTATAAGGAATTGGAGAACCATGTAGAGAGCGAATAAGCAGCGCTGTCCTTCGGAAAGTTCCGTCAGTAAATAAGATTGTTTTCCATGCGCCCTATCAAAAGAGAATCTCAATTCCTTTACTCCAGATTGAACATCCAGTAAATCGAGAGACGAGAAACCTTCAAAAACTTCTCTCAGGATTATTTGAATTTGATCCACTCCTGCTGGATCGTGACCAGTTTGTCTTATGTACCAACTCGCCACGTCGGACATCTCGAAGCCTGGATATGGATGGTCCATATAACGGCCTTCATTCTCCATCACCGCTGGGTCGATCCTGAAACTACACATATCGTGCGTAATCCAAGTGTGGAATGTTGAAGCCCCAGCGCTACCGTCTTTCCAAAGATCGAGGAGGGAGTAAGAGATTTCCTGGCTTGGAGCAGGAACTGGCAAGACATCGACGCCATCCACTTTCAGGCTCTCCTCGCGAACGGTCGGCCAGCCAGCGCTCGCTTGAAACTCAAGGCGATATACATACTCCTTTTCGTCAAGCTCCGCCTCGATTTCAATGACCTGAGTTGGACGATTCATCCAGCGTGTGGCGCTATTCTGAAGGATTCCACCCGCAACGTGGTCCACACCGTTTTCTCCGACGAAGTTTCTCACGGCCCGCACAGCGTCTAGCAGCGACGACTTCCCGCTGCCGTTCGCCCCCAGCAGCAGTTGTTTCCGCTCCGGCTTGTACTCGAAGTTCACAAAGCAGCGAAAATTGTCGATGTAAATGCGCTTCAGCATGGCAGGATTATACGTCGATTGCCTAATTCCGTCCGTCCCAAGTTGACTTCCGGACTCCAGTTTGCTCAGATAACCTTTCAGCATCCGGCGACACAAGAAAGAGCAGGAATGCACAAATGAAAGTCTTGATCTTGGGTTCGGGAGGCCGTGAGCACGCGTTGGCCTGGGCAGTTAAGCGGAGCGTTCGCGTCACAGAGGTTGTGTGCGCTCCAGGCAACGGCGGCATCGCCCAGATCGCCCGCTGCGTTCCGGTCGATCTCAAGGATCTGGACGCCATGGTCCGCGTGGCCGTGGCAGAGCAGCCCGGCCTCACCATCGTTGGCCCCGAGCTGCCCCTGTCGCTGGGCATCGTGGATGCCTTGCAGCAGCGCGGCCTCCGCGTCTTTGGCCCCACCCGCGCCGCGGCCATGCTGGAGACCAGCAAAGGCTTCGCTAAACGATTTCTGCAGCGCCACAATATTCCCACCGCCAACTACGCCGTCTGCACCACCGCCGCGGAGTTGGAGAAAGCGATCGACATCTTCCGCGCGCCCATTGTGGTTAAGGCTGATGGGCTGGCAGCCGGCAAAGGCGTCATCATCTGCCCCTCGCGCCAGACCGCCATTGAGGCTGCCCATAGCCTGTTCAGCGGGAAACTCCTCGGCGAAGCCGCGCAGCAGATCATTCTTGAAGAGTTCCTGGAGGGGGACGAAATCAGCTTCCTCTGTCTCTCCGACGGCAAGCATGTCGTGCCGCTCGCGCCCTCCCAGGACCACAAATGCATCGGCGAGGGCGACACCGGTCCCAACACCGGCGGCATGGGCGTTTATTCCACCGATACGCTGCTTGAGCCCGGCATGAAGGAGTGGATTCTGCGCCACATCGCCGAGCCAACGGTGCGCGGCATGGCCGAAGAAGGCAATCCCTTTGTCGGAGTCCTCTACATCGGCCTGATGATGACCGCGCGCGGTCCCCAGGTCCTGGAGTTCAACGCCCGCTTCGGCGATCCTGAGACTCAGGCCATCCTGCTCCGCCTCGAATCCGACCTCGTAGACGCACTCGAAGCCTCGATCAGCGGTCGCCTTGCCGAAATCGAACTGCGTTGGACGCCCGGCGCCTCAGCCTGTGTCGTGGCCAGTTCCGCCGGCTATCCCGGCAACTACAAGACGGGCTTTCCCATCGCCGGCCTCAGTTCAGCAGCCCAGGTTCCAGGTGTCCAGATCTTCCACTCCGGCTCCGCACGCCTTGGCGGTCAACTGGTCACCGGTGGAGGCCGCGTGCTGGCCGCCGCAGCCGCGGCGCCCTCGCTCCAAGAGGCTTTGGCCCGCACCTACCAGGCCATGGCTGAGATTCACTTTGAAGGAATCTATTATCGCCGTGACATCGGCCATCGCGCCCTGAAAAGGACACCATGACACCAGCCATTTCGCTCGACGATCCGATCGCCTGAAACCGGAAGCCGGCGGCCTTTTCAAGGGAGATCAGATCTTCAGCCCGGCACTGGCGTAGATTCCGCCCCCCCCCCCCCCCCCCCCCCCCCCCCCCCCCCCCCCCCCGGGCGGAGGCTTCTCCTGCTGCTTCTGGAAGCAGGACCGGCACAACACCGGCCTACCCTGGGTTGGCTTGAACGGAACCGTGGTCTCCGCCCCGCACTCCGAACAGGTGGTCCGGGTCTCCGAGCGGACCCTTGAGCCCCCGCGGGCACGCTTCGCCTTGCACTGCTTGCAGTGCTTGGGGTCGTTGGTAAACTGCTTGTCGTGGAAGAATAACTGTTCGCCGGCCGTGAACACGAACTCGGCGCCGCAATCGTTGCACTTCAATACTCTGTCGATAAAATCCATGGCCGGCTTCCCTCTAAACAGGGAACTATCCCGAATCGGCCATGACTCAAGAAAAACTTGCCGGTCCCGTTTCCCTGTGATCGTACTTCTTTCCACAACAAGGGGCCCGGGCCGCAATGAATGAAGCGGCTAATTTAATTCAATGTCTCCTCGGCGAACCGGAAGACATGAATAACATTACCACGCTACCCGAAAACAGAACGATAAAGCCTAAAACTAGAATCGCAACGTGCCGCCCCGAGCTTGTCTGGACTATCGGCTAACTTTCACCTATCTTCAGCGAGAGTTGCCGGGGCGGCGCGTGTTACGAAGGGTTACATAACTAGTCAGCCTCTTTACGAGCCTTCTTGCGATTCCGCTTGCGCGCCAAAGCTGCCTTGACGCGACGCTTCTCACCGGGTTTCAGGTAGTAGGAGTGACGCTTGACTTCCTTGATGATGTCCTCCTGCTGGACCTTCCGCTTGAACCGGCGCAGCGCATTTTCGAGCGGCTCGCCTTCTTGTACGCGAACCTCTGCCAAAAAATCCCACCTCCAAACGTGCCATGGGGCTTCTTCTATGATACCGGCAATTTTGAAGTTAGAGTCACCCCCGAGGAAACTTTCTGGACAAATCCCTTTTGATTCGGTCGAATTTGGATCGATATGGCTTCCAGGCGCGGCTTTCGGCCTACTTTTGGGGTCTTTGCCGGAGCAACCTGGGAACTGCCCGACCGCATCGAACCGGCCTTCCCGCCACCGGCAGTGCCGGCCAAATGCAATAAACTTCCCCTGGAGGCCTGGAAATCATGATCCGCAGCTACCAGGGCCGCTTGCCCCAGATCCCCGCCAGTTGCTACGTCGATCTCTCCGCCCAACTCATCGGCGATGTCACCCTCGGCGAACATTCTTCAGTCTGGATGAACGCCGTCCTGCGCGGCGACGTCCACTCCATCCGCGTCGGCGCCAATTCCAACGTCCAGGACTGCGCCGTCCTCCACGGCCAGCGCAACCTTTACCCGGTGATCGTCGGCGACTGGGTCACCATCGGCCACAACGCCACCGTCCACGGCTGCGTGGTCGAGGACGCCGTCCTCATCGGCATGGGCGTCACGATCCTCAACAACTGCCGCATCGGCGAGGGCTCCATCATCGCCGCCGGCGCAGTTCTGCCCGAGCACACGGTTGTCGCGCCCAAAACGCTGTGGGCCGGCGTCCCCGCCAAGCTGCGCCGCGAACTGGGCGATAAAGACCGCGCCCTCATCCTCGAATACGCCCAGAACTATCTGGACTATGTGGAGATCTACCTCAATGAGCCGGGGAGCTGATCGGACGCATTACCAGATGCGCTCGACCCCATAGCGGTCGAAGATCGTATCGATGCTGGTCAGCGGCACACCCAGTTCCAGGGATTGCGCTGCCAAGAGACGGTCGAAGGGATCGCGGTGATGAAACGGCAACATCCCTGAGCGGATGGCGTGAAGCGGATGAATCTCAAGAAAGGTGAACGCCTCCTTGCGGAGAACCAGGAGAAAGTCCGTCACCAAGACATGCGGCGGCATCTTCCCCGAAATTTATCTTGATCGAGATCTCCCAGGAAACGATGGCGGAGATCAGCACTTCATTGGCCGGGTCGGCAATCCTGCTGTAGCCGGTTTTGCCGAGGATGAATTTCAATCTTGCTCTGGCAATCGGAGCCTGCGACGCCGAAGAATAACCGGGCAAGCAGGCTAAAATTCTCACATAGCGATACGATGGGTAGCGTTCCTCTGCATGGCTTTCCGGCGCAATCCATTGATTCTGCTTCGGTTGTTCTCCAATAAGCTCAGGGTTTCAGAGTTAAAGGTAAGCCCCCGGGCGTGGGGGGGGGGAGGGGGGTGGGGGGAGTTATTTAAATGGTAACTACCGGCAGATGCCTGACAGCTTGGACCGGGGACATATCCAGCAGATTTCGCGGTTCGGAATTGGCGTGGCTTCTCCATTTGTCCTCTAGGAAGAAACAAGATTCCGATTGTGCTGCAAGTTCAACAATCCACACGGAAACAGCGTGTTCGGGCAAAAAAGCAGCGAGTTAGCCCCCGCTGAAGCGGGGATGGCAAGTTGGCAAGTTAGCGGCGGCACCGCTCGACGCAGTTTCATCCCCAGTGGGTCGGCGAAGCCGGTGGACGACTATGAACCATTTTGCGCCGGGCGACCGTTAAATTCTGCAAGATTGATATTCATCCAGGCTAATTCTGCGGCGGAGTGGCGTAATACCCCTTGCGAACCTGCACTTTCATTCCATCTCCGCGGCATTCCACCCCGAGCTTCCTGAAGCTTCCGTCCAGCTTGGTGTTGCTGGGCGTATAGCTGGCCACATACTCGGTGCGCAACTCGTCTTCAATCTGCTGGAAGGCTGCTTCGAGCTTCTTGCCGTTGTTGCCCACGTCGATCAGCCGTCCACCAGTCTCCTGGGTCAGCCTGGACATGGCCGAGAAGCCGCTATACCCAAAACCTCCGTAGAAGCCATGGTCGGCGATCAGGATGACGTAGACCAGGACGTTCGACCTTTGCGCCGCCGCAATCGCATCCTGAATCTTGTGGTTGCTGCCCTCATCCTCGCCGTCGGTGAGCAGGATCATCGCCTTGCGGCCCGACTCCTGGTTCAGCTTTTCATTCGACGCCAAGTAGACCGCGTCGTAGAGCACCGTTCCCTTCGGCGCTCCGATGGTGGGAACGGTTCCCCCGCCGGCCCCCGGAATGCCAGCCGCTCCGTTGCCCCCCGCGGTGTTGATCTCCGCTTTGTTCAAGGCTCTCGTCAACAGCCGGGCGCTGTTGGTGTAGTCCTGCATCAGGTCCACGTCCACATCGAACGAGAGAAGAAATGCTTCGTCCTTCTGCCTCAGCACACGTTGCAGAAACTGGCCGCCCACATCCTGCTCCAGCGGCAACACCCGATACTGGCTGCCGGAAGTATCCAGCAAAATGCCCAGCGTAATCGGCAGTTGGGTTTCCGCTACAAAGCTTTTGAGCTTCTGCGGCGCCTTGTCCTCTGTAACGGTGCAATCGTCCTTGGTCAGATGCGGAACCAGCGTCCCGTCCTTGGCTTTGACGGTAAAAAACACGTCCACCAGGTTGACCTGGAGCTTGAACGTAGCCACCGATTCTTCCTCGGGCGATGGCGCCGGCGCAGTGCTTACGGGGGGCGCGTCCGGCGAGGGAGCAAGCTGGGACCATCCCGCCGCGGAAAACGCCGGCAAGCCAAGCAGTAAAGCGGAAACTCCCAGGCCTATTCTCATTGGGGAATACATGCTGGTCATTTAGACGGAATTCGGACCTCGAAGAAAGCATACCTGAACTCTTTCAGGGCTGGCCGGCAACCTGCGCGGTTCTGGCTCGTCTTATACATCGCGGCGCTGGCGCGTCTGATACTCTGACGAATGCAGCACTGCTGTCCGGTTTTTCGTCAGTTTGTCAGTTTTCAGGGGTCGGTTGACAGTTGTCGCGAGCCACTGAATTCCGATCACCGGAAGCGGCGCATTCATCAGGATTCAGGGATCGTTTTTGACTGACCACTGAAAACTGACCACTGGAGAATACCTGTGAAGCTTGGTTTGACGGCATACTCGCTGGCGGCAATTCTGAACCTGGGCCTGATTGTGTGTCCGGCGGCTCTGGCCCAACAGCAGCAACCCGCGGTGCCGGATGCTCCTACGCCCCAGGCGCCGCCGAAGTTCTCCGGCGCGGATGGCACCCCGATTACGCCCGGCAAGGGCGCCGGCGATGTGACGCCGACGGGACCCAGTTCCTCTTCAACCGCGCCTGCGGACGATCAGGCGCCGCCCAGCAGCCTGGCGCCCTCAACCCAGGGCAAGGACACCTTCCAGACCACGCCTCCTGAGTTGCCCCTGCCCACCGAAGGAATCTCGGCGCTTACGAAATTTGTCGTCAACGTCAACTTCGTCGAAGTTCCCGTCACCGTCAAGGATTCGAAGGGAAAGCTAGTCGCTGGACTCACCTGGCGCGATTTCAAGGTCTTTGAGAACGACACCCGCGAGCCGTTGCGCCTGTTCACCGTAGACCCGGCCCCGCTCTCCATCGCTTTTGTCGTCGACCAGAGCCTGACCTCCGACGTCATGGCCAATGTGAACAACTCCCTGGGCGCCATTCAGGGCGCGCTCACTCCCTATGACGAAGTTGCGGTCTTTTCCTACAGCCACGGCGCCCAAGATCAGTCCCACGGCTTCACCGGCGCTCAGAGTGCGCGCGTGCCCTTTGTCCTCTCCATGACCAAGGCAGCCGGCACTGAGGAGATTGTGCCGGTCAACAGCGGTCCTCTGGCCGGCTGCAACGTGCGCGAAAACGGCAACTGCGTCGACCCCAACCTGCAACCCGGCGGCTCGGCTGGCGGTGGGTCGTTCATGACCATCCCCAAGGAAATTCACACTCTGAACGACGCCATTCTGGCCGCTGCAAAAGAGCTGTCCACCCGCCCCAAGGGCCGCCGCCGCATTATCTACGTCATCTCCGACGGCAAGGAAGCCGGCAGCAAGGCCACCTACAAGGAGGTAGTGCGCTACCTTCAGACCAACAAGATCGCGGTGTATGGCACAGCGGTGGGCTCTTCCGCCCTTTGGGGCGAAGGCTACGTGAGCCGCTTCCACCTGCCCTTCACCATGTACGACAACCGCCTGTACGGTTACACCGTGGCCACTGGCGGCACGCTGGATTCCGAACAGAAACTCAACGGCATCGAAAAAAGCTACGCTAAAATCGCTGAAGAGGCTCGCAACCAGTACACGCTGGGCTACCTCAGCCACCAGCCGTTCATCGACGGCAAGTACCGCAAGATCGAAGTGCGCGTCGACCGGCCCGGCCTCGAAGTCTTCAACAAAGCCGGCTATTACCCCAATGCGCAGGATGCTCACTAGCCTGTGAACTCTTCGGGCGCCGCGGCCGGTCTTGGCTTGATGTCGGCCGCCAGTTGGGGCGGCTCCGATTTTGTCGGCGGCGTCGGCGCACGCCGCGCCCCCGCCTTGCTGGTGGTCGCTTCCGGCCACATCTTCTCCCTGATCGTTCTTCTTGCCGTCTGCCTGGGAATTCGCCTCGCCCTGCCCGGCTCTCACTATCTCTTCTATGCGGCTTTGGGCGGCTTTGAGGGCTCACTGGCCTTGGCCATTTTCTATCGTGCGCTGGCCATGGGCGCCATGGGCCTCACCGCGGCCCTCACCGGCCTGCTCACCGCCCTCGTTCCCGTCCTCTTTTCTCTCTTCCACGAGGGCCTGCCCGCTCCGTTGACTGCCGTGGGATTGGCGCTCGGTCTCGTCGCCATCGGTCTCATTACCCACGCGCCCGCGAAGAAGGACTCTGGCAAGAAGGAAATGTCCACGCCCCCAGCCGCGCTCCTGCTGGGCGCGCTCGCCGGAGTTGGATTCGGCGCCCAGCTGATTCTCTTCAAAATGGCCAGCCCAGGCGGCACGATGTGGGTCATGACCTCAGCCCGCGCCGCCGGTGTTATGGCCATGCTCCTGGTTCTTGTGGCCATGCCGCCCAAGGGGCCATGGCGCGGCTTCTGGCTCACGGGAATCGCGGCTGGATTGCTGGACACCGTCGGCAACCTGTTCTATCTTCAGGCCACCCGGTTTGGACGACTCGACGTGGCCGCGCTGGTCTGTTCGCTCTACCCCGCCGGAACCATCCTGCTCGCCGCGCTGGTGCTGCGCGAATGGCCCACCCGCCGCCAGATTGCCGGCATGGCTCTGGCCCTCGCTGCTGTGCTGCTGCTGAGCGTCTAGGAGCGTCGAAATAAGTCGGTGCATTGAAAGGGAGCGTCAATACAAGCTGCGAAAAACTCCAGCCAGTGTCAGTCGTCCGCCGGCGTTGCCGACCCACGGAGGGATGAAACTGCGTCTAGGTCTCTGACCGGATGAAATGGTGCTATGAGGGGTGCGAGCGCGGGCTGGGAAGCCCGCGCTACACTTTTTACTGGTACATAACCAGACGGTCAGAGACCTGGATGTCCAATGCAGTTGGTTTGCAGCATCCGCTATGGGTCGCGGCGGAGTCACGGGCAATCGGGAGACCGACCACATCTTGACACACCAACCCCACATCCGAATCTCGACGAGTATGCATCGCCATCCACCGGACCGGCCACAGCCAGCAGGGCAATCGGCGGTACAATTAGCGGGCTCCCTTTTTGAGGAGTGGGCGGCGGCCCCTGGATAACATGTACGAGCCGCCCACAGCGGTGGCAAGTGAGCCAGATTGGTTCCTCAAGCGTCCTTCTATTAAGACTTGGCCTTCTGTGCGGCCCACCGCTTGCGCTGCGCATCGGCAATCCGCTTCCGCGCTTCGGGGCTCAGCACGCGGGTCTTCTTGGCCTTCTTGACCTTGGCCGGCGCCTTCTTGGTTTTGCGCTCTGTTAGCTTAACGGCGACTTCGCCGGTGTTGGCCAGCAGGGAGCGAACCTGCTTGAGCCTTGCGATTTCCGCGTCAATTTGGACAAGAATCGAATCAATAGACATAAGTCAAGCATAACTTAGAAATCTACTTTTGCACAGCTTCCCCGGTGATTTTGGCAGTGGGCCCGCTTGAATGGCGCGGGCCTCATAAGCCGCGGAACAATGCCGGGCTCGTGTCAGGGCACGACTTCAGTCGTGCCGTAAGTAGCTGCGAGATGAACGCGGGCTTTAGCCCAGGAATTCCAGGCTTTTCAAATTGGCACACTACCAATTATTTGAACGTCCAATCGGAGGAGAAGCGAAAGCATTTCATTCCGGCTTTCCCACGGTCTTGTCCTTATATGCTTTCTGCAGAATAAAGAAGGCCAGCTTCTTCTGTCCCTGATCGGAGATAAGTCCCTTGCGATTGAAACCATCCTGAATGCCGGGCAAGTTGCGCAGCGGAGACCGGAAATCCACCAGAACCCACGGACTCATACCTCTAAGTTGCGGAATACGGTTGAGCATTCCCAGTTGATGGCGATAAACATTGGCTTGATACTCCTCGGTCCAGCGATCGTTATCGCCGCCGTGCAAGCCGGCCTTGGCGCCGGCGCCAAGCTCGCTCATGATGACAGGCTTCTGGTAGTCTACGCGCCACTCGGTGGTGTCGGCGCCTTCGGGAGTCTGCTCATACCAGCCCACATATTCGTTGGCGCCGATCACATCCAGTGCTTTCCCCAGCGGATCGTCGACTATCTTCGTATGTCCCTCGGCGCGCACCAGCAGAGCCGCGGTGATGAGCCGCGTGGGGTCAAGCTCCCGCGCATGATTGGCCTCGGTTTCGATAAAGCGTGTGCGGGCTTCGTTGTTGGGCGTCTCGTTGGCCATTGACCACAGAATGATAGCCGCGTGATTGCGCGAGGTCCCGATCTCCTCGTCCAACTCACTCTGAGCCTTGGCCAGCACTTTTGGATCTTCCCACTTGATTGCCCAATAGACGGGATTCTCCGACCACACCAGCAATCCCATCCGGTCAGCCGCGCGCAGCATCGTCTCATCGTGGGGATAGTGCGCAAGACGGACAAAGTTGCAGCCAAGCTCCTTGGCCCAGCCGAGCAGCGTCTCCGCGTCTTTGTCCGTGTTAGCCCGGCCGGTGCGATAGGGCGCCTCGCCATGAATGGAGATCCCGCGCAGAAAAATGGGCTTCCCATTGAGAAGTATCTCGGTGCCGCGAGTTTCCACGGTGCGAAAGCCGATGAGATCCTCAATCGAATCCGGCCCCGCGCGCACGATCACCTTGTAAAGTTTTGGCGTCTCCGGCGACCATCTCTCCAGCCCCGGCGCGGCCATGGCTATCGCGGCGCGCCCATCGCCCCCTGCAACAGCGGATGTCTTTGCGCCTAACTCGGGAATCTCCACCTCGACCTTTGCGCCTGGCTGGGCGCCCATTACATGCACCCAGCCTTCGATTTGGTCAGCTTCCCGGCGGCTCAGGTGAAGATCGTACTGATCGGTGAAAGCATCGGGAACCTCGATGAGCGAGACGGAGCGGGTGAGGCCGCCATAGTTCCACCAATCGGTCTTGAGCGTGGGAACGCCGTCCGCGAGGCGGGTGTTATCCACCGCGGCCACCACAAAGTTGGCGCCCGCATGGACCGCCGCGGTCACATCGCAGTTGAAGCTGGTGAAGCCGCCCTCGTGTTCGCAAACCTTTTGCGCATTGACCCAGAAATACGAGCGATAATTGGCCGCGCCTATGTGCAGAAAGATCCGCGTATGTTCCTTGGGCTGATAAGTGAAGTCGCGCTCATACCACATCGGCCCTTCATAATAGAAGAGCGATTCGCGCTGCATGTTCCAGTCGCCCGGTACTTTGAGCGTTTGCGACGTGGAAAAGTCATACTCGATGGGCCTGGTATCGCCTGCATGAAACTTCTGGTTGCGAAAGTATCCGGAGAACCCATTCGAGTAAGGATCGACGATCGACGCCCAATCTCCATCGAGCGAGGCCGCTGGCCGCCGGTCTGCGCCGGTGATTACAATGGGCGCTTTTACAGGCGCAGGCTGAGCCGAGGCTGCGTGGACGGTTAGCGCCACCACCGTCACTGCCGAAAGAACAATCCTGGCGGGAAGAATTGCGGAAGAGCGCGCAAGCAGATGCTTCATGGCAAAGCCTCGGAGACTTGGGATTGGATGAGAGCCATTGCCGCATTTCGTCGCGCGGCCATGGCTGCTCCAGACTGACTCGCAATCTTATCGCCCGTGAGCCAACCATGTACACCCGCTCGCGCCACTTCAAAACCCGCACACGACAAAAGGGACAGGCCGCTGTGCCCGTCCCCTGTGCCGTGTGCATGGTTGTCGCATGGATTGGCTGACTATGTACCCAGATACTCCACGTGCACATAAGTGCCGAGCCGCACATTGTAAGCCAGGTACCAGCCGAGGTGGTCCGGGTCCTCATAGATCACAATCTGGTCGGAGCTCCAGAGCCAGCCGTCGCAGAAAGCTAAGTCAGCAGCGGCAACGTCCCAGTACCAACCGTTGAACCAGAAGCGGCCAGGGCCTCCGCCGCCAAGCACCCACACATGGCCGCGTCCAAAGCCGCCTGTGAACCGCCCATGCGCAAAGGGCTGGCTGACATGATAGCGCGCATCATTGGGGCCGGTGTCGTGGCCTACCCAAGTCTTCCCATCCACGTGCGGGGCGTTGGGATGGCCTTCCTTGGCGTTGTAGTTACGATTCGGTTCGACGGCGTGCGGCGTGCCCTTGACGGCAGCAGGTCCGTGCGACGGAATGGCTTGTGGCTTGGCAGCAGCAGCTGGCTTATGCTGCGCAAACGCGGGAACAGAAAGAACAAGCAAAGTGGCCAATGCTAGCTGAATGGATTTCATTGTTTCCTCCGGATGCCCTCTGGGAGGGAAGCTATTCTCCCTATGCTGCCCTTTCCCTTTGGCGGGTCATCACCAGTTACCTTAGCTGCAACCCGGTACGCACAGTCAAGTTGCGCGCCGAAAAACATCTAGGTCCGTGACCGGATGAAGATGTTCTATCCAATGGACGAACGTGGGCCGGGAGGCCCACGCTACAGCCGGCCAGGAGGCCGGCGCTACATTTCCAAAAGGAACATTTTCATACGGCCAAAGAACTAG
>Ga0224557_1000240_pt1 | contig 63254 bp, 51 predicted proteins | sample 714S31014metaG_FD_180677 | JGI IMG/M metagenome (GOLD analysis project Ga0224557, IMG submission 180677) | Peat soil microbial communities from Stordalen Mire, Sweden - 717 S3 10-14 | ecosystem: Environmental > Terrestrial > Soil > Wetlands > Peat | place: Sweden: Norrbotten County, Stordalen...
AGGTGGATGGCGTGAGAAAATACGGAACGCGGTCATCCACAAAGGCGCGGACGTAAGCCAACGTGAAGCTGCTGACGCAATCAACTACGTAGGTCTCCTTATCACGATGCTTCGAGCGCGCAAGGCCATCTGACCCAGCGAAACGCGCCCTACGAGCGACAAGAAATCGCCGTCATAAAAGGTCAGACCCGCACAATCGCCTATTTCTGGCCGTCATCCGCTGTGCCGCCATTCGGCCCACCGCGACGTCGCCCATTCGTCCCATCTGTCCTATTCGACCTATCCCGTCTCCTTGCCACTGTTATGCCGCCATCGTTGCACAATCCGTCATTCCTAGCTTGTCGAGGAATCCCACCGCCGCCCTTTTTCGTTTCGATTTGCATTCCGCAGTCCTCTAGTCTATTTTGCCGCTGGCGTGAAGGTCGTTCGCAGGGGCCGATGGTGGCTCGGGCATGGCGAGAATAAATCCAAATGTGCGGGTGAACCGTATCTTGATTACGGGCGGACATTGGTGAAAACGTACGAATCCAACCAACGCGGCGCGCATCAGATACTCACGATGCCAGAGTCCTCCCCCGACATGCATTTTCCAGCCGAAGTTTCCCACAAGTGTGTAACGAGTTCCGTTCCTGCCTGGCGTGACAGGAATGGAAGGTCAAAACCAACCAAACACCCAACGGAGGAGTAGCAATGAAGAGATCCACGAGAGCATTGGTCGCAGGCGCAGCCATGGCCGGTTTGATGACCGGCGCGGTCGCGCGTACTTTCGCCAGCCAGTCCACGACGGCCCCAAGGGGCGCGGGACTGTCGAGCTGGGGTCAGATGGATGACACCGGCGACAAGGGCAAGCACGACTGCAAGGGGAAGAATAGCTGTAAGGGCCAGGGCGGCTGCAAGGGGAGCGACAACGGCTGCAAAGGCCAGAACTCCTGCAGCGGCAAGGGCGGCTGCAATACCAACAGCCCCAAGCCCGCTCCCACGCCGTAGCCAACACCCGTAGTCGATTCGAGTGGGGGCGGCAGTGCGGCGCCCCCACGAATCATTATAGAATATGCCCGCCAACCGCTTCAACGGATTCACCGATTACGGTATCGGCATCGGCTTGCGCCTGCCGCATTACCAGCACATCCTCACGCGCAAACCCACCGTCGATTGGTTCGAGATCATCTCGGAAAACTTCATGGTCGATGGCGGTCGTCCGCTCCAGGTCCTCGACCAGATCCTCGAACAGTACCGCGTCGTGCAGCACGGCGTCTCGATGTATTTCGGGTCCGCCGACAAGTTGAACCGCGAACATCTCAAGCGCCTCAAAACCCTGGTCAAGCGAACCAAGACGCCGTGGTTGTCCGATCATCTCTGCTGGGGCAGCGTCGATGGCCGCTACACCCACGACCTGCTGCCGATGCCCTACACTTTTGCGGCGGCGAAGGTCACCGCGCAGAAGGTCCGCGAGGTGCGCGATTTCCTGGAAATCCCGATTGCCGTCGAGAATGTCAGCAGTTACACCGAGTTTCATGCGTCGGAGATGACCGAGTGGGAATTCCTTACCGAAGTCGTCGAACTGGCCGACTGCGGAATTCTGCTCGACGTGAATAACATCTACGTCTCCTCGAAAAACCACAATTTCAATCCCTACGATTACGTCAACAACGTCCCGCACCATCGCGTCGCGCAAATCCACATCGCGGGCCATCGCAAATTCGAAAAATACATTCTCGATACCCACGATCATCCGGTGCTGGACCCCGTTTGGCAGCTCTATTCCCGCGCCCTGAAACTGGTCGGCAACACCGCCACCCTGCTGGAATGGGACGATCGCATTCCGTCGTTCGACGAGGTTCACCATGAAGCGCTCAAAGCCAACCAGTTTATCCGCCAGTTCGAGCAAAAAACCGCGTCCGTCTAAAGTTGCGTCGGCCCGGCAACTCGGCGAACTGCAAGCGGCCATGGCGAACGCGATCATGAAGCCGCTGGCGGCGCGCGATCGGATGCAGAAGTCTTCCGCTCCTGTTGCCGACGCGATCATCAAGCCCAACGACCGCCTCACGTCGTTCGAACGCCTGGAAATCTACAACCGCCAATACTGGTTCCGCATTCTCGACTGCCTCTACGATGATTATCCCGGTTTGCGGGCTGTCCTCGGCGACCGGAAATTCGACCGACTCGCCCGCGCCTATCTCGCTCGCTATCCATCCGAGTCGTTCTCACTCCGCAATCTCGGAAGTCGCGTCGAAAAGTTTTTGCGCGCGGAACCAAAATGGGCCGCGCCGCATCAGCGCCTCGCGCTCGATATGGTGCGGATCGAATGGGCCAATATCGTCGCCTTCGACGAGGGAGCAAAACCCACCATCCACGTAGACGACTTGCTCGGTCGCGCTCCGTCCAAAGTGCGCCTCGCGTTGCAGCCGTACGTCACCCTGCTGGAAGTGCGCTATCCCGTGGACGACTTGCTTATTGCCGCCAAGAAAGGCGACGACAGGCTGCGCAGCGAAGCCAGCAACGCCGTCGCGCTGCAACACAAGCGCGCCAAGCACATCAACTTTCGCGGACTGAAACCGCAGCGCTTGTATATTGCCGTGCATCGGATGGAAAACTCGGTCTATTACAAGCCCTTAATACGCGAACAGTTCGAAATCCTGCGGGCACTTCAGCAGGGAGCGACAATCGAGAAGGCCTGTGCGGTCCTCTTGAAACGCCGTGGGTCCGCCGCGAAAGACTGGCCGTCACAGGTGCAGCGTTGGTTCAAGGAATGGACCTCCTTCGGTTGGTTCTGCCACCCGTGAAACGCTTCATGCGCCGCCTCGGAAGGAAGGATGGTACCGGCTGTTATTTGGTTATTTGGTTTTCGCTGTTGCCGCCGGGCCTGTTGGGGGGTATATTATGCTTTTAGCGGAACCTCAAGGAGGTGGTTCAGCTGCCATTTTTTTGAAGGGAATACCGCAGAAGGAATGTCATGATTGAAGAATTGGTATATACGGATGCTGAACGGCAGGCGAGTGCCATGCCATGGAAAGAAGTGGTTGCCAAATACCAGGAACCCTCGGTTTGGCGCAGCGTCTGGCAAATCACCAACTCGCTCGTTCCCTATGCGGTACTTTGGTATTTGATGTACCGCAGTTTGACGATCTCCTACTGGCTCACCGTGCCGCTGGCAATTCTTACCTCCGGGTTTTTGGTGCGCGTTTTCATCATTTTTCACGACTGCGGTCATGGTTCATTTTTCAAATCACGCAAAGCCAACGATTTTTGGGGATTTGTCACGGGTGTAGTGACCTTGACGCCGTATTACCTGTGGCGCTGGGAGCACGCCGTGCATCATGCCAGTTCCGGTGATCTGGATCGGCGCGGCATGGGCGATGTGTGGACGTTGACGGTGCAGGAATATCTGGAATCGTCGCGCTGGAAGCGGTTCGCTTATCGGTTGGCGCGCAACCCCATAGTCCTGTTCATTATTGCCCCGGCAGCCCTGTTTCTCATCAAACATCGTTTCCCATCATCGGGCGCCAGCAAACGGGAACGACACTCCGTGTACTGGACGAATCTCGCCATCCTGGGCCTGGTCAGCGCCATGATTTCTGTTTTCGGCTGGAAGGCCTACCTGCTGATTCAAGTGAGTGTGGTGGCAATGGCCGGCACGGCTGGCGTGTGGTTGTTCTACGTGCAGCATCAATTTGAAGGAGTTTACTGGGAACGGCGCGAAGACTGGGATTACACCGAGGCGGCGCTAAAGGGCAGTTCGTTCTACAAGCTGCCGCGGGTCCTGCAGTGGTTCTCGGGCAACATCGGCTTCCATCATATCCATCATCTCAGCCCGCGGATTCCGAATTACAACCTGGAAAAGTGCCACAAAGCCGAGCCGCTGTTTCAAACCGTGCCGCCCGTGACCCTGTTCTCAAGCTTTAAATCATTCACCTTCCGACTCTGGGACGAACAGCGTCACCGGCTCATCGGCTACAGCGACCTCAGGGCCATTCGCCGTCAACGTCGACAAGCCGCCAGGCTCTGACCGAACTCCGTAACTTGGTTGATTCCGCGCGAATCGCCCAACCCGGCGATGGCATCCAATGTGTATGCTGAAAGCCGTCGCATTAATCGCAGGAGTCGTGCTGGGGACCAACGCTATGAGCCAAACCGTTACCAACTCACAAGCAAACGAAGTCATCACCGTCGGCGGCGGCTGTTTCTGGTGCACGGAAGCGGTCTTTGAACAGTTGAAGGGTGTGGAGACAGTTGAATCGGGTTACTCGGGTGGCACAGTGCCGAATCCCACCTACGAACAGGTCAGTTCTGGCGACACGGGTCATGCGGAAGTGAGCCAGATTACGTTCGACCCCGGGGTCGTTTCGCTCAAGGTGATTTTGGAAGTGTTCTTTACCGTGCACGATCCCACGACGCTGGATCGACAGGGAAACGATGTCGGCACGCAATACCGTTCGGTGATCTTCTATCGCAACGACGAACAGAAGGCCGTGGCCAAACAGGTGATCAAGGAAATCGCCGCGGCAAAGATCTGGGATGGCCAGATCGTGACACAGCTTTCGCCATTTAAGGCGTTCTACAAAGCCGAGGATTATCATCAGGAGTATTTCAAACTACACGGCAGACAACCCTATTGCCAGATGGTGATCGCACCCAAGGTGGCGAAGTTCCGTGAGCATTTCCGCAGCTTGCTGAAAGACGACTAGGCTCGCGCCAGTTGGTTTCTGGTAGGCCGTTCTCGGTCAACTCGGATGAGGGTCGCGCCCAACCGAAAACATCCATTTCGGATCCAAGGTGTAAACAATCCCGTCGGAGTCCGGCAAAAGTATCGCCCGTTCCACGTCACAGTACGGACCAAACTCGTTCAGTTGCCGTCCCGGCGGCACGATCAGAATAATCGTTCGCTTTTCGTCAGTGTCGAGTCCAGCCACAAAACGCAGTTGCCCCTCCCGAATACTCAGCATCCGCCTGCCGCTGGGAGTGACCATTACCTTGTCCCGTGCCATCAGGTACTGATCGAACTCGGGTAGATGAAGCTGGAACTGGCGCATCCCGAAAGGCAGGTACTCGAGTGCATGGCAGATCATCACGTCACGCGGGCTGAACCGCTCCCGGAGGATACGGATCGTCGTCGAAATGGTTCGGTCGTGATTTTGAATCTCACGCGCGGTCCTGCCCAGGCCGAAAAACACACCGTCCCACCGCGTCGGCCAGGCCAGGAACGCAAAGATGTTAACGGCGCAGACAACGGACACAACCATAATCCTGGCAAATCGGACTCGCAGGGAAGCGATGGCCGCCGCCGCGAGCAGGATAAGACCGGGCAGAAAGTTCAGCACATACCCCGGCCATATCGTGAAGCTGACGGCGATCCCCATGGTTGCCACGGAAACAACCCATATCAATACGGTGTGTAACGCAAGACCGTTCCCCTTGTCCCACGTCTTGGTGCGCTGTGCGTTCGCGCCCGACACCCGGTAAAATAACGCGGCTGCCAGCACGGGTCCGCCCAACATCAGGCCATCGGCGCAAAACACGCCCGTGAAAAATACATTCCACACGAGCGCGTCCCACCCGCCTCCCAACCAGGTCACCGGTGCGGTGTTGACCGCCTGCCGCCGCACGATCTCCAGGTACAAGGCAAGCCCTCCCGAAATGCTCACCATCGGTATAAACCACATCATCGCCAACACAACCGAGACCACAGCGGCAACGGCGAGCTTCGCGAATCGCGGGCGCTCGAATTTCCAAAAAACCCACACTACCAAAGGCACGAGGGCTGGAACCGTCTGCTGGCGCACACCGCCCACGACTGCCAGCCACCCGCCGATCACCACCGCATCCATCCAGGTTCCCCCGCGTTGCATCGACCGCCAACAGTACAGCACCAGAGAACACACTAGAAAACCATCAACGATATACGTTAACGCCACCCCACTGTAAAACCAGAGCTGGGGACTCGTCATCCCCAACAACGCGGCCAGAATTCCGGTGCGCCGTCCAAACATTGCCGTGCCAAGCAAATACAGGACCGACACAAGCGCGCTTCCGCAGACTACGCTCAACCAAACCAGGCTCGCGCGCGGATCTCCGATGAAGAGGTTCATCAGTCGCCCCGCCATCACATACAGGAAGTAGCCGGGCGCATGCGGTTGGCTCAATGCCACATTGTACTCGCGAATCGCCAGCGCGAATTCCGCGCTGTCCCAATGGTAGGCATATTCGCTCCGAAACGGCACGCGCACCGCCAGGGCCGCCAGAAGAAACATGACCGCAGTCATCCAGTCGTGACGGTTAAATGCAGTACTGGCTCGTGTGGGTGCCTCCGTCATGTTGTTGCCGCTGCATCATGCCAGATGCCGCGACACGTGCAATGCAAACCCTCGTCCCCGGATCGACCAACCAGGCACGTCTTGGCTCTGTGATCGACGCCTGTTCGTGATTGGCAGCCCGTGAGGCCTGGGAATTCCGGGCTGAAGATGGCAAACGCAACCTTGCGACAGCATTGGTGTTGGATATTTTCAGGAATATGAAAACACGAATCCTACCGACAATTGTTATGACCGTCGCTTTGTTCATGGTTGGCCGCGCGCAGGCGCAGTCGCCGCCTCCCAGCGTGGCTGATATCAAAATATTGGCCAAGGGGGGCGTTAGCGAGGAAGTCATCCTGAGCCAGATTCGGAATTCTCACGCCGCCTACCGCTTGAGCACTGCCGATATTCTGGACCTGAAGGACAGCGGCGTGAGCGAGAAGGTCATCGACTTCATGATCAATACCGCAAGCGGGAGCCCCATGGCACATCCACCCGCTCCGCCTCCGTCGCCACCCCAGGAAATTGCTGTGGGCTCCGAACCACCGCCACCAATAGTCGAACAGGTCGTTGTGTCACCGGGACCGGAGTATATTTGGGTCGCTGGCTATTGGAGATGGCACCATGGACATTGGGAGTGGGCCAGGGGTCATTGGGATTTGCCGCCGCGACGGGGAGCGTTTTGGGTGGAAGGTCGTTGGGAACATCACGGGGAACGCATCATCTGGGTTGACGGCTACTGGAGATAGGCGTTCCGGATGACTGGCGCGGCGTCGTCTCGCCCGTGACGCGAGCCACTTTGTTGCGACTCGTCGCGCCACTCACGATGGTGACCTGCCGACGCTTCACACCCAACCATTTGGCAATGGTATCCACCACCGCCTCGTTCGCACGACCGTCTTCCGGCGGCGCCGTGACGTGCACTTTCAACGAGCCGTCGGGTTGCCGCTGAACCTTGTTTTGTCGGGCACGAGGTGTGACACGGACCTGAAAAGTGGTTGGCTTATCCACGGCAAAAACTCTTCGCTTCGCCCAGAATGACACACTTCGTGTATGATGTCCACCCATGCAAACCGCCTTCCTCGTCGGCCCGACCGCTGCGGGCAAGAGCGCCGTTGCGCTGGAGTTGGCACGCGCGCTGGACGCGGAATTGGTGTCGGCCGACTCGATGCAGGTGTACCGCGGCATGGATATTGGCACGGCCAAACCGACCAGGGAGGAGCGGGCGCTCGTGCCACACCATCTCATCGATGTGTGCGAGGTCGGCGAGGTCTTCGATGCCAAACAGTTCATCGAGATGGCCTCGCAAGTCATCGACGGCATTCACGCACGGGGCAGAAAAGCGCTGGTTGTGGGCGGAACCGGCCTCTATGTGCGCGCCTTGCGCCATGGCTTATTCGAGGGACCGCCACGCAACGAGGAATTGCGGGAGCGCCTCGAGAAAATGAGTGCGGCTCAACTATTCGAAGAACTGGAGCGCCTGGATCCGGCGACAGCGAAACGCATCGATCGTCATAACCCGCGCCGTCTCGTGCGCGCCCTGGAAGTCTTTTCCGAAACAGGCAAGCCGATCAGCGAATTGCAGAAGGAGTGGGGACGGGAGGAGGACAATCGCGCCGCAGTTTCCGTGGGATTCATGGTAAACCGCGACCGCAAAGACCTTCATACGCGTATTGAGCAGCGAATCGACCAGCAAATCGCCGCCGGCTGGGTGGATGAAGTGCGTCGGCTACGGGAGAGTGGACTGGAGAAGAATTCAACGGCGATGCAAGCTGCCGGCTACCGGGAATTGGTCGCGCATTTGCGGGGCGATCTCTCACTTGCGGAAGCGGTGGCGCTGATCAAGACGCGCACGCGGCAACTGGCGAAGCGACAATTGGCTTGGTTTCGCCGCGAACCTCAACTAGATTGGCTGGAGATTGGGCGCGAGGAGTTGCCATCAACCACAGCCAAACGCATCCTTCAGGGCATGCGGCATAAGGAAGAAAATTCAGTAAGTTGAAGATGCACGAAATTCAGGAGCCGTCCCGCGAGAGCGCGCTCCTTATCGGTTTGGAGAGACCCGGCCACGACAAGTGGGCCGTGAAGGATTCCCTCGAAGAACTCCGCGAACTTGCCGTTTCTGCCGGCGCGGAAGTTCTCGACGTCATCAGCCAAAAGCGCGACTCACCCGCTGCCGCCACTTTCATCGGGACCGGTAAAGTCGAGGAACTCGCCGTGCGGTGCCGCGATACCGGCGCTAACCTCGTTATTTTTGACGATGATCTTTCACCCGCGCAGGGTCGCAACCTCAGCGAAATCCTCGGCCTCAATGTGAAGGTGATCGACCGCACCGAACTCATACTCGACATCTTCGCGCAACGCGCGCGCACGCGTGAGGGCAAGATTCAGGTGGAGTTGGCGCAGCTCCATTACATGCTCCCACGACTCGCAGGCTTGTGGACCCACTTGTCACGCCAGCGCGGTGGTGTCGGCTCGCGCGGTCCTGGCGAACAACAACTCGAAGTTGACCGCCGCCGTGTGCAGGAAAAAATCCACCGTCTCGAACACGCGCTGGATGAAGTGCGCAAGAACCGGCGCGTCGAGCGCGGCGGCCGGCAGCGTCTGCACTGGCCCCTCGTGTCGATCATCGGGTACACGAATTCCGGCAAGAGCACGTTGATGAATGCCCTGACGGGCGCGGACGTGCTCGCGGAGGACAAGCTGTTCGCGACGCTCGATCCGACGGCGCGCAAGCTGCGCCTGCCGAACAACCAGAATATTTTAATCTCCGACACGGTCGGTTTTCTGCGCAAGCTGCCGCATCATCTCGTCGAGTCATTCAAGGCTACGCTCGAAGAGGTCGTGGAGGCCGATCTGCTGTTGCACGTGGTCGACGCCAGCCATCCGCAGGCGCAAGACCAGGCCAAAGCGGTCGAGATTGTGTTGAAGGAACTCGACGCCTGGGGTAAACCCACCCTGGTCGCGCTTAACAAGATCGATAAACTGGAGATCGGCGCCACAGCGCTCGAAAAATTCCAGCGCGAATTTGACCGGCCAGTACCAATCTCGGCAAAGACAGGTGAAAACCTGGATTCCTTGCGTGACGAGATCGCGAACCGATTGAAGGATCGCCGCGTGGATGTCACGTTGTCGATCCCTCAGGACCGTGCGAAAACGATCGCGTTGGTCTATCGCAGTGGTTACGTCACCGCCCGCGAGATGGAAGACGGCAATGTCATACTCCGGGCGCAAATCCCGAAAGTGCTGGCTGGTGAATTGACTCCGTATGTGGTGGACGAGAGTAAATAGGTCTATAGGAGCGACCGGACGGCCCATTCTATTGGCGCTGTCTGTAGTGTGTTTCATTCTGGGAAATGTGGCCGGTCAAACCGATCCGTCGCGCGACTGGGAATGGATCATCATTCATCACAGTGCGACACGCATGGGTTCGGCGGAGGTGTTCGACGCGGCGCATCGCTCGCGCGGGATGATCAACGGCCTGGCCTACCACTTCGTCATCGACAATGGCACCGAGGGCAAACCCGATGGCTTCATCGAAACCGGCCCGCGCTGGATCAAGCAGATGCAAGGTGGTCATTGCCGCCAGGCGTACATCAATGAGCATGGGATCGGCATCTGTCTCGTCGGAAACTTCTCGGTCGATCAACCCACGTCGAAACAGCTCGATTCGCTTGTGCTTCTCATCCACGGGTTGCAGGAACAATTCCACATTCCGAACGATCATATTATGGGCCACGGCGAGGTGATCGGCGAATTCAGCGAATGCCCCGGCTCGCAGTTTCCCTGGGAAGAATTCCACAAGCGGCTGCGCGAAGCCAGCGGGCCGGGCCTGCCTGCCGACGCGGGCGCCGCCGTTGGTGGCGTGGCTGTCCCGGCTGGTGATCCTCGGAAACTATTGGCCCATCGTCCCTGATCATGACCACCTACCTGATTCGGGAGATGCCCGAAGGAGAACGCCCCCGTGAGCGGCTGAAGCTGCGCGGAGCGGCGGCGCTCAGCGACGCCGAACTGGTCGCCATCTTATTGCGGACAGGAATGAAGGGCATCTCCGTTGTCCAACTCGCGCAGGAACTTCTAGTGAAGTTTCGCACGCTCCCTGCGCTTGCCAGTGCGCCCCTCGAGGAGATTGCGAAAGTCAAAGGCGTCGGGGAAACCAAGGCGATCCAACTCAAAGCCGCATTCGAACTGGCTCGACGACTCAGCAGTAACACGCGGGACAAACAGAACCCGATAAGCTCTCCGGAGGACGCCGCCGCGGCGGTTCGCGAAGACATGCGGTTGCTCGACCGCGAAGAATTCCGCGTACTGCTGCTCAATACGAAGAATGGGCTGATAAAGAAATGCGAGGTCTCTCGTGGCTCCCTCAACGCCAGCATCGTCGAGCCCCGCGAAGTCTTCAAGGACGCGATCGCCGCTTCCGCCGCGTCGATGATCCTCGTGCACAATCACCCCAGCGGCGACCCCACCCCCAGCAGCGAGGACATCGCCGTCACCAAGCGCCTCGTCAAAGCCGGCGAATTACTCAACATCTCCGTCCTCGACCACATCATCCTCGGCCACCGCACCACCAAACGCGACCAGGACTTCGTCAGCTTGAAGGAATTGGGATTGATGTGATGGTGCGTCACGCACTCCGCTGGCAAATCCGCTTGTATTCCTCCAGTGCGAAGCGGTCGGTCATGCCGGCGATGTAATCACAAATGGCGCGGTACAGGCCGACTTTCCCCAGGCGGCGCTGCGTGCTTTCGCCCATGAGACGCGGGTTGGCGGCGTAGGCGCGGAATAGCTCACTCATGGCGGCGACGGCACGTTCGTGGGGCTTGTGGGCCACGGGGTTGAAGTAAAGATTCTTGTAGAGAAAATCGCGCAATTGCTGATTCGCTTTCCTTAGCTCTTTGCTGTAGCTGACCAGCGGTTTGCTCAATTGGCGCACTTCGTCGGCGCTGTTTACCTTGGCCGCGGCAATATTGGCGGCACTCGTGGCGATCACGTCCGACACCTCGCGCTCGATCAGTTCGCGGATGGTAAACGCGCACTGTCGCTCCGGATCCATGCCGGGATGTTCGCGGTTGACCCGCAGGAACGTGATCTGCCAGATGTCGACCTGTTTGAGTTGCTCGACGGTAATCAGTCCTGCGCCCAGGCCATCGTCAAGGTCGTGCGAATAGTAAGTAACTTCGTCCGCGAGATTGGCGATCTGCGCTTCGAGCGAAGACGACTTAAAGTCGAACTCCTCCAAATGCATCGGCTTGTCGTATTGCGTGTAATGTTTTGCCAAACCTTCGCGCGTTTCCCAGGTCAGATTGAGCCCGTTGAAGTCGGGATACTTTTCTTCCAATTCGGTCACGACGCGCAGCGATTGCAGGTTGTGCTCGAAACCCCCGTGGTCTTTCATCAGTTTATCCAACATCTCTTCACCCGCGTGGCCGAACGGCGAATGCCCGAGGTCATGCGCCAGTGCGATGCTCTCGGCCAGGTCCTCATTGAGCTGCAACGCGCGGGCGATGCCACGGCTGATACCCGCCACTTCCATTGTGTGCGTCAGGCGCGTGCGGAGATGGTCGCCGGTGCCATTGAGGAAGACCTGCGTCTTGTATTCGAGCCGACGGAAGGCGCGGCTGTGGATGATACGGTCGCGGTCCCGCTGAAAATCCGTGCGCAGACTGTGCTTTGGGTCGGGAAAGGCCCGTCCGCGCGAGTCGGCGGCCTTCTGCGCATAGGGTGCGAGAAGCTTGTATTCGAGCTGCTCCAATTCGACGCGATCGCGTGGCATAACGTGGTCGGAGTGTCGCAAATCGGCCTTGCGGACGCAAGTGTTTGACCTGCGGGAATAGTGCGGTAATAATGGTTGAATCGTGTTTAAGATCACACAACTTCCCAGCGGCGTGCGCGTCGCCACCGCCGAGATGCCGCACATGGACAGCGTTACTCTTGGCGTGTGGGTGGGCGTGGGTGGGCGCTATGAATCCACCCGCTTGAGCGGCGCGTCGCATTTCATCGAGCATCTCCTCTTCAAAGGCACAAGCCGCCGCAGCGCCAAACAGATCAGCCAAACGGTCGAAGGGGTGGGTGGTTACCTGAATGCGTTCACGGGCGAGGAAACCACCTGCTACTATGCGAAGGCCAGCCACGTCCATTTCGACATCTTGCTCGACGTGCTCGCGGACATGTATCTGCATTCCCGTTTCACCGTTGCCGACATCGACAAGGAGCGCGGTGTGATCAAGGAAGAGCTGCTGATGTATCACGACCAACCCGACCATTACGTGCATGAACTGCTCACCGAGACGCTGTGGCCCGAACAGCCGCTCGGTCGTTCACTCACCGGCACCGCCAAGTCGCTCGACGGCATGGATCGGGGCGGGCTCCTCGGTTTCAAACAGAAGAAGTACGTAGCCACCAATACAGTCGTGGCCGTCGCCGGTCACTGTGAGCATGACGACATCGTCCGTCGCGTTGAGAAGACGCTTCTGTTGCCGAAGAGTGGCCGTTCGCCGGGCTTCGAGCCGGCGCATGAAACCCAGCGGGGAGCGCGCCTCCGTTTCTTCACCAAGAATTGTGAGCAGTCCCATCTCGCCATCGGGATTCGCGGCTATTCACGCCACGACTCCCGTCGGTACGCCCTGAAGGCGCTCAGTGTCATCCTCGGCGAGAACATGAGTTCGCGGCTTTTTCAATCGATCCGCGAACGGCACGGACTCGCTTACTCCATCCAGTCATCGACAAGCTACCTGTCTGATACCGGCGCGCTGTTGATCTCCGCGGGACTGGATACGAAGCGGTTGCAGCGAGCGCTGGCGCTGATTCTCGCGGAACTACGCAGAATTTCCCGACAACCGCCATCGGCCATTGAGTTGCAACGAGCAAAGGATTACGCCATCGGCCAGATGCGACTGGGGTTGGAGAGCACCGCAAACCGCATGATGTGGCTGGGCGAACACCTGCTGGCTTACGGCGCGATCCAATCACCAGCCGAAGTCGAGCGACACATCGCCGGGGTCACGGCTGCCGACGTGCAAAAAGCCGCGGCGGACATCTTTCGCGACAATCACCTCAATGTCGCCGTCATCACGCCGAGCAAGGACGAGAAGGCGATCAGTTCCCTGTTGTCGTTCTGATAATTTCCCACGCCAGCGCCGGCAAAGCCCAGGCCCACGGGGCGCGAAAATCCCGCAGTTCATCCAGCGTTTTCGTTACCGCGTAGAGATGGCGGAGCCGTTCGGGGCGATCGTGGTAGTAGGTGACGAAGTCGTAGAGCCAGACGCCCCAAAGTCCCCACGTCAGCAAGCGCGGTTGCCAGGTGAAGATGACGAGGACGAGCGCGCCGTAAATCGCGAAATCAATTTTCCGTCTTGTCGGCAACTCACGCAGCACGAGGCGCCGTTCCGCCGCAGCCATTTTGAACCGCAGTTCGAAGACTTTTGCCACGAGTCCGAACGGCATGGCCGCGACGATAAGCAGCACCACGCCCAGCCAGTTCCAACCGTGCACGCCAATCCAGTGCAGTTGCGCAAGGTTGAGGAGCGCGAGGACCACGAACGCCACGTTCATGCAACGCCGCCGTGTCCGATCGTGCTCGGCCTCGCTCGGGTCGTGCATGCGCGTCGCGCCGTGCATGCCGCCGGGTGCCGCATCCGATGGGCGAGGGGATGGATTCATGGTTGGCGCGGATGATAGCGGGGTATAATATGGACGTAAACAAGAACCCAACCCGACAGTCCGTAGCGTGGCCCCGTGAGTCAGCAACCCATCGTCCGAGAACAACCATGGACCGAGCCGCGCGACCGCTTCGCCGAGTTCGCGGTGAAGCCGTACGCAGTCTGGCTCGACACGGTTACCGGAGCCACGGGTTATTCGATTCTAGCCGCCGGACCATCGAAGATTGTTCGCTCGAAGGGCAGTCACACTGACATTATCACCCCGACGGGCACCAAGGAAGTGGAAGGCAACCCCTTCGATATTCTGGATGATCAACTCGCCCTCCATCAAAGCGATGCCTCCGCTGATTTTCCTCTCGGCGCGGCCATTGGCTACTTCGGGTACGACCTCAAGAATTTCATCGAGAAGCTTCCCGCCAAAGCGGCGGATGACATCGGTCTGCCGGATTGCTGGTTTGGTTTCTACGACAGCCTGCTCGTGTTCGACCATGCAAAGAAGAAAGTCTGGGAAGTTGTCGGCGCATCCGAGTCCTGCCGAACGTCCATGCGCCCTTCACCAACTGCAGTGCCGCGCGACCTCCGCTCCAATTTCACGCGTGACTCTTACGGTGCCGCAATTCTTCGTGCGAAACAATACATCGCGGCGGGCGACATCTATCAAGTCAACCTTTCCCAGCGTTTCCAATGTGAAATGGACGCTTCACCGCCGGAGCTTTACCGGGCACTGCGCGAATCGAATCCCGCGCCATACTGTGCGTATCTCGACATCGGCGAAGCGCAGATCCTTTCCAGTTCACCTGAATGCTTCCTGAATATCCGCGACCGGCGCGTAGTGACGCGCCCCATCAAGGGCACGCGGCCGCGCGGCGCAACGAGTAAGGAAGATACGCGCCTTGCCGCCGAGTTGCTCGCCGCGCCGAAGGACAACGCCGAACTGGTCATGATTACGGACCTGGAGCGGAACGACCTGGGGCGCGTCTGCGAATTTGGCAGCGTACACGTCAGCGAGTTGGTGCGCGTCGAGGCCTACGCCACCGTGCACCATCTGGTCTCGACAGTCGAAGGCCGGTTGCGTAGCGACGTGAGTCCTGTCGATTGCGTCCGGGCGTGTTTCCCCGGTGGTTCGATCACCGGCGCGCCAAAAATCCGCGCGATGGAGATTATCGATGAGTTGGAACCCCACGCGCGCGGGGTGTACACTGGAGCGATTGGTTTTCTCGGCTACAACGGACTTACCCACCTGAACGTCGCCATTCGCACGGTCGTGCAGCAGGGCAGGGAATTGACATTTCACGCCGGCGGCGGCATCGTGGCGGACAGCGAGCCCGACGCCGAGTACGCGGAGACGCTGGTGAAAGCGCAGGGAATCCTCAATGCCATCGAGCAATTACGCCTACGTTAACGGTCGCTTTGTGCCCGAGGTCGAAGCCAGCGTGTCTATCTTCGACCGTGGCTTCCTCTACGGCCACGGGGTCTTCGAGACAATGCGTGTATACGGCGGACGGATTTTTCGCGCGCAAGACCATATTGAACGGTTGCTGGCGGGACTCCGGGCGCTGAGTATCGAGTCCGTGTTCTCGCGGGAAGAACTTCGCGCCGTATGTCGTGTGCTCACGGAAAAGAATGAAGTGGTTCAGGGCGTGGCGCGCGTATACCGCACCTGTGATTCTACCGTCGTTACCGTACGTCCCAGCTCTCTTGAACCGCGAGACTTGACGGCGATTATTTCAACCGTGCGCATCGACTCCGCCCTTTCACCGTATAAGACCGCAAACCGTCTTCCCTACATCCTGGCGCAGGAGCAAGCGGCCATCGAAGGAGCGAACGAAGCTGTTCTGCTGAACGGGGCGGGCCGTGTCGTCGAATTCGCGACCGGCAATCTTTTCGTCGTGAAAGATGGGCGCTTGTTCACGCCACCGTTGGATGACGGTCCACTACCCGGCGTTACGCGTCACGCTGTACTGACACTTGCGCGTGAATTGCGGATTTCGACAAGCGAAACAGGTTTCGGCCCCGAGTTCCTTGAAACAGCCGATGAAGTTTTTGCCACGAATAGCCTTATCGAAATTGCACCGGTGACGAATTGGGGACAGACGCAACAAATAACCCACCGACTTCAAAAAGCTTACCGCGACCTGATTCACGAGGAATTGGGGTTGTAGGCGCGAATCTCTTTTGCGGTGGCGCGTTTTGGGCCGCACAACAAGTTTTGCGCGCTATAAATTGTCTAATACGCCCGCGCCATTAATACGCGCTGACTGGATGGTTGGCTTGTGAGGATGCACGTACCGGCGCCTTTCGCCTCGTCTGGGATTTGGTCGGGGAAGGGGATGCAACGGATGGTGGTTTCGAAACGTTTGGCCATCTCATCTTCCTGCTCGTGATTGCCGGCCCAGTGCACCCAGGCAAAGCCACCGCCATCTTTGGCGAAGTAACTTTCAAACTCTTCCATCGTGTTGATGACCCGCGACCGTCTGGTGCGGAAGGCCCGGGCGCGTTCGAACAATTCGCGCTGCATCGTGTCGAGTGTGGGCTTGATGGAGGCAAGGGCTTCGGCGCGGGGGACGAAGGTCTTACGGCGCTTGCGAAGTTCCTGTTCGGTCTCGCCTTCTTTCTCCAACACAAAGCGGCGAACGAGGCAGAGGCTGCCTTTCTCCAAATCTTTCGGACCGATTTCGATCCGGATCGGTACGCCTTTGGCTTCCCACTCGTAGTATTTCGCGCCGGGCATGATGCCGTCGCGGTCGTCGAGTTTGACGGCGAGTCCCTGGGTCTTGAGTTCGGCAACAACTTTGACGGCTTCTGCGAGGACAAGGGCCTTCTCCGCATCGGTCTTGAAAATTGGTATCACAACAACGTGAATCGGGGCGAGCTTCGGCGGCAGCACGAGGCCGCTGTCATCGGAATGGGTCATGATGAGCGCGCCGACGAGGCGTGTAGAGACGCCCCAACTTGTGGCGAACACGTATTCGCGTTTGCCTTCCTTGCTGAGGAAGGTCACATCGCTGCTCTTGGCAAAATTCTGGCCGAGGTAATGGCTCGTGCCCATCTGGAGAGCTTTACCGTCCTGCATCAAACCCTCGATGCACAGCGTGTCTAGCGCGCCCGCGAAACGTTCGCCAGGCGTCTTGCGCCCTTTGATGACGGGAACAGCGGCGACATTCTCCGCGAAGTCCGCGTACACGTCGAGCATGCGGGCGGTTTCCTCCACTGCCTCGGCCTCCGTGGCGTGGGCTGTGTGGCCTTCCTGCCAGAGGAATTCGGCGGTGCGGAGGAACAGGCGCGTGCGCAATTCCCAGCGGACAACATTCGCCCACTGATTGATGAGGAGAGGCAGGTCGCGGTAACTCTGGATCCATCCTTTGTACTGTGCCCAGATGATTGTCTCGCTGGTCGGACGAATGACGAGCGGTTCCTCGAGCTTGGATTCGGGATCGACCACGACTTCACCGTTGATTGACTTCAGACGGTGGTGAGTCACCACGGCGCATTCCTTCGCGAAGCCCGCCGCGTGCTGCTCTTCCTTCGTGAGGAAGGACAAGGGAATGAAGAGCGGGAAATACGCATTCACGTGTCCCGTGGCTTTGAATCGGTCGTCCAACTCGCGTTGCATCTTCTCCCAAATGGCGTAGCCGTGGGGTTTGATGACCATGCAGCCGCGTACGGGCGAGTGCTCGGCGAGGTCGGCGCGTTTGATGACGTCGAGGTACCACTGCGCGTAATCTTTCGCGCGCGGCGTTACGCTGGCGGTGTCGGCTGGCTTGGGTGTGTTCGGTTGACTCATGCGCTGTTGTCTGTAACGCAGACCCACGGCGAATTCGAGCCGAAAAAATCCCTCTTCTCTTGGGGACGGTGGAAAATCATAAATTCCTAAGAAAAACCCCAAACTAAAGTTTGACTGGGGTGTTTAAAGTTGTATAAGAGGTGGTGGCTGTTCTGTGCAGCCAAACAAGGAGGGTTTGGGGATGAATGTTGTTCTTGCAGCCGGAGGCATCTTGTACATTTTTGGACAAGCTGACTGGCCCGGCAAAGTAATCGTTGTGGTGTTGTGTCTTGGCTCGGCCTTTACCTGGTCGGTCATGCTGACCAAGTGGCAGCAACTTCGCCGGGCGCGTGGATCGGGCGAATCATTCCTAGCGCAGTTTCGTCGCGAGCGCGACCCATTACATCTTTTCATCAACAATTACGAGGTACCGGAGTGCCCCCTTTACAACATCTACCGCATGGGCGCGGAAGAAGTCTCTTCGCAATTCGGAAATGGCAGTAGTCCCCGGAAGGTCGCAGGCGGCTATAAGGCATTTGGTGGCGGTGGCACGGCAACTCTCGCGGCAGTTGATACTGATGTCAGCGTCTCCGATCGAACCGTTGTGAACCTCGACACGCTGCGCGGCGCGCTGGGCCGCGCGATCGATGGTGAGGTCATGAAACTCGAATCACAAGTCAGCGTTCTTTCCACCGCGGTGACGGGCGGCCCGTTCCTGGGGTTGCTCGGTAGTTCCTGGGGAGTGATGAGCGTCTTTGCTGCGATGGGCGAGTACGGGACCGTGCGTCTCGGCGCGGTGGCGCCGGGTATTTCTGCGGCGCTGCTGGCAACGGTCGTCGGCCTCCTGGTGGCGGTGCCATCGTTGTTTGCCTACAATTGGCTCGCGCAACGGATTCGCCATTCGACGATGGAAATGGAAAGCTTTGCCGATGAGTTCGTGAATGCGGTCGAACATAATTACGTGACGAACTGATCCATGAGACGCCCCTCGAATCGCGGAAAACGGTACGGACATTTGCCCGAGCTGGGCGAGATCAACGTCATGCCCCTCGTGGACTTGTTCATGCAACTCTTCATTGCGGTCATCATTTTCTTCCCGGTAGTCGAGTATGGCATGAACATCAATTTGCCGAAGGGTACCACCGACCAGATCAAGCGCGAGCAGACGCGCACGCTTTCCGTGGACAAACGTGGGAAGATTTACCTGAACGACATCGCCCTGTCGCAGCCGCAACTGCGCGGCGAATTGGCGAAACTGGCCCAGTCCGAACCGCCCATCACGATCCTCGTCAAGGCCGATGAAGTGAACAATTACGGCGCCGTCATGGAAGTGCTCAAGGAGTTGCACGCCGCCAAAATCGCGCGCATCGCGCTCCTGACGCAGGAAGAATCGCCACCGAAACTTGCGCAGAAATGAGCACAATGGAGAAACGGTTCCGCCGAAACTTTGTTGTCGCGTGCCTTGTTCATGTCGCGATAATCGGCGGGATTGTTGTCTTTGAAGGTGTCTTCAATAACGCCCACTCCAACGTACCCGCGACGACTGAATTGATCATACCGGCGGACATCCTCGGCGATTTGCCCACAGGCACAGGAAACGGGCGCGGTAATTACGCACCGCCGCCAGCGGAACCGGCGGGCGAGAACGCCGGGGCCCCGGCCGCGCCAAGTGAGCCAGTGGCGAAACCCGCAGAACCTGTTGCGCCCAAAACGACGGCAGCCCCACCGGAAACGAAAGATCCGAACGAAATCACGATTCCGAAGAAGGCCGTTGCCAAGGAAATCAAAAAGCCAGTCGACACGACGGCCAAGAAGACGGCGGCGACCGACAAGACGGCGGACAAGACTGTTGATAAGTCGACGGTGCCTCCGAAGAAGACGGTTGCGGATGCAAAGTCATCTGCCAAAACCGGCTCTGCTGGCACGGCTGTCAGCGCCGACACAATTCGCCAGCGGTTTGCGAGCGCCTTGTCTTCGGCAGAGGGCGGGACGGCATACGGCGATAACAAGGCAGCCGGTGGCGGGAATGGCGTGTCGAAGTACGGGCATTTGGGTTCACCCGATGGCGCGGCGGACGGAATTGCGGGCGGGGTTGGCAAGGGTTCCCAATTTTGGTCGTACTACATGCACGTGCACGATCGAATGTACGAAGCATGGGACCAACCGGGGCAGGGAAGCAGCCTGGACAAGAAATTGGTGGCGACACTCGTCTTGCATGTCGCGCGCGATGGGCGGATTGAAGGCGTGCGCTTGGAACGTTCGTCCGGTAACAAGTTGCTCGACGACTCGGCACTGACGGCCGCGCACAATGTGCCGCGTTTGGATCCGTTGCCCGAGGGTTTGGGCGGCGAGTTTGCTGACATTTCGGTGAATTTCCGATTGGAGGGGTAAGAGGTATGGATCAATGGTTTTGGAAGCGGCCGATTCAGGCGGTGACCTGGGCGACGATGTGTTTGTTTGCGGGCATGCTGTTTGGTTCCCGCGTGCTTGGCGCGGATGTGGAAGTAGCCAAGGGCCGCCGCTCGTTCGGAGTTTCGGGTTTCGGAGGCGATGCGTCGATTGCCGGGCAGGTGACAGACGTGTTGAAGAACGATCTGCGACTGTCGGGCTATTTTTCATTGGCTCCGGCGAGCAGCGCGGAATTTGTGCAGTCGGGCACGGTGCGCGGTGACCGCAGCGGCGTGGTCATCGAATGCATCGTGATGCAGCAGGCCACGAAAAAGGTTCTACTCTCGAAAACGTACCAGGGCAGCGGGCAGGATTTGCGGCGCGCGGTGCACAAGCTGACAGATGATATCGTTCAGGCGATCACCAGCCAGCCGGGCATCGCGCATACGAAGATTGCATTTGTCTGGTCGCACGGTGGCACGAAGGAATTGGCCGTGATGGATTACGACGGCTATAACGTGAAGCAACTCACCTATGATCGTTCGATTAGTGTCCGCCCCCGTTGGTCACCGGATGGTCGCAAGATTGTCTACACCAGTTACAAGAACCTTTTCCCGGATGTGCTTGAGGTGGATCTTTATACCGGGCAGCGCATGCGTCTTGCAGCCTACCCGGGGCTGAACACTGGCGCGTCGTTTTCACCCGATGGTTTGAGCATTGCCTTGACGCTGAGCAAAGGTGGGAGCCCCGAATTATACACGATGAACGCCCAGGGAGGCGAATTGCGACAATTGTCTCACTCACGCGGTGGGGAATCGTCACCAACATGGTCACCCGATGGTCGGGACATCGCTTATGTGAGTGATGAAAGTGGCGCGCCGCAAATTTGGACGATGGGCAAGGACGGGGGCACGGCATCGCGGTTGACTGTGTCACCGAGCTATAACACAGAGCCCGACTGGTCGCGTCCGCCTGCCAACTCCGATATGAAACCGATGTTGGCACTAACGTCGCGGGTGGGTGGCAAGTTTCAGTTGGGAGTGTACGACCATGGCACCGGCGCGGTGACGCCCATCGTAGCTGATGGCGCCGACAACGAAGATCCGTCGTGGGCGCCGGATGGGCGACACCTGGTATTTGGAAAGACGCTGCACTGGCGGACGCAGTTGTATCTGCTTGACGTTGTGACCGGCGAGCAAGTACAGTTGCCTGCTATCGAAGGGGGCGCATCTGAACCCGCGTGGGGACCGTAAGTTACGGATGCGAAGAAACAAATCGTTACAAGGAGAAAGCCTCTTATGAGGAAGAAATTTTTAGTACAGATCATTTTGGCGACTGTGGTTGCGGCAATTGGATTGACGGGCTGCAAGAGTAAGACCGGCGGAAGTTCAGGCTCGTCGGAGCCCGGCGCGGAAAAGGGTGTTCCACCGCTCGGTTCTGGTTCCGACATTAACAGCGGCAACGGCGTTCGCCCGGAAGGCCTTTCCGGCGATCTTGCGCATGGACAGTTTGCGCCTGTCTATTTTGACTACGACAGCGCGCACATTCGTCCCAGCGAAGACCCGAAGCTCCAGGCAGTGGCCGCGTATTTGAAGTCAAACCCCGGCAAGCTGGTGGTGGAAGGCCACTGCGATGAGCGCGGCACGGCCGAATTCAACCGAGCACTGGGTGAGCGGCGCGCGCTGGCGGCCCGCGAGGAACTGGTCAAGCAGGGCGCTGACGGGAGTCGCATCACGACTATCAGCTACGGCTCGGACCGACCTGCAGACATGGGTCACGACGAAGCGGCATGGTCGAAAAACCGCCGTTGTGAGTTTGTAGTCGTCAATCAATAGACTTTGGCAGCTTCGTTGACAGGGTGAAAACGTCGTAGTAGTGTGCACCTGTCAGGAGACACTTATGGCACCTGTATTAGCCGTGTTGAGTGAGTGGCACATCATTCTTGTGCTGATTATTGTTTTCTTGCTCTTTGGAGGCAAGAAACTGCCGGAGTTGGCCCGGGGAATCGGCGAAGCGATGAAGGAATTTAAAAAGGCTTCCCGTGACATTCACGACGACACTCCGCAAACACCGCCGCCGCCCACGCCGATCAAGCCGGAAATCACCGCTTCCAGCACTCAGCATCCCCCGGACACGAAACTAAACTAGTTGCACGACTGATGGACGAGCTTGCTTAGATGGCTTGCGATATTGACCGGCTGGCTGGCCAAGCAACAGAATCAGGATTCGCGCCGGGAGCTCCAAGTCGTGTCCGAAGACGTGGAAGGTGAGAGCAAGTCCTTCCTCGAGCATCTGGAAGACCTCCGCAGTACGATCATCAAGATTGGGATCGCGCTGTTCGTCGGTTTCAATATCTGCCTGGTGTTTGCCAATCGCATCCTTATCTTCCTCGAAGAACCGTGGCGCCGAATCGTGCCCGGCCCGGAGGGACAGCTTGTCAGCCTGAGGGTTACCGACGCCTTTTTCCTTTGGATGAAGTTGTCATTTTATGGCGGGCTGGTGCTGGCCTCGCCGGCAGTTTGCTATTTCCTGGCGGACTTCATTCTTCCCGCGCTGAAGAAGAAGGAGCGGGCGCTGCTCATGCCCACCTTTATTTTCGGGACACTTCTCTTCCTGGCCGGCGCGGCCATTTGCTATTACGTCATGATCCCGCAGACGTTGAAGGTGTTTCTCAAGTACACCGACTGGTTGGAGATGAAGCGCCAATGGACCGCTATCGATTACGTCGGTTTCGTGACCAATTTCATGCTGTCGATGGGGGTCACCTTTGAAGTGCCGTTGGTTATTCTGATGTTGGTGCGGCTCGGTCTCCTCAGTGCCAGCACGGTGGCCGGCGGACGCAAGATCATGATTGTGGGAGCGGTTATCCTCGCGGCCGTCCTCGCGCCACCGGACCCGTTTTCGATGATCATGATGTCACTCCCGCTCATCGTGATTTGCGAGATCACGATCTGGCTGGCGTGGTTCGTCGAGCGGCGGCGAAATAAGCGACTGATGAGAAGCTAGGCAGGTGTTGCCGGATCGGAAGGCTTCTCAGGCGTCCGGGGAGCCTTGGATTCCTCGACATACATGAGGCGCAGGTCGGTAAGCGTGGCGTGGAGAACTTTCGTCTCGTCGGAGTTGAGGTTGCCTTTGGTCTTGCTCTCGAGCATCTCGAGTGTGTCGATAAAAAGGCTTGCGGCCGGCAGGTTCTTTTCGGCTTTCCCTGTGGCGGGGTTGGCGAGTTTACCGAGCGCAATCATTGCCTGTGTGCCGAACAAGCCGACCATGTCAAGAAAACGGAGCGTGTCCTCGGTTGAACCCTGTGTGTTTGTTTGAACTTCTGCCATGTTACTTCTTCTCCTCCGCTGGCGTCACCACGATGACGGCGTGTGCCTTATTGGTAAAGTACTGGTTCGCCACACGCTTAATGTCATCGAGCGTCACCGCGCGATACTTGTCATCCAGTGTTCGGAAATTATCATACCCGAGGCCGCACGACTCGTCCGTTCCTACCAGCAGGCTCAACTCGGAATTGTCCTGCATATGAACGCGCCGTTGCCCGATGATACTGTTCCTGGCGCGGGTCAACTCTTCGTCGCTCAATCCGCTTGTTTCGAGTTTCTCAAGCTCGGCGAAGATCTCCTTCTCGCAAGTGCCGACGTTCTGCGGCGTCGTGCCGACGTAAAAGGCGAAATAGCCGGGGTCGAGGCCGAGCAACTGGGACGCGCCAACGTAGTAACACAGCCCCAATTCATCGCGGAGTCGCCGAAAGACCCGCGAGCCCTGTCCGGAGTACGCTTCGCTGAGCAACTCGAGGGCGAAGCGATCCTTGCTGAACATATCGGCACCGGTATAACCAATGAGAAGAACGGCCTGCTCCTTTGGGACGTTTTGCACCGTGCGCGCGTCGGCGCGCAGCGCCTCCGGGCTCGTTGGCGGGAACTCCAGCTTTGCCGATTTCATGGCGCCAAACTTCGCCTCGGCTTTCTTGCGCACTTCGTCGGCGTTCACGTTGCCGAACACGGTGAGCACGAGGTTATTCGGCACGACAAAACGTCGCTGAAAATCAGCGAGATCGGCGCGGGTGAGTTTTGCGAGGACGTTGGAGTTCCCCAGTGGGTTCAGGCGATAGGGATGCTGGGCAAACATCGCCTCGCGGAGAGCCTGTAGCCCCTTGCGCAGAATCTGGTCCTGCTCGGCCTTGAACTCGGAAATTTGCACGGCGCGTTCGCGCGTCAGCATGTCGTCGGGAAACGTCGGGTTCTGGAGGACATCGGCCAGCAGGTCGAGGGTGCGGTCGAAATCCTCGCTCAACGACTGGGCCGCGATGCCGAAACTATTGTTGCCCGAGAAGTGACTGATACTGCCGCCAACGGACTCCATTGTCTCGGCGATCTGCTCCGCGGTGCGCATCTTCGTCCCTTTTAGCAACATGCGCGCGGTCAGTTTCGTCAGGCCGTTGTTTTCGCCGGTCTCCGCGATGACGCCACCTTTCAGGATGGCATGAAAATCGACGAGGGGCAGCTTTGGATCTTCGCGCACAAGCAGGCGGAGTCCGTTTGGAAACTCAAATTTCTTGATCGTGATTTCCGCTTTGGCCGTCGCCGTTGGCGGTGGTGTGGGCAGCGTACCCGGCGGGTTGAGTGTGGTGATGGTCAAATTGTTGTCGGTGAAATATGCCTGGATCACGCGTTGCAAATCGTCGCGGGTAACCTTGCGGAGGTTCTCCAGGTACACATCCGAGAAGTTCGGATCACCTACGAGGAATTCATTTTGCGCGATATCCGAGGCCTGCCCTTGCATCGTCTTGAGCCGATCGAGGTGGGCGCTCGTGCTGATCTTGATCGCCTTGCGCACTTCCTCTTCCGTGATGGGTTGCACTGCGAGTTGCTTTACTTGCTCGCGAATCGCGGCAATGGCCGCTGCGCGTTTGGCAGGGTCCGCGGTGGCCTCAATGACGAAAATCCCGGGATAACCAGGCGTATAACTCCCGGCGTCGATTCCCAACACGAGGCCGCGCTTTTGACGAAGTTCGCGGTACAGTCGCGAGCTGTTGCCCTGACCGAGAACAATGGCCAACACGTCGAGCGGGTAGACGTCGGGATGCGTGACCGCGGGAATGTGCCAGGCCAGATGGATCTGCGAAAGCTGCATCGGCATCTCTTCGTTGCGCTCACGCAGGCTGAGTTGGGGAGGTTCCGGCGGGACGAAGGCTGGTGCGACGGCGCCCATATCGGCGTCCTTCGTTTGGTCGCGCAGCTCTTGCTCGACCTTGGCCGCATCGACGTCGCCGACGACGACAAACACGAGGTTGTTCGGTACGTAATGTTCCTTGTAGTACGCGACCACGTCATCGCGTTTGAGGCGATTATATATGTCGGGATAGCCGATGACCGGGAAACGATACGGATGGGTCGTGTACGCGGTCGCCCAGAGTGAACGGTTGGCACGCCGCGAGGGATCGTCGTTATTCATTGCCATTTCGCGAAGAATGACCCGTTTCTCCTTCAGCAGTTCGGGTTCGGGGATGGACGCGTGCTGCATACAGTCGGCCAGAATGTCCACGGCCGTTTGCCAGTTTTCCGACGGGATATTGATGTAGAAAACGGTTTGTTCGAAGGAGGTGTAGGCGTTGATGTAACCGCCCTTGCGTTCGACCTCCTGCGCAATTTGCGATACACCCCGCGAGGCGGTGCCCTTGAAGAGCATGTGCTCCAGCACATGTGAGAGACCGGCGCCCATCCACGGACCTTCCGTGATGCTGCCGGCGCGCACCCACGCCTGGGCGCTCACGACCGGCGCGCTGTGGTCCTCGCGTACGAGGAGAGTGAGCCCGTTATCGAAGACGACTTTGTGAACCGGGGCGGAATTGGTAGTTTGCGCGTGGGTCATTAAGGTTCCTGCGATGAATGTGAGCGCGACCGCAAGGCTGCGGCGGAATTTGGATCGCATGCCGTCTCAGACACCTAGTTCGAGCCGCCGCTCAATTTCTTCGCATCGGAAGAGCGGCTCGGCACGCTATGATAGCGCTCCGGAGCATCCTGGCTCCTGGCGGGACGGCTGCGCGTGCCCGGGGGCGGCTGGTAGGGCTTAACGAAGGCCTCGTTGAAATCGTAACCGTCCTTGAAATCTTCGCGGGTGTCCTGTTCGGTCTTGCCGAGGATGCCTTTGTCCACCATGCAGAAGACAATCTCGCCAAAATCCTCGCATTGCTTTACGCCCCAATAACTGAGCACGGTCTTCGCCATCGGGCCGAATTGATCGAGCGCGAAACGCCGCAGACCGTCGAGCAACTCCTGGCCGCTGACATGGCGTCCCGCGCCGCGCGAGTCCTTCTTGAGCATTTTGATGGTGAAGTCGAGACCCTCGCGCACGAAGTAGTACGCGTCGCGGTCATAGCGGCCATCCGCCCGCGCGATATCGTCAACTGCCTCGGCGAAATTCAGCTTTTGCATTAGCGGCCCCTCATTTCCGTTGTTGCGACGCTGGCGGCTCTTGGATGCCGCGCGCGCCATTCCCTGACGGCCGTTCCCAACAGGAGCGCTGACAAGAAGAACGCCACGATTAGTTGCTCCTGCCTCGTCAACTTGAACATAGCGACCTCACTCACTGGGACAATATTATCCATCTTTGCGGTCGCGACAACCTATTTTTTCAAAGGCTTGCGGCTAGACCAAGTGGTCATGATACGCGGCCAACACATCTCGTCGATTCAAGACCCCCACCAGTTGCAACGAATTCTCGGTCGCCACCACGGGGAGTTCCTCGAACCGTGCGGTGCGAAACTTGCGCAGGGCCGACGCCAGGTCTTCGTCGAGGTTGACGACGGAGAACGTGGGGGCGAGCAAATCCTGTGCGACCACCACGTCTGACGGCACGTGTTGTTTCGAATAAAACACACGGATACTGTGAAATTCGATGACGCCCTGGATCAGATTGGCATTATCCACCACGGGAAACACGAGCTGTTTTGAGTTCGAAACCTCCTCCAGAATTGTCGGTAATGGTGTCTCGGGATGGAAAGAAAGCACCTTCTGGTCCCTGGGCATAGCCTCGCTTACGCGAATGTGCTCCAGCGCGGCATTGACATACTCGCCGGCGTGCGCCGGTGAATCAATCCGTTGGTCCACCTGGCTGCGGTAGAGCGAGAATCTCTTGGGGGTCAGCACATACGCAGTCGCTGTCGTTAACATCAGCGGCACCAGCAGGCCATAGCCCATCGTCATTTCCGAGACCATGATCAAGGCGGACAGCGGCGTCTTGGCGACGCCTGCCAGGAACCCGGCCATGCCAACGAGCGCGAACGCGGACAGACTCGGCGCAATTCCCGGCAGCCAGCGATGCATCACCAAACCGATGGCGGTGCCCAGCATGCCGCCAATGACGACCGAAGGCGCGAACGTGCCGCCGCTTCCACCGGAACCGATGGTGAATGAGGTCGCCACAATCTTTACCAGCGCGACCGTTACGACCAACCCGAGGGCCAGGTTGCCGCCCATCGCCAACTGGGCCCAGCCGTAGCCTTGTCCCAGTACCTGTGGCAGAAAGTACCCGACCCCGCCGACGACCAGTCCGCCCAGCGCGGGCTTCAACCAGACCGGCATCCGCAGTGGCCGGAACACAAGTTCCTCAACGCCGTGAAGCGTCTTCAGATAAAGGATCCCCACGAGCGCGCAGAGAATGCCGAGCACCAGATAAAATGGCAGTTCCAGCACGTGTCGGAACTGGAGTAGTGGCGCCGTGAAAATTGCGCCCCAGACGCCGGTGACGCTGCAGTACACCGAATACGAGGTGATCGATGCGACAAACGAGGGTACGAGCGCCGGTGTCTCGAAGTCCACGTCTCGATACAATACTTCCGAAGCGAACAGCGCGGCCCCCAGGGGCGAGCGGAAGATGGCTCCCAGCCCGGCTCCGGCGCCGGCCAAGACCAGCAGTCGCCGTTCGCGAGGGCTCGATTTGAACAGCGTGCCCAGCAGCGAGCCGAAACCAGCGCCGACCTGGGTAATTGGGCCTTCGCGTCCTGCGGAGCCTCCTGTTCCGAGGGTGAAAGCCGTGGCGATCGTCTTCACCAGCGGAATCCGTTTGCGGATTTGGCCGCCGTGGCGGTGGAAGGAATCGATCACGGCATCGGTCCCATGTCCGGCAGCGTCCGGGGCCAGCCAGTAGACCGTCAGACCGGCAAGCAGACCACCCAGCGCGGGGACCACGAACAAGAGCCAGCGATGCGTTGCTTCGGCGGGCATCATTGTTGGTCCCTCGGCACCCGGTAGCGGCATGGAATACCCGACGAGCCTTGTCATGAAGAAATCGGTGGAAAGATCGATCATTCGGGTGAAAACGAGCGCACCCACCGCCGCACCGATGCCGACCAGGAAGCTCAAGAGCAAGAGCCGCGTCACATAGTGGCTCCGCAACGAGTTAACAGACCTGGCAAAACTACTGATCATCGATACAGGAACGTATCATGCGGCAACGATGTTGACCAGTTTGCCGGGGACAACGATAACCTTCCTGACTTGCTTGCCGGCAAGATGCTCGCGCAGTCGTTCGCTTGCGAGGGCGAGTTTCTCCAGATCCTCCCGAGAGATCTGCGCGGGGACATCCATCCGGTCGCGGAGCTTTCCGTTGACCTGTAGGATGATGGTGACCGTGTCTTCTTTGAGGAGCGCCGCATCAAACGCGGGCCACGGCTCATAGGCGAGGGTTTGTTTGTGGCCGAGTTTCTCCCAGAGTTCTTCCGCCAAATGCGACGCGTAGGGCGCGAGCGCAAGCACAAAGGGTTCGAGCAACTTGCGCGGGCGCTTGTCCTGAGCCGTCACCTCGTTGATGAAGATCATCATCTGGGAAACGGCGGTATTGAAGGCGAGCGTTTCCGTGTCCTCGCCGACCTTCTTGATGGTTTGATGCAGGACTTTGAGCAGTGTTCCCGACGGTTCGGTGTCGTCGAGGATGAGCTTTCCGTCCTCGTCACAATACAATCGCCAGACGCGCCCGAGGAAGCGATAGACGCCTTCGAGTCCCTGGGTGTTCCACGGCTTGGTCGCTTCCAGCGGGCCCATGAACATCTCATATATCCGCAACGCGTCCGCGCCATAGTCGCGTACCACGTCGTCGGGGGTGATCACGTTGCTCCCCCCGCGCGACTTGGACATCTTCTGGTTGTCCTCGCCGAGGATCATGCCCTGGTTCACGAGCTTCATGAACGGCTCCGGTGTGGACACGTGGCCGAGATCGAAGAGCACCTTGTGCCAGAACCGCGAGTAGAGCAGGTGCAACACGGCATGCTCCGCGCCGCCGATGTAGAGATCGACGGGCATCCAATACTTTTCCTTATCCTTCGCGACGAATGCCTGGTCGTTGTGAGGATCGATGTAGCGCAGGTAGTACCAGCATGAGCCCGCCCATTGCGGCATCGTGTTCGTCTCGCGCGTGGCTGGGCCGTCGCACAGGGGACATTTCGTATTCACCCAATCCGTCGCCTTCGCCAACGGCGGTTCCGCGTTGCCCGCCGGTGTGTAGTCCTTCATCTCCGGCAACCGCAACGGCAGGTCGCGCTCCGGCACCGCTACCGCGCCGTCCTTCTCACAATGCACAATCGGGATCGGCTCGCCCCAGTAGCGTTGGCGAGAGAACAGCCAGTCGCGGAGCTTGTACTGGACGGTCGCTTTGCCCAGCTTCTTCTCTTCGAGCCAGGCGGTGATCTTCTTCTTGGCCTCGGGTGTCGGTAAGCCATCAATAAGCGGCGAATTGAAAGCAATGCCATCGCCGACGTACGGTTCGCCGCTAACCCAGGCCCCAACCAACTCCGTGCCCTGATTGTTCTTTATGAATCGAACTATTTTGGGGCCATCCGCCGTTAACTCCTTCATTCGGAGGGCTTCCGGGCGTTTACCGGAATCTGTTGCCAGCGGTTCGGCAACGACATTGATGATTGGCAAGTCAAACTTCTTCGCGAACTCGAAATCGCGGGTATCGTGCGCGGGGACGGCCATGATCGCGCCGGTGCCGTAGCCCATCATCACGTAGTCGGCGACCCAAATGGGGATCTTCTCGTTGTTGACCGGGTTGATGGCGTAACCGCCGGTGAAAACGCCGGTTTTTTCCTTCTCCAACTGCGTGCGCTCCAACTCGCTCTTCGTCGACGCGGCAGTGCGGTAGGCATCCACGGCCTCGCTCTGTTGCGCTGAGGTGACTTTCGACACGAGGGAATGCTCGGGGGCGAGCACCATATAGGTTGCGCCGAAGAGTGTGTCGGGCCGCGTCGTGAAGATGCGCAGCACATCGCCGGCTTCGGTCTTGAAATCAACTTCGGCTCCCTCGCTGCGGCCAATCCAGTTGCGCTGTTGTTCCTTGATCGACTCCGGCCAGTTGACCAACTCCAAATCCTTCAACAACCGGTCGGCGTATTTCGTGATGCGGAGAATCCACTGACGGAGCGGTCGGCGGTACACATCTTTGTGACCTTTGCGATCGCAAGTGCCATCCGCATTGACTTCTTCATTGGCGAGGACGGCCTTACAGCCTTCGCACCACCAGACGGGCACTTCGGATTCGTAGGCGAGACGCATTTTCGGGATGAAACGTTGACGTACCAGATCGCGCGCCGCCACCTCTGATTTTCCAAAGAATCCCTGGCGGGTGCCTGTGAGAAAAAGATTGTTTTTCCATTCCTCTTGCCGTTGTGGCGATTCGGCAAGCGCGTCCTCAAGGAGGGCGATCGGTTGCGCCTTACCAAGTTCGGGGTCGAAGTAAGAATTGAAAAGCTGGAGAAAAATCCACTGCGTCCACTTGTAGTAACTCGGATCGGTGGTATCGACTTCGCGGTCCCAGTCGTAACTGAGGCCGAGCATCTGGATCTGGCGGCGGAAGTTGTCGATGTTCTTGCGGGTGGTGATCGACGGATGCGTGCCGGTGTCGATGGCGTATTGTTCGGCGGGGAGGCCGAACGCGTCCCAGCCCATTGGATGAAGGACATTGCAGCCACGCATCCGTTGGAAGCGGCTGTAGATGTCCGTCGCGGTATAGCCTTCGGGATGGCCGACGTGCAAACCCGCGCCACTGGGGTAGGGGAACATGTCGAGCACGTAGAGCTTTTTTCCGGCAGAATCGTCGCGCGCGGCGAACGTTTTGTGGTCCGCCCAATAGCGCTGCCACTTCGGCTCGATCTTGTCGAACGGATATTTCTTGCGGAGTTCCGGCATAAAGCGAGGAGACTATACGGGTTAGAGTATTTGCACGCAAGCGCGGGGAGGTTGGGTATTCTTGTATCGCAAAGCGATAGTTTTTGCTGGACACGATGTTGGGGATTGAGTATGGTGGATCCGCTACTTTGAAAACCTGGCGAATCGTTTCGGTGCGACAAGATGGCTCAAGCCTGCTTTGCGAGGACGCTACCAAGACCAAGAAAGGGGCCCCCTATACGTTTCTGCGAAACGAACCCACCGAATTCAGCTCGCGAAATGGCATTTATCCAACAGAGCCGCAGGCAGTTATACAGATTAAGACCAGCCTAAAACGGTGGGTTCGTTTTGGAAAACGAACCCACCGGGAGGGCATTTTAGAGGACAAAGTGTGCAGGTAAGCCACCTTTTGAGGTCAAAAAGTGAGGGAAATATCGGTGATTAGGACACTGCAGACGGGTACGTCCCGCCTACGCCGGGGCGGCCAGCTTCTTCCGCAATGCGTGTCGATAGACGTCAATGTAGTGTTGCGCCGAGACGGTCCAGTCGAAGTTTTGCGCCATGGCTTGTTGGCGCAGTTGGAGAATGTGTTGGGGTCGGTCGAACCAGGTCGCGACGGCCCAGCCGATGCAGTAGTACAACGCGGAGCCGGCGGGTTCCCAGAATTTGAAGCCCGTGCCGTTACCGGTTGCTTCGTCATAATTCTGCACCGTGTCGTCGAGGCCGCCCGTGGCGCGGACGACGGGCAAGGTGCCGTATTTGAGGGAGTAAATCTGGTTGAGACCACAGGGTTCGTACAGCGACGGCATGAGGAAGAAATCGCAGCCCGCCTCGATGAGATGGCTGAGTTCGGGGGAGAACCCGATGTGCGCGCCGACGCGACCGGGATACGCACCGCCCAGGTGGCGAAAGAAGTTCTCGGTGTCCATGTCACCGTTGCCGAGCACGACGAACTGCATGACCATGTTGTTGAGCGCAGGGGACAGCGCCTCGCGCAGGAGGCTGAATCCTTTCTGATGGACAAAGCGGCTGACAACACCGAACAGCGGGACATCGGCGCGTTCTTCGAGGTGAAAATGATTTTGGAGCGCGGCTTTACAGACCGCCTTGCCCCGAAGCGAGTTCGGGGTGAAGTGCGCGGAAATGTATTCGTCGGTCGCGGGATTCCACTGCGAATAATCCACGCCGTTGAGAATGCCAAAGAGATCAGCGCGGCGATTGTTCAGGAACATCGCGAGTCCCATGCCGCCCACCGGCTCGATGATTTCCCTGGCGTGTGTCGGCGAGACGGTCGTCAATGCGTCCGCAAACGAAACGCCCGCCTTGAGCAGGTTGGCCTTGCCGTGGTCTTCAAACTTATCGGGCGTGAAATGTTCCGCGCCCAGGCCGAGATACGGCATGACGTTCGCGTTGTAGACTCCCTGGTAGCCGATATTGTGGATCGTCAATACGCTGGCGGTGTTCGACAACGGCGAGAGGACCCGGTCCCAGGTCTTAAGAAACACCGGCACGGTCGCAGTCGGCCAGTCGTGGGCATGCATGATGTGCGGGATAAAATTCTGGTCCTTGCAGATCTGCAGGGCAGCTTTCGACAACAGCGCGAAGCGAAACGCGTTGTCCATATAATGACCCGTCGGGCCGTCGTAAACGCCCGGACGTCCGAAGTAGGCGTCGAATTCGACGAACCACACGGGCACTTCCCCGTCGAGGAGGGCAGTGTGCAACCCGACCCAATGTTCCATGCCGGCGCCCATGTGAACGCAGGCGGGGCCGACGAATTTGATGCCGTAGAGGGCGCGGTCGATCAGCGAATACAGTGGAATGACGATGCGCACGTCGTGTCCCAGCCGTCGCAAAGCTTTCGACAAGCCGCCGACCACATCGGCGAGGCCACCGACCTTCGCAAACGGTACACACTCGGACGAGACGAAGAGGATTTTCAAACCCTCCTTGTGCTCACCGTTCGTTGGCGGCGGATTCCGCTCCGCGGGTTCGCGGCGCGACACCGGCGGTCTGGTCTTGGTTACAGGGGGCATGCGGAGCGGGAGTGTAACAGGGCATCCCGGCGTCCGCAAGTATTGGGCGACGCGGGTTCGAGGACGCGATGAATGAGTTGCCGCGCTGAGTCTATTTCCGCTAGCCTTCCCCGCGTGGGGGAGCGCAAACGATTACGGGCGGTCTGGATGCTCTTGCTGGCGACGGTCTGCTGGGGGATGAGTTTTCCGCTGATGAAAGGGCTCGTCCTGCTGCAACAGCGGTTGTTGCCCGACGCGAGCGTGTGGTTCATCACCGCGCAGACGTCGACGGCGCGCTTTGGGCTTGCGGCCATCGTGCTGGCCTTGATCTTCGCGCCGCACATGCGTGGGTTCACGCGACTTGATGTGAAACTTGGCGTGGGCCTCGGGTTCTTCGCCGGAACCGGCACATTGTTCCAGATGGCAGCGTTGAGCCAGACCCTCGCGACTACGTCGGCATTCCTCACGCAATTTTATGTGCTGCTGTTGCCGTTGTGGGCGGTGCTGTGGCATCGGCGTCGGCCATCGCTACTACTGTGCAGTTGCTGCGCCCTGGTCATCGTCGGGATGGGAGTGCTGTGCGGGTTGCATTGGAACGATTGGCGACTTGGGCGCGGCGAATGGCTGACTTTGCTGGCTGCGGTGATATTTACTGGAAACATCCTGTGGCTGGATGACCGTGAATTTGTGGCTGCCGACAAATTGCGCGCGACGGTGGTGATGTTTGCATCGGTTGCCGTGATTCTCCTGCCAGTGGTCCTTTGGCAAGCGCCCGCGAACGGCGGCTGGTGGCGCGTTTATCTTTCGCCCGGCATGGGCGTGATGCTGCTCGCGCTGATGGGCGCCTCGACGCTGGTGGCTTATACCTTGATGAACGTGTGGCAACCGCACCTGCAACCAACGCACGCGGGGCTGATTTACTGCGCCGAGCCGGTGTTTGCGAGCGTCTACGCGCTGTTCGCCCCCGCGTTGCTGGCGCGCCTCGGCGCGTTTGCCTACGCCAATGAGTCGGTGACGTGGAACCTGTTTGTTGGCGGTGTGCTGATTACCCTGGCCAACGTCCTGGTGCAATATGATCGTTGAAGCGCTCGGCCTTTGCATGAAGCGGAGCACCTCCGCAGCATCGCTGGCGCCCGCACACCTTCGTTTAAAAACCGTGGGCGCTCTGCCCGGGTGTGGTATCATCGACAACAAAGCCATGTACCGTTTGGTGTTTCAGAATCGAGCTGCGCCGAAAGAGCCGGTGGTTGTTGAGCTACCGTCGCTCGTCATCGGGCGCGACGCTGGTTGCAACATTCAACTTGTCGAACCTGGCGTGAGCGGGCGGCACGCCGCCATCGAACGGCAGGCCGGCGGTTACTATCTCCACGATCTGGACAGCGTCGGCGGTGTTTGCATCAACGGCAAGCCCATCATGGAGGGCCGGCTTTCGTCCGGGGACGAACTGGAGATCGGGGGCGCGCGCCTTCGTTTTGAAATCATTCATGGCGTTGGGAGCAAACAACGGCGTCGTCCCGTCGACCTGCTCCAGGTCCTGGCGATTGTCATCGTCCTGCTGGTGATCGGCGGTCAGGTTGCGTTACTCAGTTCGATGTTCTCTGAAGATCGGCCAAGGAAAGTGAAGCTGGAAACTGCGCTGGTCACGCACCCGGACCAGGCGACGGTGGCGTCCACTGATTCCGTGACGACCCATGCGCCGCCCGTGAATGAGCCGCATCCACCGGCAGTCGTTGCCGCATCGGCACAGCCGGTGGCCGAGCCGGCTGTGCTGAACCGGATGATTCGTATTGTCCGTGTCGACCGCACCGAAAGCAGCGGCGCGGTGAACATCAGCGTTCAAGTCAAGGCGCAGGTTGGCGAGCGCGAACTGAGCACGGGCATGGTGGGTATTTGCGTCCAGTTCGCTGCTCTGGGTGGCACAGGATCGAGTGTTGTCTGGCGCGATCCGATCTGGTTGCCGATTCCGCAGTGGGAGAATTTCTCAAGCAAGTCGTTCAGCATTCATTTTCCCGGCGCGCCACGCGAATTCGTCGGTTTCGTGGTGCGCACGTACTATCGCAAGCAGATGCAGGACGTTGCCGCCGCGCCGCCATCGTTGCGTCCGCTGGTTCCCCTTCCGCTGTTGGGAGGCGCGTCGTGACGGAGCCAATGCCCACGCCCGACCCGCTCATCGGCCGCACGGTTCGCGCGTACGAGATCGAGGAACAGATCGGCGTCAGCCGCTGGGGCAAGGTGTATCGCGCGGTTCAGAAATCGACCAATCGCATTGTCGCGGTACGCATTCTGTCACCCGAACTGGCAACCATGCCCGGCAAGAGCGACCATTTTCTTGAGGAGTCCCGCAACGACGCGGCGCTGGTCCACCCACATCTCGTGGCGGTGTACGAAGCCGGGCAGGCGGACGGCGTTTTTTTTTGCGCGATGGAATACATGGGCGGCCTGCCGCTGCCGCAGTTTTTACGCAAGGATGACGGAGTGGACGAACATCGTCTGTTGCTGGCGGTCACCGGGGTCGCGCGCGCGCTGGATTTCCTCTGGCAGCGCCAAATTCCCCACCAACCGCCGCAGGATAAAAACGTGCTGACGAATGCCGACGGCACCGTCAAACTAATCAACGTCGAGCCCGTCGAGATGCAACCAAGTCAGTCACCCCGCGATGACGTATTGAATCTCGCCGTGATGATCGCTACCCTTGCCAATGATATCGCTCCCGTCAGCAAATCCATCAGCGAGTTCGTCGAGAACATGCTCGGTACGGAGGGCCACAAGCAGTTTGTGTCGCCAACCGAGGTCGCCGACGCTGCCGAGGCACTCGACCGCAAACTCTTTCCACCCGTCAAGGTTGTTCGATCGACCATCGGCCAGATCCAGCCAAAACAGATCGGCCCCGTGACCGTTGCGGCGCTCGGGTTGCTTGCGCTCGCCCTGGCTGCGGTTGCGGCGTGGCTTTGGTGGCACGCATACTATCCACGTTGAGGGCGCCGCTACGGATCAGGTTGAGGCGCGTTCCAGTGGCGAACGAGGTCAGGGAATTGGCATTGGTGGCAGGCGGATTTATCGTTAAGGCAGAAGTCCTGGAAGATTTGCATCAGGCCCTGCTGCTGGCGTGTGGTCTTGATATAACGGCGGGCGGAGGACGGCTGCTCGAAAAGCTGGCTGGAGGCGAGGCGAAGGATGCTATTCGACGCGGCGGCGGGCAGTCGCTCGTATCGGGTTTTTGCGGTCTCGTAAAGTTTGTGATCGCCATCGTTTTCCGCGTAGGCGGCAACGAACGGCAGTACGATGTTGGCGACGATCTCCCGCGCGCGGTTCTCGCCGATCAATTCGCTCGCCCGTGATTGCGACTTGCTGCCGAGCGTGAAGTGATAACTCCAGTAATCCTCACGGATTTCGGAAAACAACTTCGCGGGATCACCGCCGCTCTCGACCGCGCCGACAACTTTCTCCATAAAACGCGGATGTTTCTTGAGCAAAGCGACCGCCGCACCGAGGCGCCGGTGCGGATGGTTCGCCGGGCGCCCGCCGCCAAGCCGCCACGTTTCGGGTGGAAGAATTCGCTCCTCGAAATCGGGGCGAAGTTTCCACCACGCGTTCCAGAGTCGCTTCACATAACGCGCCGCCGCCGAGTCGCGCGTCTGCGGTGCACCAGTTGGCAGGAAGTTGGCCAAGCCGAAGAGAATCGGTGCCAGTTGCGAGCGCTGATCGTTCAAGTTCGCCAAGGGCGCCCGTTGCGCCAAGGTCCGAAATGCCAGCTTGTTAGCCTTGTACCCGAGCGCTTCCATCCATCCCTCGTAGAAGGCCTGTTCCGGGCCGCCGCGATGAATCCAGCGCGTGAAGCGCCGCACCTTGGCAGCGAATCGTTCATCCCCCGCGGCGTCGAGCATCGCGGCGAGCGAGCCGTTCGACAGGGCGAACAGCACTTGGGCGCACTGGCCGTGATGATTACCGGCGTTGTGTGGGTAGGAATCGAGATCTATTTCGTCATAGAGTTGCTCCAAGGCGGTGTCCAACTGATGTTGAATGACGATTTGCGGTATGATCTGGCCAGCCCGCGTCCGCGGAACTTGTTGGCTGCCGGCTTCCCAGAGGACGACGTGCAGGATCACGTCGTTGAAGTGCGCATCGTGCTCGTGCCCGTGATGGTTCCAATCCTCGGCGCGCAGATGCAACTCAATATCGCCCGTGCGCTCCGCTTCTTCGGCAATCTGAACGGTTGCATGACGAAAGTCGGGGCCGGCTTCGAGGTTCCACCAACCCTGGAAGATGATGCGCACCGGGCGGCCATCGGTCGTTCGCAGTTCCCCGAGTTTCAGCCGCTGGTCGTACCAGATGCACTGGACAAGCCGTTCGCTGATCGGGATGGGAACGTAATTGCTGTCGGCATCGCGCAGGACAGCCGGCGCGAAGATGTTCGGAAAACTTTGGCGCATTAAGCGGTTGCGTAGTTCGCCGTAGCGGGTCAATGCCATCACTTGCCTCACCGAATAATAGTGGAATATACTGCGGTGTGATGAAAATGCGAACTGGATTTTCCATGGGGCTGGTGGTCGGCATTTTTTCAGTTTTTGGGGCACTTGCCGCGGCACCCGTTGATGATGCGTCGTCCGACGCCGCACGCGACCCGGTTGTTCTCGCGGTCCAAAAGGTTCTTCCCGCAGTCGTTAACATCAGCACGGAGCGAATTGTCGATCGGGAATTCAACGATCCCTTCGAGGATCTGTTTCGGCAATTCTTCAGCCAGCCACGCCGCTCACAAGCCCAGGGCATCCAGAGCCTCGGTTCGGGCGTAATCGTGGACGAAGATGGCTGGATCATCACCAACTGGCATGTTGTGCAGCGCGCGACGAAAATCAACGTCATCCTTGCGGATGGATCGCACTACGACGCTCAATACGTGAGCGGTGACGACAAGAATGATCTGGCGCTGCTGAGGATCCAGCCGAAGAAGCCACTGCCGGCGGTCGAAATAGCCGGCGAAAGCCAGACAATGTTGGGGGAGACCGTAGTGGCCATCGGCGATCCGTTCGGGTTCGACCACACGGTAACGAAAGGGGTCATCAGCGCGAAGGATCGCAGTTGGCCGCCCGAGAACCCGCAGTTTGAAGACGTATTGCAGACCGATGCGGCGATCAACCCCGGCAACTCGGGCGGACCACTTATTAACACGCGTGGACAACTCGTCGGCATCAACATGGCAATCCTCTCCCAAGCCCAGGGTATCGGTTTTGCAATCCCCTCCCGGCGCGTTGCGAATCTCCTGGAGGCATGGTTCACTCCCGAGAAACGGGCACGGCTCTGGCTCGGGGTACGGTTTGGACGCGAGAACGGCAGGATCGTGGTGACCGATGTGCAGGCCAACAGCCCCGCGGCGCAAGCGGGGGTCCAGAAGAAGGACAAGGTTGTTGCCTGCGACGGGCAGGAAGTCACCGACGTATTGCTGCTCGAGCGCCGTCTCATCCATAAAAAGGCCGGTGACGAGGTCAAGTTCGATGTCGAACGGGGAGGGATAGCGAAATCGCTTGCCGTCAAGCTTACGGCTCTCCCGGTATTGTCGGCGAGAGATTTGATGTTCAAGAAATTTGGCGTGCAAGTTCAACCGCTCACGCGCGACCTGGCGCAGAAGCTGGGCATTCCCTTCACGCAAGGCTTGCTCGTGGCTGAGGTGCAGCCGGGCAGCCCGGGCGAGATAGCGCAGTTCCAACGCGGGCTGGTGATCACGCAAGTCGCCGGTGAGGCAGTGGCGTCAATGGACCGCGTGGCCGAGCAACTGGAAGATGTGAAGACGGGCGATATGGTGAGCATGGCGGTCGTCGTAAACGAACGCCGTGGCAACGTTTTGCTGCAACAGACGGCGAACGTCTCGCTACAATCGCGGTAGCGAAGGAAGGCAGACGATGGCAGACGAAGTTCGTGTCGTGGGCATTTGCGGCAGCTTACGCAAGAAGAGCTACACGCGTCTGGCGCTGAAGCTGGCGTTGCGCGGCGCGGAGGAAGCGGGAGCGGAGTCACACCTGATTGATCGGCACGATTACCAACTCGTCTTTTGTGACGGCGGCGACAGGGGCGACGACCCGCCAATGAATGATGGATGTGATGCGCTTGAAGGCGGTGGGTCGTCAGGTAGCGAAGTTCGCCAGCCTCCACAATTCTGACCAAGCCCGCGAATTTCTTCAATTCTGGGAGGCGTCAGTCGAGAATCCTGGCGGCATAGACAGATAAGCCAATAAAATCATGCCGCAGCGAGTCTTGCTGGCATATTCGCTGCTTATATATATGGCGGATGAACCAGCACTCCCTGAAACTCGTTTGTGCGTGGATTGTTCTCTGTGCATTCGGTTGCGTGCAGCAGGCAGTCGAAGAACCCACGCGGTCAGTTGAAATCAGCCTCCAATCAGCGGACACGTTGGTTGCCGGTGTTCCTGTGAAGGTCATCGACGAACTGGCAGCCGCCAAGGCGATTGTTCCACTAGCTTCGGGTGAAGATATCCGGGCCGGGATTCCGGAAGCGCGTTATGGGGATTTCTTCAAGGCGCTCAAACCAGTGGTCGGGTTGGATGTCTCCACCACCGATCACGCCGGGAAGGCGGTTATCAATCGACTACGCTCCCAGTACTTCATCGTCGCCTGTGACGGACAACATCTCTGGGTGGCGGCCGCAAGCGAGACGCGCGACCAGAAGCTGCAACTTGGCCGGGAGAACTCGGGAGGTCAACATGCGCTCGACGTACTTGTCATGCAGCCGGCGGTCCTCCGCGGGTTGACAGCCGCCGCGCTGGAGTCAGTGCACGACGGGAGATTTGACCAGGCGCGCAGCATCGCGCGCACTGCGCGGTCCCGGGTGCTCTTGAGCGAAATTGATCGGGCCGAGTCCACCGCGTTGCTCCTGCAGGCGGAACAAGCGATGCAACGGAAGAACCACGATACCGCGGCGCGACTGGCAGCGCGTGCGGAAAAAGTGAATCCGAACCAACCGCAGACCAAGGAATTGATCCAGAAGATTTTGATCGAATACGGCGGTGAGCTACGCACGTTCACGGGACACAAGGGCGCCGTCACCTCAGTTGCCTACAGCCCGGACGGCAAATTCCTCCTCAGCGGCGGCGAGGATCAGACGTTGAAACTGTGGGAGGTAGCCAGCGGCAAAGAGGTGCGCACTTTCACGGGGAATCGCGGTGCGGTCACGAGCGTCGCCTTCAGCCCGGAGGGCAATCTGGCGGTGAGTGGCAGCGATGACAGTACGTTGCGGCTTTGGGAAGTGGCGTCGGGACGCGAACTACAGGCAACCGAAAGCCTGGGCTGGAAGGTGACCAGCGTGACGTTCAGTCCCAACGGGAGGTTCGTCGCGAGCGCTGCCGACGACAACCAAGTGAAGCTTTGGGCGTTGCCGAAAATGGAGCGCGTGCGCGCGTTTACGGGACATGCCTGGCGGGTGACAAGTGTGGCATTTAGTCCGGATGGGAATTTTTCGTTGAGTGGGAGTGAGGATGATTCCCTGAAACTGTGGGACGTGGCGAAGGGCCAGGAGGTGCGAACTTTTCGCAATGGCCTGGCGAATGTGACATGTGTGGCCTTTAGTCCCGATGGCCGATTCGGTTTGAGCGGCGGCCGCGACAAGGCGGTGAAGCTGTGGAATCTCGCCAGTGGTCGCGAAGTCCAGCGGTTTGACGGGCACAGCCAGCCGGTGCGGAGCGTGGCGTTCACCCACGACGGACGCTTCGCGGTCAGCGCGAGCGAAGACGGAACGATCAAAGTGTGGGACCTCGGCACGGGTAAGGAATTACGAACGTTCAGTGGACATACGGCGGCGGTGACGGGCGTCGCCGTCAGCCCGGACAGTCGCAATCTTGCCAGTAGCAGCGCAGACGGGTCGGTGAGGATTTGGCAATTGCCGCACCCGGTTTGGCCCCTTCTCGAAGAGGCCAGGAAGTAATCAGCTTCGATGTTGTCGTGATTCCGGAAGGACAGGCTTCAACGCCGGTCCTTTCTTCTCCCTCTTGAACATTCGGCGGCTTGCCAATGTCTATGTCGATATGCTAGAAGCTGTAGTGCTTTCCTGATTGAAGAGATAAAGGAGGAAGTGGCAAGTTTTCGGGAGCGTTATCTGGCTCTGTTATGCAACCGATGATCAAAGTAGAGAACCTGACGAAGCGTTACGCGGGCGTCACCGCATTGAATGGCGTTTCCTTCGAAGTGCAACGCGGGGAGATTGTCGGTTTTCTTGGCCCCAACGGCGCGGGCAAAAGCACGACCATGCGCATTTTGACGGGCTTCATTCCCGCGACCTCGGGGCGGGTCGAGGTGGCGGGGCTGGACGTATTCGAGAATTCCCTGGAAGTCCGTGAGCGGGTGGGGTACATGCCGGAGAACAACCCGCTCTACGTGGACATGCGCGTAAGCGAATACCTGAAGTTTCGCTCGAAGCTCAAAGGCCTGCCACGCGGCGAGCGCAAGGAACGCATTCCGGAAGTCCTGGAGATGTGCGGTCTCACGGATGTTTCGCACCGCATCATCGGCCACCTCTCGAAAGGGTATCGCCAACGCGTCGGCCTGGCGGATGCCTTGCTGGCCGAGCCGGACCTGCTGATCCTGGACGAGCCAACCATTGGTCTCGACCCCGTGCAGATTCGTCAGGTGCGACAACTTATCAAGGGTCTCGGCAAGCGGCACACCATTTTACTTTCGACGCACATCCTGCCGGAAGTGGAGATGACCTGTAATCGGGTGATCATCATTCACCATGGCCGCATCCTGGCCTCGGACACGCCGGACAATTTAATGAAGACGCTGCATGCGGGCGGCCTGATCCAGGTGGAAGTCCGCGGTCCCGGTTCGGAAGTGCAGGCCAAGCTGCGCGCGGTCGAGGGCGTGGAATCGATCACTGCCAAGCTCATCGAGGATGGCTGTGTGCGCGTGGCGGTGACGCCGAAACCGGGAGATGATCCCCGCGAGGAAATTTATCAAGCTGTGGCGGCCAACGGGTGGACATTGCGCGAACTGACGCGGACGCGGACGACGCTGGAGGACATCTTCGTGCAGATCACGCGGGAAGAGGACGAGGCGGAAGAGGAGCGGCGCGAGCAGCGGGGGAGCTCACTGCGATGAGGAATGTACCGGCCTTGTTGCGACGGGAATTGAACGCGTATTTCGCGTCCGTCCTGGGATACATCGTGATCCTGTTTTTCCTTCTCGTGATGGGAGTCAGCTTTGTTTCGATCATCGGCGAGTTGCTCGCGCGCGGGTCAACACAAATGACGGTGATGGAGGGTTTTTTCAGCTGGTTTTGGCTGCCGTCCCTGTTTCTTGTGCCGGCCATCACGATGCGGTTGCTGGCGGAAGAAAAGCGCGCCGGCACGCTCGAAATGTTGATGACGGCCCCGGTGACGGATTTCGAGGTTGTCCTGGCCAAGTGGTTGGGAGCGGTGGCGCTCTACACGCTGATGTGGGCGGCCACGGGGCTATACGTGGTGATCCTGCGGCATTTTTCGGGAGAACAAACCACGTTGGATCTCGGCCCGATCTTCAGCGGGTACCTGGGGATCGTGGTGATCGGACAGTTTCTGATCGCGGTCGGATTGATGACGTCCGCCATGACCCGGAATCAAGTGACGGCCTTCCTGATCGCGTTTGCCCTGCTGTTCCTGTACCTGATCGCGATCTGGTTCGGATATTATTTCACACGCGGCACAACCCTTGGGAAAGTTTTTGAATTCCTGTCGGCTTTCGAGCAAATGAATGACTTCCAGAGGGGCGTAGTGGACCTGCGGCCCCTGGTGCTTTACGCGAGTGGCACGGTGCTCGCGTTATTCGTGACGACGCGCGTGGTCGAATCCAGGAAGTGGAGGTAATGGCTGTGGCGAGCGAGACCCCACAAAACGGCAAACCCCCGACGCTGCGCCATCGGCGGTTGGTCATTGGTGCCAACGTCCTGGTGCAGATCGTGGCGCTGCTGGCCGTCGTGGTCATGGTCAATTGGCTGACGTCGCGGCATTATGTGCGCTTTGACTGGACGAAAGCGGGTTACTACAAGCTGGCTGAAAAGACCAAGCAGGTGGTGGCGAGTTTGAAGGATCCCGTGGACGTGATCGTCTTCCTGCCGCCCGACGACCACCGCGATTATATCGAGAAGATCCTCGATGATGTGCGCAACCTGCTGAAGGAATTTCAGTTTTATGGGAAAGAGAAACTCCATGTGGAGTACGTCGATCCACAACGCGACCTGGCGCGCGCACAACAGCTCGTGAAGGATTACAACCTCGACTCTCCCGATGTCATCATTTTCGCCAGCCGCGGGCACCACAAATACGTGCGGCTCGATGAAATGGTTGATCTCGATGCGGGAAACCCGGAGATGGGCGAAAACCGTGTCAAGGCGTTCAAGGGGGAAGGCCTGTTTCTTTCCGCGATCCAGACCGTGACGGAGGAAGAGTCGCCCAAAGTCTATTTCCTCACGGGCCATGGCGAGCGCGATCCCCAAGACTTCGACCAACGCGAGGGCTATTCGGAACTCGCGCGCTACATCAAGCGTGACAACATCCTCGTGCAGAAATGGAACCTGCTCGAAAACCAGGCGTTACCGACGGATGCGAGTGCGATTGTCATCGCCGGCCCGCACCAGGCGTTCGCGCCAACCGAATTGAACGCGCTGGAACAGTACCTGAAAGGCAAAGGCCGGCTGTTGATTCTACTTGACCCTCACACTCAGACCGGCCTCGAGGCGCTTCTCAAGAAGTGGGGTGTCCAGGTGGACGACGACCTTGCGATGCGTCAGGCGGGGGTATTGCTCGGTACAGAGATGCTGGATGTCAACGCCGTGGCCGCCGATTACGCAAAGCATCCAATTACCGCCAAGCTGAGCGATACGAACACGGAATTCCCGTATGCGCGATCGGTTCGGCAAGCGCCGCAAACGGAAAGCGGAATGCCGGACCAGCCGCGGGTCACCGAGTTGGTAAAGGCCGCGCCGACCTATTGGGGTGAGACCGATCCGGATACCGAGCATGCAACCTTCGACCCGGCAACGGATATCTCGGGCCCGCTCCCGCTGGCGGTTGCGGTCGAGAGCAGCCAGCCGCACGGGGTGGACGTGGACATCGGGGTCACGCGCATGGTGGTCGTCGGCACGTCGCGGTTTGTGGACAATAGCAGCCTCGGCGGGGGCAATCTGGATTTCTTCATGAACTCGCTCAACTGGCTGCTCCAACGGGAGCAACTGATGGCCGTCAGCCCAAAGGTGCCCGATGAATTCCGCCTCGACATGTCGCCGAACCAGCAGCGGGCCGTCTATGCTCTGGTGGTAGGCGGGCTGCCGCTGCTCGTAGCGATCATCGGCATCGTGGTGTGGCTGAGCCGCCGTAAGTGACGGCCTCTTGCGAGGCCGCGATTCGTAGTGAGATGAATGATTGGATATGAGATCGCGCACGACAAAGGTTTTAGTTTTAATGGTCCTGGTGATTGGCGGTCTGGTCGCGTTGGATTACTACTGGGGTACTTCCACCCGGGATAGGGCGGCCAAGAGCAAACGCATCCTCGATTTCCAGTCAAAGGACATCACGGGCCTGCAGATCGATTTGACGAACCAGGTTTACACGCTCGAAAGATCGGGCGACCAATGGCAAATCAAACAGCCGCTCGACGTCCGCGCCAGTTACAGCACTGTCAGCTCGATTCTTGACGAACTGGAATTCGCCGAGCGCAACCGGGTGATTACCGGGAAGGAACTCACGGGCCTGGTCCCGAAAGACTTTGGTTTGCAGAATCCGCGCATTCGACTCACGCTGCAGGACAAGAAGCGGAGCATCATCCTGCTCATTGGCAACGAGACGCCCACGAGGGATGCGATCTACGTCCAGTTGCAGGGTAAGAAGGATGTACTCGTGGCGCCGAAGTCGATCTATGAGCGCGTCGATCGCACCCTGGACGACTTACGCGATCGGACAGTGATCGATTTCCAGGCGGCGTCAGCCACACGGATTGAGATCAAGAGTATCGACCGCGTGATCGAATTGTCAAAGTCAGCCATCACCACGAATGCGGAACCGCGTTGGGCGCTGACACGCCCGCTTGTCGCGCGCGCCGATCAGCGGAAAGTTAGCGAATTGCTTGCCGATTTGAGCGGCCTGCGCGTGACAGATTTCGTCAGCGAGAGCCCGAGGGACATTCCTATGTACCTATTGGATGAGCCGGAGCGCGAAGTCACCGTGTGGACGGGTGAATCGGGCAAGACGTTGCAGATTGGCCGCACCTCGACGAACGACCCGAGCAAGGTCTACGCAAAACTCAAGAGCGCCGATTCAATTTATACCTTGCCCACCGCCACCGTTCAGAAGTTCGCGATCCAGGCCAACGATTTGCGCGACGCACAGGTGTTAGCGTTCTCGGAGAGCGATGTGCACGGGATCGAGGTGCTGCATGGCACTGACAAGATTTCTCTTGTGCACACGGATGCTGCCTGGAGGATCGCCACGCCGGTAGCCGCCACCGCGGACGATACTGCGGTGCAGCAATTATTGAGACACCTCGGTGGCTTGAACGCCCGGCAGTTCGTCGCGGATGTGGCAACCGACCTGGATAAATACGGATTGGCGGCGCCGATGGCTACGGTGAGCCTGCTCGGGGATGGAACAAATCTCCTGGCGCAACTGCTGGTCGGCGCGCTGGATCCGTCGAATACAACTCGCTTCGTGAAGCGGGTTGACGAGCCGTTCGTCTATGGCGTGGAAACCAACATTGACACCTGGTTGCCGGCGAACTGGCTCTCGCTCCGCGCGCGCGCGTTGGCCGACCTGAACCCGGATCAGATTACGAAACTGACGATCGAGAAGAAGTCGGGGAAGGTGACCCTGCAACGGGATGCCGACAAGAAATGGAAGTTGCTGGAGCCGGTCCAAGGGGTGATCGACAGCGATGCCTTGCAGCGTCTGCTAGATGAATTCGCGGCGTTGCCCGCCGAGGAGTTTGTGCGCGGAGGTCGCGACAACCTGGCTGAGTTTGGGCTCGACCAACCCGAGGCGACGCTGACCGCGACGGCGGGCGACAAGACATACACCCTTCTGCTCGGCAAGTCGCAGGATGCCGAGAGGCAGTACGCCTTCTGGAGCGATCCACCGCTCGTTTTCACGATCTGGACGAGTCGGGCGAATACGTTGGTGAGGGACGTGATCACCCAGCCCAATCCGCCGCCTGTATCATCCGCGACAAACGCTCCACTGCCAACCGCCGCGCCTTCCGTGAGCCAAGCCATCACTTCGATGACGTCCACCGCGTCCGTGCCAACAAACGCGCCAGCCAAATAGTCGGCTGCGGGGAACGTGTCGCATTGTCGACGCATTATGATAACAAAAAGCGAACTGACCCCTGCTCTGCTTGATCTCGGGTGCGCCGACATCGTACGAACCGGTTGGCGCTGGATAAACGAAAGGGGCACACAAAATGCCGCAAACCGTCAACAAGGCGAGTTTCGTACAGCCGATTCTTTCACCTGGGACTCTCAACCACATTGATCTGCGCGACATTCGACTCCATTCTTCCTGTCCACAGTCTACCCTCGTCCAATAAGAATTGCCCGGACGCTTTCGCCTCAGCGATACGTTCGGCAGAGGTCCATTGATTGGTCCTAATATATGCTGCAGACGTGTTGCTTTTCATGACATACGCGATTTCACCCTGCAAACCATAGACTCCCGGGGCCAAGGCTTTACCGTCCTGCGTCTTCGGACGTATTTCTACAAGCACCTGAAACTCCTCCCTTCCATGCGGGGGAATGGCAATCCACCGGGTCGGCACATAAATGTATGGCCACCGGTCCGCGGGTTGTTCGAGCATCTTTGTCTGGTCGACGGTCAGACTGCCTTGATAAACAAAATCCGGAATGGTCAGACGTTGAACGTCGCCCGTCGCCTGCCCCGCCAGCAGGAACATTTGGACATGCAGCCCGGGTTCCAACGTGCCCGGGCACGGCAATTGAACGTCCACTGTTGCGGTATTCTCTACGGTCATAACAACTCCGATGCGGGAACCCGTCGTCACGTTGTTCGTGACGAGGCGAATCTGACATTTCAACGCATCTCTTAATTCAGGCGGCCCTTCAAGGTCATAGCCAAAGGCCATGCATTTCGCACAGTCACAAGACAAGCTGAGGATCGCGCAAAATACAGTGAATGCGAGTTTCACCCTAATTTACCCTCTATCACCGGCCTCCTGTTAATGTGATCGGCACGATGTCGGAGTCTAGCGTACCTGTCCAGAGGCGGTGAGTGTCCAAGAGGAAAATGCCAGATGCTTTCGCCCTTGCGATATCCTCAGCCGAGACCAACCCATTCGTCTCGATAAATGTCGCGGAACCGATACCTGTGGGGTCATAGTTGATTTCACACTGAAGGCCGTAGGTTGCCGGGGGTGGCGCAACATCCGCGCCGTAGTCCGAACCATCATACGTCTTTGGACTCATTTCTACCAAAATCTGAAACTCCTTCTTCCCGTGTGGAGGAATCGAAATCCAACGAGGAGCCTGGCTGAAATACTTATGCCAATCCTCCGCGCGTACCTCTTTCACCACCCGTTGTTGTTCGGGAGTAGGATCGGTTTCCAACACGCCGTTTGGAACCCACAGACGTTGAACGGCACCCGTAGTTTGTGCCGACAGCAAGAATATCCTGACCCGCATAACAGATTCCGGTGCCGCAGGCGACGGCAGTTCTGCCTCCAGGCTGCCGATATTCGTGACCGTCAGAAAAATAGGGATGCGCGAACCTATTGGCACATTATTCGTAGCAAGGCGAACCTCACATTTCAACTCCCCCTTGACTTCACGCGCTCCCATATCTCCAAAAACAAGTGCATCACATTCCCAGCCGAGACAACAGAACACGCACGCTAGTAAAAATACTGCCTTCATAATATCTTTCGCTTAATTGTTCGCATTGATGATAGTCCGATTGGTAATGCGGCTACCCCCTCTTAGTACTTGTGCCCCCGAAGGCGGCGATGTTGTTGGATCACAATAAAAGATGTAGGTGCCTATCGTGAACTGCACCCCCCTGGATTGTGTACGTGTCATCTGCTTCCAACGCGGGGTGCGACAAGGTCGTGGTGTTCCAGAATGTTTCGTCGGCCCCGTTTATAAATAGGTTCTCCAATTTATCCACAATAGGAATGGCTTGATTCAAATCACTCCCAGGCGTTGCTATCCTAACTGTGCTGCTGGACGGGAACAGATTACTTATGCCGGTTTGGATTCCGTTAAGCGTCCCACTGTTGGCTACGATCGGGCTACCTGCACGAAAGTTGTTGAACGTTTCAAAGTAAGCGAATTGCGCCGAGGGCGAGCTATTGACCAATGGATTTCCGAATTGATCTTTCATCGAGTACGAGTATTCGGTTTCAAACTCCGTCCCATTTGTCTGATTGCAGGTGGGTGCAAATTGAACCCAATTGGTAGTCAATATCAACGTCTGAGGCCGAAGGACATTGAGCATCGCGTTGGTGGAGACCGACGCGCCATGATAGGTGTAGGTGACTGTAATTTTGTCTATTGCATTTGCGGGAGTGGCAGACGCCAATTCCGGGGCCGAGTATGTCGTGTTAGTGGCGGCGTGGGTGCCGTTCGGGAAAAACGTCCCACCTCGCGGGTGGCTCCAAGTATAAATCCCTGTGCCGTCGTCAGGGCTGCCGGCGGCGGTTAATACGACCTGGTTGGTGTTTGCGATCAAAACACTCGGGGGCGAAGCGTTGCTGTTCACGTAAGTGTACGATACGCACACATTCGTTGGGTTGCTACTGGAGAGTTGTACGGTCAACTTATCAATGACAAAATTCGTCCATTGCATCCAGTGTGCGTTCACGGTCGTGGCGAAGGGGACACCATAATACGTGTATCCGGTGCTCCCGAGCCCATTCGCGATCTCCGGGTACACGTTGGCCGGCCAGTTGAAGCTATCCTGATTGAGTGTGTATTGAGCGTTTGGGTTCAGGTTAACCAGATAGCTCACGGTTTGCGCGTCGTTGCTATACGTCACCGGGCGCAGGCCGCGATATGTTATCTGTGACAGGTCTCGCGGTGCAGAACTGGCACGCATGTAATCCGCGCCCTGAAAAGTAATCTGGAACATATTATTGGTGTCAGTCTGGGCGGGTATCTGGAATGTCAGGGCTCCCCGATCCCACTCGCGGGCCAGTTCGACTCCCTGTAGGGTGTACGCCAGGTAGTCGTTGTACGGGTAATACCAACATGTTGCCGGAAAACTACCCGAACCGTCAATGCTCCACGTGCCAAAAAAGGCCGACTTGGACAGATCTACCGTGCAGCCGGGCGGGCTGTTGCTCTGGCAGCTCGATGAACTCGAAGAATTCAGGACCCAAGAGAACGTCTCCGGATGCGGATCGGCGAGACAATGACCCGCAGAGTTGACCCAGGTAGCCGACTGGTTTTGATCGACAGGACCACTCGCATCCGCCACGTCATCCTCCCTGAGCAGCGCCATCGTTGACCACCACTGGCCACAGCCGTCTCCGCAGCTTCCCGGACCCAGCACCGGACGAAAGGCATACTCGTTCTGTTCACCGGGGAATGCGATACCGGCTGTATGCCATTCGTGATGCAATACCGAGTACTGCAGCGAGGGTACCGGCGGAATGGCCAACGGCACGAGGGACGAATCCTGATTGCCGTCCGTCAGAACTTGTCCGGTGATCGGCACACCCACCGGGACCTCATTGGTCGTGGTGAACGACACGTTGCCATTCGTGTCTACGTCCGTTCCCAGCACTGCCGCAACGCCATTAATCATCACTCCCATCACATTCGTTTGCGATGGCAAGCCCACATCGAAGAGCGCACTGACATACCCGCTGACCGTGTTTGACGGCGCAGTGGCGAACGCGCCAAATGCCGGGTTGGTGATTAATGCGCTAAACTCCGTTGAGCTAATGATGGTAAACACGTTGGAACTGGAGTTGCCCGCAGCGTCCGACGCAACCAACGCAATCTGGTTCGTACCCGGCTGCAACGGGACCGAGCCATTGACCTGCTGGCCCTGTACGCTGAGCAGGTTGGTCGCAACGGCATCTGCGGCGGATGTCACGATGGCATTGATCAAGGCGTTGCTATTGTCCACGGCGGCCTCCACCCAGACACTGCTTACGTTCGGCAACAGCATGTTGGTCGCGATGTTGAACGAAGACAACTGTGGGGCATTCGTAGCCCCGCTCGTATTGACCGTCCACGTACTGGTCGCCGTATTCGTGTTGCCGGCTTGGTCGACGGCTTGAATCGTGACGGTAAACAGGTTCGTGCCCGCCGGGACCGGGAACCGATTAACTGTAATATTCGTTCCCAAGCGATCCCAGTACGGAACGCCGTTGATCCAGATACTCAAGGGACGCGCGTCGGGGGTTAGCATGGGGTCTGGGTCGAACACGACGCCCTGCAACGTGATGAACGCCTGGTTTACCACGGCATTGCTTGCCGGCGCCGTAATCTCGACGTGCGGCGGCACGCGATCTACGGTCACTGTCTTGTAGATCAGGCCGCTATGCGGGTGACCTTGTGGATCGGCGTACTGGAAATACAGGTAATGGATCCCCTCGCTATTCGTCAGCGTGTAGTTGGTCGGCCCGCTGCTGGTCGGCAGCAGCAAGGCATTCGGCATCAAAGGGTCGACCGACATCAAGACGTTCGGATAATTCGTGCTCAACGGCTGAATAGGAATTGTCAGGGACGTGGTATAAGCGTTCCCCTGATTGACGAGGACGTCCATGGGTGATTCCGGTTGCGAGGGGTTGGTACCATTCAGAAACTCTGTGTAGTTCGCGTACCCGTCGCCATCGGAATCCTCCCACGGCAGGTTTGGGTCTAGCGGGTCCAGCCCGTACGTGACGGCCCATCCGTACGGAATCAGCCCGTTGTTCAACTGATCCGGACTCGCCCGCACCACGCGGTAGAAGCCTTGGGGCTGTCCGGCGGCATTGGCGTCCAGCCATGAAGTTGTGCCATCCTGACCCCACATCCATGCTACGTCAGCCCAAGATGAAGTCGGCGTGAGACTGCTTTCCCATTGCACGACATACACGTGATCGGTGCAACTACTCCAGACCAGATCGCAACCCTGCGCGCTCGTTGTAATCGACACGACGCTGAATGGAGCCGACTCGTTGGTGATTGTGCAGGGGTCGCTTTCATCATCCATGGCCATGAACATCATTCCGCCGCCTACTGAGAAGCTTGATGCAGACGACGCCCACGCCGCTGCTGCGGCCTCGGTTTCCAGGTTGCTCTCATAGACCGAGTAGTAGCTGTTGCTGTCCACCAGAAACGTCCGCAACGTGACGGTAGGAGGCGGTATCTGGTCGGGCGTCAGCCCCCACCAGTCGGGGTTGTTGGTAGCCTGGACGTACCCATTCCATAGCCAGCGATCCGTCGAGTTTGCGCCGGGTTGGTAGTCGCCTGGGGCCGCGATGGTGGCAAGGACATCCGTCGAGTCCGCTGATTCCACTGTCGTCACGCCTGAGAGCACATTCTTCGTCAAGATCACCGACGCGAGGGGCACGTTACTCCACTCAATGCTGGCGGTGCCATTGGTGGATGTTGGCAGCGAGCTAAGGCAGGACAGACTCGTAAAATCGCACCACAAGGGCCAGTCCGTCGGATACGCCCGCCAATCCCACGGCGTCCACGGGATATACAGGCTGTAATTCGCGCTGAAGGCCACGTCGGCCAACTGCGCCAGATTGGTGATGGTGACATCCTGCGCGATGGCAGTGGTGGCAGTCAGGGCAACAAGCACAGGAACAATTACCAACGCGTAGTAGAACGGGCGTCCCGCCCGTTTGTTTCGTTGCCCTGCCGAACGGGTGAGACGCCCGTTCCACGTGATACCCTCGCCAGTTATATTCATGCTCGCCGCTCCTCACAGCATCGAGCCACAGACCAAAAGGGGCGCGAACTCAACGCACCCCAGTGAGAGGCACCGCGAAGCGCCTGTCCAGAAAGCACGCCAAGCCGCGCCCTTGCGGGCGCGCGCTCGGACGGTCTCTGAACGAAAATTCGCGGTTTTCTCACTGGACCGTAGCCGAAGCTACACGAAATCTATGTGGTGTTTCGCTCTACAATTCTTCTCCTGCCAGCCTTCTGCGCCGCTCGTTTCCCGAAAGCAAGGCTTTCTTATTCGGTGGGCATGCGACTCAACCAAAACACCAGTCCCTTTGCCCTTCTGAGAAGGGGAATCCAATTACGGACAGACGCCTCGACAGAGCGAGGCGGCTACACCGGCGCGGCACCCACCCTTTATCCCCTCCGTGGAGGGGAGTCAGCCAGGGACGGACGCCTCGACAGAGCGAGGCGGCTACACCAGCAAAGCAGGGGCAGTATCGTAAAGTGATAATTTTGCTGGACATGGATCTTTGGAAGGGGTATGGTGGGGGCGGTTCTTTGAGAAAATCTACTTCGTGAGGACGCAAACACCCCTCACCCGAACCCTTTGCCGTATACGACAACGGCGTCTCGCAGACTCGGCTCCCCCCAAGGGGAGAGGGAAGGGAATTTGCTGTCGGTAAACCTATGGCGCGACCTACGGGCGGAGCTATGCGGGGAAAAGGTCTCTTGTGGAAAATCGAGGGTTTACAAACCATGGTTTTTGCGAAACGAACCCACCGTTTTGTGAGCGCTGTTTTGATGTAAGCACTTATGAATAGAAGTGTTGCGGCGGAAAGTTACGGAAAAAATCGGTGGGTTCGTTTTGGAAAACGAACCCACCGGGACACCACAAGAGGGGGTATTTTGAGCGTCGGAGGGGCGGAAATAGGTCTGGTTATTGATGGTTTTGGGTTCGGTTCTCGCGGGGACCGCCTGGCGCGTTTGCCGCAGACCGCCAGCGGAAGGGGTCGGGCCCCGAAAGCGTTCGGGGTAAAAGACCGGCGCCGAAGGGGTGTACAGGGCAGTGCAAGATCGCAGGCAGGGACGTCTGCGCCACCAAAGCGATTACGGGGAATCACGTTGACGTGCTGAGACGGTGCGATTAAGAATCACGCGTCGTGAAATTTCTGTACAGGCTTTTTGTCCGTTTGCTGGTGCTGGTGGTGCTGCTCTTGCTACTCTCGCTCGGCTACTTGCACTTCTATGGTTTCCCTGATTTTCTCAAGCAGTATCTTTTGAGCGAGTTGCAACGAGTGGGCTACGCCGCCCAGTTCACCTCGATCCGCCTCGACCTCTTTCGCGGGGTTGTGGCCACCGATGCGACGTTTGCGGACGCGAAGACGCCCGATCAACCATTGGCTCAAATCGACGAATTGGAAATGCAGTTCAATGTGAAGCGACTCATCTTCAAGCAGCCTTTCATCCGTGCGATCCACATTGCCAACGCTGTTATTGCCATACCGATGCCGTCGGACGAGAACGGCCCGGCCAAGTTTACAGCATCCGATGCCTACGCTACTTTCAAATTCGAGGACGATGGATCGATTCGGGTGGATCGGCTCACCGGTGTTTACTGCGGTATTCGTCTGAACGTCTCGGGCCGCATCAAGCCGCGTTCGGCCTCCCCGACAACCCCGGTGACGGCGACTACTCCCGTCGGAGGAGGGCGGTTTCTCTTCCTGACCAAGGCGGTGCGCGAGTTGAACCAGATTCAGGTCACGCTTCCACCGCAGCTCGACCTGGATTTTGACATCGATCTGGCGCAACCGCTCGCGGGACATGTCCTGGCGAAGCTGCGCGGCAACCAGCTTCAGTATCGCAGTCTGCAGCTTGTCTCGGCGGCCGTGGATATTGAGATGAGTGGCGGCGCGATCGAAGTGCGTCGCTGTGAAGCCTCGCTGTACGGCGGCGAAATCGACATTCATGGCCGCTATGACCTTGCCATGGGACAGTTCGATATGGCGTTGTCCAGCACGACCGATCCCGCGGCGATCGTTCCGCTGTTCATCAAGGACGCCGGGCCGATACTGCGTGATCTCCATGTTGAGGAGAACCCGAAGATCCTGGTGCGCTACCGCCTGAGTCCCGAAACGGGGAGCCTGCCGGAGTTGACGGGTACCATGCAAACGGGAGGGCTCACCTTTCGGGGCGTCGACTTTCGCTCGATCAAGTTCGCCTTTGAAGACCGGGGCCCGCAAGTCAAATTCAACGGCGTCGAAATCGTCACGCCAGAGGGTCGGCTGGATGGCCATGGTGAATACCACATCGAAAGCAGCGACTTCGCATACGAGTTCGATAGCACGCTTGATCCGACGAAGCTCCTGCCCTTGATGATCAACAACGTGCGGCAGATCGTCGAACCGGCGTGGTTCGAGACGCCGCCGCATATTGTCGCGAAGGTCAGCGGCGATTTTGTCGATCCCGATGCGTTTGCCTATGACGCGCAGATTGACGCCCATCGCTGCAGCTATCGTGGCGTCGGACTCGAAGACGCGTCCGCCCGGTTGCGCCTCCGCGAAAGCCGGCTCGATGTGCAGGACTTGCGGCTGGAGCGGCGGGAGGGCGATGTTCGTGGGACGTTGTTTGCCGACTTCAACCGTCACCGGGTCACCTTCGATCTGGCGGCCCACGCGAATCCATCGGAAGTTGCTGGGTTGCTTGGGGAGAAGGCGGCGAGGACGATGGCCCCGTATCGATTCGGCCCGCGCACCGCGGCGAACGCGCGCGGGGTGATCGATTTCGACAGGCCTGAGGGCACTCTTTGGGCTGCACGCGTCGTTAACGAGGGTTTCTCGTACTGGAAGTTCACCGCCGACCGGGCCCAGGCCACCCTCGTGTTCACGAACAACACGATGCAAATCAACGATTTCGACGCGGATTTCTACAGCGGCAAACTGCGTGGCCACGCCGTCTTTGTCTTCTCGGATACCGATCCATCGTATAACTTCGAGTTCTCGGTCGAGCGCGCGGACGTTCATACCCTTCTCGGCGCAACGGAGGACCGCGAGAGCGCCGTCACGGGGTTGTTGACGGGCCAGGCAACGATCAGCGGGCATGGGATCGATATGGTGGCGCTGGGTGGGAAGGGACAGCTTAGCGTGACGGACGGTGTCCTCTGGCAGGCGCCTATATTTGGCATCTTCTCGGAAGTCCTTGGCAAGACCAAGGCGACGCGCGCACAAGCCTCGTTCACTATAGCCAATCAGGCCGTGAGCACGGAAGATATGCAAATCGCCGCCGGCGCATTCACCGCCCAGAGTCGCGGCCAGCTCGGTTTCGACGGCAAGCTGGATTTCCGTGTCGAGGCCCAATTCCTGCGCGCCTGGCCTGGCATCGGGTGGATTTCACCACTTATCGGCAAGCTTCTCGAATATAAAGTCGGTGGCACGATCGGCGATCCGAAATATCGCCCGGTCAACCTGCCGAAGGAATTGTTGCCGAGCCGGTGATACGCGCCGCGTCGTTTGACTTTGCTTAACCCCTTCGCTAGGCTCGGTCGCATGAGGGTCGAACTCATCAACACTGGTAGTGAGCTGATGCTTGGTTTCACGGTTAACACGCATCTCAGCTACATTGGCCGCCAGCTCGCTAGCATTGGCCTGCGCCTTGACCGCCAGATCACTGTTGCCGATGACCGTGTGGAAATGCGGGCTGCGATTGGGGACGCACTGCTGCGCAGCGATATATTGATCATTACCGGCGGACTGGGCCCGACGTCCGACGATTTCACGCGTGACGTTGTCGCGGGACTGTTGGAACGTAAACTCGTGCGCGACGAAGCGGTCGCGACCCACATTGCCGAGCGTATTCGCAAGCGGCGGATTCGTTTGCCGGAATCCATTTACGTGCAGGCCCTGGTGCCCGTCGGCGCGCAAGTGCTGCCGAACCGCAATGGCACCGCCCCCGGTCTGGCCATCGACGAGGGAGGTAAGCTGGTTCTGTTGCTGCCCGGTCCCCCGCGTGAGCTTAAGCCGATGCTTGAGGAATACGTCGTGCCCGTTCTGGAGAAGCACTTTGGCGCACAACCGCGATTCGATTGCCGCACGTTTAAGGTGGTCGGACTTGCCGAGTCAATCGTCGAAGAAAAGGTCGCTCCCGTATTGGCTGATCTGCCTGACCTCGAACTTGGCTATAGCGCCAAGATGGGCGAAGTCGAGGTGCGGATCATCTCCGGCATCAAATCGACCGCAGATGAAGCCGAGAAGCGAATTCGGGCAGCTTTGGGGGACAACATCTATGGCGCTGGTGATGCCAGACTCGAAGAGGTTGTGGTGAAGATGTTGACGACAGCTCACCAGACGATCGCCGTCGCTGAATCGTGCACGGGCGGGGCGATTGTCAACCGCATCACGAATGTGAGTGGCGCCAGCGAGGTTTTCATCAATGGTTGTGTGACGTATTCGAACGAGTCGAAGACCCGGCTGCTCGGGGTGTTGGAGAAAACCTTGGCAGACCATGGCGCGGTTAGCGAAGAGGTCGCGTGCGAAATGGCCGAAGGTGTCCGGACCCGCAGTGGCGCGGACTTTGGCATCAGTACGACGGGAATTGCCGGGCCGACCGGCGGTACGCCCGACAAGCCTGTGGGTCTCGTCTATATCGGCTTCGCTACGTCCAAAGGCACCGATATCCAGCGTCACATCCTGGCGTTCGACCGCGAAACCTTCAAGTTCTTCGTCGCGCAGTACGCACTCGATACCGTGCGGCGCGAGCTTCTCAAGAAATGATCCGCTCGTTTATTGCCATCGATCTTCCCGACGACGTGCGCGCCGCGATTGAAGAAGCGCAAACACGGTTGAAAGGGGAGGATTTCGGCGTAAAAATCTCGTGGACCAAGATTGTGAATCTCCATCTTACGCTACAGTTTCTGGGCAATATCGAGGAAGGGGTTGTTGATGAGTTCAAGACGGCTTTACGGTCGGTTGCAGCCCAACACCAACCCTTCGAGATATCCGTGCGGGGAGGGGGGCGTTCCCGAATGAAAAGCGTCCGCGAGTGATCTGGGTTGGGTGCGCTGACAACGGGAATCGGTTGAAAGCGTTGGCGTTGGCGGTACACGAGGCGATGCAGCCGTTCGGGTTTACCTATGAACACCGTGGGTTCTCAGCCCATTTGACACTCGGACGCATTAAGCTTCCGCACCCGGACGCTGCGTTGACAAGAGCCATGGATTCCCTTAAAGATACTGCCTTCGGGACGTTGCGGGTGGAGGCGATCCATCTCTTCGAGAGCCAACTTCATCCCGAAGGTTCGATTTATACGAAGCTTTCGTCACACGCTCTGGGAGCGCACAACTAATAAGGAGATTCACCATGCCAGTCAAAGTTGAAACCAAGGAAAAAGAATCCGCAGCGAGCAAAGCGGACGCGCTCAAGGACAAGAATTTACAGTCGGCGCTCGCGGCCATTGAGAAACAATATGGCAGCGGCTCCATCATGCGCCTCGGCGACGAAATGTCGCACGTGGACATTCCGGTCATTCCCACGGGTGCGTTTGCGCTCGATTTGGCGCTCGGTGTCGGCGGTATTCCGCGCGGCCGCATTACCGAGGTATTTGGGCCCGAGAGCAGCGGCAAGACGACCTTGATGCTCAGCGTCATTGCCAGCGCGCAGCGTGCGGGCGGCCTGGCGGCATTCGTGGATGCCGAGCACGCGGTGGATCCCTCCTACGCCAGGCGCATCGGTGTGAACCTTGACGATTTGTTGATCAGCCAACCTGACAGTGGCGAGGAAGCATTGACGATTGCCGAAACGCTCATCCGCAGTAACGCGGTGGACGTGGTGGTGATCGATTCCGTCGCAGCCCTGGTGCCACGCGCAGAACTGGAAGGCCAGATGGGTGATGCCACCGTCGGCGCGCAGGCGCGGCTGATGAGCCAGGCGATGCGGAAGCTGACCTCCTGCATTCACAAGGCCAAGACGGCCTGCATCTTCACCAACCAGATTCGCGAGAAGATTGGGGTGATGTTTGGCAGTCCCGAGACCACACCCGGCGGACGGGCGCTGAAGTTTTATTCCAGCGTGCGCATCGACATGCGTCGCGTGAATGTCATCAAGGACCCTGCGGGCAAAGTCGTGGGCAGCCATGTACGCGCCAAGGTCGTGAAGAACAAGGTCGCGCCGCCGTTTTGCGAGTCCGAATTCGATATCATGTATGACGTTGGCATCTCGAAGGAAGGTTCGGTCATCGATGTGGCCACTGACATCGGCGTAATCGAAAAGAAGGGTTCGTGGCTGGCGTTTGATGGTCAGCAAATCGGTCAGGGCCGGGAGTCCGCGAAGGATTTCTTGCGCGAGAACGGCAAGATGCTTGACCAGATCATCCTTGGCGTGAAAGCCAAGATGGCCACGGGCATCAGCTTGGGGAAACGCATCGGCGGCACCGAATAACCGTCTCGCCGTGGGCGAGATGCAGGAATTATGACTTCGGCCGAAATACGCCAGAGCTTTCTCGATTTTTTCCGCGAAAAACAGCACACCATCGTGCCGTCCAGTTCGTTGCTGCCGGACGCGCCGAATTTGCTGTTTACCAATGCGGGGATGAACCAGTTTGTGCCGATCTTTCTCGGCCAGATGAAGGCCCAGTGGAACCCGCCGCGCACCGCGGACACCCAGAAGTGCGTCCGCGCCGGCGGCAAGCACAATGACCTCGAAGACGTTGGCCTCGACACCTATCACCATACGTTCTTCGAGATGCTTGGCAATTGGAGCTTTGGCGATTATTTCAAGAAGGAAGCCATCGATTGGGCGTGGGAACTTCTCGTCGAGCGCTGGCATTTCCCAAAGGACCGTCTCTACGCTACGTATTTCGGCGGCGACGACAAGATTGCTGCCGACACGGAGGCGCGCGATTTGTGGCTCCGCTATTTGCCGGCCGACCACGTTGTCCATGGTAATCGCAAAGACAATTTTTGGATGATGGGCGACACGGGCCCTTGTGGCCCCTGCAGTGAAATCCACGTTGATCTCACGCCCAACGGCAATGGTGGCGCGAAGCTCGTTAATTCGGGCTCACCGCTGAGCATTGAAATCTGGAACCTCGTCTTCATCCAATTCAACGCCAACCCCGACGGCTCGCTACCACCGCTGGCGGCCAAGCACGTGGACACCGGCATGGGCTTCGAGCGTGTGTGTTCGATGATCCAATGCACAAACGGCTTCAAGGACTTTACCGTGCGCATTTCCAACTACGAGACGGACGTTTTCACTCCCATCTTTCGTGAACTGGAGAAACTCAGCGGAAAGAAATACACCAGCACGCTTCCTTCTGACAAAGCGGGCGAACAGGGCAAAGTGGACATCGCCTTCCGCGTCATCGCTGATCACATTCGCTGCCTGAGTTTTGCGATTGCCGACGGAATCCAGCCGTCGAATGAAGGCCGTGGCTACGTCCTGCGCCGCATCCTTCGTCGAGCTGTTCGCTATGGCCGCAACCTCGGTGTACACGAGCCATTTTTCTACAAGTTGGTGGATGTAGTTGTGGAAAACTTTGGCGGCATGTTTCCTGAACTTGAGCGGAACAAGTCGAAAGTTCAATCATGTCTCAAAGCTGAGGAAGAGAGCTTCAACAGAACGTTGGACAGGGGAATCGGACAGTTTGGATTAATCATAGCTGCCCGCGATGACCTAAAGGATTTCAATCCCGAAAAGATATTTCCCGGAGACACCGCTTTCGAGCTCTATGACACGTACGGCTTTCCGCTCGACCTCACCGAACTCATGGCACGCGAACATGGGTTAACAGTTGATGTTGCCGTGTTTGAGAGATTGATGGAGGCGCAACGCCAACGAGCTCGAGAGGATCACGATAAGAAGAAGACGGCCATCACAGTGGCCGTGGACGATCTTAATCTTACTCCTACAGATTTTTTCGGTTACGACATTTTTGAGGTAGACGCGACTGTTAGACTTGTGATGGTTGCGGAGAAATCCTCTGAGTTTGACGTCATTCTCGACAAGACACCGTTCTATGCTGAAATGGGCGGGCAAGTAGGCGATACAGGTCTCATCGGTTTGGCCAAGGTGTTGGATACACAGAAACAGGGGAATGTGTATGTACATCGTACGGCTGCTCCACTTGAGCTAGGACAACGAGTGAAGGCGGCAGTGGACATCCCACGTCGGTCAAATATCCAACGTCACCACACGGTCACGCATATTTTCCACTGGGCGTTGCATGAGGTGGTGAACAAGGACGCACGGCAGAAGGGCTCGCTGGTTGCGCCGGACCGATTCCGTTTTGATTTCAATCAACCCGAGAAACTCAGCGACCAGCAGATCGCGGACATTGAGAAGCTCGTGAACGAGCGGATCCAGGAGAACGCGCCGATTTATTGGTTTGAAATGCCTTTTGCGGAAGTGCGGGGAAAACCGAATATCATGCAGTTCTTCGGCGACAAGTATGGCGACGTTGTCCGCATCGTGCAGATTGGCGGACACGACAAGGCGCTGGACGGTTTCTCGATGGAACTTTGCGGTGGCACGCACACGAAGACGACAGGTGAGATAGGCTTGTTTAAGATCATGCGCGAATCGGCTGTTGCGGCGGGGATTCGGCGCGTTGAAGCGGTCTGTGGGCAGTTTGCGCAGGAATTCATTGCGAAGCAGGGGGATCAGGAAAAGGCCGACGCTGAGAAGGCGAAGGCGCGTGAACTGGATAAGGAGTTGGCTAAGCAACGCCAGGCCGCAATGGAATCGCAAGCACCTGCTATCGCCGAGCAATTGCTCGCGAAACTGCAGGGCAAGTTGCTCGTGAGCAATCTTGCTGACGCCAACGCCGAGTTGTTGCGTGCGGTCGTCAACGCGCTGAAGCCAAAGTTGACGAGCGGGGTTGTGGTTTTGGGCGGTGTGGCCGACGGCAAAGTCTCACTCATTTGTTTGGTCACGCCCGACCTGGTCAAGGCGGGCAAAAATGCCGGTAAGATTGTTGGCGAACTGGCCAAGATTTGCGGCGGCGGCGGTGGTGGCAAACCCGATTTGGCCCAAGCCGGCGGCAAGCAGCCTGAAAAACTGGGCGAAGCACTGGCGGCAGCGCTGAAAATCATAGGCCTCTGACGCGCTTGCTCTGGCGCACGCCTCGCCGTATCATCCGTTCCCATGCTCGACATCAAACTCATTCGCGAAAAACCTGATTTCGTGCGCCAGCGGCTCGCGACGCGCGGTCGCGGCGACGAGGCACGGATTGCGGAAATTGCCACGTTGGATGAGCAGCGACGCAAGTTGGTTAGCGAAAGCGACAACCTCAAGGCCGAACGCAATACCGTCAGCAAGCAAATCGGCGCCTTGAAGTCGAAGGGTCAGGATGCGAGCGCGCAGATGACTGCGATGAAACAGGTCGGTGAACGCATCGCGTCGCTCGATACCGAGGTTGCGGCCATGGACGCGAAGTTGCAGGACATCCTGCTCATGATCCCCAACCTACCGCACGAAGGAGTTGCGGTGGGGAAGGAGGCGGCGGACAATCCGGAGGTGAAACGCTGGGGGGAAGCACCGAAGTTTGTGTTTCAGCCGAAGGCGCATTGGGACATCGGCGAGAAGCTTGGCATTTTGGATTTCGCTCGGGCGGCGAAGATTTCTGGTAGCGGATTCATTCTCTTCAAAGGCGCGGGGGCGCGTTTGGAGCGGGCGTTGATCAACTTCCTGCTCGACCTGCACACCGGCGAGCACGGCTACACAGAAGTTTTTCCGCCGTTTCTTATCAATCGCAACGCGATGATCGGCACGGGCCAGTTACCGAAGTTTGAAGAGGACATGTACCGGCTGCGCGATGAAGAAATGTATCTTGCGCCAACAGCCGAAGTGCCAGTAGCCAACATTCACCGTGACGAGATTCTCCGTGAGGAACAGTTGCCGATTTATTACTGCGCGTATACGCCTTGCTTCCGCCGTGAAGCGGGCGCCGCAGGGAAGCAGACACGTGGCATGATTCGCGTCCATCAGTTCGACAAGGTTGAGATGATCAAGTTCGTGAAGCCCGAGAACAGTTACGAGGAGCTAGAGAAAATGCTCGCGAATGCCGAGCGCGTGTTGCAGTTGCTCGGGTTGCATTATCGCGTCGTGTTGCTGTGCACGGGTGACGTGGGGTTTGCCAGCGCGAAGACCTACGACATCGAAGTCTGGGCGCCGGGTCAGAACGCTTATCTCGAAGTGTCGAGCTGCTCGAACTGTGAGGATTTTCAGGCTCGGCGCGCCAACATCAAGTTCAAGGGTGCGGACGGCAAGAATCGTTTGGTGCACATTCTCAACGGCAGCGGCACGGCGCTGGCGCGTTTGTACATTGCGCTGCTGGAGACCTATCAGCAGGCCGATGGCAGTGTGAAGATTCCCGAACTGCTGGTGCCGTATATGGGCGGGCTGCGGGAAATACGGCCTGCTTAGGCTGTCATGCTCTCCAAAGTACAAGCTGCACTGGTAAAAACATTCGCGCCCGGTGAGGCGCTGCTCGTCGGTGTGTCGGGAGGGCCGGATTCTGTCGCTTTGCTAAGTGCCCTTGTCGAACTTGGCTGGCGACCGCACGTCTGTCATCTTAATCATCAACTGCGGGGCGCGGACAGCGATGCGGATGCCGAATTCGTGAGGCAACTCGCCACCCAGTACAGTTTGCCAAGCACTATCGAGGCTTGCACGGTTGCGCCGGATGAAGATAGCGCGCGTCGCGCGCGGCAGGAATTCTTTGGGCGCGTGGCCGAACGTACCGGCCTCAAGAAACTGGTACTCGCGCACACTGCCGACGATCAGGTTGAAACGTTCCTGTTGCGACTTCTGCGCGGGGCCGGCGTACCTGGATTGGTTGGTATTTGGCCGGAACGCCAGTTGGGGACGTTGCGGGTGATTCGACCGCTGCTGAAAGTGCGACGGCTGGAAATCATGGAATACCTGGCGGCGAAACAGCTCTCGTATCGCGAAGATAAGTCCAATGCCGACACCCGATTCACCCGCAATCGCATTCGGCACGAGTTGCTGCCGTTGTTGGAGCGCGAGTATAACCCCGCAATCCGCGATGTCCTGCTCAACACGGCTGAGATTTTGCGGGACGAGGATTTCTATCTGCTGCACCATGTCGCGCAGCG
>Ga0224557_1000242_pt1 | contig 63144 bp, 45 predicted proteins | sample 714S31014metaG_FD_180677 | JGI IMG/M metagenome (GOLD analysis project Ga0224557, IMG submission 180677) | Peat soil microbial communities from Stordalen Mire, Sweden - 717 S3 10-14 | ecosystem: Environmental > Terrestrial > Soil > Wetlands > Peat | place: Sweden: Norrbotten County, Stordalen...
CGCCAAAGACTCCGTTCCACCGAACGGGGAGCAATCATGACAAAGACAAAAACATGAAAGAATTTACCCAGGCTACCGGAAAGAAATAGTTGTCGCTGGTGGAAAGGAATAATTGTCGTTGACCACTGCACTGCACCGCTCGCGGATGCTGCTCGCCCCTCCCGAAAATTGGGGGGGAATGTTTGTCAGGGACTCGCGGGCGCTCGCCCCTCCCGCATTAGCCAGAGTCGGCGAAATGCAGGCTTATGCACCCTTGTGCACCCAAAAAGAGGCGGGGGCTGGAGTGCTCCCGCAGGCCAAACGAGCTTGAGAGCATTGATAATCAAGGAGATGCAACTCGGAGCTTGGAAGTTTTTGAGTGATGCCAGGAAAAAGGCTCGGCGGGAGCGGTTTTTTGGGAAAAGGGAGCGGCTCCGCAGGAGCGTCGCTCTGCCGGGGCGTTTACGGAAGGGCGACTCTCCTGCCGGGCCGGGCGTGTCCAAGAACTTAGAAGTGGTCAAAAAGAGCCAAACCGGGTGGGACAAACCTAAAAATGTCCCAAATGCCTATTACAGGGGCTTTTTTTGGCAGGAACCCCATTATATGGTGGTTTTTTCCTTTACATTTTACCCGGATTGTGGTTTCTTTGCACTCCAGAATGTATTTGAAGAATCTTACGGTTTTGGGTTTTAAGTCGTTTGCGGACAAGACTTCGCTCAATTTTCAGCCGGGCGTGACCGCAATTGTCGGGCCTAACGGTTGCGGCAAGTCCAATGTGTCGGACGCCATCCGATGGGTTTTGGGAGAGCAATCACCCAAGGCGTTGCGTGGCGGGGAGATGGCGGATGTCATTTTCAACGGCACAGACTCCCGCAAACCCTTGAGCATGGCGGAGGTGTCGCTGACCATAGGCGGGGTGGATGGCGAGCATTTGACGGCCGCGGGAGTGGAGATAGCCTACAATGAAGTGATGTTGACACGACGGGTGTTTCGGGACGGGTCGAGCGAATACTTTCTCAACAAGACCCCCTGCCGGCTCAAAGACATTCAGCAGTTGTTCATGGGAACGGGCGTGGGGCGGACCAGTTACAGCATCCTGGCGCAGGGAAACATCACGCAAATCCTGTCCAGCAAGCCGGAAGACCGGCGGCTGGTGTTTGAGGAAGCGGCGGGCATCACGAAATTCAAGACGCAGAAAAAGGAGGCGCTGCGCAAACTCGAAGCCACCGAACAGAACCTCCTGCGCGTCGCCGACTTGATCCGCGAAGTCAAGCGCCAGATCGGTTCGCTCCAGCGCCAGGCTGGCAAAGCCCGCCGTTACAAGCAGTTGATGGCCGAACTCCAGCATCTGGACACCCAGTTGGCCCGCCACCAATTTGACGTCCTGCAAACCGACATCCAGGCCCGCACCGCGCAGATGGAAAAACTGCGCGCCGAAATCGAGACGTTGTCGGAAAGCGTTCTGCGCGTCGAAAGCGAAATCAGCGTCCTGCGCGAACAGCTTTCCGAGCAAGGGGCGCAGGTCAATCAATTGCAGCAGCAGAGCCTGGAATTAAAGGGCCATATCGACCGCCACGAAAGCCGCATTCAATTCAACGAGGATAAAATGCGCGATCTCCAGGCGCAAAACGCGCGCGCCAGCGGCGACATCGTCCAGGCGGAGGAACGCAAGTTGGCGGCGGAGCAGGAACTGGCTGCCGTCGTCGAACGGCTCAATGCCTCAACGGTCGCCTTGCGGGAACACCAGCAAGCCTTGGAAACCAAGCGGCAGGCGCTGCAAAACGTCGAAGATCAATTGCGCGCCAGCCAGGAGGCGTTGCGGCAGGCGCAAGCGGGGGCCTTCGAGGCCGCCCAGATGCTCAGCCGCGCCCGCAATGAAATCACGGCGCTGGATTTGCAAAAGGAGGGCAACGCCGTGCGGATGCAGAAGCTTTCGGCGGAAAAAATCCAGCTTGAGGAGGAGCGCGGCGGGCTGGAAACCAGGCTGGGCCAGTTCTCAGCCACAGTCGAGGCCGGAATTTTGAGCGCGCAAACGCATCGCGGCACGGTGGAGGACCGGCAGCGGCGTTTGGGCGAAATTCAATTGCAGTTGAACGAAACCACGCAGCAACTCGATGAATTGCTGCGGCGCCAGGCCGAACAATGCTCCCGTCTCAACGTCCTCGAACAGTTGCAGGCCGAGCACGAAGGCTTCGGCGCCGGCGCGTTGACCGCGCTCAAGGCCGCCACCAATGTCCTCGGCTCCCTCGCGGACAAGATTCGCGTCCCCGACCAATATGTCGTCGCCATCGAAACCGCCTTGGGCCACAACCTTCAACTGGTCCTGACCGACCAACCCGAAAGCGCCCGGCAGATCGTCGAAGACCTGCGCGCCAACAAAAGCGGGCGGGCCAGCGTGGCGTCCCTGCATCTGGCGGCGGTGGAGCATAATGGTTCGTTCCCCCCCGCCAACGCGGTGGGCGCGGTCAGCGTCATTTCAGCGGACCCGTCGGTGGGGCCGCTATTGAACCGGCTGCTGGGACAGACTCTGATCGCGCCGGATCTGACGGCCGCGACGGAGGCCTGGCGCGCGTCCAACGGAGCCTTTGACTTTGTCACGCCCGCGGGCGATTTGCTCAACCGGCACGGCATTTATACGGGCGGCTACCTCAACGGGCATGGCTCCGGCCAGGCCGCCGCGTCCATCCTCGGACGCCAGAATCAAATCGCCGATCTGCGCCAGACAGTGGCCGCGTTGCAGGAAAGCGTCGGCGAAATGAGCCGCCAAAAGGGGGCGCTCTTGAGCGAGCAAACCCAGCTCCAGGCTGGCTTGCAGGAGGCGCAAACGGAACTGCGCACGCAGGAGGTCGCCATTGCGACCCGCCAGGGCGAATTCAAGGCTCTGGAGAATTCCGCGCGCGTGCTCGGCCAGAAGATCGAGACTGTCGTCTATGAAATCAGCAGCCTCGCGGCGCAAGAGGCCGAAGGCGCGCGCAAACGCGAGACTCTGGCCGCACAGGCGGGCGCGCTCGAATCCCGCGAGCAGGAGTCCCAGGCCGGTGTCTCGCGCCTGACCGCTTCCCTGGACGGTTTGCGGCAGCAGCGCGATGCGGCCAACGCCACCCTTACTGAAACGAAGGTTGCGCTGGCGACCGAGGATCAGTTGTGCAATTCCTACGCCGGCCAGAAACGGCCCCTCGAAGAGCGCGTCATCGAACTGGCCAACCTGGCAGCGCAGCGCCGCGCGGAAATCCAGTCCTTTTTGGAGCGCAAGCTCCAGGCCGACACCGAGATTGCCGAGTCGCGCCAGAAGATCGACGCCCTCCAGCACGAGCGCGAACAGATCAACCTTCAAGCCACTCAACTGCTCACTGAACAGGAGGCGCTCGAAGAACAAATCGCCACCGCCGACGGCGGGTTGCGCGAGCAGCGCCGCTCGTTAAGCGACTTGCAGCAGCAGCGCGGCGCGCATGAAGTCGAATTGACGCAAAAAAGCATGGTCGTGCAGAATCTGCGCGACCGCATCCGCGAAAAGTACCAAATCAATCTGGACGACATTCGCAGCGAATGCATCACGATCACGCTGGTCGACGAAGGCCCGGCCAAGGTCCACACGCTGACGCCTGAAGAAATGGCCCAAAGCGGCGTGGCGACCGATTGGGAGGAAGTCGGGCGGCACGTTGGCGCATTGCAAGCTCGCATTGATGAAATGGGGCCGGTCAACCTGGTGGCCATCGCGGAGTACGAGGAGACCGAGCAGCGGTATCAATTCCTGACCAAACAATGTGATGACCTTGTCCAGGCCAAAGCGCAGTTGCTGGAGGTCATCAACCGAATCAACACGCAAACGCGGCAGATGTTCATCGAAACGTTCGAGAAAATCCGGGACAATTTCCGCGGGATGTTTGTCGAAATCTTCGGCGGCGGCAAAGCCGACCTGATCCTCTCCGACCAGGGCGACGTGCTGGAATGCGGCATTGACATCGTGGCCCGGCCGCCGGGCAAACAGTTGCAGAGCATTTCGCTCCTGTCGGGCGGGGAACAGACCATGACGGCTGTGGCGCTGCTCTTCTCCATTTACCAGGTCAAGCCCAGCCCGTTCTGCGTGCTGGACGAGCTGGACGCGCCGCTGGACGAATCGAACATCAACCGCTTCGTGCGCATCTTGCAGCGGTTCCTGGTTCACTCCCAGTTCGTCATCATCACCCACAACAAGCGCACCATCGGCATGGCCGACGTGCTTTATGGAGTGACGATGCAGGAGCACGGCGTGAGCAAAATTGTCAGCGTCAAGTTCCATCAGGCGGGCGACTCCGGCAACGGCCAGCCCGCCCTGGAAGAGTCGCTGGAAAACCGTTCGTTCCAGGCCACCGACGAGTCAGCGCGCCAGCGCGAGGAAACCGTTGTCATGGCAAAATAGGCGAACGCACCAACCCAACCGGCATGAACTAATTACCGCTTATGGCTGCGCATCACGACACAGGAGAGTTTGTTGACAGCGATTTCCAATCCGCCCAGCAAAACGGCCGCGGCGCGCCGCTCGGGGAGCCGGCGGCGCCGGCCCCCGCCGCGTCCAACCGCCCGCCCACGCGCGAGGAGATCGAGGCGCTGGTGAGCGAAAAACAGATCAAGCTGGCCGAATTGAAGCGCGCGCAGGAGGAGCTGGAGCGCGAACGCGCCGGACTGGAGGAATTGCGCCGACGCCAGGCCGAGTTTCAAACCGGCCGCGCAGAGATGCTCCAGCATCTGACCCGAGGCATCGGTTTGCTGGAAGAAGCCGAACTGAATTCCCGCCGCGACGCCGAGCAAATGGCCCGCACACTGGCCGAGTTCCGCTCCACCGTCGCCAAAGTCCAGTCGGTCAACGAGCAGGCTTGGACGCAGGAGAATTTCAGCATGGAATTGACCCGCGCCTCCACCACCATCGAGAACGCCCGCATGGAATGGAACTCAGCGCGGTTGAAATTCCCGTTGCTCGCCGGCGCGCCGTCCAGCGAGCCGGCGGCCGCCCCGGAAAAGTCCCCCGCGCCGCTGCTTCAGGCGGCGAGCCTGACCCAGCTTTCCAAAATCGGACTGGCCTTCACCTGGCCGCTCGTCCTCCTGGGCGCCGCCATTTTCCTGATTTTGCTCTTCCGACGCTGACGGCTGGCATGCTCCGGTTCAAAAAAAATGTCGATCCCATTTCCGAACGTTCGCGCGAGCTGACCACCAAGATCGCCGAGTTGGAAGCCAGGATCAGGAAGCTCAACCAGAAGGCCGAGCCGGGGAACCGTCCCCGCTATCGCTCCACCGCCTACCCGCAAGGCCCCCTGCCCTCCTCCCGGTCCGCAGCCCCGGCCCCGTCCGGCGAGCCGGTGTTCGAGCCGGTGGACCAGCACCCGCTCAAGGCCGCGCCGGATTCCCGGCCGACGGCGGTCCCCCGCAATGATCTGGGCGCGCCCAAGTACGATCTGACTGCGCTGTGCAAGCGTGTCAAAAAGTATTTCAGCGGCCCCCCGGCCGCCAATCCGAGGCTCATCAACTACCTCGCTGCCGGCAACGTCCATGGCCTGCGCCCCCTCCGCAAAGAAAAGCGCATCGCCCGCAACCGCTTTCTGACCTTGGCGCTGATCTTTGTCGCCGTCCTATTCGGCATATTCTTCTTCCTGGCGCGCCCCCGTTGAGGCCCGCGCCCGGGCGTTCCACACCAGCCGAGGGGACAGACTTTTTAAGATGCGAAACCCCGGGAATTCTGAACACGGCGGCAAAATAGAGTTGGTTTCCGCCAAAATATGTTGCGTAAAGACTGTTTACTCTCACCTTGCTTCTACCGATGTCGCTTATAGTCATGTTGTTGCGTCGAGCGTGTCCGGCAACCTGAACTGAATGGCGCATAAATGAAACTGCAAACGAAATTCATCGTGGTTCTCCTCAGTGCGATACTGCTGGTCTTGGTCGCCAGCCAAGTGTTCCAGCAGGCTCTCAGCACCAACGCGTTGAAACACCTCGGGAGCGAGAACTTGGACTCATTGGAACTACGGGAACGACTTCATGCGGAGAACATCTTCCAAACAGCCAATCCCGTCATTCAGCAAACCATCAACTTGGGGGACATGCCCAAGCTCGACGCGGTGATTCAGAACTTCACCAACATTGACGGGATTCTTGAGTATTCAATTTATGACCACAGGGGCGACGCGGCCTTTTCCAGCAGCCACGAAGTTTTGAAATCCAACAAAACGCTTCCGGGCGATATGAAGGAGAAATTACTGAGCGACCCGGCAAAGCGATCCCGGCAGACCAGCAATGCTTTTGAAATCTATCAGCCGATGGTGGCCACGGCAAAGTGTCTTGAGTGCCATGATGATTTCAAGACGGGTTCCATCGGAGGCGTTGCCGTGTTGCGCCTCTCCACCGCGGCGCTTGCCAAGTCCGAGCAGGACTGGATCGGCGCGACCGGCAAGATTCAGCAGACCAACGTCACAATAGCCTGCCTGACCACCGTGGCCATCGCGGTCTTGTTCATCGTCCTTGCCTGGCTGACCGTGGGACGCCTCATCACGGTTCCGCTGCAAAGGATCATCGACCACCTGAAACAAGGGGCGGATCGCATCAAACTCAGTTCCGACGAGATGGCCTCCAACAGCCGGATCATTGCCGAGGGCGCAAGCGAACAGGCAGCCGCCCTCGAGGAAAGCAGCGCTTCACTCGAAGAGTTGTCCAGCATGACCAAGCAAAACGGAGAGAGCGCCAGCAAGACCAACGAATTGGCCCGGCAAGCGCGTGCCGCCGGGGACCGCGGCGCGCTGGATATCCAGGCCATGTCCTCGGCCATGGACGTCATCAAGGCTTCCAGCGATGATATCGCCAAGATCATCAAAACCATTGATGAGATCGCCTTTCAAACGAACATCCTCGCTTTGAACGCCGCAGTCGAAGCCGCCCGTGCCGGCGATGCTGGTTTAGGTTTCGCCGTGGTCGCCGACGAAGTCCGCAACCTGGCCCAACGCAGCGCTCAAGCGGCCAAGGATACCACGGCCAAGATCGAGGGTGCCATCAGCAAGACTGGACAGGGAGTGGAGATCAGCCGGAAAGTCGCGGAAACTTTGAATGAAATTGTGACCAAGGCCCGCCAGGTGGATGAATTGGCGGCCGAAGTGGCTGGCGCCTCGAAAGAACAAATTCAGGGCATCTCGCAAATCAACACCGCGGTGGCGCAAATGGACAAGGTAACGCAATCCAATGCCGCGAGCGCCGAAGAAAGCGCGGCAGCATCGGAAACGCTCAATGGCCAGGCCCAAACCATGCAGGAAGACGTGGCCGAATTGTTGAAGTTGCTCGGGTGCGACAGCTACCCGGATTCGACCGGATTGTCCCAACTCAACGGCGGGGAGGAGAATCCCGCGCCAATTTCCAAACCGACTCCGATTCCCAAGCGGAACGGCCATGGCGACACTCTGTCCTCTCCCAGGCGGAACCTATCTGTGTCGATGCCGCACGAGCGAGCGGGGCGCGGCTTCCAGGGATAGACATCGTGAGCGCCGCGGACAGCCTTTCGAAGAAGAAGCCCGCGTTCGCCCCAAATTCACCGGTGCCTGCCCGCGGTTTGTCCTGCCCTGTCCGCCGTAGCCAGGCTACTGCCGAGGCACAGGCCTCGCAGAGATCAGAAGCTGATTCGCGCCCGTGGACGCCCGGCCACAGTTCCATTTTATTTCTTTAAAGCCGCAAGCTGGCCAGTGGCCTGTTTGTTGATTGCCTGGCCCGTCATCTTAAGCAGAAGAAGAGAATCCGGCCCATCAAGGGCTTGCCCGCACTCTTTCAATTGATTGAAACATCTTTCAGCAGTGGCCTGGTCCCCTTTCGCCAGGGCGTCCCTGCCCCTCGCGTTGACCGCGCTGCAAATCATCTTGACTGTTTGAAGATCCGCTGTCATCTGCTTGCTCATGGTCTCTCTGGCCGAGGCTGGAATGGCGGCAAATTGCGCCTCGGAATAACCCAAAACATCGCCAGTGGCAAACAGCGGACGCTGGCTCCAATCGATCTCCATGAACTTCTCCACGGCCGCATTCGTGTCGCTCTTCCAAGAGGCGATGGTTTGCTCCGCGATAGTCTGCCCGCTGACAGCGGGGGGCGGGGTAGCTTTGCCGCAGCCCGTGGCAACAAACGCCAAGCCGGAGGTGAAAAGCATCAAGGCGATGAAAAACCCGTTGGCCGGGGCATGACGCGATAAGACCGGCCTCGTCAGCGCGACGACGATGAGCAGTATTATCACAAGTCCGCCAATCGAGTTTAACCACGCGTTGATAACAAGAGCCTGTCCTACCGCCATAGGCGAAAGCCCATGAAAAAGAACTGCCTCCGCTCCCACAGCCGCCATCTTCAATGCAATGGCGCCACAAAACAGGACAGGCAGGGCGATTCTCGGCCGTTGCAGCAAGCGCGCCATCGAAAAGGTAATTCCCGTCAGACGACCGGCGGCAACGAGACGCAAAAGCAACCCCGCGCCCACAATCACCGAAACACAAATACCCCCCCCAATCCAGCCCAACAAAAAACCGTTTGCCACAAAGTGCCCGCACAAAGCCATGATCGCCGTGGAAGCCAGTTTTGCCAAAGCGGACACCGCCAAATAAACAAGCATTCCCGCCAGCATCCAAAACGCGCGCGCCTGCCAAACCAATCCAAAGTTCAGTTTGCTGAATTCACAGCTCAATTTATCAACCCCGCCCAAGCGCCGGAATGCAATCAGGAAAGACTCCTCCTCGGAAAGCCCGCTTGCTTTTAGCCGTTGGGCAGAGGCGCGCAAATGCGACGCCAGTTCTTCAAGATTGTCCGCGCAAAAGGCGGGTGACGCTCCGAGGTCTTGTTGCCAGCGGCGAATCGCGTCGTTCAAGCTAAACGGGTTTGGGTTATCCATAATTTTGTCAGCAGGTTGTGGACGGTCATCCACTGTTCTTTTTCGGCGTGCAAGGCTTTCCGGCCCTCTTTGCGCAAACGGTAATACTTCCGGCGATGGCCGGTTTCCGCCTCGCGCCATTCAGATTCGATCAATCCCTCCTTCTCCATCCAGTGCAGCACTGGGTAAAGCATCCCCTCGCTCCATTGCACCTGGCCGGCGGAAAGCTCGTTGACGCGCTGGATGAGGGCATAACCGTAATTTTCGCCCTCGCTCAAGATCGACAGCACCAAGGTGGTGGTGGAGGCGGCAACCAATTCTTTTGAAAGCATGGCGGCACATTGCCTCACAACACTAGGCATGTCAAGGGGAAATCGCAAGAAATCTCAATCCCAGTCCCGGACCGTCCAATTTCGTCATTTGTGAACAAGAAGACCCGATCCATTAAACTCGCTCTGCCCCAAGTGCGCGAGGGGGTGTCCAGGAAGTCTGATCTCGCGGAGCCGGCAGCGGAAACTTGGAAAAAGCTCGGACCGGCTCCAACCGTCCGTTACGATTGGGCTTGCGGGAGTGGACAACGCCAAGGTCGGGAGGGTGCTCGGCTTCCTGCCAGCGGAATGTCCGGACGCCGTTGATGAGGTACTGCTCCGCCAATTTGGTTTGTGAAGGAGTGGGCAGGATCGATCCCGCCTTTCCTGCGGTGCCGCAAAAAGCGCATTGCCCTTGCTTCTGCTTTCCACCATCACTTAAATCAACCTGCTCGCCCGTGTTTTATCTGCTGCTGTCAATGGTATTGAAGCCTTCCCTGTTGAGGTTGAGGTGAATTGCGGCTGGGGGATACGATCGTCGTGATCGTCGGGTTGCGGGATGTGGCGGTGCAAGGAATAACGCGACGGGGTTTCGGAGGCGCCAACCCACTCCGGCTTCAAGCTTCCGACGGACCGCACCCCCACCGCGCCACCGATCAGGCGGAGGCGGGACGGAGCGAGAGCATGGTTTTGGCGATCAATTCCGCGGCCTGCTTGTGGCCGATCAGGTCGGTGTTGATGACCAGATGGTAGAGCAAGGCATCGTCAATATCTTTGCCGAAGTATTTGCGCAAATAGCGCCGGCGTCCGCGGTCTTCGGAGTGGATGAACTTGAGGGCGGCCCGCCTGCCGACTTGCCGGCATTGTTGTATATACGCGACCCGCTTTTCCAGGGAGCCGACCAAGCGCACATGAAAAGCGCCCTCCAAATTGCTGGCAACGATGTTGGCGCCGCGCCCGATGAGGATGACATGGCCCAATTCGGCCAGACGCCGGATGGTTTGGGCCGTTTTTTCGATGAGCGTTGAGAGTGGCGGGTGCAACCCGCACACATTCTCTATCACGTCGTCTATCTCGGAAACCCTGTCTTCCGGCATAAATTTGGCGAGGCGGGCGGGCAAATGGTTGTCTTCCAAGACCTTCTCGACCAGATTGCGATCAAACACGGCCCACGGGCGGGTGTCGGTCATGCCAGAAGCCCCGAAACATTTGGCCAACTGCTCCGCCACGACATGCCCGCCGGAGCCAGTCTGCCGGGAAATGGTCACCGCGCGCCATTCCGTGGCGGGCAAGGGAGGATGCGGGACGGCAATGGCGGGACGCAACTGGCCGTGGATGAAGGTCAAACAATGCTCCAATTTAGGCTGGGCTGTCATACGACAACAGAGGGTCATGGATTCACAAGCCAATGTACGCGCGGGGGGGAGGAATTCAACCGCGCCGGCACTCATTTTACCGCCCCTAATGCCGCATCTCACGGCTCCTTATGGTTGCTTGATGGGGAATTTATCCGATTGACGATTGGCGGACTCTGGTTAAACTGAGCGCCGAATTGATGGCTTGATATTGCAAAAGGAAGAAAACTGACCGCTTTACCGCCAAGGCTATGTCCGCAACCCGTTTGTCTCGCTTCGTGGCCGCCCTTCTCCTGGCAGCCGCAACCCAGGCTTATGCCACAAACTTCGTCTGGAACAACCCCGGCGGCGGCAATTGGAGCGCGCCGACCAACTGGAGCCCAAACGGCACGCCGGGCGCCAATGACAGCGTCTATATCACCAACGCCGGCATCTACACCATCACCCTGGACACCACCAATATCACTATCGCCAACCTGATGTTGGGAGGGCCTGTCGGACAACAAACCCTGGCCACGACCAATTATCCCCTCACGCTGGCGTCGAACATTTCCAGCCTGGTAGGTTCCAATGGCGTTTTCCTTTTGCAAGGCGGCGTCTTTTCCGGAGACCTGACCGTTAATGGCCAGCTTGATTGGACCGGCGGCCAACTGGGGAACACTCCGAATACTGTCACAATTACCACCAACGGCGTGGCGACGCTGGCCGGCGTGAACGGCACGGATTACACCCTCGGCGAGTATGTTACAAATTCGGGAAGGTTCGACTTGGACAGCGGCAATCTGAACATCGACTGGTGCGACTTTCATGGCCAGTTCAACAATGGGCCCAGCGGCTGGCTGCTGGTGCAGACCAATGTTTCCATCGACGGCTGCGCATCAGGCCTGGGCCTGGTCAATCAGGGGACAGTCCAGGCGCGTAGCGGGACGGAAGCCACGTTCATCAATGCAATCTTCAACAATAACGGCGCGCTGGACGTCCAAACGGGCACGGTCAATATCGGCGGGACGGGCGGCGGCGCCGGACTCTTTGAAGCCGAAGCGGGCGCGACGCTGGTTTTCAGTGATAATTACGAGGTTGATGGCATATTGTCCGGCGCGGGGACGAACGTTCTGGCCAATGGAACATTGTTACTGACTGGGACCAACGCCACGTCCAACACGCTGCTGTCGGGCGGGACGCTCATGGGCGTCGGCGGGGTATTGAGCGGGCTGACAACCTGGACAAGTGGCGCCATCGGCGACGCCGCCGGCGGCATCACCCTGGCGAGCAACGGCATCCTGGCGCTGGAGGGCGCCGCCAACACGGATTATTCGGTGGGCGAGTACTTCACCAACGCGGGAACGATCCTGTTGCAAAGCGGGAACCTGCAACTCAACTGGGTGAACTACGGATTGTTGGTCAACCTGCCGGGCGGCTTGGTGAACTTCGCCTCGGACGGCTCGATTGACGATTTGGGCGGAAGCCCGGGCCTCTTCAACTTCGGAACCGTGCGCAAATCCGGCGGAACCAACGTCAGCTACATCAATACAACCTTCATCAACACCGGGACGCTGGACGTGCAGAGCGGAGTTGTCGATATCAACCCTTCTGATTTGAATTACTCCCTGACAGGCGGCACGATCCATATCGGCATCAGCAGCTCGAACGCTTTCGGGCAAGTCGCGCTGTCGGGCAATCCGGCCGTGCTGGACGGAACGATCAGCGCCAATTTGAACAACGGCTACGTCCCCGCCGCGGGGAATACATTCGCAGTGGTGACGTTCTCCTCCTCGAGCGGAGCATTTACCAACGTGAATCTGCCGGCCGCGGTCGCCTGGCAAACCACTTATGGCGCGACCAATTTTGTATTGACCGCACAGGCCCGTACCGCCCCGGCCCTGACAGCCCCGAAGTGGTTTGCGAGGAACCAATTCGAATTCAGTTTCAGCGCCGCTACCCTGACGAATTATACGATCCAGTACTCGACCAACCTTGTGAATTGGACATCCATCCTCGAACTGTTGGGCACCAATGGCAGCGGCACGCTGACCATCATTGATCCCAACGCCACGAACAACGCCCGCTTCTACCGCATCGTGTCGCCTTGATCCAAACCATGACTGCGTCCAACACCTTACCCTCCCCCAGACCGGATGGACGGCGGGCGGACCAACTCCGCCCCATTCGCTTCCAAAACGGCATCGCTCCCCATGCCGCCGGCTCCACCTTGATCGAGTGGGGCAATACCCGCGTCCTGTGCGGTGTCACCATTGAAGACTCGGTCCCCCGTTGGATGAAGGAACAGGGCGTCGCCGGCGGTTGGATCACCGCCGAGTATTCCATGCTCCCTTATTCCACAATTACCCGCAAAGCCCGCGACATCTCCAAAGGCAAAATCGACGGTCGTTCCCAGGAAATCCAGCGTTTGATCGGACGTTCCATGCGCGCGGCGTTGGACCTGGAGAAAATCGGCGCGCGCACCATCTGGCTGGATTGCGATGTCCTGCAAGCCGACGGCGGAACACGCACCGCGGCCATCACTGGAACGTATGTGGCGCTGGCGCTGGCGATCAACTCGCTGCGCGCCGCCGGGAAACTGACGGACCAGGTCGCCCTCAAACCGGTCGCCGCGGTCATCGCCGGCATTGTGAATTCACAACCGTTGCTGGACCTTTCCTACACCGAAGACGTGGCGGCCTCGGTGGACATGAATCTGGTGATGAATGCCGGGGGCGAATTCATTGAGTTGCAGGGCAGCGGCGAGGAGGCCTCCTTCAGCGAGCAGGAATTGGCCGCCCTGCTCGCTTTGGGAAAAGCCGGCATTGCGCGGTTGCTTGAATGCCAGCAGGCCGCGATCAATTCCACGACAGATCGTCCGGCGAATCCGCCAGCAAGCGGTTCTTAAGCCCCTTTTGCCTTAGTATTCCCTTCCAAATCTGGTCCGGTTCCGGTGAAAATATCAACTCCAGCGCGGCCGGATGAACCAGCCAGTCGTGGCGCGCCATCTCGTTGTCCAACTGACCGGCTGTCCAGCCGGCGTAACCGGCAAACAGTTTGAGCTTCTGCGATCCCGAAAAGGACTCGCTCAAATCCATCAGCACATCCAGCGAATGGCCGACGTTCAAATTGAGCATCACGTTCGCGTCGGTCAGGAATTGATCGCTGTGCAGAAAGCTCAGCGTCTGGGGCTGCACCGGCCCGCCCAGGAACAGCGGCTGCTCCTTGACGACTGCGGGCAAATTGGCCACCAGCGCCTGCCCCACCGTGCTGGTCGTCGCCCGATTGAGGATCAGCCCAAAGGCCCCCTCTCTGTCGTGCTGGCAAATCAGAACGACGGTCCTGTGAAAAAAAGAACCGCTCAACTTGCCCCCGTCCAAAATGAGTTGTCCTTGCAATGATTTATGCATTTGCGACATAGCCGCCTCCAGGCCCGCCAGGCCTGGCGCTGTATTTTACTTCTCCTGCGGACTGTCATTCGCAGTCCCATGACAACTCACTTTACAGCAAACTTCGCGCCGCTTCCACTAATTTCCCCGCCGTGAGCCCATGTTTCTCGTAAAGCTGTTCGGCCACCCATGCCGATTGCCCAAATTCACCCCCGATTCCCAGCGATTTCATCCGGTGCGCCACCCCGGCTTGCGAGAGCGCGTGTGAAATCTGCGCACCCATCCCGCACGCCACCTGGTGATCCTCAATCGTGACGATCCGGCCCTGGCATCTCCTGACCGCCGCCCCCACCGTCTCAACATCCACGCGGTTGACGAAAGGAGTCGCCAACACCGTCGCCCCCACCCCTTGTTCCCCCAACTTCCGCCCGGCTTCGATTGCCCTTCCCACAAACGGCCCGCACGCCGCTATCACCACGTCGCCTCCCTCCGCCAATAGCTGCGCCTTGCCCCATTCATATTTCGCATTCTCCACCCAACGGACAGGGTAATTCTCACGCCCGACAAAAAAGATGGCCGACTCCCCATCCTTGCCTTTGAGGCGGGCCTGGCCGAGCCGTTTGATGGCCTCGTACATCAAGGCCTCCGCCTCCTCCGCGCACGAGCAGGAAATCACAACCGTGTGCGGAATGGCCGACGTCGCCGCGAAATAGGTCGTGGCCTGATGGGAGGCTCCGTCGGCCGCGTCCTGGAATCCGACATGGGAAAAAACAGCGATCACCGGCGCCTGCGACAGCGCGGACATCGTCAGGGGCAGGTTCCCCTTGGTCACGCCGAACTGTCCAAACGTATCCACGATGGGAATGAAGCCCGCCTTGGCAAACCCCGCCGCCGTGCTGATCATGTTCGCCTCCGCCACCCCGACTTCCACGAACCGGTCGGGAAAACTCTTCTGGAAGAAACTCATTCCCGTTGATCCTTCCACGTCCGATGAAATCGAATACACCGGCAGCCCCTCCTGCGCGGCCCGCACCGCCCCCTTGCCCAGCCCGCTTTGCACCTTGTCCTTCTTGACCCCCGCCGCCGCGGGCGCTGCTCCCTTTTTCGCCGCCTCCTTCTTTTCCCAATCGGCGCGCAATCCCCGCGCCCAGTCCTCCAGCAATGCGGGAACTGGCCCGCTTCCCCAATAAATCTCGTTGACAAAATCGACGATCTTTTCCCCGTTGCCCAGCGGAAAACCGTGTCCGCCCGACGCGCTTTCCACCGTCGAGCGCACGCCGTAGCCCTTGACCGTCTTGGTCCACACGCAAACCGGGGCGTGCGGGTTGGCCCGCGCCCGCGCAATCCCCTCCTCCACCGCCAGGTAAACCGCCTGCAGATCATTCCCCTTGGGCGCTTCGATGACGCTCCACCCAAGCGTGCTCATCGCCGAAAACGTCGGCGCCATGCTGAAGGCGTCGGCCGTGATGCGCCCCGAAAGCTTGGTGTCGTTGTCGGACACGACCATGACGAATGGGTTGAGCTTGCCCTTGGCGGCAAATCCCGGTATCGCCGCGAACGCCTCCTTGGCCTCGCCCTCCATCGAGGCCCCATCGGAAACCGTGCAGATCGTGACGCGGTCATTCTTTCGCAGCCGGTCGGCCATTGCCAGGCCCTGCGCCTGCGGAAGGGCGGAGCCGAGCGGCCCGTTGCTCAAGAGCACGCCCCGCGGATTAAGGTGCGATTCGCCGTGGCCGGTCAGCTTGCTGTGGATGCTCCGGAAGGCCTTCAAATCCGCAAACGTCATCCCGTCGTAACCGTAATTGCTGCGCAACGCGTAAACCCCATTCTCAGTGTGGCCAGCGTCGTTGACGAAATTGTAGGCCTCATGCCACGGCCGCCCCTGCGTCGCGAACATCAACCCGTGAATGGCCGACATGATTTCAGCGAACGCCGACGGGCCGCCCCAATGACAAGCCGCCCCTCCGTTGACCGCCTCCAAATCCATCAGCGCCACCAGGGCCCGCGTCGCGCGCGGGTCGCCCAGCGCCACCGGCTTTCCCTGGGCGTTCTTGACGGTGGCGGAGAATTGCGGCGGCCCGGCTGGGGTCGCGGCGAGTTTGGATTCCAACAGCAAGGGCGCCAGCGGCGGCGCGGCGGCGGGTTTTACAACGGATTTATCCTCGGACATAATAGTATAATGGCTAATTTTTAATGGCGCGCGCCGGGCGGGGGGAAATGGTGCGCGCGGCGGGAGTTGAACCCACAACCTTCGGCTTCGGAGGCCGTCACTCTATCCAGTTGAGCTACGCGCGCGAACTTGATGAACATATTTTCAACCACCACCCGCTCCAGCGCAAGCGGCGCACCCATTATGACCCATCCCGCCCTCTCCGCAAGAAAATCCAATCCGAGCAAATGGGCTTGCAATGTGGGGCCGGAAATACGAAAACTCTCGCCGGCAATGGAAACACCGTTGGACTTCCGTTTTGAACTCCCGTGGCCGCCCGGCGGGCCGCTGGTGGAAGTCTCGTCGCTGGAAATAGAGCGATTCCTTCTCGGCCGCCTCGAAGACCCCGCCAACGATCCCACCCTGGCGCTGTGGCAATTGGCCCGTTTCTACAAACAAACCCGCCAGCCTGAAAAGGCCCTGGTCCGGCTCCGCCAGTTGCTGGACTGGCTGCCCACCGCCGAAGACCTCGCCAAATGCTACCTTTGCATGGGCCAGACCATGGAAATGGCCCGCGATTTCCCCGCCGCCGCCGGCTATTACAAGGAAGCCCTCGCCCTGGAGCCGATGCACACCGCCACCTGGTATTTTGTCAATAATAACCTCGCCTTCTGCCTCAACTCCCTCGATCGCTTCGCCGAAGCCGAAAACTACTCCCGCAAGGCCATCCAGACTGACCCCAACCGCTGCAACGCCTACAAAAATCTCGGCGCCGCCCTCGCCGGCCAGGGCCAATTCAGCGACGCCGCCCAGTGCTTAATCGCCGCCACGCAGGTCAACGCCGCCGATGACCGCGCTTTCTTCATGCTCCGCGATTTGCTGCGCGATCACCCCGAACTCCAATTCGAGTTCAATAACGCCGCCCTCTGCTGCCAGCGCGCCGTCGAAGCCGCCGCCCGCAAGCTCCAGGAATTGAAACCCGTCGTCCACCGCGGCTGGAGAAAACACCTTATTCTTCTCCGCGCCAAAGTCCGGGCGCTGCTCCGGCGTTTATGGACCGGCTTTCTGTGACGCCCGCCACGGCCCCGCCCTGGCCCGCTTTCCTCCGTCAAGTCGAATCGGCCATTCTGGCCCGACGCCTCTTTCCCGATGGCGGAAGAATTCTCGTCGCCGTTTCCGGCGGATTGGATTCGATGGTTCTCCTGCGCGCCCTCTGCCAACTCGCCCCGGCTCATCGCTGGCGCGTCACCGCCGCCCATTTCAACCACCTACTGCGCGGTCCCGCCGCCGACGCCGATGAACGCCTGGTCCGCAAAACCGCCCGCGCTCTCGGAATCCCTTTGGTCGTCGGACGCGGCAATGTCCGCCAATCCGCTCGCCGCCTCGGAGTTTCCCTCGAAATGGCCGGGCGTGAGCGTCGCCATCAATTCCTGGCTCGCGCGGCCCGCCGCCTCGGCATTCCCGTCGTGGCCCTGGCCCACCACTCGGACGACCAAGTCGAACTATTCTTCTTGCGGCTCTTGCGCGGCGCCGGCGGCCAGGGCTTGGCGGGCATGAAATGGAGCAACCCCTCCCCCAGCCACCCTTCCATTACCCTCGTCCGCCCGCTCCTCCATCAATCCAAAGCCGCCCTGGCGGAACTCGCCCGCGCCGGCGGCGTCCCATTCTCCGAAGACGCCACCAATGCATCCCTCGCCTTCGAGCGCAATCGCATCCGGCATGAACTCATCCCCTTGCTGCGCCAAAAATACCAGCCCGCCCTCATGGAAACCGTGCCGCGCCTGATGGAACTGGCCGGCGCCGAATCCGAAGTCGTCACCGCCCTGGCGGAGAAGTGGTTGCGCGCCCGGCGGCGGACCGCGTATCGCCGCCTGGCCGCCGCCGTCCAGCGCCGCGTCCTCCAGCTTCAACTCTTTCAACTGGGCCAACCCGCCGACTTTGACCTGATCGAACGCCTGCGCGCCTCCCCCGAAAAACCTCTGGCCCTTAATCCTTCCCAAACCATCTTGCGCGATTCCGCCGGCTTGCTGCGTTTGCGGAAAACTGAGAACCAGCAATTTGACCCCGCCCGCTTGCGCCTCCTGTTGCGCGAAGGTAAGGGCCGCGCGCATTTCGACGGCTTAACCCTCGCCTGGGCCATCGAACGGGTCGCCGGGACAAACTTCAGCCGGGAGCCTAACATCGAATACTTCGATGCCGCCAAGGTGGGCGCGCGAATCCGGCTGCGGCACTGGCAGCCGGGCGACCGTTTCCAGCCCATCGGCTGCGCGTCCACGCGGAAACTCCAGGACCTGTTTGTCAATTTGAAAATCCCGCGCGCCCAGCGCCGCCGCCGCGTCGTGGCCGCGACCGTCCGGGGAGAAATCTTCTGGGTCGAAGGCCTGCGCATGTCGGAGCAATTCAAACTGACGCCCTCCACCCGCTGGCGCCTCCGATGGCACTGGCGCCGGTCTTGAGATTGTAAGAGTTCTTTTGCCCGCGGAACACGCAGAACACGCGGAAAGGGGAGAAGAAGCGCCAGACTCCTTTTTTTGCGTCATTCTGCGTGATCCGCGGGCAAAAAAGTCCTGATTCCAAATCCATTCACAGGGTCATTTAAACATTCGACATTGGTCGTTGACTGGGAGAGTGGCCGTCAATTCAAGCCGTAAACAGGCGTAATTTACCGTAATTTCCCGTAATTTCCGTAACCAGCGAACCCTGCCCGATTTCAAGATATTGGTCAAGATATTGGAACAAGATATTGGGGCCGTAGTTAAACATTTAACATTTCGCCTGACGCGGGTTCCGGGCCGGGGAAGTGGCAGTCCTTGATATTTGCACTTTTACGCTTTGACGCACATGCGCTGGGTGGACCATGGGGATTTTTTACATAAGGGAACGAAGATCACGAAGAAAACTCGCGCATTTCCGACAAGATTTTTTGGAACGGCTTTTCCTCTTCGTTGCCTTCGTTTCCTTTTGTTCAAAACCCCACATTCCCGCGGGAGCCACACCGCAACAATGGCCGGATACGCGGGCTTGTGCAGGAACAAAGGACTTGACCACGGATTTCACGGATTAACACGGATAAAAAGATGTCTGGAATAAAAATCACTTGCTCGGTCCGCAGCCTTGGGAGGGCAGCAGTTCTGGATGATTCCGCAATTTGAGCGGCCGAATGTGATTGGGGGAAGCCAAGGCCGGTGAAGGGGTTAGATCTTACTTGCGGCGGTGCAGCCAATAGTCCGGGTTGCGATGCAGGTGCTTTACCGCCCAAATGACGACGGCGTCTCTTTCAATTGTGTAGTAAATGGCGTACGGAAAACGGCGGATGAGAAACCGGCTTGCGTCGTCTTCGACCACACGCCAAACCTCAGGGCCGTTGAGAATGGTTCGGATACCGGCTTCAACCTAATCAACAAAGGTGTCACCCAGCCCGGGAACCTGCTGTTTGTAATACCGCCCAGCCGCAACGAATTCTTCCAAATCTTCCTCAGCAAAGCGATGCTTCATTTCCGCACCGCGGCTCGGGCTATCCTGAGTGCTTCTGTCCCCTCAACAAGCGTCGATTTCCCAGAGCGCACAGCGGCGCGGCGCTCCCGGACATCATCCAAATGGGCGCGTTCCACCGCCGGGTTTGCGTCGCCTGCCAGGCTGGCAAGGAGCTTTTCCACCAGCAACGCGCGTCCGCTTGTCGGCAGGCTCAGCGATTCTTCCGCGACCATTTCAAGTGAAAGAGCCACGTCGGAAGCATACGTCACGGGACATCATTTGCCAGCCTGCTCCCGGTTCAATTTTGGGCCCCTCGCAAAGGCGAAACCCCGTTGGTCATCATGGGGTTGTCTGCTTTCCATCCGCCGCCCAGGGCCTTGGCCAGGAGGACGGTCGTCACGATGCGCTGCCCGTTCAATTGATAAGCCAGTATCTCATTTTCCAATGCCGTCCTGTCCGATTGGACGACCTCGAAATAACTGGCCAGTCCTTCCTTGTACCGGGCGCGTGAAAGTTCGGCCGCCTTCTTGGCTGCGTCCACCGCGCGCATTTGGTCCTCGTATTGTTCCCTGAGCAGTCGCAAGCCGATCAAGCCGTCCTCCACATCGCGGAAAGCGGTCAGAATCTGGGAGCGGTACTGCGCCACGGCCTCCTGGTAAGCGGCCTGCGCGCGCTGAACCCCGGCCCGGTTGCGACCGCCTTCAAAGAGGGGAAGGCTGATGCTGGGGCCGATGCTCCAGATGCGGTTTTCCCAATTGAAAATGTCCTTGAGTTCCGCGCTTTCCACCCCGGCGGTTCCGGTCAGCTGGATGGATGGAAAGTAAGCGGCCTTGGCAATGCCAATGGCTTCACTGGCGGCCGCCATGGACCGTTCCGCCTCCGCCACGTCCGGCCGCCTTTCCAGAAGATCGGCGGGCAGCCCTATCGGAATGGCCGGCGGCTGGTAGAGGCGGGTGGTTGCCGCCAGCGAAAAACTGGACGATGTTTGGCCACAGAGAACGGCCAGCGCGTTTTCCAATTGCGCGCGCTGGAGTTCCAGCCCCACCAGGTCCGCTTCGGCGGAGGACAATTCCGTTTGGGCTTGCGCCACATCCACGGCGCTGTCGGCGCCGCCCCGGTGGAGCGATTCAACCAGTTCGAGGTTCTTTTTGCGCAGCTCGATGGTTTCCCCCACGACGTGCCGGTCCAGGTCGATGGACCGGATCATAAAATATGTCCGCGCCACATCAGCCTGCAGGGAAAGCAGGACGTTCTGGTAGGAGGCGGCGCTGGCCTGGGCCTGCTCCCGCGCGGCGCGGAAGGAGCGCCGGACGCGCCCCCAAAGATCGATCTCATAACTCAAATCCAGGGGAAGAACGAAGTCGTTCGCGGCATAGCCCAATACGAGGCCTCCCGGCTGCGCGGGCCGGCCTTGCGAGTAACGTGTCCGGTTCCCATTTGGGTCCAAGCTCAAGCCGGGATAAAGGTCCGCCCTGGAAATACGGGCGATGGCGCGGTACTGTTCGACGCGCTCGAACGCGGCCCACAGGTCCGGGCTGTTGGTGATGGCTTCCTGCTCCAACCCGCTCAAGATGGCATCATCAAAAATTTCCCAAAAGTTCGGTTTGATCTCAGCGTCGCGGGGCTGGCCCTCTTTCCAGGGCGAGCCTGCCTTCCACTGCGCGGGCGCTCCGGTGGCACGCGGCCTCTGGTAATCGGGTCCCACGGCGCAACCGGCCAGAACCAGCGCGCACAGAGAAGCGATTCCGAGGCCGCGAGCGATGCGCCGGGGATGAAACTCATTCATGGGCTGGATTACGGGCGTCCGTTGTGGACTTGGCGACCTGCACCTTGGTCCCGGGTTCGAGGGAATCAGACGGGTTGATAATCACGTTGTCGGTTTCGGCCAACCCAAAAACGATCTCGACGTTCGTTCCATAATCCCGCCCCACCGTCACGTCGGCCAGGTGGACGATTGCGTTGGAATCCACCAGGCCAACCTGCATGCCCCGTTCGTTGCGGAACAGCAGCGTGTTGACCGGCACCACCACCGGTTCCACTCCGGCCGCCATGTTGATCCGCACCATCGCATGGGCGCCGGGAAACAACTTCCCGTCCTGATTGGACAGCAGTATCTCGGTCAGCAGAGTGCGGGAGACCGGGTCAATCGCGCCCGCCGTCCGGTCCACCTTCCCCTTGAACTCCTGGCCGGGCAGTTCGGAAAAAGTCAGCACCGCCTCATCGTTTGACTTGACCATCTGGCTGTAAGCTTGCGGCAAACTGATATAGACCCGTAGCGGGTCGATCCGCGCCAGGCGGAAAATCTCCCGCGACGATCCAGCCGTGATAAGCGTCCCCGCGTCCATCGTCCGGGCGGTGATGATGCCTGGAAATGGGGCAACGAGCGTTTTGAAGTTGGTCATTTCCTTCAAACGCTCGACGTTGGCCTCCTGGGCCTGCTGGGCGGCTTGCAGGGCGTGCCATGTCGCCACTTTGACATCGGTGTCTTGCTGCGAAACCGAGTCGCTCTGGCGCAAGTTCTGCCAGCGCTCGGCGGAAATGCGCGCGATTTCCAAGTTGGCCTTGGCCTGGGCCAGCGCGGCGCTCGCCTGGTTGAGTTCCTGGTCCAGTTCGGGCGTCTCTATTTCCGCCAGTTCCTGCCCCTGCGCCACCCGTGTGCCGATGTCCGTCTCCCATCGCTTCAAGTAGCCGCTGACCCGCGCATAAATGGGAGCGTCCTCAAACGCCGTGATGTCCCCGGGCAGTTCCAGCTTCACCTGCGCGCCCGTTCGGGCGGGATGGACCACACTCACCGTTGGAATCAGGCTCTCGCGGGTGTCGCTCTCCAACGCCGCCCGCGCGCGGGAGCGGGCCGCAATCGTGATCCCGGCCATGACAACCAATGCCAGGCCAAAGCCGCCCAATAGAATCCACGGGCCGCGCCCCACCGGCGGCGGCGGCGTGGAGTCCGTGGGCAACGCCCCCAATTCGGCCCCGTGTGGCACGGCGCCGATGGGCGGCGTGATCGCGGGTCCTGTTTCCGTTTCCTTCATAAATTCTAATTCGTCGCGCCGGTTTCAATTGTGGCGCTGCCGTCAACTTCAACGTCCTCCCGGCTGCGGATCATGCAAAAAATCACCGGCACAAAAAAGAGCGTTGCGACCGTGGCAAAGAGCAGTCCGCCGATCACCGCCCGGCCCAAAGGCGCGTTCTGCTCGCCGCCTTCGCCCAGCCCCAGAGCCATCGGCACCATGCCAATGATCATGGCCAGCGCGGTCATGATCACCGGACGCAACCGGATGTATCCGGCATCCAACGCGGCCGCGAAAGCATTGCGGGTCTCGGCGAGCCGTTCCTTGGCGAAGGTGACCACCAGGATGCTGTTGGAAGTGGCCACGCCAATGCTCATCACCGCTCCCATGAGCGAGGGCACGTTGAGCGTCGTGCGCGTCAGGAACAGCATCCACACAATCCCGCATAAGGCTCCCGGCAGGGCGGTGATGATGATAAACGGATCGCTCCAGGATTGGAAGTTGATTACGATCAGCAAATAAACCAGCCCTATGGCAAAAAGCAGTCCAAGCCCAAGGCCCAGGAACGACGACTTCATCGTCTTCACCTGCCCCCGCACAATGATGGAACTGCCCCGCGGCAGTTCCTTCTCCGCGTCCCGCACGATCCCTTCAGAGTCTTTGGCCACGCTTCCCAGGTCGCGCCCCTGCACGTCCCCATACACGTCAATCACAGGCTGGATGTCATAATGGCTCACCACTCCCTGCTCGGCGCCCCGCGAAATGGAGGCCAGGTTGCCCAGCAACTGCGGCACCGCCCCGCTTGGCCCCGTTACCGGAATCCCCGCCAGGGCCTGCAGTGAATTCAGATTGTATTGGGGCACTTGCGAAGCCACCTGATAACTGACGCCACTGCCCGGATTGAGATAAAACGAGGGCGCGGTCTGAAAGCTTCCGCTCAACGCCACCAACAGACTCGACGCCACATCATGCTCGGTGAGGCCGACCTCCTGGACCTTCGTTCGGTCGGTCTTCACTTGCAGGCTCGGCAGATCAAACATCTGCTGGACATGCACGTCCACCGCGCCGGGAATCTTGCGGAGTTTGCCGGCAATTTCGGTGGCGATGTGGTAATCCGCCTTTTGGTCCCGGCCGACAACCTGGATGTCAATCGGCGAGGGCAACCCGAAGTTGAGGACCTGGCTGACGATGTCAGCCGGCTGAAAGAAAAACGACACACCCGGAAAAGCCCCGTTCAGATCGCGGCGCAGTTTTCGTATGTAGCCCGCGGTGGCATGGTGGCTCTCGCGGTTGAGCGAGATCAGAATCTCGGCGTCGAACGGCCCGATCGTTCCCCCGTTGTTGTAGGAGACGTTGATCCCGCTGGCGGGCAGCCCGATGTTATCGACGATGCTTTCCAACTCCCCGGAAGGAATTGTCCGCCGGATCAACTCCTCAACGTGATCGCACAACGCAGCCGTTTCCTCCACGCGCGTTCCCGTTTTCGCCCGCACATGGAGCCGCATCTGGCCCGCATCCACTTTCGGGAAAAAATCCTGGCCCAAAAACGGCGTCAACAGGCACGACGCCGCGCAGAAGGCCAGGAAGCAGGCGGCGAATGGCAGCCGGTGATGCAGGCACGCGCTCAACCAGCCCCGATACCCGCCGCGCAGCCGCTCAAATCCCCCTTCAAACTTCGCGTGGAATCGCCCGAACCACCCTTTGGCCTCCGTGCCCGTCTCATGGACGTGATGCCGCAAAAAGTACATGACAAGCGTCGGCACGACGGTGCGCGATAGAAAATACGAGGCCAGCATCGCGAACACCACCGCCTCCGCCAACGGCACAAACAGGTAGCGCGCCGTCCCCGTCAGAAAAAACATCGGCACGAACACGATGCAGATGCACAACGTCGAGACGAAGGCCGGCACCGCTATTTGCGAGGCGCCATCGAGGATGGCTGTGCGCAATTCCTTCCCCTGCCGGAGATTCCTTTCGATGTTCTCGATCTCCACCGTCGCGTCATCCACCAGGATGCCCACCGCCAGCGCCAGACCGCCCAAGGTCATTATGTTCATCGTTTCCCCCAGCGCGCTCAAGGTGAGGATCGAACACAAAATGGCCAGAGGAATGGATATGACGATGACAAAGGTCGTGCGCCAATTCCCCAGAAAGATCAGGATCATCATCGCCGTCAAGCACGCGGCGATGACCGCTTCCTTGATCACCGATTGCACCGCCGCGCGCACGAACAACGATTGGTCCAGCAGGGTGCGTATCTCCAATCCGGGCGGCAGCGTTTTGGCCACTTGCGGCACGGCCTTCTTGATCCGCGCCACTATGTCCAGCGTCGAAGCCGCCCCCGATTTGATGATCGTCAGGAGCGACGCGCGCACGCCGTCGCTGCGCACGATGTTCTGCTGCACCGCGAAACCGTCCCTGACATGCGCCACGTCCCGGATGTAAATCATATGGCCGTTGACCACCTTGAGTGGGATATCATTCAGATCACGGATGGTCGCCGGACTCCCGTTCAACTCCACGGCATATTCCAGGCTGCCGATCTTCTCCGTGCCCCCGGGCAGGATCAGGTTCTCCGCGCTGATGGCGTTGACCACGTCGGCGGGTGAAAGCCCCTTCCCGTTCAGCGCCGAGATGTCCAGATCGACCATGATCTGCCGCGTCCTGCCGCCGTAAGGATTGGGCATCGACGCCCCTTGCACCGTCGCCAGTCCGACGCGCAGAAAATTCATCCCCAAATCGTTCACCTGGGCTTCCGACAGCGTCTTGCTGCTCAGGCTCAATTGCAAAATGGGAACGCTGGAAGCGTTGTAAGTGATGATCAGCGGCGGCGTGATGCCCGGCGGCAGCGTGCGCACCGCCGCCTGCGAAATCGCCGTGATCTGCGCGATGGCCATCTCGATCTTCACGTTCGGATGGAAAAACACCTTGATCACTCCCATCCCGTTGAGCGACTGCGACTCGATATGCTCGATGTCGTTGACGGTGGTGGTCATCCCGCGCTCGCTGACGGTCACGATGCGCGAGGCCATCTCCTGCGCCGACATCCCGGTGTATCCCCACACCACGCTCACCACCGGGATGCTAATGTCGGGGAAAATGTCCGTGGGCGTGCGCAAAATGACCACCGGGCTGACCAGCAAGATCATCAGCGCCACCACCACAAACGTATAAGGCCGGTTCAGGGCCAGTCGGACAATCCACATAAATGCTACGTAACATATTACGAACGAACGGATTATCGTCCACCCTCAAAAAGTGAACCCGGTGGCGCCTTGTCAGAGCGTTTTGGTCTGGCCGCCGTCAACATCGAGAATTGCTCCCTGGCAGTAGGCAGCCTGGTTGGACGCCAAAAACGCCACCACGGCGGCGATTTCCGCTGGCTCGCCAAATCGTCTGACTCCCAGGTGTCCGGCCAACTGCGATGACGCGGCTTCGACGGTCATGCCGCCTTCCGTGGCCAGTTTGTTGATGCGAGTTTCCAATCGGTTCGTGGCGATGGCCCCTGGGTTGATGGCGTTTACTCGCACGCCATCCTTGATCCCGCGATCGGCAAGCACTTTTGTCAGATTCAACAGGGCGGCATTGACGGCGCCGCCAATGGCAAATTCCGCGCTTCCGGTGCGCCCTCCTACTCCAACGATATTGACGATGGAGCCTTGAGTGTTCACCAGGTGTGGCCAGGCCGCCCGCGAACAGCGGACGGCGCAGTAAAATTTCAAGGCGAACCCATCGCGCCAGTCTTCCTCGGTCAGTTGAAGAAAGTCGCCACGCTGGGTGGCCCCGACATTGTTGACCAGAAGATCAATCCTTCCGAATTTCTCCATCGCCAACGCGACCAGCTTTTGCGGGGCATCTTCATCGCGCAAATCAGCCGCGAAAATGATCGCCTCCGCGTTGCAGCATTTTGCCGCCTCCTCGAGCAGGTCTCCCGACCTCGCGGCAAGGACAAGACGCATACCCTCCTGCGACAACACCTCGGCAATGGACCGGCCAATTCCGCGGCTTGCGCCGGTGACGATCGCAACTTTGTTTGCCAAATTCAGGTTCACAATGGTTCAATCCGATACGCGCGCTCCGCCAAATCGCCTTCCAAATCAAGTTCCACAATGGGCAGGATGCCACTGCCCGGGCCGGAGAGTCAACCGGTGTGAACCGTCGAAACGGGCTTTCCTTGTTGGAGGCATCATTCACCACGACCGACGCGCCCTTCGCGGCAAGCCCAACCAAAAGGGTTTTGAACAAAAGGAATCCAAGGAAACAAGATATTGGGGCCATAAATATTTAACATTTCGCTTGTCGGGGATTTTGTTGTGCAGGTGTCATGCACGCGCCACCTTTCACTTTTTGCACTTTTGGTGCAGGACTAAGAAAGACAGGGGGTCTTCAGAATCACCGTGTTGCTCCGGTCAGCTTGTGCTTTAAGTGACTTAGGCGGCTGCTCAGCCGCTCGCGTCGGCGGAAGATTCGGTTCGCAGCGATCCAACGTATCGATACGTGTTGAGGAGCACGCCCGTCGGCGTGGTCTTCGTGCTGACCAAAGCGAGCTCGCGCGGGCCGGCGCTGTCCGAAAAGCAGCGTTTGCCCCGGCCCAGCAAGACCGGGTAGACCAGCAGCAGAACCTCGTCCACCAGGCCTTGCTCGAGCAGCATGGACGTCAGCGTCGAACTTCCCCAGACGATCAGGTCAGGGCCGTCCGTTGACTTGACGCGGCGAACACCCGCCATGACGTCTGTGCCCAAGTCCGCGACCGGACCCCATCCGAGGCTGTCCGGCCTGTGAGTCGCGACATATTTCGTCGCGGCGTTGATCGGACCCGCAAAGGGACCGGCCTTGACCTTCGGCCAGAAGTCGGCCCAGAGATCGTAGGTTCGGCGGCCAAGCAGCAGGTCGAAGCTCGTGCCCTGTGCCTCGGCGACGGCGGCTGCCCCAGCCGGAGTTCGATATGGCGCCGACCATCCGCCATTCGCAAAGTCACCGTCGCCGGGCGGCTGGATCACGCCGTCCATCGAGATATGTTCGAATATCCTGATCTTTCTCGTTTTCATGTTGTTTAGCCTTTTTGCTTCACTCTTTTTATCTATTCTTTAGAGAGATGACGAGCGAAGCGGCTCAATCAGGACATTTATTTTAGGGCAACACGGCTGCCGACGCGTAGGGGCAAAGTCCCGCACCCGGTTGGATTTCGCCGGCTCGATTTAGCCGGGCGCGGGACCCTGGCGAGTCAACCGCACCCCGCGCCCTAAAACGCCTGGGCGGGTTGGGTGGGCGGAATGGGAAAAGCAGAAATTGAGAAAGTGGAAACGAAGGCCGGAGCGGCGCGGGTTCAATGCCCCGGAGCCATGGTTGAAATCTGTCCGAACATGTTTTTGGTTGCGGCTCGGACTTTCACCCTCTGGCACCCTCTGGCAAGTTAAAAATTCCGGGGTTCGGGCGGAAAAGGGCATGCTTTTTTGAAGTTCGCGCACCGGAGGCTTGACTTGGCGGCGGGATTGAACAAAATCGACACCGTGGCAGGCCTGTTTACAATACAAACTGAATTCCGCTACGAGATAATCCACAAGATTTTCGAGGGCGGGATGGGGATCGTTTACGAGGCTGAACAGCATGGCGCGCGCAATTTCGTCAAGCGCGTGGCGATGAAAGTCATCCGCCAGAACTACGCGAATCAAAAACAGTTCATCGAGAATTTCATCGGCGAAGCCAGGCTTGTGGCGGACTTGATCCACACCAACATCGTCCAGACCTACCATTTGGGCGAGGCCCGCGGCCTGTATTTCATCTGCATGGAATTGATCCACGGCGTGAACCTGGAGCAATTCGCCCAGCAGTTGCAGGAGAAGCAGCGCGTGTTGCCCACCGAACTGGCCGTGTTCATCACCAGCCGCGTCGCGCGCGGCCTTGCCTACGCCCACGCCAAGACCGACGACGCCGGCAAAACCCTTGGCATCGTCCATCGCGATGTCAGTTTCAAGAACATCATGATCGCGTTCGCCGGCGACGTGAAATTGACCGATTTCGGCATCGCCAAAGCCCGCGGTTTCCTTCAGGACAACGAAGGCGAAGTCGTCGCCGGCAAGGCCGATTACATGAGCCCCGAGCAGGCCGATTTTCAAATCACGGACAAACGCTCGGACATCTTCTCCACGGGCGTCGTGCTGTCGAACCTCCTGCTGGGCTACAATATCTTCAGAGGCTCCAGCCCGGAGGAATCGCGCGAGCGGATCATGACGCTGCCGCTGCCGAACTTCTCGCAGCTCAATTCGCGCATCGACGAGCGGCTCAACGAGATATTACAGCGCACGCTGGCGCGCGACCTCGCCAAGCGCTACGCCACCGCCGATGAGTTGCTCTACGATCTGGAATTCTACATTTACCACAAAGGCTACGGGCCGACCAACGAGACCCTGGGCAAATTCATCAGCGAGTTGTTCGGACAGAGGCTCCCCACCGCCGAGGATCGCGGCCAGACGACCGTCCTGGAGCGCCCCACGGCGGCGCCGTCGCGCGCGCCCTGACGCTCCGGTTTGGGCCTGCGGCCGGTCCAGAATTTGAAGACGAAAAACTCCAGGAAAAGCAAAACCGGGCCGGTCCTCCTCGGCTTGATTCAAACGCACTGTTCACCCGATCCGGCGGAGAACTTCGACCGGGCTTGCGGCCTGATCTCCCGCGCCGCGGCCCAGGGGGCCCGCATCATCTGCACGCAGGAGCTGTTCCGTTCGCAGTACTTCTGTCAAAGCGAAAACCACGACTTTTTCAAGCTTGCCGAGACCATTCCCGGACCGGGCACGGCGGCCTTGGGCAAATTGGCGCGGCGCCACCGCGCGGTCATCATAGCATCGCTTTTTGAGAAGCGGGCGGCGGGCGTTTATCACAACACCGCGGCCATCATCGGCCCCGACGGCCGGTTGCTGGGGCGCTACCGGAAGATGCATGTGCCGGACGATCCGCTGTATTACGAAAAATTCTACTTTACTCCAGGCGACCTCGGCTTCCGCGCCTGGCCCACCCCTTTGGGCAAAATCGGCGTCTGCATCTGCTGGGACCAATGGTACCCGGAAGCCGCCCGCCTCACGGCCCTGCAAGGGGCGGAAATCCTGTTCTATCCCACGGCCATCGGATGGCATCCGGGCGAAAAGGCCCAACACGGCGCCGACCAGCACTCCGCTTGGGAAATCATCCAGCGCAGCCACGCCGTCGCCAACGGCTGCTTCGTCGCCGCGGTCAATCGCGTCGGCCTGGAAAAGCCGGCGGGCGGCGCGGGAATCGAGTTCTGGGGGCAAAGCTTTGTCGCCGCGCCGTCAGGCCGGATTCTGGCGAAGGCCAGCGTCGATCAAGAGGAAACCCTGATTGTCCCGGTGGACTTGGCGGAGGTCGATCAGGCCCGCACCCACTGGCCGTTCCTCCGCGACCGCCGCATCGACGCTTACGGCGACTTGACCAAGCGGCTGATCGATTGAGTGCCGACCGGACAGATCGGGAAAGCCGCGCCTGGATCACGGGCGCTGGGGGCCTGATCGGAAGTTGCCTTGCCGCCCCCGCCGCGGAGCGCGCGCCGCGGTTTGCCGTGAGCGGGCTGACCCGGCCGGAATTGGATTTGACAGATTTTTCCGCGGTCGAGCGGCGCTTTCGGGCCGACTCCCCGCGCCTGGTGATCCATTGCGCGGCGCTTTCAAAAAGTCCCGATTGCCAGGCCCATCCCGCGCTGGCCAGGAAGATCAACATCGACGCCACGGCGCATCTTGCCGCCCTCGCACGCGACATCGACTTCATCTTCCTCTCTTCAGACCTCGTTTTTGACGGACGCAAGGGATATTACGCTGAGTTCGATCCCGTCAACCCTCTGAGCGTCTATGGCGAAACAAAAGTCGCGGCTGAACAAATCGTGTTGCGAAACCCGCGCCACCTGGTGTTGCGGACATCTCTCAACAGCGGGGCGACACCCGCCGGGAGCACCGCCTACAACGAGCAAATGCGCCAGAGCTGGCGATTGGGAAAGATCGTCAGATTATTCCATGACGAGTTTCGCTGTCCGATACCGGCGGTTGTCACGGCGCGGGCGGTGTGGGAATTGGCCGCGCGCGGCGCTTCGGGCCTGTATCATCTGGCTGGAGCGGAACGATTATCGCGGGTGCAAATCGGCCAGTTGCTGGCCGTCCGCCATCCCGAACTGGCCGCCCGCATCGAAAGCTGCTCGTTGCGGGAACACACCGCCGCGCCCCGCCCGGCCGACACCTCTCTGAACTGCGCCAAAATCCAGCCGCTACTCTCGTTCCCCCTTCCAGGCCTGACGCAATGGCTGCGGGATCACCCGGAAGAAGTGTTTTGATTTAACCGGATGGAAAAGCAATTTGGCGCCAGCAATAACGCAAAGCGTTCTGCGGGCTGCTCCTTGTCTCCCTGGCTTTGGCGCTGGCCAAGGGGCGGGCTTCCTGATTCAATTGTCGCGTGAAAGTTCTGGTCATTGGTTCCGGCGGGCGCGAGCACGCGCTGGTTTGGAAGCTGGCGCAGTCGCCGCGCGTCTCCACGATGTGGTGCGCGCCGGGAAACGCCGGCATTGCCGCCGAGGCGCTCGCTTCCAACGGGACGCCGGTGCAATGCCTGAACCTGGCGGCGGAGAATCTCTCCGGCTTGCTCGCGTTTGCCGCCGAGAAACGGGTCGATCTCACGGTCGTCGGGCCGGATAACCCGCTGGCGATGGGGATTGTCGATCAATTTCAGGAGAAGGGCCTGCGCATCTGGGGGCCGAATCAGAGGGCGGCGCAATTTGAATCATCGAAGGCTTTTTCCCAGGCCTTCATGGAGAAGTACGGCATACCCACGGCGCGCTCGAAGACTTTCAGCCTGGCCGGCGCGGCCAAACGGTTCGCCGCCGAACTGCGGGGTCGATGCGCGGTAAAGGCCGATGGGCTGGCGCTGGGCAAAGGGGTTTTGCTGTGCCGTTCGGAGGAGGAGGCTTTCAGGGCCATCGACGACATGCTCGTCCACCAGAAGTATGGCGCGGCCGGGCGGCAGGTTGTCATTCAAGAATTGCTTGAAGGGATGGAAATCTCGCTGCATGCGCTGTGCGACGGGCGGGTCTCGCGGCTTTTCCCGACGGCGCAGGACCACAAGCGCGTCGGCGAAGGGGACACCGGCGCGAACACGGGCGGGATGGGGGCGTACTCCCCCACGCCGTTTTTGGACGCGGCGGGCATGGAGCAGATGGCCGACCGGATTCTGGCGCCCTGGGAGAGGGGTTGCCGAGGGGAAGGGATCGATTTTCGCGGCATTTTGTACCCCGGCGTCATGTTGACAAGGAACGGGCCGAAGGTGTTGGAATTCAACGCCCGTTTTGGAGACCCCGAAACGCAGGCTTATTTGATGTTGATGTCCAAGGACCTGCTCGACCTGATCGACCTGTCCCTCGACGGCGGGCTGGAGGGACTCACGAAAGATTTCGTGGCAAGCTATTTTCGGGGCGTGGCGGTCTGCGTGGTGATGGCATCGGCGGGCTATCCTGGACCTTGTGAGAAGGGGAAGGTCATCCGTGGTTTGGAGGAGGCGGGCCGATTGCCGCGGACGAAGGTTTTTCACGCGGGCACCGCGCGCGCCGACGGAGAGTTTGTCACCAACGGCGGCCGGGTCCTGGGCGTGACTGCGGCGGGGGCGACGCTTGCGGAGGCGCGGGCGCGGGCCTATCAGGCGGTGAGGAAGATTCAATTCGACGGCGCGCAGTATCGGCGCGATATTGGCGCCAAGGCACTGGGATCGGCAACGTGAACCGACCAACTTAATGAACATGCGAAATCTAATCTTGTGCATATTCCTGTCAACGGCGCTGGCCACTGTCGCGCGGGCCGCTTCCGCTCCGAAGTTCGAGGAAGTTTTCAAGGTGCTCAGCACCAACCTGGGCGGCGTCAGCCAGGAAGATTTGGAAGGCGCCGCCGTGCAGGGCTTGATGGCGCAACTCGGTCCGCGGGTCAGCCTTCTGGGCGGTCCCGCCTCCGGCCCCACCAACGCCCCGGACGCCGCGCCCGTGGCGTGCGCCCGGATGTTTGACAGCGGCTTTGCCTACGTCCGCGTGGGAGCGGTGACGGGCAGCCTGCCCGATGCGTTCCGGGCCGCCTGCCGCCAGTTGGCGGAAACCAACAAGTTTAAGGGCTTAGTGCTGGACCTCCGTTTTGCCGGGGGCGGGGATTACGAGGCGGCGGCCAAAGTGGCCGACTGCTTCCTCAATTCGGAGCGTCCGCTGCTGGATTGGCAAACCGGCTCGGCCCGGGCCACCAAGAAGGCGGACGCCATCCTGGTTCCGGTGGCCATCCTGGTCAATTCCCGCACGACGGGCGCGGCCGAGGCACTGGCGGCGGTGTTGCGCGACGCGGACGTGGGACTGATCCTGGGCGGGACGACCGCCGGCCAGGCGAGCCTCTACAAGGATTTCCCGCTTAGCACAGGCGAACAACTCCGCGTCGCCGTCGCCCCGGTCAGCCTGAGCGGCGGCAAAGTCCTGGCAAAAGGCATCGTTCCCGACATTGTCATCAATGCCAGCCTGGACGAAGATCGCGCGCATCTGGACGACCCCTATAAGGATCTGCATCCGCCCGAAGTGGCCAAAACAGACGCCCCAACCAACTCCATCACGGCTCCGCACCACCCGTTCAACGAGGCCGAACTCGTCCGCGAACACAAGGCTGGGGAAGACGCCGACGAGGATAGGGAAGATGCCGGACCGGCCCCGGCCGCTCCCGCAGTTCCGGCAATTGCCGATCCCGTCCTGGCGCGGGCTTTGGATTTATTGAAGGGCTTGGCTGTCGTCCAACCCAATCGGCCGGGATAAAATTTTCATCTGGGATCAGATCAGAGCGCGGTCAATTTTGAGAACAACTTTGAAGACGGTGTGATGGGAACCATCTTGTTGCTTGGGAGCGTGAGCGTCCGCCGGGAAGAAGACGGCAAAATTCCCAGGCGCCATTCGCAGGGTCGAGGCTTCCGCCGGCCCATAAAGGCGCGCGTCCTTTTTATCGTCTAATGGGCCATCCGGTCGGAGGCAGAAAGCAGGATGGAACGCTATCAGTTCCCCGCCGTCGATGCAGTATTGAAGGTCTATGTAGCGGCGATGAGTTTCGAAACGGCACTGTTCGCGGGGCAGCGTTTCATAGCCGTGGATGTTGGCGTAAAGATAATCACCTTGGAGCTCGACAATCCCCGGAGGCGTGGCGGCAGTCAGAGTCTTCAGCCACTCGAAAGCAGTCTTCCAAGCCGGCTTCGCCAGCAGGAAGTCATACGTGTCCAAATCGCGCAAATGTCCGTAAATCATATTTATCGCGCGCCGCTCAACCGTTTTTGCCGCAGCAATGTTTGTATTTTTTCCCGCTTCGGCAGGGGCAGGGGTCGTTGCGGCCCACCTTCGGCCCGCTGCGAACGGGACGCGCTTTGGCCGCGGCTTCCGTTGCTTCCGTCACCATGTCACTGGGCCTTTTGCCGTCGGGTTGGGCCGGGGCGGCCGAGGCGGTGGTGGTGCCGCCAAAGGCTTCGGCGGCCTGGTGGATGGTGCGTTGGGGGGCGGCGCGGATGAATTTGTCGAACGCCATCATGCTGGAGGCGCTGCGGAAGATGTTGTGGCAGATTTCCGTTTTAATGTTGACCATGAGGTCTTCGAATACCTTGAAGGCTTCAGCCTTATATTCGATCAGCGGGTCTCTCTGCCCGTAGGCGCGCAAGCCGATGCTCTCCCGCAAGGTGTCCATCCCGTAGAGATGCTCCTGCCACAGCTCGTCCACCGCCCGCAGGATGGTGTAACGCTCCACGGCTTTGAGCGCTTCGGGTTGCTCGAAGCTGATCTTGAGGTCGTAGGCGGAGCGGATCGCCTTGCAAATAAATTGGCAGACGGCCAGTTGCGGAACACTCAAACTCTCGAAAGCCGATCCGGGCAAGGGCGCTTCGTGGCCGGAACGGGCGGCCTTGATGATTTCCTCCTCCGGCACTCCGAGGGGAAAGTTAAGGTTGATCCAGTCGGCCAGGGGGCGGGCGTTCCATTCGGGCACTCGGGCGGATTTGGCCAGCTTGGCATCGACCTTGGCCTGGAGGCCGCTTGGGGGCGCGCTCGGTTCGTCAATGTCGGTGGTTTTCGGAGTCAGCTCCTCCACCTTGAGGACGACGATTTCCTCCATGATGTCCATCAACCGATCGCGGACGTCGTCGGAATTGATGATTTCGTCGCGGAAGCCGTAAATGACTTCGCGCTGCTTGTTCATGACGTCGTCGTATTCGAGGGTGCGCTTGCGGCGTTGGAAATTATGCTGTTCGACCTTTTTCTGGGCCTGCTCGATGGACTTGTTGAGCATGAAATGCTGCAACTCCTGGCCTTCTTCCAGGCCCATTTTCTCCATCCACTTCACCGTGCGGTCGGAGCCGAACAGGCGCATGAGGTCGTCTTCGAGCGAAATGAAGAAGTGGGACGAACCGGGGTCGCCCTGGCGCGCGCAACGGCCCCGCAACTGGCGGTCGATCCGGCGCGACTCGTGCCGCTCGGTGCCGATGACGTGCAAGCCGCCCAATCCGGGGACGCCTTCCCCGAGTTTAATGTCCGTGCCGCGGCCCGCCATGTTGGTCGCTATGGTCACGGCCCCGCGCTGGCCGGCGCGGGTGACGATCTCGGCCTCCTGCTGGTGGAATTTGGCGTTGAGGACCGAGTGAATGATCCCGACGCGTTTGAGCAGGCGCGAAACTTGTTCGCTCGTTTCGACCGACACCGTGCCGACCAGGATGGGCCGTCCCTGGTTGTGAATGGAGGTGATTTCGTTGATAACGGCGTTGAATTTCTCGCGCTTGGTCTTATAGACCGAATCGTTGGCGTCCTGGCGCGCGACAGGTTTGTTGGTCGGGATGACCATGACGCCCAGCTTGTAAATGTCCAGAAACTCCCCCGCCTCCGTTTCCGCCGTGCCGGTCATGCCGGCCAGTTTTTTGTAAAGACGAAAATAGTTTTGGATGGTGATGGTGGCCAGCGTCTGGGTTTCGCGCTCGACTTCAACCCCTTCCTTTGCCTCGACCGCCTGGTGAAGTCCGTCGCTCCAACGCCGGCCGTACATCGGGCGCCCGGTGTGCTCATCGACGATGATGACCTTGCCGTTTTCGATGACGTAATGGACGTCCAGTTGATAGAGGCTGTAGGCCTTGAGCAGTTGCGAGATGGTGTGAATCTGGACCGCCTTGGCCTCGAATTCCGTCTGCACCTTGGCCTTCATTTCCAGACGGATGCGCGGATCGGCTTCGGGGCCTGAATCGATCTCGTGGAACTTCACCGTCATATCGGGCAGCACGAACGCGTCGGGGTCTTCCGGCCGCATGTAGGTCCGCCCCTTTTCCGTCAAGTCAGCGTCATGGCTTTTTTCGTCCATGGCGTAGAAAAGCTCTTCTTTTTCGGCGTAGAGGGCTTTTTTGCTCTGGTCGGCGTGCAACTCCAACTCGGCCTTGTTCATCATGCGTTTGTTCTCTGGCTCCTCCAGTATCTTCATCAAACCCGCCGAGCGCGGGCTGCCCATGTTGACGCGGTAGAGCAGCAGGCCGATCTCCGTTTCGAGCGCGGCAGGGTTCTCGGGATTCGAGCCGTCGGCGGGATGCAGCTTCTTGATCAGCGCCTCCGCTTCCGAAAGAAAGCGCATGCACAATTTCTCCTGCGTCCGCACGAGTGCCTCCACGCCCGGCTTGACGCGGTCGTACTGGTTGTCGGCGGCCACGACGGACGGGCCGCTGATGATCAGGGGCGTGCGCGCTTCGTCGATGAGAATGGAATCGACTTCATCGACGATGGCGAAGTAATGGCCGCGCTGGACCTGGTCTTCCTTGCGCATGGCCATGCCGTTGTCGCGCAGATAATCGAAGCCGAACTCGGCGTTGGTGCCGTAAGAGATGTCGCAGGCGTATTGGGCGCGGCGGTCGGCCGGGGATTGGTCGTGCAGAATGCAGCCAACGGTCAGGCCCAGAAACTTGTAAACCGCCCCCATCCATTCCCCGTCGCGCGCCGCCAGGTAATCATTGACCGTCACGACGTGGACGCCGCGGCCGGTGAGGGCGTTGAGATAAACCGGCAGCGTGGCGACGAGCGTCTTGCCTTCGCCGGTGGCCATTTCGGCGATTTTGCCCTTGTGGAGGGCGATGGCGCCGACCAATTGGACGTCGAAGGGGATCATTTCCCATTTTATGGCATGGCCGCGCACCACGACGTCTTTTCCGCAGAGGCGGCGGCAGGCGTTTTTGACCACGGCGTAAGCTTCGGGGAGAAGTTCGTCAAGGCGGCGTGCCAGATGGGCGTCGTCCTTGATCTGGGACAATTCCGCCTTCCAGACGGTGGTTTTCTCGCGCAACGCATCGTCCGACAGAGCGGACAGGGTGGCTTCGATCTCGTTGATCTTCTTGACCAACGGACGGAGCTTCCTGACCTGCCGTTCGTTTTGCGAGCCGACGATCTTCCTTACGATAAAGTTAATCATACCCATCGAGCAGGAAAGATTACGGGAATTCGCGGCGAGCGTCAAAAGGATACGGCGGCTGATTGAACCCGTCGTTTTCGCCCGAAATCGAGACATTCTCCTTGCAGGCCGTACCCGAATTCGAAAGCGTTATCGACTTAACACTGAACCCGATAAACACACACATTTTGGCTGGGGCACTCTCTCAATCACAGTTGGCATCGGAACTCGCGACCAAGGCGGGATTGACCAAGAAGGCCGGCGTCGAAATCCTCGATCACCTGGCCGCGCTGGCTTAAAAACACGCCCGGAACACCTTCACGCTGCCCGGCATCGGCAAACTCGTCCTGCAAAACCGCAAGGCCCGCATAGGCCGCATTCCCGCCACCGGCGCCCCCATTCAAATCCCGGCCGGAAAAGTCGTCAAATTCCGCGTCGCAAAGGCGGCCAAAGACGCCATTCTGGGCGCCCGGCGATCTTTGGTTCTCCAGGCGCTCTGAAACTCTCAGAGCGCCGTTTTTTTATTGTCAAAGAGGGGCCGGGCGTGCTTGGTTGCGCCATGAAAATTGCCGTCATCGGATGCGGTGCTTTGGGGAGCTACTATGGCGCAAAGCTGTGCCAGGCGGGCCATCAGGTTCATTTCCTGCTCCGCTCCGATTTCGACGTCGTGCGGCGCGAGGGCGTCTGGATTGAGAGCGTGGACGGTTCCTTTAACGCGCGGCCCGAATGCGCGCGGCTTCCGGTGGAGATTGGGCCGTCGGACTTGGTGTTGATTGGTCTGAAGACAACCGCCAACCACGTTTTTCCGCAACTGCTGCCTCCTCTGGCGGGGCCGGACACCGCCTTCCTGACCCTCCAAAACGGATTGGGCAACGAAGCGGCCGTCGCCGGCGTCGTCGGCGCGGGGCGCACGATGGGGGGACTCTGCTTCGTCTGTTTGAACCGGGTCGCTCCAGGCAGGGTCCGCCATCTGGCCTTTGGAGCGGTGCAGTTGGGTGAATATGGCCGGCCGCCGCAAGAGCGCACGGAGAGAATCGCCGGTGTCTTTGCCGCAGCGGGCGTTCGCTGCACGGTGGCGGCCAACCTCGAACAGGCACATTGGGAGAAGCTGCTGTGGAACATCCCCTTTAACGGCTTGGGCGTCGCCGGCGCCGCCGGTTTTGAGGCGGTCGTCCGCGGGCGGCTGGAGCCAGGCGCCAAGTTGGGAAGGTGTTTGACCACCAAGGACCTGCTCTCGGAGCCGCGATGGGAGCAGTTGGCGCGGGAATTGATGCTCGAAACCATCGCCGCCGCGCGGGCCTTGGGCCTGAACGTGGCGGAATCGGCCGCGGATCGGCAAATCGAGCACACGCGCAAAATGCGGGACTACATGGCTTCGACATTGATCGACTTCGAATGTGGGCGCGAATTGGAATTGGAAAACCTGTTCCTGGAACCTTTGCGCCAGGCCCTTCGCGCCGGCGTCCCCTGCCCGCGCCTCGCCGCCCTGTGCGATCTCCTCCGCCAAATGGCCGCCCGGCAAACGAACACATCTCTTTTTTAAATTGGCAGAGCTTGCCAGAGGTGAAATTCCGGATCACCAGCGCAAGGCAAAACAGCCCATCTCGCGCAGAGTCGTATGCAGGGAGCCGCAGAGGAAGAGTATCAACCACGTCCGCCGCCGCCTAGCTATGGCGGACAGGGATTTCACAGATTTTCACGGATAAAAGAAATCCCATCCGCGTCCATCCGTGGTTAAGTCCCCTTCGTCCAGCGTGCCGACAGGCCGGAAACGGGGCCAGCGCTCCGCGCAAGGGCGGATCAACAGCCGCGACAACCGGGGCATGGCGTGGTTCAAACGGGTTCACCGGCCAAACGCCCCAATCCGCAGCCTTTCAAAGAACAAACCGCCCTCAGCCACTAGCGGCCACAATACCACATACATTGCATTATGCAAGCTGTTTTTGAAATGCTGGAACCAAGGGTTTTCCCAGTGGCGGCAAGGAGACCCCCAGTTGCCGCCGGATCGCGCGGGGGGTAACGGTAATTGCGGTTCTCTACAACCCGCGTGTGCGGGTTGGGCGGAGTCTGGATAAGCTCTTTATCTGGGCTCCGTTTTGTTTAATAACGGCAGTTCCGCTCCTGGCTCCACGCCCCGCTTCACTGCAACCCCTTTGGTCCACAATGCCAGTTCCTGATCGGTCAGCATCTCGTAATGCTCCAATGCCCTGGCAATCCGCGCCGCCGATGCCCCGCCAAGGCCAATCCTGTTTTCAAACAGTCTGATTTGATCCCCCAGCATGGGAAGCTGGCTTCCCGCGTTGCTTGCATCGGAACCGTCCGCGCTGCCCCGCACAACCTGCGCCACCCGCAGCAGTGCGCCCAGATGCCCCGGTACGTTGTGCTTCTCAAAAGTCTTCTTCAATTGCTCCGGGTTTCCCTGATGACTCGAATATATCCGGGCCAGGTATCCGGTCGCCTCCTCGTCTCTGTATTCCGGTATCGTCCCCGTGAAAATGTTAATATAATCCCTTATTCGGGCAATGACCTGGGGCTGCGTCAAAACCCCGCGCCGCAGATAAACAAAAAGCACCCTGCTCGTCGCGGCCATGACATCAATGAAGTTCGACAGGCCGTTGATGTTGGCCGTGCGTTCATGCCGGCGCAAAACCCTGTTCCGGTGTCGGTCCGCAAAACTGTAAACCGCCTCCGCAAGGGCTGGGAATTGGTCTCGGGAAACTTTAAGCCACTCCGGCATCGTGTCGGGATTAAAGGGATCGCGGATATTAACCTGGACGCCATGATCTCCGCTCCGTCCGGCGCCATCATCGCTGTAATGAATGCCCAAGCTCATCAAATGCTGGATAAGTTGAGCATGACCCTGCTGGCTGCCGATCTCATCCAAATGCTCCACCAATCCACGGCCGGTCTCACGGACTTCGGTTTCTCTCCCTGAACCGCGACTCCCCCTTCGATCCTCCTCATTGGCCGGTTCGGGTGCGTTCCCGTCGCCATTGACCTTCGCCGGCCTCCCCTTGGTGGCAGCCTTTCCCGCGGCACTCAATCGTCCATTGCCTGTTGTTGCCTTGGATTCAGCCTCCGCCTTCGCCAAGCGCATTTCCATCGCGCGTTCCAGAGCTTCGACGAGTTCCCGTTTGGAAACCGTGGTGACGTTGAATTTGCGTCGAGCAAAAGAAGGCGCTTCAACCCCCGCCCCTTCACCACCGCGGATTGAATCAAGTTGGCTTCGCAGCGCCTCGATCCGCTTTTTGATGGCAAAGATCTGTCGAAGTTGGCTTGCCGTTAATTCCGCAATATTCATCGCTGATTTTTTAATGCGGAAGGGGGTTGGGAGTCAATAGCAGAACGGTGGACATTGAAAGCCCGGCATTAATCATCATTCGCCCGCCCTACTATTCAATAATCTCAGGATTTCCTTTAGCAGAGCATTGCCTTCCTTCGAAAGTTCGATGCCTTGCTTTTGCATCTCGATGGACTGCCTGACAAGTTCCATCGATTGCTTTGCTCGCTCGGTACTCTCGTCCATATGTTGGATGGCTTTGCCTTGCCTCGCAACTGCACGCTTCTGCAGGCATACGCTGTAAACCGCCACTCCTATCGCGCAGGCCATGATGGTAAAGAGAATGGCAAGGACTGAATCGTGCATAGAGTTTCAAGAAATTTATGGGTCTGTAACGCAATCTGCGGGCGATTTTGGGATAACTCCGGCTTTTTGCAAGCTTTTTGCGGCGGACTGGGGGCGTGGAGAGGGTGGAAGATTCGGCAGGGACCACAGAGCATATCTTCGGCGATTTGAGACGGTGTGGTGGAGTGGAACCGGATTAATTTGGCCGAGTCAGTTGCTTCTGCGCTCTCAGGGTTCCGCCGTCGCGCAAGGCTATGGCGGGACAAGCCGCGCGGCCCCATCGCGATTGATTGCCCCTGCACCTTGAACGCGCGTTGTTGCAACAAGCCGGAAGGTTTAGGATTTGATACTGACATTTGATCTGGTCTATTGGAACCCGTTCGCGCTCCTGGAAAAGTCGCTGATGATCGGGGTTATGCCACATCCTCCGGTGGTTGGCCCTGGATTTTCAATCCATCCTGTTCATCCTGTGAATCCTGTCAAATCTCGATTTGATAACCGCATCGTTCCGGCTTGGACATTCGTCATTCGCGCCCGGTTGGCTTGACTTTTCCTCCAACCCGCCGCATTTTTGCATCAGTGACAAGCGGGCGTTCCTCCCCTGTATGTCCCCAAGACAGAGAGTTGAGTATGGATACCGAGATAGTCTATCCGCGAGAACCCACGACAATACGCGCGCCGGCCTCCAGCCGCGCCGCGCCGTTGCCGCCGGTGGCGACACCCCGGAAAAGCCTCCCAAAGCTCTTGCGCGAAATCCTGGACCATGGAGGGCCGGGCTATTTGCAGTTTGCCATCACCAATGTCTGCAACGCCCAATGTGAATTCTGCGGATTCGCCGCCGACCGGTTCGATCCGCGCCAGCGCCGCAGCGTCACTCTCGAACAGGCCCGGGATGTCATCGACATTTGTGTCCGCAACCACATTGGTTACCTCCTGTTTGTCGGCGGCGAACCGATGCTCCACAAGCAACTGCCCCAGATGACGCGCTACGCCGCCGAACGCGGAATTCGCCCGATGATCTGCACCAACGGCTCCCTCTGGACGGAGGAGAACATGCGCGCCCTGGCCGCCAGCGGTTTGAGCAGCGTCATCATGTCCATCGACGCCCATGACGTGGCGCGGCACGAAAAAAACCGCTGCTTGCCCGGCGTTTGCCGCAAGATACAACGGGCCAACGCGGTCTTTGGGGAGCTTGGGGTGCAAACCACCGCCAGCGTCACGGCCAGCCGCCTGATTGACCATTATGAGAAGCTCCCTGATTTTCTGCGCGCGTTGGGCTTTGCCAGTTGCACCTTCAGCTATCCGCTGACCCGTCTGGCCTCGAGCTATTTGAGCTTCAGCGATTCGGCGCTGGTCAGCTACAAGGCGGAGGAATTGATCGGCGTGTTTGAGAAGATCAAACGGATGAAGGAGCGCACGGGCTTTCCGGTGGCCAATCCGCGCGAGTCCCTCACCGATATGCAACGCCACCTGCGCGGCCAGCCGGAGCGGTTCGGATGCCTGGGGGGACACAAGTATTTTTACCTGGACTGGAACCTCAACCTCTACCGTTGCCACGCCTGGGACAAGCCAATGTGCGGCATCTACGAGTTCGACGAGACGAAACTGATCCGCGACGGCTGCACCAAGTGCATGATTGACTGCTACCGGGACCCGAGTGTCCTGCAATTTGTGGCCGTCAACGCCAGTGATGCCGCGCGGAACCTGCGAAACGGCAAATGGGCCGCCGCCGCCAGGAACATCCTGGACCCGCGCAACCTCGTTTCGCTGCGCGCCGTATGGGAGAGCCGCCGCTGGATCGGCAAGGTGTGACTTAGCCCGCATATTTCGCTTGGCAGGGCGACGCTGCAGATGGAACTGGATAGTCGATGCACAAGTGAACAAATTATTGGGCAGACGCTTGCGCGCGGGCTTTGCGGGCTGCTTCGCCCTGATATTTGGGCGGCGCGGCAGCACCGCCCTACCGACAAATTGGAAGCGGCTTTGCCGCGCTGCGAAATATGCGGGTTAGAATGTATTACTCCTGGCCCCAGCCGAAGCGGGGCGAAATGGGCCAATAGACGAAAAACGCCTTTCCAATCACGTTCTGCTGCGGCACCCACCTCCAAAACCGCGAGTCCAGGCTGTTGACGGTGTTGTCGCCAAAAACCACGTAGGCATCTTGCGGCACTTTGAGGGAATCTTCGGGGCTTTTCAGGTAATCGCTGCGCGAATCCAGCACATGGCCGCTGTATTCACTGTCACGCGGCACGCCCCTGGGGTCGAAGCCATAGACGTTCTCGAAATGCGGCGTGGAGGCGTCCAAGCGCCGTCCATCGATGCGCACATGGCGGTCTTCGCCGATATTGACTGTCTCACCCGGCAGACCGATGAGGCGCTTGATGTAAAACTGATCCTGATTCAGCCCGGTGATGCCTTTGGTTTTGAAGACGATGATCTCGCCGCGGTCCGGCGGCCGGAAATTATAGGTCAACCGGTCCACAAACAGATGGTCGCCGGTGGTTTCCTTGAAGCAGAGAATCGGTTCGCCCTTGCGGAAAGCGGACTGCCGTTGAAAATTCACCTCGCGATCGGGAAAAACATCAGGCCCCATCCAGAGCGTCACCGGAACCTCCCTGCCCCTGCCCTCGTATTCGACCCAGATGGTTTGCATGTTAAAAAAGCGCAGGAAATGGCCCGGCGGGTCCACGCGCACAACGCGCCCGTTTTCCTCGGCGATGATTTGGTGGTAAATGACTCCATCCGCAACGGACTCCCAGACTCTGCGCAAAGGGTTGGGCATTTTGAAGGCCGGATCGGAGCGGAGGTCCTGCGTCGTGACCCCGTAGAGCGTCGGCTGCATCGAGCCGGTCGGAATCTTGAAAGGTTGGAGGATAAAAGTGCGAATGCCCATTGCCACGACGATGGCGACAAGGAAGACTTCGACGTTGTCGCGCCATTCGGCGTTCGGGTACGGTTTGATCCATTTGTTGGCGGTCTTCTCCAATTCCTCCATTTGGTTTTTCAACGCTTCAGCGGGCGCGCCGGAGGCGATGAGGGCGCGGGTCCGGCCCAGGACGGCATCCAGCGCCTGGATGGCCTGCGGGGAGAGAATGTCTCTCTGGGAATTGAGGAGTTTCTGGACGTGCTTGCGCAGATCGCACGTCTGGCGGAGCGCGGGGACAAAGAACCATCGAAAAATCGAACTTGGATTCATATTGCTTATGTCTTGAGCACTTCAATGAACGCTTCCTGCGGAATGTTGACGGAGCCGAACGATTTCATCCGTTTCTTTCCTTCCTTTTGTTTCTCGAGCAGTTTGCGTTTCCGCGAGATGTCGCCCCCGTAACACTTGGCGGTGACGTCCTTGCGGAGGGCGCTGACGGATTCGCGCGCGACGACCTTGCCGCCGATGGCGGCCTGGATGGCGACCTGATATTGCTGGCGGGGAATGACCTCCTTGAGCTTGGCGGCCAGCGCGCGTCCCCTGCCCTCGGCCTTGCTGCGATGGACAATGCAGGAGAAGGCATCGACCGACTCGCCGTTGACCAGCATGTCTAGCTTGACCATGTCCGAAGCCTGGTAGCCGGCGTGTTCGTAATCCATCGAGCCGAAGCCGCGGGTGATGCTTTTGATGCGGTCGTGGAAGTCAATCAGAATTTCGCCCAGGGGCATCGTGCTCGTCAGCATGACGCGGCGCGGATCGAGGGTCTCGGTGTGATCGACGACGCCCCGTTTCTCGGCGATCAAGGCCATCATGTCACCGATGTATTCGTTGGGGCAGATGACGAGGGAAAAAACCATCGGCTCCTCGACTTTCTCGATGTAATTCGGCTCGGGCAGGAACGCGGGATTGTCGATCTCCTTGACCTTCCCGTCGGTCATCACCACGCGGTAAATGACGCTCGGATAGGTGGCGATGATGTCCATGTTGTATTCGCGCCGGAGCCGTTCCTGGACAATTTCCAGGTGGAGCAGCCCCAGGAATCCGCAACGGAAGCCAAAGCCCAGGGCCACGGAACTTTCGGGCTGATAGACGAAGGCGGAGTCGTTCAATTGCAACTTGCCCAAGGCCGCCTTGAGGTGTTCGTAGTCGGCGGTGTTGATGGGATAAAGCCCGCTGAAGACCATCGGATGAATCTCCTTGAATCCGGGCAGGACCGGCGAGGGATTCCGGGCGTCGGTGATCGTGTCGCCCATTTTGACGTCCTTGGGGCTTTTGATGTTGGCGGTCATGTAGCCCGTTTCGCCTGTTTCCAATTTCTCGCGGACGTAGGGCTTGGGATTGAAACTGCCCACCTCCTTGATTTCGACCGTTTTGCCCGAATGGAGCAATTTGACGAGCATTCCGGGGCGCAATTCGCCGTTGAAGACCCGCACATGCGTGACGACCCCCTTGTAGGTGTCAAAATACGAATCAAAACCCAGCGCCTGCATCGAAACCGCGCCCGTCGGCGCCGGCGGCGGAATTCGATGGACGATGGCTTCGAGGATGTCGTCGATGCCGATGCCTTCCTTGGCGCTGGCGAGGATCGCGTTGTCGCCGGGAATGGCCAGGATGTCCTCCATCTGGGCCTTGGTGGCCGGGATGTTCGCGTGCGGGAGGTCGATTTTGTTGATGACGGGGACAATGGCCAGTTTTTGCTTCGTCGCCAGATGGACGTTGGCGACCGTCTGGGCTTCGACCCCCTGGGCCGCGTCGATAATGAGAAGCGCCCCTTCGCATGCGCTCAAACTGCGGGAGACCTCGTAGGAGAAATCGACGTGCCCCGGGGTGTCGATCAGGTTCAATTCGTAAGTCTCGCCGTTCCTGGCGGTGTACGACATGGTGACGGGATGGGCCTTAATCGTAATGCCCCGTTCCCGCTCCAAGTCCATCGAATCGAGCAGTTGATCCTCCATTTCGCGCGTGGTGACGGTGCCGGTGCGATGGAGGAGACGATCCGAAAGGGTCGTCTTCCCATGATCGATATGGGCGATAATGCTAAAATTTCTGATGTGCGCTGCGTCCATGTGCAACTCTCTATCCGAGCAGAATACGGTCGAAAGGGCGGTGCGGAAAGGCAATTCTGTGGTCCGTATCCGCCAGAAGGCCACGCATGCCATGCCGTGCGCCAGAACCGCGAACAAGGGCGGCGTCTGTTGCGTGTAAAAAGGAATGGCGCGTCCACCCCGCGAGTGAACCGGCTCGACGCAGAAACGACGGCTTGGACATTCGGAAGGACTATTTTCCATTTTAGATTGAAACCATTTGCAATGCTGATGTAATATATTTGAAACGCACCGCGTAAAAAAAGGAGAACTTCATGAGAAAGCCGATGGTTTGGAACCCGCTGTTCGCCCTGGCCGGCCTGGGGGCGCTTCTAATCTACATACTCGCCTGCACGTCGTTCAGCCCGGACGACTCGAAGGTGCTTTATGGGACCGTGGATGCCAAGAGCGGCCTGACGGGCGTCGCCGTGTATGACCGGAAGGCGGGCACATCCGAGTTGCTCTTTGAACCATTCATTCAGGATTTGGGGAAACTCGGCGCCCAAGGGGCCACGTTGCGACCTCAGTGGATCGAGAACGGACACTACTTTCTCACCACCTGGGTGGCAGGCTCGGATGATTCTGATAGATCATTGAACCTTGCGGTTCTGCCTTTTGACCGGGGCGGGCCGGCGCGCACGTTTCGGGTGCCGGACTTGGGGAAGGACGCAAGCACAATGTTCATGCTCTGGCCCATGCCGGTGGTCGGGTCGTCCGTCTTTTTGAACGAAGAATCCAACCGCATCATCCGCCTTGACCTTGAGACTGGCAAGATGTATCGCCAGACGAACCAAACGGAAATGGTCCTGCTCCCTTCGCCGAACAACGACCGTTTATTTTATCTAGGCGGCGTGAATGATGCCAACGGCCCCGACGAATGCGGGTTCCTGAATTCGGAGACGTTCGCTCGCACGCCGCTCTTCCAAATCAAGGAAAAGAAGGTTTCGATGTGGTCCCTAGCCCTCAGCCGCGATGCCAAACGCCTCGCTTACCAGGTGGAGGACGAACACCCGCCCGTCGTTCACCTGCTCGAAACCGGGCAACCCGCCCGCACCCTCTCGCTCGCCTCTCTTGGCGAAGATGCGGAGGTCAATGTCCGCCAATTTTCGCCCGGAAGCGACATTCTATACGGCTCCTTCAAAGATTCCGCGGAGGGGCAGAAGTGCGCGTTCGGATTCGTCGAGATTCCACTGGATGGTTCTCCAATTCGGAAGACGACGTTGATCAGCGACGTTCAGGGCAAACAAAAGGAGACAGTTGAGGCCTTTCAGATTGATGTTTCGCATGACGGCAAGACTCTCGCCGTTGAGTCCTTATGGCTCCTCACCGGTGACGAGATCGCAGAAGCGAAAGATTGCGCCCTGTTCCTGGTGGATTTGACAGATTCAGAACGCAAAGTCACCAAGGTGCCCATACCCCTGCCAGCCAAAAACTAGCCATGTACAAACTGCTGCTCCCCATTTTTTCCGCGGTTTGCGGCGAGAACCCGCAGCATGTCTGGTCGCCGGGCGGGCAGCCGTTGCCGTGTTGCCAGCGTTGCGCCGGACTGTATGTGGGGGCGTTGGTGGCGACCGCGCTGCACCTCTGGTTGCGGCCGCGCATCAGCAAAGGCTTCCTCCAACTTCACGCGCTCTTCCTGCTGCAATTGGGATTGTTCGTGTTCCCGTATGTGCCAACGTCGCCGGTATTGAGGAGCATTTCCGGTTCGCTGTTCGGATTTGGTGTGGTTGCGTTTCTTGCTCCGGCGATTCTCGATTGGTGTCCACCCATCAGTGTGTCCCTCTTGAGCGCCAGGGTTTATGTTGCGGGATTGGCAGGATGCCTGGGACTGGTTCCCGCGGCCGCCGAATGGGGCGGACGGCCCGGAGCGCTCGTCTTGATGTGCCTGGTGCTGGCCGGCGCGGTCGTGCTCGCGGCATTGGCCTGCGCCAATCTCGCCCGCTGCTTCCTGGCATTTGCATCCCGCCTAAGCAGGATCATCAACCCGCTTGCGCCAGCAAGGGTTCGTGCGCGGTGGAGGCAGAATCCGGGCTGAACAGTGTCAGGGGGAGATCATCGGAAAGCGGAGCATCGTTCGCATTTAGTCTTTTGCGTTTCTGGCGGCTTGACGCATTTGATCATGCTCGGCCCCTTCGATGCCCTCTTCGACCAGCTTCTCATTATCGCTGTGCCCTTCCTCGTCCTCATCCTCGCTGGGAGCCACTTGGGCTTTGTGTCCGGTTGAACCGGCCACTGGATTCCAACGTTCGGATTCGGGCGCTGATTCCAAAATCGCATCTTTCGGGTCCGTGTCCGGTTCACCTGTCAATTCCCGTCTGGCTTGGTCCGTTTCGGATTTCGACACATCCCGCACGGGGCGACCGTCAATCACAGCCAGTTCAGCCGCACGGTCCCGCACCATCTTGCGGGTCACCGTGCCGATGCCGGCGGAATTCTCGGTCAACATGCCTTCTTTCAGTGGATTCGTTTTCATAGGGCTGATTATTTTCGTCCGTGGGGAAAAGTTTGTGCGTTATGGGTGGTCTTCATCTGGCGCGCGCCGCGATCCTCTCGCGTGTCGCGTGATATGGAGAATATATTGTCCCGCGTTTGCGACTTATGATTCGAGTTGGCTGCCACGGCGTCCGGGCGCAAATGGTGGAGCGTCTTGGGAAAAACCGGGGTTCGAGGTGGTTCCGTGCGTTTGATCCTGGATGCTCTCATATAAGCAAGCGTAGTCCGAATACGAGCGGGCGCCATGGGGTGTTACCCTGCCGGCGGATTTCGCGGGCTTATTCCCGCCCGCTTCCATTCTGCGGCTGAAACGCCAGCCAAAGGGTGGACACCACCCCGGCGGCTTTGAGAATGGTGTGCAGCCACGAACGCTTTCGGCCGGCGTCCGCGGTTTTACCGCGCTGGAAAGCCGCCAACCCCGTCACCAGCACTGCGGCTGAAGAGGCAATCGTTCCGAACGATTTCGCGCGCCCGGCCACCGCGCGAACCCTCGCCGTCAGCACGGCCAGGTCCCCGGCCAACTGGGCGCGATTGAGTTCGCTTTCCGCAATCAGGAGTTGCTTCCGCAATTCCAGCGGGCTTAAACGAGGATTTTCTCCAAACATGCGCGGTCCTTTTGGAGTTGATCCAGCGTTGAGGAAAAGGCCTGGCGATCACACCTCACCCCGGTGAGCTTCCGCCAGAGACCATACCCTGCCGCTCCGTAGAGACCGGTCAGAGTCACGAGGACGGCCACGTGCGAGCAGGGCCACAACCAAACCACGACGACAGCCGTGAATGACACGCCGGCCAGCAGGCCGAAGGCCGCCACGCCCAGAGCCAGCAGGATGGCGTGCAGGAAGCGCTCCCGCTCCTCCTGCACCTCCACCGTCAACAGTTCGAGCCGGTTTTCCCCAATGGTCAACAATTGGCGCGCCATATCTTTCGAGGCCGCAGCCAGTGGCTTGGCGCTGTCGGTGGATACTTCCATAACCAGATCAATCCCGGTTGCGGGAACCCCGGCGTCCAAGAAGATAACCGATTAAAGCCCCAACCCCGACGCCGATGGCGATCGCCTGGTAGGGATGCTCATGCACGGCCTCGTCGGTCGCTTTGGCGCCCGCGACCGCCTTTTCGCGAACCCGTCCGCAAATTTCCTTGGCGCGCTCCAGCGCGGCGGCGAGACGATGGCGGGCTTCCGAAACCTTTTCTCCGCCCACGTCGGCGGTGGCGGCCATCAGGTCGCGCGCATCGTCGGCCAGTTTGCCCATGTCATGACTGATTGCTTGAGTTTGTTCGTTCATAATTATGTAATTTCTATTGCGTTGCGTTTGTTAGTGGTAAATTCTCCGCGTCGTCCAGATGGACGGCTTCCGGCGAACTGAAAACCTTCAGAACCGAGTTTCTCCCGCCGAAAGGGTTGGGCACGGTGTCTTTGGCCAGCGGGTCCGGCATCCATTGGCCGTCCACGATGAAGCAGTATTCGTAGGCGCCGGGTGTCAGAGATGTTTCCTTCGTCCAGCGGCCGCCCCCGGCCGGGTGCAGGGTCTTGGCTTCAGGCTTCCACTGGTTGAAACTTCCCGCGACACAAACGGTGGCGGCTGTTGGATGGGTGAATTCAAATCGAACCGGCACGAGTTCGGGGCCGGCGCTGCGGGCGTTATTGTGGTTATGATTATGTTTCATAAATGGAATGTTAGAGGCGGATGACAGCTTTCATCTTTCACGAACCAACAATAGACGAATCTGATTCGCTCTCGCTATGGGGTGTTTCCCTACCCGGTGATTGCCCCTTCTGCCAGGGATTTTCCCAGTCGCGGCGAGGAACGCCGCCGTCGCCCTACGCCATTGCAAAACGTATGCTGTCTCGCATGACAATTTGTTTTAGCGTCAAGATTGCCTTGGCTTGCGCCCTCCTGATGGCGATTTTCTGCCCCGCCCGCGCGCGGGGTGGCTCTGTCGAACTTTCATGGAACCCGAGTGCAAGCCCGCGTGCCGTCGGCTATAGTGTCCATCAGGCGTGACGGCCAACAAATGACTTCTCACCGGCGCTGCCTTTGCGCTGGAAAAGCCGGGCTTGAATGATCGCGGACGCAAGCCTCTCGGCGTGGTCAGCCTTCCGGCGGAATCAAGCCGACGCGCAGGGCAAAGCGCACCAGGCCCGGCACATCATGAATGTTCAGGCGATTCATCAACTTCATGCGATGATATTCCACAGTCTTGGGGCTGAGCTTTAGAATGTCGGCGGTTTGCTTGGTGTTCTGGCCTCCGGCGATGAGTTGGAGGATTTCGCGCTGCCGTTTCGTTAATTGTTCGAGTGGGACCTTCTCGTCGGCGTTCCCGGGCATGGGAAGCGCCTTTTGAAGTCCCGCGGAGATCTCCGGGCGCGCGGCGATTCTGCTATCAATCACACGTTGCAGGATCGTTTCGACCTGCTCGGTTCGCATCTCGGCCCGCTCCGTTCGGTTTTCGGCCTGTTCCGTGCGGGTCTTGGCCAATTCTGTCCGGCTTTCCGCCTGCTCCGTGCGCGTCTCGGCCGCTTCTGTCCGGCTCCTGGCCTCCTCCGTGCGCCTTTCCGCCCGCTCCGTCCGGGCTTCCGCCTGCTCTATTTCCACGCGTTGGCTGGCTGCGCCCGCGTCTTGGTTTCCTTTTCTTATTGCGCCTCCATCACCATCAGCCGGGAGGCTTGGGATGTTGGTCGAACATGCGGGCAAAACCGGTTTGCTTTTCATTGCCTTGCGCCTGCTTTCAGGAATCTCCCGAGCTTTTCACGGAGACACTCATGAGTTTTTCATGGACACATACTGTCGGCCGCCCCGGCTCCCGTCTATACGGTGTAACCCGTATTAGACCTTCCGCCTCATTCTTTTCCGCCGGGGTGAATCGCCGGCGGCGACGGCTTCATACCCCCCAGCGCTTCGACGATGGTCTTTTGCACCGCCGGATTGGAAAGATTTCCCAGGTGGCCGCCCTGCGGGAAGACGGTCACTTGTTCCGGGGCGAACGTGGCGTGGAGCCAGGCCAGGTCTTCGTCTTCCAGCAGGAAATCATTTTGATTGACGATGATGCGGATGCCGCTATTGGCCCTCAAACCCGCGCCATAGGTCCGCAAATCCCCCCCCCTTTCGAGCGTTTCCCCCGGCGTGGCGAGGCCCCGGGCCTGGTAATACGGCACGGCGAACTTCGTTAAATAGTCCTGGTAGGAATACTTAAGAATCTCCCGATACACCGGCTCCCGCCTGAAGTCCCAGATCGGGCGCCGCAGGACTCCCTGGTTATTCCGCCGCTGGCTGCTGAAGATGATGTCCCGCAAACTGAATCGAAAGCTCAGCCCGATGAGAAACTTCGACTCGATGGCGCTGAAAGGCAGCGACGTTTGCGGCGTAAGCTTGTCCTTGCTCAACGCAGCCACTTTCATAAACGTATTTTCAATGTTGTCGGTTCGTTCCGTGTCCGGCCACGCCAAAGGCGCCTGGTAGAATTCGTCCAGCTTCGAAACCCCATGCAGCAACCGGACCGGCGTGTTAATGGCCACGTAGCGGTCAAATTTGAGCAACGTCAAATGGTTCGTGGGTTCAGTGGCTGCGACGTATAACGAATCGAAGGCGCCCATGGAATAGCCCATCAACGCTTTCTCTCCCAGCCGGCCCGGATACAACTTACTCAAACGATGATCCACTTCGGTCAGCGCGACGTGCAGATCATGGCCGTCCACCGGCAGATACGCGGGCATCGCGGCCGTCGAAGCGCTTTCCATGAACTCGGCGTTAAATGGGCTGCTGATCGAGACGGCGGAAAAACCATTTTTATAAACCAACTCGGCCAGCGCCAGCGAGGTTTCGGCCAGTCGATGAGACCCCAGCCCGGGCACAATATAAACGATGGGCGCCTTGCCCGGTTGCAGCCAATACGTGAACTTCAGCCTCCGGCCCGTCGCGGGAATCGCAACCGACCGTGTCTTGCCGCGGCCGGGAAATTCAGGGTCCTTGTAGGTGAAGAAGACCGATTCGAGGGTTTCCAGCGACGCTTCGTCTGTTTTCCCTCTCACTTGGAAATCCGCCACGCGGTTTTTTCTGGCGAATGTCCAGGCATACTGAATCTCGGAATACGGGTCCATTTCGGCCTGGCTGAAGCGCACGGATTCATCCACGGTGTCGGCGTCATTATTATACATGACCACGTAACTGAAATAGGTGTAGGCCCCGAGATAGGTCAGCGGATCGTTCGCCACCAATTTGTAGGGTGCTATGTAGATCAGCGGGTTGGCGGCCGTGTCGGCCCCCAAACCGACGGCGTCCCGGTCATTGCTCGGCCCAAAAAAGGGCAGCATCAGGTAGAAATTCGGATTCCAGCCCCATTGGCCGAAAGTCTGCCCAAAATCCGCGTCCGATTTCTGAATGTTCCATTTGGCCGCCACGTCCCAGAATCCGGCCACCCCAACGGTCGTATTACAAACAAACCGGTAGGATTCATCGCGCGCCCCGGTCCACTTGCCTTGCAGCAGATTGTTGATCAGCCGTCCTGGATAAGTGAGGTTCTTGCCAAAATTTCCGATTCCTGTTCGCACCGGTTTCACCACGACAAACCGATACACCCTGCTGGTCGGCTTGACCACGTCCTTCATAAGCCCCCGGTTGAACGCCCACATCACCCGGTTCACCGGTTCGATCGGGTCGGGAACGGACTTCGGAAGAACAACCGCCGGCAAAGCGTGCGGGCTTGCCGCACCATCGGCCGCCGCCTGTCCGCGGGCGAACGACAAGAGGAATAACGACAGCATTGCCAGCGTCGAATATCCAAGTCTCCATAACGGTTGTTTTTGAATGGGGTTTTGTCCTGGTTTCTGATTGGTTGTTTTCAAAAGATCATCATCGGCGCCCGACCGCGAAATTCAATCGGGCGCGCCTTGAGAGCGGGTTGCTTGAAACAACAGCGCGTCGCGCTCACGGTTTTACCGGCGTTTCATCGTGGGCGATACCTTCAGTGGCTGCCTGGAGTTCGTCCAGTTGGATGAGGTCTTTGACCCATAAACTGGCGTCCACGGGAAGCATCTTGCCGTCTTTCGCGGAAAATTGTTGTCCGGCGGCAAGGACAGTGATTCCGTTCTCACCGATCACCTTTAACGGGATGACGGAGCCTTGCGCCGTAACATGCGTTCCATCGGCAGTGATGATGTATCTGCCAACGCCGCTGCCTTCCACCACCGCCCGCCCCGCTGCATTTCTGATTTCCATGGTGCTCCCAACCACGACGGAGCGGACAACAGTGAAAATCCTTCCCGTGCGCAGGTCCAGCAGAGTATGCACGACCGCAAGGCCGTCCTTTATGGTGACAGTCATTTTTTCCAGTTTTATTTCAGTGCCGGCCTGGAGCCGGACGGTGGTGCCGGTGCGCCGGAAAAAGAGGTCCGTCCGCGATTCCTCGCCCGCGCGGACGATAGCCCCTTGGCCGACACTTTGGCCTTTTTCCAATTTGATGAATGTGACGCCATCTTCGGAATACTCACACTTGCCGATGACGGAGACGGTCATGGCACTGGGCAGATCGGCGCTGGCCGTAGATTGCACCCGCAACTCCGGCGCCTGTTTCACCTCCTGGGCGTTGGCTGCCGCGGGCAGCCATAACTGCAACATGAACACGATGGAGGCGGCTACGCAAAGGGCGCTTTTCACCGTGGCCAGCAATGCATCGAGGGCAAAAGGTTTTGAAAGAACCGCGCTGATTTCAAGCCATGGACGCCGCTCCAATTCATCCGTCGAAATCGAGCCCGACACCATGACCACCGGCACCTCGATGCGGGCGGAACGCATATTCCTGACCAATTCCAGCCCCGTGACCTTCGGCATGGCGTTGTCGGTGATCAACAGATCGTAATGCCGGGCCTGAATCGCCTCCCAAGCGACGGCGCCGTCCTCGGCGGCGTCAACATGATAGCCGGACCGAACCAGCGCTTCGGTGATCAGGCGGCGCACGGTTGGCTCGTCATCCGCCACGAGAATGCGTTGGGGGGGACTGGCCGGGTTTTGTGGCGGCCCGCCAACTGGCTCTACAGCATGGCACACTATGCTCTCATTCATTCCATGACAATGGCTGGAAAACCCGGCGGGCGCCATTCGGTGTTTTACCCATCTATAGGGCTTCGATGTCGTCCTCAATGGTCGCTCACGACGGCGATTTTGAATAAGCTCGCTTCGCGTTGGAGGTGGCTTGAAAACGTCAAAAATCTATCGAAAAAACTTGCAAAAAGGCGGGACATCCTCTAAAATTGTTCCCATGTGCCACAGACCCCCGAAAAAATGAAAAGTACCTGGACCGCCTTCTTAGGTTTGTTGATGTTGGCCGTACAGGCCGCGCAAGCCCAATTCATTATCACGACCAATAACGGCTCGATCACCATCACGGGCTACAATGGTCCGACCGGCGCGGTGGCCATTCCAGCCACCATCAATGGCCTGCTCGTCACCAGCGTTGGAGAGAATTCGGGACAGGATCAGGTCTTCGCCGGCACGGGCGTTACCAGCGTCTCAATGGGCGCCAATGTCGCCTATATCGGGGAATATGCGTTCTATAACTGCACCAGCGTGACTAACGTCACTATCTCCGAAAGCGTCACCAACATCGATGCTTACGCGTTTGAATCCTGCACCGGCCTGTCCAGCGTCACGATCTCCAACGGAGTCACCAGCATCGGTTATCAGGCGTTCTATGGATGCACCAGCCTGGCCAGCATTACCATCCCCGGCAGCGTCACCAACTTTGGGCAAAATACGTTCCAATCGTGCTCCGGCCTGACCAACGTCACGATTTCCAATGGAGTCACCAGCGTCGGGTCAGACGCTTTCTATTACTGCACCGGCCTGATCAGCATCTCGCTTCCCGACACCCTCACCAACATCGGCTCGAGCGCGTTTCAAAGCTGCTCCAGCCTGACCAACGTCGCGATCCCCGGCAGCGTCGCCAGCATTGGGGATTACGCGTTCTATGGCTGCACCGGCCTGACCAACGCCACGATTTCCAACGGTGTCGCGAGCATCGGCTATGAAACGTTCTATGACTGCGCCAGCCTGACCAGCATGACTATCCCCAACAGCGTCACCACCATCGGGGGGTATGCATTTTATGACTGCACCGGCCTGGTTGGCGTCTCGCTTCCCGACAGCGTCACCGAAATTGGGCAGGGGACATTTCAAACCTGCACCAGTCTGGCCAACGTCGCGCTCCCCGGCAGCGTCGGCACCTTGGACGATTATGCGTTCTATGGATGCTCCAGCCTGACCAATGCCACGCTCGACAGCAGCCTGACCAACATCGGATATTATGCGTTCTATGGTTGCACCAGCCTGACCAACATCACGATCCCCGGCAGCGTCGCCGGCAACCTCGGACAGGACGCCTTTGCCAACTGCACCAGCCTGACAAGCGTGTTTTTCGAAGGCATCTATCCCGGTCCCATTGCAGGTTTGTTCGCGGGTGAGAACACCAGCACGATGACTGTTTATTACTTTCCTGGAGCCTCAGGCTGGGGTTCCCAACTTGACGGGTTTCAGACCATAGGATTGAGCGCGATTGCCATCACGGCCAATCCAACCAACGGCTTCGTTCCGCTGACGGCGAACTTCACTTCCGCGGCTGTTGACAGCGCCAGCCAAACCATCAGCAATTGGAACTGGAGCTTTGGCGACGGCGCCACCAGCGCCGCGCAGAATCCCTCCCACACCTACACCACTCCCGGCACTTTCTCTGCCACGCTCATTGCGACCAACAGCAATGGAGTCCCGATTGCCGGCGCCATCGCTTCCATCACCGTGTCCAATCTCACCCTTGCATTCACCGCCAATCCCAACAACGGCGTGGCGCCCCTGCCGGTGAGCTTTGCCTCCGGGAACGTGGACAGCGCCGGCCATGCCGTCACCAATTGGAACTGGTCTTTCGGCGACGGCGCCACCAGCACCGCTCAAAACCCATCGCATATTTATGAAACCGCAGGCAGTTTCATTCCGATTCTCGTGGCGGGCAACGACATCGGATACGCGGTTCTTGGTTCAGGCCCCTCACCCATCGACACTTACTCATTCACCTGCGCCACCAACCACGGCACAATCACCATCACTGGGTATATCGGTTCGGGGGGCGCGGTGACCATCCCCGGCACCTTCAACGGCCTCCCGGTGACCAGCCTCGGCAATGGTTCGCAATCCGTCTTTGAGAACACCGGCGTAACCAGCGTGACGATCCCCGGTAACGTCACGAACATCGCCGCCGAGGCTTTCTATCAGTGCTCCAGCCTGACCAACGTCACGATCTCCAACGGCGTCACCACCATTGGGCAATATGGGTTCGGGTTCTGCTACGGCCTGGCCAGCATCACCATTCCCAATAGCGTCACGAACATCGGAACTTATGCGTTCTATGACTGCACCGGCCTCACCAACGTCACCATCTCCAACCCGGCTGCCAGCGTCGGAGCCGATGCGTTTTATTACTGCACCAGTCTGGCCAGCATCACCATTCCCGGCAATGCGGGAGGAGTGTTTTCTGACAACCCGGATTTGACGAGCGTCGTCATCGACTCCGGCGCCACCAACATCGCCGATTCTGAATTCTCCGGCCTGACCAGCCTGGCCAGCATCACGATTCCTGGCAGCGTCACCAGCATCGGGTTTGAGGCGTTTTATGGCTGCACCAGCCTGACCAACGTCACGATCTCCAATGGAGTCACCAGCATCGGGGCGGAGGCGTTTTGGGACTGCGCCAGCCTGACCAGCGTCGCGATCCCCAAAAGCGTCACCAACATCGGCTATTATGCGTTCGCTTATTGCTTCAGCCTGACCAGCATCACCATCTCCAACGGCCTCGCCACCCTCGGGAACGATGTCTTCTATTACTGCACCAACCTGGTTAGCGTGACGATTCCAGGCAACGCGGCAGGCGTCTTCTATGACAACCCAAGACTGACCAGCGTCACGTTCGGCCCCGGCGCCACCAACATCGCCCCCTCTGCCTTGAATGGCCTGACCAGCCTGACCAACGTCACGATCCCCGGCAGCGTCACCAACATCGGGGATTCTGCGTTCTCTGGTTGCACCAGCCTGGGCAGTGTCACGATCCCCGGCAGCGTCACCAACATCGGGAATTCTGCGTTCTATGGCTGTACCAACCTGGCCAGCGTCACGATCCCCAACAGCGTCACCACCATCGGGCAATATGCTTTCTATGGCTGCACCAGCCTGACCAACATCATTATTCCCGACACCGTCACCAGCATCGGGTTTGATGCGTTCTACGGCTGCACCAGCCTGGCCAGCATCACCATTCCCGGCAACGCGGCAGGCGCCGCGTTCTCTGACGACCCGGATCTCACCAGCGTCACGATCGCCGCCGGCTCCACCAGCATCGGATCAGAGTTCTCCGGATTAACCAGCATAACCAGCGTCACGATCCCCGGCAGCGTCACCAGCATTGGGAATTCTGCGTTCTATGGTTGCACCAAGCTGGCCGGGGTCATGATCCCCGGCAGCGTCACCAGTATCGGGAATTTTGCGTTCTATGGCTGCACCAGCCTGGCCGGCGTCGCGATCCCCAATACCGTCACCAGCATCGGGGATTCTGCGTTCTATGGTTGCACCAACCTGGCCGGCGTCACGATCCCCAATAGCATCACCGCCATCGGGAATTTTGTGTTCTACGGCTGCACCAAACTGGCGGGCATCACGATCCCCTATAGCGTCACCAGCATCGGGAATTCCGCGTTCTATGGCTGCACCAGCCTGGCCACCGTGACGATTCCTGGCGGAGTCACCAGCCTCGGATACCAGGCGTTCTCTGCCTGCTCCAGCCTGACTGGCGTGTATTTCGAAGGAAACGCCCCGCCCGGCAACAGTGCTTCGTTCGCCAATGACATTCATCTGACCAATTACTACTTGTCCGGCACGAGCGGATGGGGTTCTACTTTTGAAGGTTTTCCTACCAGCGAGTTGCCCGCGGTCGCGATCCATGTCACTCCGAGCTACGGCGCGACGCCCTATCTGGTGAACCTCACCTCCGCGGCCGTTGACAGCCTCGGCCATAGCATTAGCAATTGGACTTGGACTTTTGGCGATGGCGCGACCAGCGCCGCTCAGGACACCTCCCACACCTACACCGCCGTTGGCAATTTCTCCGTCGCCCTTTTTGAGACCAACGCTTACGGGGTGCCGGTTGCCGGAGCCGGGGCATCCGCCATAGCGACCATTACCCCGGTGTACTCAGGGTTGGTTCTCAACGGCGCCTTTGCCACCGGATATTTTAACGGCTGGACGTTGTCCGGTGACACCAGCGCTACTTTCGTGGACAACGGGTCCCAATCCGGTATTCCGCCTAACACAGGGAATTTCGAAGCGGCCTTGGGCACCTCCGGTTCAAGCGGTTATCTTTCCCAAACTGTGGCCACGACCGCGGGCGCAACTTACTTGCTCTCGTTTTGGGTCGATAATCCTGATGCCGACCCCGGAGAGTTTGTGGTGACATGGAATGGACAAACCCTGGTTAACGTCACGAACCTTGTCGCCCCCAACTGGACCTACATGCAGTACGCGGTCTCGGCCACAGGCCCCAGCACGGTCCTGCAATTTGAATTTGTGGATGATTATAACAATCTCGCCCTGGATGGCATCACTGTGACGAGCGATTTTATCCAATACACCGCCACTCCAACCGCCGGCTTCGCGCCTTTAACGGTTCAGTTCGCCTCACCCGCCGTTGACAATGAGGGGCATGCCATCACCAATTGGCTGTGGAATTTCGGCGACGGCTCGTTCAACACGAGCCAAAACCCGTCCCATGTTTATGCCGGGCCAGGCGCTTATCCCACCAGTCTGGTCGTGTCCAACAACGTGAACAGCCAGGTGACCTGCGTTGGCCCTGGTACCATCACCGCCGTCTTTAATTCAGGGCTGGTTGTGAACGGCGGGTTTGAAACGGGAGGGTTCACCGGCTGGACACTCATCAGCCCGAACTTCACTACCAAGGTTGACAATGGAGCCATTTCCGGCATCCCGCCTTACTCAGGGAATTTCGAAGCCGCTTCGGATGCATTCGGCGCGCTTGATTATCTATCCCAAACACTGGCCACGACGCCGGGAGCGAGTTATACGCTCTCCCTTTGGCTGGACAGCCCTGATGGCGTGACTCCCAATAAATTCCTGGTGTCCTGGAATGGAAACATCCTCTTTGATCAAAGGGATATGCCCGCCCTCGGCTGGACCAATCTGCAGTTTTTGGTCTCGGCCACTGGCGCCAGCACCGTTCTCCAATTCGGATTCCGGGATGACAACAGTTATCTCGCCCTCGACAACGTTAGCGTTCTGCCCTCTCAATCCGCGCCCGGCATTGCCAGCTTCAGCCTGTCCGGCACAAATCTCGTCGTCAATGGGAGCAATGGCCAATCCGGCGCAACTTATTATGTGCTGATGACCACCAACCTCTCCCTGCCGTTGAGCCAGTGGACTCCCGTGGCGACCAATATTCTGGGCGCCGGCGGCAATTTCACCATCACCGCCACCAACACGGTGTCTCGCACCAACCCGCATCGGTTTTACATTCTCGAAACGCAATAGGGTTAATTCCCCTGCCTTCTCCTCCGCGGGTGTCAGCTAGGGTGTTTTGAGGATGTAGAAACGCTTGGGATCAAAAGGATCGAGAGCGTTGGTGGCAATGATCGTAAAAGCGCCGTTGGCATCCGGAGCGTACGTGCCGACGGAAGTCCATTGGCCAAGGGGCAACGCCAGATTGGTGCTGCTGAGAAGATGATAGGTGGCTCCGCCCAGTCCGCCCACATTAGTGATGACCAGATTCCGGCCCGAACGCCAGGCGCGCTCCATGCTTGGCGGAGTCATTACGGCCGGCAAGACGGTGACCTCGTCGAGTCCAAAATTCTCGTAGTTCTCGAATCCGAGCTGCAAAAGGGCGCTGGAGCCAGGGGCGGTAACATTGAATTGGATATTTGTCCAAGGAAACGCAGGAGCATTGGACCAGTCCATTAAAGTATTTCCATTCCATGAGACGACAAACTCGTTGCGCGGGTCAGCGGTGGGATTATTCAGCCAGAGGGAAATACGATAGGCGGCGCCGGGTGTCGTGGCAAGGGTCTGGAAAAGGTAGCCCAGAGATCCCATTGGACCCAGGCAGGCGCCGAAATTTCCCGAATGGGTAAAGTCGGAGCCGCCGTCAACATCGCACCAACTGAAATTGCCGCCGGTCGTCCAACCTGTAAAATCGCCGGTTTCAAATCCGCCATTGACAACCAGACCGGCGCGAGCAGCCACCTGGACAGTTGGACCCGTGGTGGAAATTTGCACGGCTTGGTTGTTGGTGGCCAGGAGGGTTGGGGCGAACGAGCCGGGACTGGTATAGGCATGGAGCGGGTTTTGGGCACGACTGGTCGAGCCATCGCCGAAATCCCAGAACCAGGCAGCCAGAGTGTTGCCGGCGCTGTCCTTATTCGGGCAATTGAACTGCACGATCAAGGGAACTCCTCCGGCCGTGGGACTGGCTGTGAATTGAAGCGCGGGCGCTGAAACGGTGATGGCCGGGCCAAAGCCGATGACCGTGCCGCCTTGATTGTTGGAAGCTATCAAGCCGACCGTGAACGCGCCGCCGCCAGTGTAAAGGTGGGATGGGTTTTGGGATGTGCTGACCGAACCGTCGCCAAAATACCAATTCCAAGCGGTAAGGGCATGGCCGTTGTCATCGACTGACGGACAAGTAAAGTTGACATGCAGCGGCGCGGAGCCGCTGGCAGGCGTTGCCGTGAATTGGACGAACATATTTTCAACGTCCACATCGTCCAGGCCCAGAAGAGACATGCCATTGAACGTGAAATTGAGGAGGGTGTTGGAAACGGTCGCGCTGGCAAGCACTTGGACGTTGGTCCAGCCAACGGCGGGGATATTGGTCGCGCTCCAGATGGTTGCGCCACCCCAGGAGGCGGAAAAACCCGCGATTCCCGAAACGCTGTCCAACCAAAATGAAAGCAAGTACGTGGCGCCGGGCTTCGTCGCAAGGCCCTGGCAGAGGTAACTGGACCCTCCCGTATCCGTCGCCAACTCCAGGCCGTAGCTTCCAGAGTGGGCGTACCAAGAACCGCCGCCGACGTTGTCGAAACTCATTGGGTCGTTGGTCCAGGCGAATAGATTTCCTGTTTCAAAATCGCCATTGATGACCAGGCCCGACCGGGAGGCGACGACAAGCGAAGGACCGCTGCCCTCCACGGTGTCGCCACGGGAATTGATGGCGCGCAGAGTCGGAGAAAATTGCCCGCCGCTCTGGTAAATGTGCGCGGGATTTTGAACCGTGCTGGTTCCGCCGTCGCCAAAGTTCCAGCTCCAGGCGGTTATGGTGTTGCTGGCGTTGTCCACGCCGGGGCATGTGAAGAGCACCGGGAGCGGTTCCGCGCCGAGGGTGGGACCCGCTGTAAACTGAACCGTCGCCCCCTCCACCGAGATCGTATCCGGCCCGGTGGTTTCGACGTCGTCGCCGTTGCTGTTCACGGCGGCAAGACTGACGGTGAACTCGCCATCCTCTTTGTAGGTGTGCGTCGGGTTTTGCCCGGCGCTGGTCGCGCCGTCGCCGAAGTCCCAACTCCACTCCGTCACCGTGTTGCCGCCGCTGTCGGAGTCCGCGGCGGCGAACTGCACCGTGAGGGGCACCGTGCCGTTAGTCGGGCTGGCCGTAAATTGAAGGGTGGGCTGGACGACGTGGATCACCGTGGGGCCGTAGGCATAAACCGTTTGGCCAAACTTATTGGTGCAGATAAGGCTCACTGTAAAGTCGCCGGCGGTTTCGTAATTATATTTGAAATCCTTTAGATTCATCATTTCACCATCACCTAAACTCCACTCGCGATCGGTGATGACAGCCTCGCTGCTGTCATAACCATCCGCGGTGAACTGGACCGTCAGCGGTGCCGTGCCGTTGGTTGGCGTGGCGCCGTACTCGCACGTCAACCGGTCGGAGGCAAATTGCAGCACAACGGTTCGCCAAATCGTGGCACTGCCGGACGCCCATCCAAACGAGTCTGATTCATCCGAACTTGCGACAGTGTTGGTCGTGAGGGTTTGAGTCCACGGCAGCGCGCTGTTGGTGAGCGTAAACTGGAAAAGCCGGACGTTGTCCATGCCTTGCATGGCACACATTGTTCCAACCTCGTCGAGCGGAGGCCAAGCAACGTCGTCGGGTTGCCAGGCGTTGTCCCACGCCGCGAACACGCCGTCGGCCATGTCCCCAAAAGAAACCTTCTCGCAGATGCCGAGAATAACGTTGGTGGCGCCCGTGGCGTTGGTCAGTGTGAGGCAGGCGTTGGTCGAACTAAAACTTGGATCGCCGACGAAAGCAATCGTCGTGCTGGAGCTGGGTGGAGGATCCCAGGATTCCTCGTAGTCGGTTCCCGAAGCGCTTTGATTTTCGGCGGCACTGATGACGTTGCCGATGAACAGATTGGATTCCGTCTGCATCACCGCGTATTGGACTTCGCCGGAAATGGAAAGCTGAGGGGAATCATTGCCGGAATATCCGAAAGCACCCTGCTCATACCAGTACCATGTGCCGGAGCCGCCGTTGGTCATGGCGTAACTGGCCGTGAGGACGCCGATTCGGTTTGTGCTGGCATCGGCGGATCGGGGGATCATCAAACAAGCACAGGCGGCCAGGGGAAGGAGGACCTTAAGCAGAGGTTTCATAGTTGGTTGAGTTGTTCACGCAAAACATGCGTTGCGGTCGCATCTAAATGTTCGACGTTTTTGGTTCTTTTCAACAGCACCGGAGCGCCGCGGATGGCGCCGGTATCTTCGCGGCACGCCCGTCCAAACGCCGGCCTGCCACGCTCACAGTTGCATAGTCCATCCCCATGCCCGCTTCAAGCGTATGGGCCTGGACATGGGCGCCACTTTACCCCACCTCCTCTCCTCCGGTCAACGCCAAATGCCGAATCTCTGCAATTCAGACAGTGGGGGAAGGGAAAGAGCGGGCGGGTGCCGCTTCTGGTGGGCGGATGGATCTTGTCGGGGCGGTCCGCGCCATGAATTGGTGGGCCTTGCCCAAGGTCGGATGCG
>Ga0224557_1000244_pt1 | contig 62247 bp, 50 predicted proteins | sample 714S31014metaG_FD_180677 | JGI IMG/M metagenome (GOLD analysis project Ga0224557, IMG submission 180677) | Peat soil microbial communities from Stordalen Mire, Sweden - 717 S3 10-14 | ecosystem: Environmental > Terrestrial > Soil > Wetlands > Peat | place: Sweden: Norrbotten County, Stordalen...
TGAATCAAGGGGCACCAAGTACCGGATTCCTTCATTTCGGCGACTTGGTTCGCATGGAGTCGCAGTTGTCCGAAGGCAAGCCTTTATTCGGACCGATTGAACAAAAAGTAGTCCGCGCGTAGGTCGTGGCGAGCGCTGCCGCATAGTTATATGCATCACAGATAATCGATAAATATTGACTAAATAGTAAATCCTCGATTATATTTCCACGACAAGAAACAACTTTGCGCCGCGGCGGTGCTTTCGGGGGAACTACATGACTATTAACGACCTGATTTTCCGCGCGATTTCGCGCCGCCTCCTTGGGTGCAGCGGAGTGGTGATCCTCTGCATGTTTCTCTGTGCTTTGCGAACACCCAGTTATGCGCAGTCGACTCCGGCGTCGCCCTCCCCGGATGCGAACTCGAGTTTGGGTGAAATTGTAGTCACCGCCGAATTTCGCCAGCAAAACTTGCAGAACGTGCCGGTGGCGATCACCAGCGTCAATGCGGAAATGATGGAGGCACGCAGTTTGACGACGATCGCAGACATCGCGACCGAGGCCCCAAACGTGGATATCCGGCCTGCCGGCGCCACGTTCGGCCCTGCGTCTCAGATCACGATCCGAGGGATAGGACAAGGTGACACCAGTTTTGCGCTGGAACCGGGTGTCGGCACCTATATCGACGACGTCTATTTCTCGACAGTGTTCGGCTCGACGTTCGAGCTACTCGATCTCGACCGGGTGGAGATATTGAGGGGACCGCAAGGTACGCTCGAAGGTCAGAACTCCATTGGCGGTGCGATAAAGCTATTTTCCAAGAAGCCCGACGGACAAAATGACGGGTTCGTAGAAGCGACTGTCGGCAGCTACAATCGCAAGGACATTCGTGGCGCCATCGATTTTACGCTGATACCCGATCAACTCTTTGTCAGAGCGACTGGTATAGCTCGCGAGCGGGACGGCTACGTGAAGGACATCGACTACGGTTGTACGCATCCGAACTCCGGAGTCCCCACATCTACCACCAGTACAAACTGCCAGCTCGGCACCCAAGGCGGCGAGCAAGTGTCCGCGATAAGAATAGGTCTCAGGTGGCTCCCGACCGATAGGCTGGAAGTCAATGTCATTGCCGACGACAGCACGACCAGGGACCAGCCCACTCCCGAAGAACTTACATACGCCGCAACAAATGGACGATATTTTTTGAACGGCACGCCATTCGGGGCGCAGTTCATTCCAACCAATCGCTATACCACCTATGCGACGTTCAGCGATCCGGGCGGGATCTACAACGGTGTAACCTACCCCGCGACCGGATACAGCATTCCGCAGGTGAGCAACGTGGACGACTGGGGCGTATCGAGCAATGTTGATTACAAGATTGCCGACCATTTGTCAGTGAAGTCAATTTCGGCTTATCGGCGCTACGATGGTGAGTATGCCTCCGACGCCGACGCCTCACCCTTCGACTTTCAAAATGTCCTGGTCATCCAAGATCACGTGCAGGCGAGTCAGGAGCTTCGCCTGAGCGGCGACGCGTTGAATGATGCACTGAACTACACCGCGGGCGGGTTTTATTTCACCGCGCATGATTTACAGGGCGGACGTGTCCAGTATCCCGGTCAATTCGACTTCGTGCAGAACGACCCGGTCGATTCGATTACGAAGGCCGCGTACACCCACGTCGATTGGAACGCTGTCGGTGATCTACATCTGATTGGCGGGATTCGGTACTCAAAAATCGAGAAGTCATACACCTTCAGCCGAATCGACCCGTCGACCGGAGAGCCGCCGCCGTCAGTCGCCGCGATCAATGGCGCCTCGAGCACTTTCCGCGGGTCGCACATCGACTACAACGTGAATCTGCAATATCAATGGACGCCGGAGATCATGACGTATGCACAATGGTCGACCGGATTTCGCAGCGGCGGCATCAACGAACGTCCTTTTTATGCGAACCAAGTCGTGCCGTTCCGCCCGGAAACGTTGGATAATTATGAATTGGGCCTCAAGAGCGAATTCTTCGACAGGAAGCTTCGAGCTGACCTCGCGGTATTCTACGACAAGTATCATAGCGTCCTGTTGACGGTGGAGACGCCCTACTTCAACTCCGGTGAGCCGGTGAACAATGATCCGACTTCGCCCGGTTATAATCCGGCCGGCGGAACGTTTCCGGCTGCAGTTACGGAAAATGCCGGGGATGCTACCATTAAAGGCGCCGAAGCCGAATTCATCGCTGATCCTATTGATGGCCTCGAGATCGACGCGTCCGCCAGCTACATCGATTTTACCTATACGAGTCTGACGGCTGAAGCCGTCCTGTCTGGGGTCACGCTCAACGACAAACCGCCGCTGACCCCGAAATGGAAGACTAGCCTCGCGGTTCAATATACGGATGAACTCGGTTCGTGGGGTTCGCTCACGCCGCGGTTCGACTACCAATATATTACCCAAGTGTTCGCTGAGGCGTCCCAGGACCCGTATGACTCGATCAATGGGTACGGGTTGCTGAATGGGCGTATCACCTGGAAGGCCCCCGACGCCAAAACGGACGTGTCGTTGTTCGTCACCAACATCACCGACAAATTCTATTGGGCGAATAAATTCGACACCGTCGCGCTGGCTGGCGTCGGCCTAGGCACACCCGGTCGTCCTCGGGAGTGGGGCCTCACATTGAAGCGTCGTTTTTAGCCATCTAGAGCGGCGGGTTCGCATCCTTCCGCAATTGTTCCCGAAGCGCGAGCGCCAGGCTGTTTTGACGCCGGTAGCTCGACAGCTTGCGCAGGATCAGCGACGCCGTGACGGTACGCTATTTGATGGAGGCCCAGACGCCGGTTTCCCCACTATTCAAACACGGGGTCAGCAAGCGGCAGATTGCCGCCCGGCTGAACATCAGCTCGTCGACTGCTACCGGCTCGGCGAGCTAGCTCGCTTCGCAAGAGCGCAGCCGCATAAAGAATTGGAGATCACGGCGTGGCAGAAACTGGCGATTTTCCCGTTCTAGAAACTTACCGACTCGTACTACGGGAAATCGTGTCAGAGGATGCCCTGTCGCTATTGGCAGTCTATGCCGATCCAAAACACATGCAGTGGTACGGCATTGACCCTTTTCCGGATCTCGCAGCTGCCGAAGCCCGCATCAAAACGTTCGCGACTATGCGCGCACAAGCAAATCCCGGCACGCCGTGGGGCATCACTATAAAGGAAAGCGGTCTCTTCGTCGGCACGTGCGGTTTGTTCGCATGGAACAGGAACTGGAGACAATGCAGCGTAGGATACGAGCTGGTCAAAGACGCGCAAGGTCACGGCTATATGCAAGACCCCCGCAAGAAGCACTGACGGCGGCATTGTCTTGGGGATTTCAAGTCATGGAACTGAACCGGATCGAGGCCCAAGTTCACCCCAATAATCAGCGATCGATCACGTTACTAAGACGCCTGGGCTTCGTGGAAGAGGGTCGCTTACGCCAGGCGTCTTACTGGGCAAATCAGCACCACGATATGCTGCAGTACTCGCTACTCCGGGTCGAGTGGAAGGGAAACAACGCAACACCATGATCTCCGCTCCAGAGATATGCGCCGGGCGGGGATTAGCTAAAAATCCCTTTGTTGAAGTGACCCCTAGTAGCGGTGTCACTCGACACCAATCTCACTCCGATCGCAATGCATCGATGGGATTCAGTGCGGCGGCTTTGCGAGCCGGATAAACTCCGAAGAACACGCCGATTCCGAGACTCACGGCCAAGGCCAACACGATCGAATTGACGGAAACGACCGCCTTGAAGCTGCTGGAGAACAAACCAATGGCAGCCGACGCACCGACGCCTATGAGCACGCCGATAAGGCCGCCCAGGATGCTCAGCGTGATGGCTTCAACCAGGAACTGCAGCTTGACGGCGAAGGGCTGCGCACCCACGGCCATGCGAATGCCGATTTCGCGGGTGCGTTCGGTTACGCTCACCAGCATGATATTCATGATGCCGATGCCTCCGACCAGAAGGGAAATGCCGGCGATGGCGCCCAACAGATAAGTCACGATCTTCGTGATCGAGCTGGCGGTATCGGCGATCTCCTTCTGATTGAAGATGTTGAAATCGTCGTCCTGTCCGGCACTCAGGCCGTGCCGCTGCCGCAATAGACTGGTGATTTGTTCCTGCGCGGCATTCATCAAGCTAGAGGTTACTATCTGCACATTGACGGAGCGCAGATACTTGTCTCCCGTGATACGCTTCATCGCGGTCGTGTACGGAATGATGATGCGATCGTCTTGATTGCCTCCCACGCTGGTGCCTTTGCTGGTGAGCAATCCGATGATTACGAATGGTATGTTCTTCACGCGTACGGTTTGACCAACCGGGTCAAGCGGCCCGAACAGTTCGCTCGCTGCCTTGGTGCCGATCAAGGCCACCTTCGCCGCGGTTCTTACTTCGCGTTCGGTGAACATCCAACCCGACCGCAGATCCCAGTTGCGAATACGCAAGTAGTCTTCGGATTCACCTACGATGCTGGTCGACCAATTGCGCCCGCTGGCAATGGCCTGAGCGGTGGTCGAGATTTCCGGGCTGAGCGCTGCGACGCCCGCAACTTCGCGCCTGATTGCTTCGGCATCGGCCAGCGTGATGGTGCTTGCCGTGCCGAGACCGCCGCGCACCGCGCCGGAGCGGCTGCTGGCGGCAAAGACGGTGAGCAGGTTTTCGCCGAGCGATGCCACCTGGGCTTGAATGCTGCGCTGTGCGCCGTTGCCGACTGCGACCATCGAGACGACCGATGCGACGCCGATGACGATGCCCAGTATCGTCAAAGTCGAACGCAACTTGTTCCGCCGCAACGCGCGTAGCGCGATCAGGATGGTTTGCGGAACCTGGAGCAGGAGGTTTTTGAAATCATCTAACACGGCAAGAATCCGGTCGCGGGCATCAGGCGAGTTTCGCTTGCTGCTCGGCGGCGTCGAGCGTCGCCAGTTCTCGAGCGGCGATGTGGCGGGCGTCGTTGCGCGTGTCGCTGATGATCCTGCCGTCGCGCATGACGACTACGCGCTTGCAGAATGCGGCGATGTCCAGCTCATGTGTCACCATCACGATGGTGAGGCCGTTGTCGTTCAGAGCTTGAAACAAGCCCATGATCTCGATGCTGGTACGCGTATCCAGGTTGCCGGTGGGCTCGTCGGCGAGCAGGATTTCCGGTTTGTTTACCAATGCGCGCGCGATGGCGACACGCTGTTGTTGGCCGCCGGAGAGTTCGCTTGGGAAATGATTCACCCGCGCGGCCAGACCGACCTCTTGCAATGCAGTGCCCGCGCGCCGATGACGCTCGCGCGGCATCACGAGCGGCAGGGTGTACAACAACGGCAGCTCGACATTCTCCAGCGCGCTGGTGCGCGACAATAAATAAAAACTCTGAAACACGAAGCCCAACTTTCGGCTGCGTAACGCCGCACGCTGACGCGCATTGAGCCCGGCGACGTCCGTCCCATCCAACCAATATTCGCCACTGGTCGGCTGATCGAGAAAGCCGAGCATGTTCATCAGCGTGGATTTGCCCGAACCGCTGGCTCCCATGATCGCCACGAACTCGCCGCGCACGATTTCCAGCGAAATGCCGCGCACCGCCTTGACCTCGACTTCGCCGCTGACGAACGAGCGCGTGAGATCGTGCAATTTCAGGAGCGCCCCAGCGCTCGGCGCCGCGCCGGTGCTCGCTATTGGTGTGTTCATGGTCCTTGTCCGCCGGCGGGCGGCCCCATAAAGCCGCCGCTCTTCGAGCCGCCGGCTCGCGTCGCCGTTACCAACGCGGTACCTTCGTTGGCGCCGTCCAGGATTTCCGTATTGACGCCGTCGGTGATGCCGGCTTTCACGATGAGCGGCTTCAAGCGCTTACCGTCATCCGAGAGCCTATATGCCAGCCGCTGTCCAGTGCTCAACTTGGTCGGTGGCGTTCCTTCATAGGCGGCGGTGTCCGGTGGCGCATAGCGCAAGGCAGCATTTGAGACCATCAATGCGTTGCGACGCTCGGCGACCAAAATGGATACGTCCGCCGTCATGCCCGGGAAAAGTTTCTGTTCGGGATTGTCCACATCGATGATGACTTCATAGGTCACCACGTTCGAAGTCGTGGTCGGCGCTTTGCGGACTTGAACGACTTTACCGTTGAAAACTTCATCCGCAAAGGCGTCGACGTTGAACTTCACCGTCTGCCCGACTTTGGCTTGACCGATATCCGCTTCCGACACCGGCGCACTGATATGCATCTTGGTGATGTCTTGCGCGATGGTGAACAACACCGGCGTGCTCATGGCTGCCACCAAGGTTTGGCCCACATCGACTTTGCGCGAAATGACGATACCGTCGACAGGCGAGGTGATGGTGCAGTAGCCGAGATTTGCCTTGGCGCTATCGAGTGCGGCTTGCTTGATGACGACGGTGGCTTCTGCCTGCGCCAGCTCCGCGGTGGCTTGATCCAGATCCAGCTGCGATGCGGCTTGTTGCGGCACCAGGATTTTCTTGCGTTCGAGGTTTTGCCTTTTCAGTACGACGCCCGCCCTGGCGCTGGCCAGATCGCCTTCGGTTTGGCGCAGCGTTGCCTGATAAATCGAGGGATCGATTTCTGCGATGAGCTGGCCTTTCTTTACGTGATCGTTGAAGTCGACTTTGAGAGCGGCTACTTGGCCAGACACCTGGCTGCCGACATCGACGCTGACCACCGCGCCGAGCGTACCGCTGGCCGTGACGTACTGCATCAAATCGCCGCGCTCGACTTTCGCGGTGTCGTAGCTGTTATCGCCGCCCCGCGGCGCGCAACCGGCCGCCATCGCCAGAAAAACGATGAGCGACGCGATGGATAGGGGCGACCGTGAGCGTTTCATATGTGATCGCTGCATGAAGGGGTGAAGGTTCATTGCCAGCCGCCGCCCAGGGCCTTGTAGAGCGAGATCTGGCTCGATAATTTATTGAAGCGCGCCTGTAACAGGCCCTGTTGCGCGCTGTAAAGATCCTGCTGTGCCGAAAGGACGTTGAGGTAACTGTCTTCGCCTTGCCGATAACGCAAGGTCGCCAGCGCCAGCCGCCGTTGTTGCGCGGCGATGGCGGTGGCTTCAACGTCGATCTGGTCGAGATAGCTGCCATTCGCCGCCAACGCGTCCGCCGTCTCCTTGAACGCGGTTTGAATGGCCTTTTCGTAATTGGCCACTTCGATTCGCTCGCTGAGTTGCGCATAGGTCAGCTGCGCGCGGATTTTACCGGCATTGAAGATCGGGAGCGAGATCTGCGGCTCGAATGTCCAGGCGCCGGAGCCGGCGCCGAACAAATCCCCGAGCTGGGTGCTGGCGACGCCGACCGAGCCCGTCAGGGTGATGCTCGGGAAAAACGCGGCGCGCGCAGCGCCGATGTTCGCATTGGCCGCTTTCAACGTATGTTCCGCCTGCAGAATGTCGGGCCGGCGCTCGAGCAAATCGGACGGCAATCCGGCGGTGATATCGCTCAGAAGATTGCCGCCATCGAATGATTTCGGCTCGGGCAATTCGGCGGGCAGCGGCTGGCCGACGAGCAGCACCAACGCGTTCTGCGCTTGCGCGAGCTGACGCTCGTAACTCAATACATTGAACTTGGCGGTCTGCACCTCGCCTTCCGCAGTACGCACATCGAGTTCATTGGCTTCGCCCGCATCGAACGACGCGCGGTTCAAGCGATAGGATTCTTTTACGGCTTCCAAGGTTTGATGTGCCAGCTGCAATTGCTCCGCGGCTTCGCGCCAGGTGAAGTACTGTGTCGCGACTTCCGCCACCAGCGAAATCTGCGTGCTGCGCCTGGCTTCTTCGCTAGCGAGATACGTTTCCAGCGCCTGTTGATTCAAGCTGCGTAAGCGGCCGAAAAAATCCAACTCGTATGCACTGAGGCCGACGTTCGCGCTCCATTGCGCGGTAGTGATGCCGCTTATGTGCTGTTTGGTCAAGCCACCGTCAGCATCGACGCCGGGATAAGACGCCGAGCGCGTGATGCGATATTGAGCGCGGCTTTGTTCGACGTTCAGCGCCGCAACACGCAGGTCGCGATTGTTGGCCAGCGCCAGGGCGATCAATGTGTTGAGACGATCTTCTTTGACGAAATCGCTCCACGTGATGTCATTTGCCGGATTGCCTGGACTGTTTGCGGGAGCCTCTGGAAACTGTGCGGCGACGGGCGCAGCCGGCCGCTCGTACTTGGGAATCATAGTGCACCCGCCTGATGCGCAGAGCAAAGCAATCGCACCGATTCCCCATTGCGTAGGTTTGAAGAATTTCATAGTGAAGCGTCGCATAGGAGCGAGGATCGAGCAACGTTACGTTCGAGCGGCCGGGCAACAGCAAACTTAACGATAGGCCCAAATGCAACGCAAAGGGTTCACGCAGTCGGCCGCGATGGGCATCTGGGACACATTTCCGCCGCAACCGCATCGTGCCGAACCTTCTGGCCTCCACGCTCCGAACCATGTCCGCGAGAATCCCTCATTCCGAGGCCACGCGTGCGCGGATCAGATTCATTCAACCACTCCTGGAAGTCGTGTGCATTGCGCTGGAGATCCTTGGCAATCTCGGCGCGGTCGAGCATTATAATCCCAAGCACGGGCCTGAGCGACCATTATCGAGAGTAAAGGAGTGTAAGGCCGGCAATGCGCTCACCACGGCACTCAAAGCCAGTAGGGGTTTGCTTGTTTTCCGTGCCGGAACAGACGGTGGGAAATTCCGAGCGCTGTAGTGGGCTACAGCGGAACGTGTCAATGACGATTCCGCCGGAACTGATCGGCCGCATCGCGCGCGCGACCATAACAAGTAAATGTTTGTAAATCTTGCGATATGTAGGCAATCGGCTTGTCCATCGCTTCGATTGGCAGGATTAAAATTGGTGAACTGCCGACGAACCGACGTTTTTCTCAACGGAGACCCTATCCAGTGTCAATTTCCACCCGCGGCGCGATTGCGCCCTTGCTCGCGATCGTTTCTCTATACGGATGTAGCAAAAGCAACTACGGCGACGCCGAGTTAGGCGTTCTGAACCTTTCTATTACACACAGTGCGTCAGGAAAGCCTGATGCTTCCAGCGGGTGAAATTCCCGCCCCGGCAAGAGGTGGAGCCGCCTCACCGGGAATCGAGTCTTGGGCTCAGGAGGTAACAAGATGAGCTAAGCGTAGACAGAGCGACGAGCAGACCGTAACGCAAGTGAAGCGATTGAACCTCGTTAAAGATTTATCCGCAGGCCGACAGTGTTGTGAGTACTGGAAGGCAATAGTAGGTCCACCGTCAATGGCGAGGTGACCGGAGACTGCGGCGGGGTCAAAGAGCACGGTACGCTCGGAGATGGAAGTGTCAAGGAACCTGAGAGATCCACCGGGGTCTCGACCTGCGCAAAGGGCAGGTCGAGTATGCCGGACGATACCGAGCATTCCTGAGAAAGGTAGATGCTGCGGTGGAAGTCGGATTCGCTGATAGTACTCCGAGCGCGGGAAAGCCGCGTACATGGGGAAGCGGCGAAGCAGATGAAGGCTGGCTTTGGGGAAACATTACCTGCACCCACGGAGGCAGGACAATTGATGTCAACACAACTGAGTCAGATAGCGAAGAGAGCAAACTTGGATCGGAAAGTGGCTCAACGCCGGGGCAATGCAGGATGGGATCGTCATCTATTCAGAGGAGGGTACTCCCCAGGGTGGTCCGATTTCACCCTTGCTCAGTAACCTCTACTTGCATTTCGTTCTCGACCTGTGGTTTGAGAAGAAGATCAAGCCGCAGTATCGAGGTGAGGCAAATCTGGTGCGTTTCGCTGACGACTTTGTAGTGAGTTTCCAGTTTTCCGAAGACGCGGATCGCTTCCAGCAGCAAGTGCGGGAACGGTTTGCCGAGTTCGGATTGGAACTGGCCGAGGAAAAGACTCGGTGCATGCTCTTCGGGCGTTTTGCGGCCAGCACACGGCTACGAGACGGACTGGGAAGACCAGAGACGTTCGAGTTTCTGGGCTTCAAACATGTCGCGGGGGTGGACCGATCGGGGCGCTTCGCCCTGATCCGTATCCCCAGTACCAAGAGTTGTCGGAAGTTCCTAGCACGCGCGCGGGAGTGGACCTTGGAGCACCGACACTGTCGGCGATGGGAGCAGCAGGCGCATCTGACGAAGATGCTTCGAGGCTTCTATCAGTATTTCGCGCTTCACCATTGTGGGTGGACCTCACCCGTTTCGGTGGATGAACGTACTGATGATGGCTGCCCCGCGTTCGCCGCAATTGCCAGCCGTCAGCCTCCCGCGCCTTGATCAGCGTACGGCTATCCATAATGTGTATGATACACACGATATCGCGAAGTTGAAACATAGCACGGGTCGTGTGCTTGCTCTGAAACTCATATGCCCAGAAATAAGCATCCTTTCGGTACTAGGCGATAACGATGTCGACGGTGTCGACATACCGAGTGAAGCGGCGGTCCGCGGCCGGAGTAATCCATTAAACGTCCAAACGCACTCTCATCTCGGTTATATGCTTTGAAAAGCCGGCCTTTTCATAAGCTGCAATGGCGATCGCGTTGCCCTCATAAACTTCCAGCCGCAGCTCCATGACGCCGTTCTCGCGACACCACTGTTTGAGCAATTCGACGATCGCTCCATTGATCGAGCGTCCTCGATAGTTGGGATCGACGTACATCAGCCCGAGGTAAGCTTGCCTGGCATGCGCCAAATAAGGTTTGGCGTTATCGATGCGGGCGAATCCGCAGCCCACGAGATCGCTCCCCTGTTCGGCGACGATGAATCGTACGTGCTCGGCAACGAGCATGCTCTCGAGATCGTAGTATTGAATTTCCCCCGCCTCGAGCGTGCAGTCGAAAGGTCGTTCGGCGCTCACGACGCCTTGTTGAAACCGCCGAAGCGCGTCGAGATCTCTGGGTGTGGCAACTCGGAATGAAATTTCTGGCATGGGGGCCGAGCTTCAGGTCTTGCCGCGGATCGGTACCAATGAAGTTCGACGACCTGCCGTCAAGCAATGCGCGGGAGGGCGGTGCCGGACGCCGGCGGGTCGCGCGGCAACGGCGCCGCGAGATAGCAGCCGAACTCCTTGACGAAATCCACCGAGACGCGCGCGTGCACGCGGCCCTGCCGGTCGAGGAATTCGGCCTCATCGTCGAGGGGGACCACGGCGCCGTGCCAGACATTGGGATGCAGATACAGGCCCCGGCTGCCGTCGCACCAGAAGCTCACGAATTTATCGGGTGTCACGTCGTCGCCCGGCAATGCCAGCGGCACGATGAATGCGCCGCCGTTGAGCGGATAAAACAGCTGGCCTCCATCCGGGTGATAGTTGGCGCGCCAAATCAATACCTGTTCGCGCGGCCGGTGCGAGGGCTGGGCCGCGGCTTCCTCCGGCCATTGGCTCCAGCCGAACAGATAGCTGTCGCCCACCGCATTGTTCGTGGCATAGAGCGTACCTGCCCGCCAGCAAAACTCGAATAACCCTTCGGTCACGCCACCCTGGTCGCCGGTGTTCGGATCGATCGCCCGCCAGCCCTTCGCGGGCCACTGCACGATTTCGACGGGAAAGGTCTTCGGATCGTCGACCAGGCAGCCGTACCCCACGAGGCTCGTGTCCGAGGCGACGACCAGCGGCGTTTCATGCCGTTGACGCACCCCTGTGGTCGGCACGTGCGCGAATTGCAGTTGTTCGATATCCATCATGCTTCGTGTTCCTGGCTGCGAATGGAAGGAGTATGCGCCGGCGGGTCGGCACCGTCACCCAGGAGAAGCGCGATGATTCCCGTCGCCAGTACGCCGCTCGCCATCGCCACGAGACCCCACGTAAAGCTCCCGGTCGCGGTCTTGAGCCAACCGATCGCGAACGGGCCGGCGAATCCGCCGAGGTTGCCGATGGCATTGATGAGCGCGATGGCTCCCGCCGCGGCGGCGCCTCGCAGGATCTGCGCCGGCAGGGTCCAAAAGATCGGCAGGATGGCGAGCGTTCCGGCCGCGCCGAAGGTCACGGCGATGACGGAGAGGACGGGCGAGTGGGGCAAGAAGCCGCTTGCCGTCAGGCCCAGAAAGCCGACCAGCGATGCGATGGCGATGTGCCGGACGCGCTCGCCCGTCTGGTCGGAGCGGCGGGCCCACGACACCATGGCGATCGCGGACAGGCCGTACGGGATCGCCACCGCCAAGCCGATCCACTGAGGCTCGAATCCCACGTTTGCGAAGATCTGCGGGATCCACAAGATGACTCCGTACAAGCCGATTTCGACGCCGAAGTAGCAAACACTGAGCGTCAGCACTCGGCGATCCGTGAGCGCGTGCAACAGCGTGGTGCTGCGAGTTTGGGTGAGCAATGCCTCGCGCTCGAGGGTTTGCGCGAGCCACTGTCGTTCCTCGGCCGACAGCCATGCCGCATCGGCGGGACGGTCGGGTAGATACCTCAAGGTCGCGATACCCAGCAGCAGTGACGGAAGAGTTTCAATCAAGAAGAGCCACTGCCATCCCGACAGACCGTGAGCGCCATCGAGGCGCAAAATGGCGGTCGACACGGGCCCCGCCACCGCGGTCGACAGGGGGATCGCGATCATGAATCGACCGATCAGCTTCGCCCGCGCGGCGGCGGGCACCCATTGGGTGAGGTAGTACACGATGCCGGGAAAGAAGCCGGCCTCGGCCACGCCGAGCAGGAATCTCGAGACGTAAAACGTCGGGGCGTTCGAGATGAGGGCCATGGCGCCGGCGATCAGGCCCCAAGTGATCATGATGCGCGCGAGCCAGCGCCGCGCGCCGACCCTGTGAAGCAGCAGAGTGCTCGGGACTTCGAACAGGCAGTAGCCAACGAAGAATATTCCCGCCGCCAACCCAAATACGTAGGCGGAAAAGCCCAGGTCGCGAGTCATCTGGGCGGCGGCGAAGCCCACGCTGACCCGATCGAGGAATGCCGCGAAATACAGGAGCGCCAGGAACGGGATCAGGTGCCGATCGAGTTTTCTGAGCGTCGCGGTCTCGATGTTTGCGTCCAAATTCGTCGCTGTCCGGGGGTTCTGCGGGGATGGCAGGTTCCGCTCCACTTGTAGGCGCCGCCGGTTGCGAATTCGTGACATGGATCGCCGCAGGGGGGCATGACCGCGCGTGAGGATCCGCGGGGCGACTTGGATCGGCGGCGAACTCGGATGGCGAGCGTCGCAACGCCGACGCAGCGCTTTTACATATCCCCTGACCTTCCGTCTGGCGCTTCACAGGCCTGAAACTCCCGACCGGAACATGTCAAAAGGCGCGTGGGCGCCGGATACCCGGATTTAGAATTCGGTCCCGAGGTCTTTTGAGGTAGCCGCATGTGGATCCGCGTTCTGTCCCGGTGTGTCGTCATCGTCGCGGCCGCGAGCCTCGGTGCGAGCTGCGCGACCTCGAAAATCGTCGGCCAAAATATACAACGCGTCGCCAACGGCCAGCCCGTCGACAAGAGCGGCCTGAATCAGGCGGTGGCATCCGATGCCAAGGTCATCGAAGCCAGCCTGCAGCAGTTGCAGCGCAAATTCGCCGAGGCGCTGGCTCAGCTCAAAACCAACGTGCAGAAGCGATGGGGCCAGAACGATACCAAGGTGGCCGATCGCACCGTGTACGTGAAATATACGCATGGCTATAAAAGCCGGGTGATCACGGATTTCGACCACGGTTCGCTGACGGTGGAAACGCTGGACGACAAGGATCCGCAGGCAAGCCTGCGCGCGGCCATCGTTGCCGCGCTCCTGACCTCGAACGATCCCGCGTCGGTGGATCTGTTCACCGACAAGGACGTCGCGCTGACTGCCGGCAACGAGCCGTATCTCTACGGTCTCGTGCACGACAACCACGGCAAATCGATCCGCACGCGGGAGCAGGCCGAGAAATTCGCGAGCTATTTGCTGGCGCAAAAGGTCCAGAGCCGCCCCGTGAGCTCGGAGCAAGGCGCGAAGACGGCGCTGTTCGTGAAGCTTGCCATGGTGAAGAACTTCGAGGCCAAGGGGGCGGACCGCTATCGCGCCAGTGTCGACAAGTACGCCGCGCAATACCACGTGAGCCCGAGTCTGGTGTTCGCCATCATGCGCACGGAGAGCAACTTCAACCCGTTCGCGGTGAGCGGGGCACCCGCCTATGGCTTGATGCAATTGGTTCCGACCAGCGGCGGCCGCGCCGCGTTGAAGCGAGTGCAGGGGGTGGACCAGACGCCGACTCCCGAGTACTTGTTCGATCCCGAGCACAACATCGAATTGGGGGCGGCGTACTTGGGTGTCCTCGGCAGCAGCGAATTCCGCGCCGTGGAGAATCCGGATTCGCGCGACTATTGCGTGATCGCGGCCTATAACACCGGTCCGCGCAACGTGACGCGCACCTTCGCCAATGACAGAACCGAGGCGTTGAACGGGATCAATCGACTCGAGCCGCCGGCGTTGTATGAACGGCTGCGAACCGGTTTAGCATCCGAAGAGACCCGCCAATACGTGGTCAAGGTGACCGGCTTTCGCAAGCAGTTCGTCAATGTTGCGGCCCCAGCCGGCACTGCAAAGGACGCACCGGCGGGCCAGGGTGCGATGCAGTAGGCCGCGTCGGGTCTCGGTGCGCGGCGTTATACTTGGGGCTTGGGCCGCTCAAGCGTCCTTAAGCTGCGGCGCGATCCGAAGGCATGATTTGAACACCACCGATCCTGAACTTGCGCGTCTCGCCGCCCGGGTCGGGCGGCGCCTCCTGAAGGCTGGGCGTCGCATCGCCACGGCCGAGTCGTGCACGGGCGGATGGATTGCCAAGTCGCTGACGGATATTGCCGGCAGTTCGCAGTGGCTGCTGGAAGGCTTCGTCACCTACAGCAATGAGGCGAAGGAACGCACGCTCGGCGTGGCGCGTTCGGTGCTGAAGAGTCAGGGTGCCGTCAGCGAGGGGGCGGCGCGTGCCATGGCGGCGGGCGCCTTGCGGCGCTCGGGGGCGCAGGTGGCCGTGGCGGTGACCGGTATCGCGGGTCCGGGGGGCGCGGTACCGGGCAAGCCCGTCGGGACCGTGTGGCTGGCCTGGGCGGTGCAGCGCGGCCGCAGGGTCCATGTGGTCGCAGAGCTCAGACATTTTCGGGGCGATCGTGAGACCGTGCGCCGCAAGACCGTGCGGGCGGCATTGGCCGGCGTGCTCAATCAGACCGAACGGGCGTGAGTTTCGCGGGCGAGTCGCCGGCGCGATTGTTCTTCGCCGCGTTGCCGGACGCGACGGCACGCGACCGGACCGCGGCCGCCGCGCGCGCGCTGTCACTCGAGCCGGAAGCCCGGCGGGTGCGCGAGGAAAATTACCATGTGACGCTGGCGTTCGTGGGCGAGATTCCCGCCTCGCAAGTCGCGCTGTTGCTCGATGCCGGCCGCGCTTTGTGCGAAGCGAAATTCAATCTGCAATTCGACGCGTACGAGTACTGGCCGACAGCGGAGGTGGTGGTGGCTGCGGCAGGCGCCGTACCCGCCGCGCTGGAGCGCTTGTGGCAAGACCTGCATCGCGAGCTGGCCAGACACCAGTGGGCGCTTGAACCCAAGCGTTTGCGCCCTCATGTCACTCTCGCGAGAAAGGTCTCGCAAGCGCCTGTGTTGCAAGCAATGTCTGCGTTCGATTGGCCGGTGAGCGAGTTCAGCCTGATGCGCTCCGACAGCGGCGGCGCGCAGCCCGCGTATACAGTAGTCGGCACCTGGTCACTACTGGATAGCGCTGCAGAAACATAGAAAAACTCTGCTCTTTCGGTCCATATGAGACGAGCGCGCGGCGCTGAATATGAAATAATAGCGCCACACCTTGTTGAGGACTCCCCATGGAAGAGAATCGTAAAAAAGCTCTCGCAGCCGCGCTGAGCCAGATCGAGAAACAGTTTGGTAAGGGCTCCGTCATGCGCTTGGGCGATGCCGGCGCGATATACGAAGTGGAATCGATTCCCACGGGTTCGCTCGGACTCGATATCGCGCTCGGTGTCGGCGGTATCCCGCGCGGCCGCGTGATCGAGATCTTCGGGCCCGAATCCTCGGGCAAGACCACATTGACGCTCGCCATCATTGCGTCGGCCCAGGCCAACGGCGGTACGGCGGCATTCGTCGACGCCGAGCACGCGCTCGATCCCGTGTACGCGGAGAAGCTGGGCGTCAAGGTCAACGACCTGCTGGTGTCGCAGCCCGACACCGGCGAACAGGCGTTGGAGATCACCGACATGCTGGTCCGGTCGGGTGCGGTCGATGTCGTCGTCGTCGACTCGGTTGCCGCATTGACGCCGAAGGCGGAGATCGAAGGCGAGATGGGCGATTCCCACATGGGCTTGCAGGCGCGCCTCATGTCTCAGGCGTTGCGCAAGCTGACCGGCAATATCAAGCGCTCCAATACCATCGTGATCTTCATCAATCAGATCCGCATGAAGATCGGCGTGATGTTCGGCAATCCGGAGACCACCACGGGCGGCAACGCGCTGAAATTCTACTCATCGGTGCGCATGGACATTCGGCGCATCGGCGCGATCAAGAGCGGCGAGGAAGTCGTGGGTTCGATGACCCGGGTCAAAGTCGTCAAGAACAAAGTGGCGCCGCCTTTCCGTGAGGCCGAATTCGAAATCATGTATGGCACCGGCATTTCCAAGGAAGGCGAGCTCATCGAACTCGGCGTGCTGCACAACATGGTCGAGAAGTCCGGATCTTGGTACAGCTACAAGGGCGAGCGGATCGGCCAGGGCAAGGACAATGCCCGCACCTTCCTGCAGACGCACCCGGAAATCGCGAAAGATATCGAGGCTCAGGTGCGAGCCAAGCTGATTCCGGAGAAGGCGACCATGAATCGCGGCGGTGACGTCAAGGAAGCGTGAGCCTCTGGGTCGCTCGGCGCTAGACCCTCTCGATTCGCGCGCCGCCCGTATGGCGGCGCTCGATTCTCTGGCTCGCCGAGATCATTCGTCCGAGGATTTGCGCCGCAAACTCGTCGATAAGGGCTACGATCACGCCGTCGTCGGGGAAGTGATCGAGCGGCTGTGCGCCGAGAAGCTCATCGATGACCGCCGCTACGTCGAGAACTTCGTGGCCTACCATGCGGGGCGGGGCCAGGGGCCCCTGCGGGTGCGGGCGGACCTGCGTAAAATTGGGGTGCAGGCTGCCTTGGTCGAAGAGGCCATCGAAGCGTATCCCGACTGGATCGCCCAATTGCGTAAAGCGCATCAGAAGAAGTTTGGTACGCAGCGACCGGCCCTTTACGCTGACAGGCAGCGCCAAGCGCGATTCCTGGGTTACCGAGGTTTCACGGGCGCACAGATTCGATTGGCTTTAGGCTTTGACACGGACTTGGACCTGGATACGTAGAACCTTATGAAACGCGATGCCAGATTGAAATCGATGACGAGTTCGGAAATTCGGGCAAGCTACTTGGAATTCTTCCGCAAGAACGGCCATTCGATCGTGCCGTCGAGTTCGCTCGTCCCCGGCAACGATCCGACCTTGCTGTTCACGAACGCCGGCATGGTTCAGTTCAAGGACGTGTTCCTCGGCAGGGAGGTTCGCGATTACTCGCGCGCGGCCTCCTCGCAGCGCTGCGTGCGCGCCGGCGGAAAGCATAACGACCTCGAGAACGTCGGTTATACGGCGCGCCATCACACGTTTTTCGAAATGTTGGGAAATTTCAGCTTCGGCGACTATTTCAAACGCGAAGCGATTCACTACGCCTGGAATTTCGTGACCGGCACGTTGGGGATTCCGAAGGACCGGCTGTGGGTCACGGTCTACAAGGAGGACGACGAAGCGGCGCGTATCTGGGTGGAGGAAATCGGCATCGACCCGACTCGCTGCACTCGAATGGGCGAGGCCTCGAACTTTTGGCAGATGGGCGAGACGGGGCCGTGCGGACCATGTACCGAGATTTTCTACGATCACGGCGCGGAGATTCCCGGAGGACCTCCCGGATCGCCCGAGGAAGACGGCGACCGCTACGTGGAAATCTGGAACCTGGTCTTCATGCAGTACGATCGTTCGTCCGACGGCGTGCTGGTGCCGCTGCCGAAGCCGTCGGTCGACACCGGGATGGGACTCGAGCGTGTCGCCGCGGTGATGCAGGGCGTGCACAGCAACTATGACATCGATCTGTTCGAGACCTTGATTCGGGCGGCGGCCGAGGTCACGGGCACCGAAGACCTCGAATCCTCCAGCTTGCGCGTCATCGCCGATCACATCCGCGCGTGCACGTTCTTGATCATCGACGGGGTCGTGCCGTCCAACGAGGGCCGCGGCTATGTGTTACGGCGCATCATTCGCCGCGCCATCCGTCATGGTTACAAGCTCGGCCAAACGCAGCCGTTCTTTCACAAGCTGGTGGTGACCTTGGTGCGCGAGATGGGTTCGTATTACACCGAGCTCGTGAGCGGCGAGGCGCGTGCTACGCAAGTTCTCGCGCAGGAAGAGAGCCGATTCGCCGAGACCTTGGCAACCGGCATGGCCTTGTTGGACACGGCCGCCGCGAAGTTGAAATCCTCGGTGATTCCGGGCGAGACGGTGTTCCGACTGTACGATACCTATGGCTTCCCGCTGGATCTCACGGCCGATGTGGCCCGCGAGCGCGGGCTTACCATCGACCAGGCGGGTTTCGATGCGGCCATGGAGGCGCAGCGCGTCAGAGCGCGTGCCGCGAGCAAGTTCGGCACGGACCTCCGCGAATCGGTTAAGCTGCCGGGAAGAACGAATTTCTCCGGGTACGATCGACTGGCGGGTCCAGGTCGGGTCAGTGCCTTGATATTCGACGGCGCCGTGGTCGATAGGATGCTGCCTGGCCAGGAAGGCCAGGTGGTGTTGGACCATACGCCGTTCTACGCCGAAAGCGGCGGCCAGATGGGCGACACGGGCACACTCGCCGGCGCGGCGTCGCGCTTCATCGTCAGGGACACGCGCAAGCTCGGCGCCTCGTTTGCGCACATCGGCGTGCTCGAGACCGGCGAGATCCGTGTGGGCGACGAGCTCGAGGCGAGCGTCGATGGCGAACGCCGCGCCGCAATCGCGCTCAATCACTCCGCCACCCATCTGCTGCACGGGGCGTTGCGGCAGATCCTGGGCAAACATGTGCAGCAGAAGGGCTCTTTGGTTGCGCCCGATCGACTGCGCTTCGATTTTTCCCATACCCAGCCCGTGACCCTCGATGAATTGCGCCGCATTGAAGAACTCGTGAACGAGGAAATTCGCCGCAATGCGCCGGTGGAAACCCGCGTGATGGCGCTGGATGAGGCGGTTGCCGCGGGAGCGATGTCGTTGTTTGGCGAGAAGTACGAGAGCGACGTTCGCGTGCTGTCCATCGGCGAATTTTCGATGGAACTGTGCGGCGGCACCCACGTCAGCCGCGCCGGTGACATCGGGCTTTTCAAGATACTGGGCGAGTCCGGCGTCGCCGCGGGCGTGCGCCGAATCGAGGCCGTCACGGGCAAGGCCGCGTTCGAGTGGCTGCTGCGGACCGAACAGGTGCTGCGCGACGTGGCTTCGATGCTGCGCGGAAGTCGTGAGGATGTGGATGAGAAGGTGCGAGAACTCGTCGAGCGCTCGCGTCGTCTGGAAAAGGAGGTGCAGCAGCTCAAGTCAAAGCTGGCGAGCGGCCAGAGCGGCGACTTGTCCACCCAGGCGAAGGACGTAGGCGGCGTTAAGGTTTTGGCTGCGCTGGTCGAGGGTGCCGACGCCAAGTCGTTGCGCGATGCGGTAGATCAGCTGCGCAGCAAGCTGGGATCGTCCGTCATCGTGCTCGCAACTGTTAAAGAAGGTAAAGTTGTATTGGTGGCCGGCGTTTCCGCCGATTTGCTCGAGCGATTCAAGGCGGGCGACATCGTGGGCGCGGTTGCGGCGCAGGTAGGCGGGCGCGGTGGCGGCCGTGCGGACTTCGCGCAAGCGGGCGGCACGCAGCCGGAGAATCTCAGCGCGGCCCTTCTCAGCGTCGAGGCGCTGGTGCGGGGCTGATTTCCGTCACGTGTAGTTGAACGGTCAGTTTAATTTGATGACAGATGCATGAATTGCGTCGGGCTTTCTTGTATTCTTAGTATGTGAGTGAACAAATCCGTGGTGAATTGGTCTCACAATTGAATGATCTCCACGGACGCCGTCGGTGGCCATGCGGTTTCCCACGCGGTCAAACGCGCCGCTACATATGCCAAGGAAGCTAGGAGTCGGATTATGTTGATATTGACAAGACGAGTCGGTGAAACGGTCATGATCGGAAACGAGGTCACGGTGACTGTTTTGGGCGTCAAGGGGAATCAAGTGCGCATCGGCGTGAACGCCCCCAAGGATGTGGCCGTTCACCGCGAAGAGATCTACGAACGGATCAAGCGTGAAGAAGACGGTGAGCCTGGGGGAATCCATTCCGCCGCGAAAGTCGTAGACGACGCCTAAAAGGCGTCTTTCTTGCCCTATCGCTTTACCTACACTGCCCCAGGCGGGTATCATCCCGCGCTCCTTGATATGGGCAAATAGCCCTCCGGGAGAGGTGGCCGAGTGGTCGAAGGCGCGCCCCTGCTAAGGGCGTAAGGGTCAAAAGCCCTTCGAGGGTTCGAATCCCTCCCTCTCCGCCACTAGGTTGGAAATTGCTAGGCGTTAGGCCTAAGCATAGATTGGTAAGGAAGTTGGTCGGTTGAGGAGGGAAGGAGACGCCGGCGCGCAGCGACGGCGGTCCCGAAGCGAAGCGGAGGGATGAGCGGCGCAGCCGCGAACAATCCCTCCCTCTCCGCCACAGGGCCAGTAAATTTTCGTAGCTTTGGATCGGTCGACGCCGGAGCAACGAAGCGGGGATAACGCCCGCAGGGCGGCCCCGCAGGGGCGAGGCGCGGAGCGCCGAGTAATCCCTCCCTCTCCGCCATATGGCAGGTAAATTTTCTTCGGTTAGGCGGTTGATTCGGCTTGGGTACGGAGTCTCGGCGATGACATGAGTGCCTCTCCTCGGCGAGCCGCCCCGAACCGCCTTCAAACCGGCGTCGACGGAATCCGAATCCACCGGCCTCACTTGCTGGGCAAGAGCGGCTTGGGAGAGAGCCAGCAGCCAGAACCATGCGAGCAGTCGGGTCTTCACGGGGCTTCCTCTCGTTGGCATGGAACAACCGGCACGGTAGTTAATCGAGTGTTCAGTTATCCGATACGGGCAGCGCAATGTACGTCGCCTGCTCTGCGGAGTGGTAAATGCGTTGCGTCGCTCGACGATAGTCCTCGGATTTGGCATAGAAAATGTTCGGCACGAAGGTCTGCGGATTTCGGTCGTAAAGCGGAAACCAGCTTGATTGCACCTGCACCATGATGCGGTGACCCGGCAGGAACACGTGATTATTCGCCGGTAGACTGAATTGATAGGCCAGAGGCCGATTCGCATCGATCGGCATTGGATTGGCAAAGCCTTGGCGATAGCGGCCGCGGAAGATGTCCATTCCCACAGCGAGCTGGTAGCCGCCCATGTCCGGTTGGGACGCCACCTGATCCGGATAGACATCGATCAGTTTAACCACCCAATCGCTGTCCGTGCCGCTCGTCGAGGCAACGAGATGCACGACGGGCTTGCCGCTGATTTTCAGAGGAGCCGTCAGCGGATCGGACGTGAACGTCAGCACGTCGGTGCGACCGGAAGCCTCGCGCTGGTCATCCACCAGCCATTGCTCCCAGGTCTGGCCGGGATCGTAGCCGATCGGCTGGATGGGCCGAGCACGAAACGGCACCGGCTGCGCCGGATCAGCGACGTATTCGGAAAAGGCATTGCCCGCCGTGGGTTTGTCAAAGCCGAGTTTGTGACCCGGCTGAAGATACAGCCGGCGACTGGCGTTGGGGCACCCGCTCTCGCACACGAGCGGCCAGCGATCGAGCCGGCGCCACTGATTCGTGCCGGTCTCGAAGGCGGTGACCGGAGCAAGGTCCGCCTTGGGCGCACCGTCCTTGAGATATTGTGCAAGGAACGGGCGCAACACCTGCTCGCGAAAATATTGGGCGGTGTCGCTTCCGAAACGGATTTGACCGAGGGCGCTGCCCTCCTCGATCTCCTGGCCGTGATACCAGGGACCCATGACCAACTTCACCATGTCACCGCGCGTATCTTTCGGTTTGATGGCTGCATAAACCGCGATTGCCCCGTAGCTGTCTTCCTGGTCCCACAGGCTGTGCACCAGCATCACCGGTACCCGCAACGGCTGCGCTGCGAGCACCTTGTCCACTGCCTGCTCGCTCCAAAACGCATCGTACGCCGGATGAGCGAGGACCTTGTTCCAAAAGCCGAGCTGCTCCATGCCATAACGGTGCGCCAGTTCCCCGGCCGCACCGCCGTTCATGAATTGGTCGTATTCGTCATGGTAGTTGGTCCACCACTTCTCGCTGCTATCGCGGGTGGCAGCCTGCTCGTAGATATAGGGCATGGCATATTGCTGACGAAAGGCGCCATTGTGGAACCAGTCGTCGCCCAACCAGCCATCGACCATCGGATTCATCGGCACTGACACCTTGAGAGCCGGGTGTGGGTTCACCAGCGACATCAGCGGTTCAAACCCGTCGTATGAGATGCCCAAGGTACCGACCCTGCCGTTGCTCTCGGGCACATTCTTGACCAGCCATTCAATGGTGTCATAGGTGTCGGTTGCATCATCGACCGGCGTCGGATTCTGCGGACCGTGGATGGGACGGTTCATCACGAAGTCGCCTTCCGAGCCAAACTTGCCGCGCACATCCTGAATCACGCGGATGTAGCCATCTTCGATGATGACGTCGGTCGCGTTGTCATAGCCTTGCAAGATGGGGCCTAAGTGGCCGCTATGGCTATGTCCGGTCAGTTCCTTCGCATTGTAGGGCGTTCGCGTGAGCAGTATGCCGGCATGCGCGGCGCCCTTGGGAATCAGAATGATCGTATGGAGCCTGGCCCCATCGCGCATTGCGATCATGACATCGCGCGACTTGTAGTCGTAACTTTCAGTGACCGGGACAAAGCTTTCCGGTGTTTCGCTGGGATAGTTCGGGTACGCGGATTTCGGCGGGTCTTTTGCCTGAACCATGGAACTCATGAGCAGAGCGACGAGCGCGGACCTCAGACCGTAATAGACGACGGTGCGACGTTTGGAAATCATGATATCTCCGCGGTTAGCTGGAATGCCTGGAGGTCGTTTCACATTCACTCAAAGACCACTCGTGGCAGATAAAACGATACCACCCAGTTCGGACTATCGACGATCTCACTGATGCGGAGGTCCCCGCAGACGCTGCACAGCATATAGGCATGCTCCGCGCCGAGCCCCTGAGTCCGGCCGAGCAGATCGATCATCTCACGCACGGCATTTTGTGACGCCTCCATGAGATCCGGACCTATCCCCATGGTCACGTCATACCCTTTTTCGTCCAGATGGCGGCTGACGGGCCCGCGCGAGAGAAATCGCGGGAACCGCTGATTGCCCCCCTTGATGAGATCAATGTGCGCGGTGACGCTCATGGGAGATTCGATGGCGGTTCCGCAAACCTCACCGTCTCCCTGAGCGGCGTGAGGATCTCCGATGGAGAACAATGCGCCCTTCACTTTAACCGGCAAGTACAGCTCGACGCCCTCGCCAAGGTCGCGAATGTCCATGTTGCCGCCGGTCTCGTACGGCGGGAGCGTGCCAAAGCTGCCGGACTGCGCCCGGGCAACACCTATCGTTCCGCAAAATGGCTTCAACGGTACGCGGGCCCACTTTCCGTACGCCGCCGGCACGCCAAACGAGCGGTCATAGCTCCAGATGTGCAGGGCGAAATCGGGAAAATCCGCTGCCAGCAGCCCAAACTCCGGAAACACTCCCGTCCACCCCCAACCGCAGGTCTCAAAGCCCAGCAACGTGACCTTCAATGTATCGCCCGGCTCCGCACCGTCGACATACACAGGTCCCGCGATCGGATTGACCAGATCGGGGTCGAGCGTCGGGAGTTCACCGACCGTCGACCTGGCGGTGATCTGGCCACCCATCACGTCGAGGTCCTTGAATTCCACGCAATCCCCGGGCGCAATCGTGATGGCAGGGGGGCGGGCATTGTCCCAGCTCAGATGCTGCTGGTGCCGGTGGATCGTATGCGCTCCGCTCTGATCATGTCTCGCAGGGTTCATCGAGAGTGTCCTGATCGTATCGAGGCGAGTGTCACATAGCGATGCGTTTATTGTAAGTGATCGATCGTTCATTTATTCTCAGACCGCAATTCCGCGGCCATGGGATACGGGAGTTGATGAATGAAGCAACGCGTGGCACTCGTGACGGGCGGTGGCCGGGGGATCGGCCGTGAGGCGGCGCTGCTGCTGTCGGCCGCCGGATCGCGCGTGATGGTCGTGTCGCGCAACGTGGACGAGCTGGCCGCCGTGGGCCTCGAGTATGTCGCGGCCGATCTCGGCACTCCCGAGGGTTGCGCACTGGCGGTCGGCGAAACCGAGCGGCGATTGGGGCCGATCGACCTTCTTGTCGTGAATCATGGCATCGGTTCGGCTCACGAGCGGCTGGTGTGGGAACAGGATCCCGAGGTCTGGCGCGAAACGATGCGCATCAACCTCGATGGTCCGTTCGAGCTCGCGCGACTCACGGTAGGGGGAATGTGCAAGCGCGGCTTCGGGCGGCTCGTGTTCACCAGCTCGACCGCCGGCGAGAAGGCGGAAAGGTCCGGCAGCGCCTACACCGCCTCAAAGCACGGAGTGATCGGACTTGCCCGGGCGGTCGCCCAAGATGCCGGACCTTTCGGAGTCCCATCCAATGCCGTGCTGCCCGGCTGGGTGCGCACCGCGATGGCCGAGCGGTCAGCGCGCACGGAGGCCGAGCGACGCGGCATCACCGTCGAGCAAGTCTGGGAAGAGCGCGCAGCAATCTACCCGCAGAAGCGGGTATTGGAGCCGCGCGAAGTCGCGCAGGTGATCGCATTTCTCTGCAGCGATGCGGCCGGGGGTGTGAACGGAGAGGCGATCACCGTGGCTCTTGGCGGCATGTGGTAGCGCATCGAGTAACGCTGCTCACGGTGCTCCTGTTTGGTGCAGGTTCCCTGACCGCCTGCGGCGGCCATACCGGCGCAGGAGCGCCCGACAAGACCCTGAATGTCTCTAACTGGGCGGGCTACATCGCTCCGGACACAGTCGCCAATTTCGAGCGTGAGACAGGCATAGAGGTTCACTACAGCACCTACGAATCGAACGAAATAAGCGAGACCAAGCTGCTGACGGGACACAGTAATTACGATGTCGTGACTTCCGCGGATGCTTTCTTCGAGCGCCAGCTGCAGGCCGGCGTTTTTCGTAAGCTGGACAAGACGGCGCTGCCGAACAGCGTCAATCTGGATCCCGAGGTCGTACAAAAGCTCGGCGTGCACGACCCGGGGAATCTGTACGCCGTGCCGTACCTGTGGACGGAGGCTGGCCTGGGTTACAACGTCGACAAAATCCGCGAGCGCCTGGGGTCGGCTGAACCGGACAGCTGGTCATTGCTCTTCGATCCCAAGAACGCGGCGGTGCTCAAGGACTGCGGCATCATGATCGTCGATTCCCCGGAGGACGTATTGCCCTCCGTGCTGATCTATCTCGGAAAGGACCCTAACAGCCGCGACCCCGCGGATTGGACGGCGGCGGCCGATGTGCTGATGCGGATACGGCCGTATGTGCGTTCGATCGAGGCCGAGGGAATCATCGGGGACCTCGCCAACGGCAGCCTCTGTCTGGGCTTGACGTGGGGCGGCGAGGTCACCCAGGCACGCTACCGCGCGCTCGAAGCAGGCAACGGGGTGAAGATCCGCTATTTCGTGCCGCGCGAGGGAGCCGTCGCCGGCCTCGACATGCTCGCCATACCGGCCGATGCACCGCATCCCGAAAACGCCCACAAATGGCTGAACTACTTGATGCGACCGCGGGTGATCGCCGACATCAGCAACGCCCTGAAATATCCCAACGGAAACAGCGCTTCGCTGCCGTTCGTGCAGGAGGCGATCAAGAACGACCCGGCCATCTATCCCGAGGCGAAGATTCGCGCCAAACTGTCGATCGAAACGATGCAACCGCCGGAGCTGAAGCGCTTGATGACCCGCCTTTGGACGCGGTTCCGGACGGGGCAGTGAGCCTGTGGGTGCCGTCGAAGCCTATTTTGTCGGGTCCTGGGTCGAAGGCCGCGCGGTGACCATGGCCGTGGACCGATGAGCCAGGCGGCAGATCCAGTCGGCACTCTCGACGCAGCATTGGCGCATGCGGCGCGGCTCCTTGATACCCGACCCCTTCTGGCAGCAGAACAGGCGCAGGAGATACTCAGGGTGGTGCCGGGCCAGCTGCTGGCGAGGCTGCTGCCCGCCCGGCATAATCTCGCGCTCGTGTTGCATCGTCAAAACAAGGCGGCGGAGGCGCTCTCCGTCGTCGATGAGTGCCTGTCGGCCGAGCCGCGTCACACCGGCCACCGCAACCTCAAGGCGGCCATTCTCGGTACGATCGGGGAGTACGAGGCCGCGCTGCAACTCTACCGGGATGTGCTGAACGAGTACCCCGATCAGGCCAAGGTCTGGATGAGCTTCGGGCACGCATTGAAGACCGCCGGACACGAGGAAGACGGCATCGATGCCTATCGCCGCAGCATCGAACTGATGCCGCGTCTGGGAGAGGCGTACTGGAGCCTCGCCAACCTGAAGACCTTTCGATTTGCACCGCAGGATGTCGGTGCGATGCGTGCCGCGCTGAGTGCTGCCGGATTGGATCCGCAGGAGCGGCTCCACTTCCACTTCGCGCTCGGCAAGGCGCTGGAGGACCGCGGGCAGTTCGAGGAGTCCTTCGAGCACTATGCCGAGGGAAACCGACTGCGCCGGCTGGACCTTCGGTACGACGCGGAAGAGCATCACCACAAGCTGGCAAGGTCCCACGACCTCTTTACCGCAGAGTTTCTTCACGAGCGGGCCGGCGCAGGCTGTCCCGCGCCGGATCCGATCTTCATCATCGGGTTGCCGCGCTCGGGATCGACGCTGCTCGAGCAAATCCTTGCCAGCCACTCGCAGGTGGAGGGCACGATGGAACTGCCCGACATCATCGCCATCGCGCGCCGTCTCGCGGCCGCCGCCCCCGGCGCGGACGACGCCGACGCCGCGAATTACCCCGGCGTGCTGACCGCGCTCACCGAGGATCAATGGCTTAGGCTAGGCGCAGAGTATCTCGAGCGCACGCGCATTCACCGCAAGCGCGGGCCGCCGTTCTTCATCGACAAGATGCCCAATAATTTCGTGCACCTTGGGCTGATACTCTTGGCGCTGCCGAATGCGAAGATCATCGACGCGCGGCGCCATCCGCTCGCCTGCGGCTTGTCCGGTTTCAAGCAGCATTTTGCGATGGGGCAGCAGTTCAGCTACAGCCTCGAGGACATCGGCCGATATTACCGGGACTACGTGGCTCTGATGGCGCACTTCGACCGCGTGGCCCCGGGGCGCGTTCACCGCGTGATTTACGAGCAACTGGTGGATGACACCGAGGCGCAGGTGCGCGCGCTGCTCGATTACTGCGGCCTCCCGTTCGAACCAGAATGCATGCGCTTCTACGAGAATTCCCGCGGCGTGCGCACCGCGAGTTCCCAGCAAGTGCGCCAGCCTATTTTCCGCGACGGCGTGGACCAATGGCGAAATTTCGAGCCATGGCTGCTGCCTCTGAAACAGGCGCTCGGCCCGGTGCTGGGCGCGTATCCCGGTGTTCCCGAGTACCACGAATAGCGCGGCTGCCACGGCGGCCGCATCCAATCCCTCCTCCTCCGGGAGGATGGCGACGGTCCGGGCAATCGGGCATAACGGCCCGAGGATTCCCTGGAGCAAGCTTATGAGAGTCTCTATGCGCCGAGTGCTGTTGATCATCTGCGTGTTCATGAGCGCGGCGCCTGCGCTTCAAGCGGCCGACTACACACTGCTCGCGACGCCGCAGTCCGTTGAATGGGGCTACTACTCCAGCGAGGCGAAGCCCGCTCTGACCGTGCACTCGTTAGTGTATTCGCCATCGGCGCAGACTCTATTGTCTGCCCTGGCCTTCGCGCTTGCGACCGAGTCCGGTCAAGTAGCAGCGGCCCAATGGCGCTTCGTGTCGGATCAATCCGAAACCCTGGAAAACCTCAAAAAGAGCGGCGGAATCGCATTTCATCTACGCGACGCAGCGGGTACCTCCTTTCAGCATCTCGGCTTTAAACGCGAAGCGATATTTGGTCTTGGTACTGCCTGAGATTGTTTGCCGCGCGGATGCCGATCGTCGCGGTTCACTCGGCGGATATCCGTCGCACGAATTGGTTCAGCGCCGGTCTGCCGTCTTCCCAAATCGTAAACGGCGTATCCAAGGACTCCTGCGGCATCTGCAAAATGAGCGTCCTGCTGGCGGCGATGAAACGCAATGTCGCCAGATCGATCGCATAAGCGCGCGTAAGCGGCGCGCCGTGATGCGGCACGTATAGGTCGCCACCCGAATCCAGGTTCACCGGCAAGGATTCCAACGGCTGTAGATTCAATTCCCTGCCCTCGCTCAGCAATCGCATCGCACCTTCATTGGATTGAGGTCGCGACAACATGCGGCTATCCACCGTCGACCAGCGATAGAGCAGCAAGTAATCTTTGAACGTGCCCGAGTGGTCGACTTCGACGGCGACCAGGGTCGCATAGTCGCGTGCGTAGGCAGCGACGTCGTTGCGATCGCGCGCGAACACGATCGGCTTCGATACCACCGTCAGGGTGTTGCCGGTGCGCTCATCGAATATCTCGCGTCCGGGCGCAGAAGGAGTGCCGCTGCAGGCGCACAGCGCCTGCACCATCAGCGTAAACATCCAAAGACGACGCATGGGAGGGCGCTAAAAGCGCAACCGGTAGGTGGCGGAGACATAGAGATTACGTTGTTCAAGCGAACTCATCTCCAGTGTCCCGGCGAGATTCGGCAGCTGCTGCTGCGCCTGCTGTCGCTGCAGCTGGTAGCCGGCGATGACTTCGAATATTTGCCTGAGGCTGACCCAATCGGCACGCACCTCCGGCAGATACAGGGTTTGCCTGCCGCCGAGTTGCGGGTCGTCCAGTCGCGCCACGTTGAAGCGCGGACCGAGGCGCCAGGCGCCCGCGACCGGGAAGCGGGCATCCCAGGTCAGGGTGGTGCTGCGCGAACTCGGCGAGTCGTCGATGCGCACGCCGAAGATGTGCAAGTCGCTGGCGCGCAGCAGGCTGGAACCGGCGAGCTGCAGACTGGCATCCTTGTCCAGTCCCGTCGAGGGGGTCGCGGGCACGCCGCCCGACGCGGGTGTGGAACCCAGGCGCAATGCTGCGAGATCCGCCATCACCTGCCACCGCTCGCCCAGCGACCGGCTCACCGACAGCACGACGGTATCGCTCTGGGCAGTGCGATCGAGCGCCAGCTGTTTCAGCCGCGCCGGCGCAACTGAGGCCTGCAGTGCGCGCAGATCCAAGGCCGACTGGCCGATGAGCACGTCGTTCAACTCCAGCAACGGGCTGTGGCGATGGTCCAGGTTGACGCCGAATATCCAATGTTCGCCGATTCTGAAGTTGCCGATCAGCGTGGCCGAGTTCAGTTGCTGAAAGTAGATGTCGTAATCGGCCAGCGCGATGGCCGTAAGCCCGGGTCGGGAGAAGCGAGTTTGAAAGCCGATGGAGCGCCGATCCGTGAGACCCTCTTCGGTCTCGTTGAACAGATACGCATCCAGCACCAGCGACAAGAACGGGCTGTACTCGGCGCCGACGCTTTCGAATTGCTGGTTCAGGGAAAATCCGGAATAGCTGGTGTATGCGGGGTAGCCCCCCGCCACGCTCACGGAAAACCGGGAATTGATTTCATAGCCCATCGACAACCCGTCGAATAGGCCAATGATGCCTTGGCTCGCCAGCGTCTGTCGGCCGACGCGGCCGCTCAAACCCCACGAGCGGTCGGTCAGTTCGGCGTATGCCGCGGTGGTGCGATCCTGGCTGCCGCCGGGTGTGTTCGCCGAATTGTGCGTGTAGCCTGCGTCCACGCGGCCGGTGAAATCGTAACGCGAGCCGCGGTCTCGCACCAATAGGTCGCCGTACACCAGCGCGGCGCCGACGCTGGTGGTGCTGGTCGTGGTTCCGGCGCTCACCGTTTGCCCCTTGTCGTATTGATATCCGAGCGCCGTGCTTCCAGCCATGGTCCAGCCGCCGGCCGGCGCCGCGCCGCTTTCAAACATGCGCGGCGCGATGGAGGCGGCGGCGAGCGCCTGCAGCCGCCGGCGCACACGCTCAGCACCCGCGCCTTGCGGGTAGCGCTGCAAATAGGCCTGGTATTCGGCCTTGGCCTGCGCCAACTGGCCGGCGCGTTCGCGCACCAGTCCAAGCAATTCCTGGGCCTCGGCGCGCGCCGGGTACTCCGGTTGGTGCACCAGCCGGCTCAACAGTTCCACGGCCTCCGGGTACCGATGCTGCTCCAGGTCGGCGCGAGCAGCCGCGAGAAGTTTGCCGCGTTCCTCCGCCGTCAGGGGCGGATCGGTCGGTGGCGGGGCGGCGGCCGGCACGCCGGCATGCTCGCTGGGCGCGAGATCTCCCTGCTCGTCATTGACCGCGATCCAAGCGCGCGGATACTTGCCGAGTGCGACGTTGAGCATACGCTCCGCCTCCGCGTGCGTTGCAAAAGGGCCGAGACGCAGCCGATACCAGTGCTCGCCGTCGAGATCGATCTGCGACTCGTAGGCCTGAGTATTGTAGGCGAGCGCTGCTGCGGCAAGCGCCTCGCGCTCGAATTTCTGGCGCGACGAATCGAGGTTCACCGCATAGGTCTCGGTGTCGGCTGGTTCCAGCACCGCGGCGCTGCCTTTGCGCTGCGGCTCGATGTGGAACAATCTCAGGCGCAGGCCCGCGGCGTTGTTGGTCGGCGCGATGACGAAATCCATGGCCTGGGACCAGTCGAGTTCCAAGGTCACTTCGCCGGGCGCCACCGACTCGAGGCGCGCGGCCGTGATCAAGTCCCCGCCGCCGCCGATCTGCGGGAATTCCGGCGGCACGTTGCCGAGCAACGTGCCGCAGTCCGGCCCCAAGCGCAAAGTGATGCGCGTGCTCGCGCCGTGGCTGACCGGCGTGTTGTTCAGGTAGCGCACCGTACAGGCGAACTGCACCAGAATGTTGGTGTGGTCGTCGTGCAAATCGGCATCGATGAGCTGCACCAGCGGCCCGCTGAGTGCACCGAGCGCCGTCGCGGCGGCCGCGCAGAACGAGGCGCCGCTCACGGCCAGCAACGCGGTCATGGCAAACCGCGATCGCGCACCTGCCGACGCCGTCGAGGAATCTGGAATGTTCATTTGATCGGCTGCTTCTGCGGCAACGGCCTCGAGGGAGCTTTGGGCGCAAGCACGGTCCAGGACTGCGTGCTGTGGCAGGTTGCGCAGTCCTGTGCGGATGTCGGGTGATTGGCTTGCTTGCCGATGGCGGCAACGCCGTTATGGCAGCTCGAGCAGCTCGCCGACAGACCGGCGTGGCTGAACGTCGCCGCCGTCCAGGAGATCGTTCCGTGGCAGGTGCTGCAGTCCTGCGAACTCGCGATGTGCCGCAGCGGCTTGCCGGCCGCGATCACGCCGTTGTGACAGCCGGCGCACGGACCGGACACGCCTTGGTGGTCGAAGCGCGCCGGCAGCCAAGCCGTCGTGATGTGGCAATTCTGGCAAGCATTATTGCTGCCGATATGCGCGCCGCCCTTGCCGCTCGCCAGTACGCCATTGTGGCAGCTGAAACAATTGGCGGTTACGCCGGCATGCGACACGGGCGCGGCGGGGGCGCCGGATGTTGCGACCGGGGCAGGGGCGCTGCCACCCGCGGCCGAGGCACCGGGCGATGGCGCACCCGCGACCGGCGCCGTCACCACGTTCGTGACCACGCCGCGCGATACGGTTTGAGTAATGGTCGTCCTTTTGATGGCGGCGTTTCCGTCCCAATTGTTCGAGCTGTGGCAACCGCTGCAGTCCTGGCCGACGTGATGGCCCTTCGGCCGGGTGGTCAGATTGTTCACGCCATAGAACTTCAAGGTCGAGGCGTCGTGGCAGGCGTCGCAGGTTTTGCCGATCACCGCGAACATCAACGTGTGCTTGGCGGCGCTCATGGCGGTGCCGCTGAACGAGGTGAAGCTCACGGCGTGGCAGTCCTCGCACGGTGTGGCGCCGGTGGGAATGTGCACCGGCGAGAGCACGGCATCCTTGGGCGTGTAATTGGGATAGAAAACGGGCGGCGTCGCCGACGGCGCGCCGTGACAGGTAATGCAGCCGCCGCTGATACCCGTGTGCAGGACCGCATTCGTGGCCAGCGTGGCGATCGAGTAGTCGGCGGGCGCGGTGGTATGACACAGCGTACAGGCGCTGTTGGCGGGATTTGGCATATGGCCCGAGGGCAGCGCCGTACTGTTCCAATTCGCCGTCGTGTGGCAGCCGCTGCAGTCGCCGGTCGACATGCTGCCGGAGGTGTGGTCGGCGGGACGACCTTGCAACCCCGGGCTCGCCGCGCCCAGGTAGAACGAGAGGCCCTTCTCGTGGCAGGTATCGCAGGCGGCCGGCACGAACGCGTGCTTCGCCTGGGTCATGTTCATCGGACCGAAGGTACCGGCCGCGTAGGTGCTCGACGCGTGGCAGGAGCCGCAGTCGGTGCCCGCGTTATACGGAATGTGCGATGGCCCGAGCACGGCATCCTTCGGCGTGAAATTGTTGTACCAGGTGAGCGCCGTGGTGCCGCCGTGGCACTGGCCGCAGCCGCTGGTAATGCCGCTGTGCAGTACCGCGTTGGCGGCGAGTGTGGTGTAGTTCGCGGGTGCCGCGGTGTGGCAGGTGGCGCACGCGGTTCCCGCCGGGTTCGGCATATGGCCCGCGGGCAGCGCCGTGCTGTTCCAATTCGCCGTGGTGTGGCAGCCGCTGCAGTCGGCGGGTGCCGCCATGGTGCCGCTGTGATCGGTTGGCCGCCCCTGCAGCCCCGGGCTCGCCGCGCCCATGTAAAACGACAGACCGGCTTCGTGACATCCATTGCAGGTGCTGCCGACGCCCGCGTGAGTGGCCTGGGTCATGTTCATGGGCCCGAAACCGCCCACGACATAGTTGGCCGTATGGCAGGCGCTGCAGTCCTCGCCGGTGAAGGCGGGGATGTGCGGCGGCGACAGTGAGGCGGCGGCCTTTGGGTTGTCGTTGTTGTTGTAGAAAGTGAGCTGCGTGCCACCGCCGTGACACTGGGCGCAGCCATTGGTGATGCCGGTATGCAGCACGGCAACCGCGGCCAACTGTGCATAACTGGTCGGGTCCGAGGTCAACGTACCGGTATGGCAGACCGAGCAGGTCTGTGTACCCGGGATCGGCATGTGGCCATTGGGCAGCGTGCTCGGTGTCGTCCACGTGGTCGTGTTGTGGCACAGCGAGCAATCCCCGGTCGCCTGGCTCGCGGGGCTCGGATTCGATACGTGCGTCGGCGGGCGCCCCTGCAGGGCGAGCGCCACGCCGGGGTAGAACGTCAGGGCCGCCTCGTGGCAAGTGTCGCAGGTGGTCGGGACGAACGCGTGCTTAGCGGCGCTCATGGCGGTACTGCCAAAACCGCCTACGGTGAAATTCGTCGTGTGGCAGGAACTGCAGTCGACGCCGTTCGAATACGGGATGTGCGCCGGCGTCAGCACCGCCGCCTTGGGGTTGTCGTTGTTGTCGTAGAAGGTGAGTTGTCCCGCGGGGCTGCCGTGACACTGGCTACAGTTGATGCTGATGCCGGCGTGCAGGACCGAAATACCGGCAAGTGTCGCGTAGCTCGCCAAGGTCGAACCGATGGCGGTATGGCACGTCGAGCAGGTCTGGTTGCCGGGGTTCGGCATATGGCCCGCCGGCATCAGGTTGCTGGTCCAGTCGGTGGTGGTGTGGCAGCCGGCGCAATCGCCGCTCGCTTGCTGCCCACCATTGGCGATGTGATCGGCCGGGCGCCCTTGCAGGTTCAGCGCTGCGCCGGGATAGAAAGTCAGGCGGGCCTCGTGGCAGGTGTCGCAGGAGGAAGGGACGAAGGCATGTTTGGCAGCGTTCATGGCGGTGCCCCCGAAGCCGCCGGTCGCGAAGTTGGCAGTGGCGTGACAGGAGCTGCAGTCGGTTCCCGATAGATAGGGAATGTGCGACGGCGTGAGCAGGGCATCCTTAGGCGTGAAATTATTTGCCCAGGTGAGCGCGGCGATGTTGTTGCCGTGACAGAGTCCGCAGTTGCCGGTGATGCCGGTATGCAGCACGGTATTCGCCGCCAGAGTCGTCGGCGTGTAGTCGCTCGGCGCCGCGGTGTGGCACTGGGCGCACTTCAAGCTGCTCGGATTCGGCATGTGACCGGCCGGCATGGCGGTACTGTTCCAGTCGGTGGTTTCGTGGCAGCCGGAACAATCGCCGCTCGCCATGTTGGCATCGCCGCTCGCGACGTGATCTGCCGGACGCGCCTGCAAAGCAGTGCCGCTGCCTACGTAGAAGCTCTTGCCGGTGTCGTGACAGGTATCGCAGGCGGTGGAGACGAACGCGTGCTTGGCGGCGCTCATCGCGGTGGCCGGACCGAAGCCCCCTGTTCGATAGGCGGCACCATGGCAGGCGCTGCAGTCGGTACCGACCAAGATCGGGATATGCGGCGGCGATAGCGCCGCTGCGTGGTACGGCGAGACACCCAAGGTTGACATCGGAATGTAAGGCGCCGGTACGCCGGCGAAGGTCTCACGGGCGTGACACAGAAGGCAATTGCTCACCGACAGGCCCGAATGCAGCGTGGCGATGCTGGCGGCGAGCATCGTCCAAGTTTCGGCGCTCGGCGTATTGCCATGGCAAATGCCGCAATCGATGGCCGAGGGAATTGGCGGTACGTGATTGGCCGGTTGCCCGGATACGAATCCCGTCGAAATCTTCACCGCGCCGCTATGGCAGGTCGCACAGGTGGCGACCGTCATTTGCGTGTGATCGAAGATCGACGGTGTCCAGTTGGGTGTCTTCGTGCCGATGCCGGCGGTATGGCAGTTCTCGCACGAATTGGTGGTGGGCATGTGATTGCCCTGCTTGCCCACCGCTTTGGTGCCGTTGTGGCAGCTCACGCAGTCCGTGGTAATACCGGTGTGGTCGAAGCTCGCGCCCAACCAGTTGTTCGTCAAATGGCAATCGCCGCACTCGAGATTGGTGGCAATGTGGTTCGCCGGCTTGCCGGCGGCCTGCGTTCCGTTGTGGCAAATGATGCAAAAGCCGGCGACCGCCAACGGAATTTGCGAATGATCGACGCTGGCGGCCGGATTCCAGGTAAGCACCGAGTGGCAGGCGGCGCAGTTCTGACTGGTTGCCGGATGCGTCGGGCCCTCTCCCTGGGCGATTACGCCGTTGTGGCAAGTGGCGCAGCTGCCCATTACCTCGCCATGGTCGAAGTGCACGTCGGGACGGAACGCGATGGTGTTATGGCAGGCGGCGCAGTTGTTGCTGCTCGGGATATGCGTGGTGGTCTTGGGCGTCGCGTCGTAAGGTGAGCCTTGGATGTGACAGGTGCCACAGTTGCGCGGCGTGCCTTTGAAGACGGCATTCAAGTGGCATGACTCGCACGGCAGGTCGCGGTGCACGCCGTCGAGCTCGAATCCGGTCGATAAATGATCGAAGGGCACCGTGATCGGCGGCGCCTTGTCGGCACCGCACGCCGGCAATGCCAGCAGCAGTGCGAACCCAGCGATCCATCCGTTGATGCTCCTTCGCCGCATGTCGACCTACTGTATCCGGGCGCCTTGCCAGGAATAGGACGAATGGCAGCGGCCGCATTGCGCGCCGTACTGACCCAGGTGTCGGTCGTCTTTGTGATGACAGGAAGCGCATTCCTGCGACATCTTCTGCGTGCCGGGCGGCTCGCGATGGCAATCGGCGCATTGCAGTTTGCCGTGCGCGCCGAGCAGCGGGAAGTGCGCATCGCGTGCATGATCGAAGACCCACAGCTGCCAACCATTGGGTGAATGGCAGGCGTCGCACTTCTCGCCCAAACCGCCCTTATGTACATCGTCCTTGGCGTGGCAGCCGCTGCAGGTGGATTGCGCATTGCCGAACGCTTGCGTCGCATGGCATTGCACGCAGCTCACGATGCGGTGCAAACCGAGCAGCGGGTATTGCGACAGGTCGTGATCGAAGCGGATGTCGGCGCGCCAGGAATTCTGGCCGTGGCATGCGGCACACTGTCCGGTCACCTTGCCGCCGTGGGGATCTTCGCTGCGATGGCAGCCCTCGCAATCCTCCGGCAACTTGTCCTTAGCCTGAGCCGTATGACAGGCGTGGCAGTCGAGCTTGGCGTGCGCGCCTTCGAGGGCAAATTTGTGCCGTCCGGTATGGTCGTAGACGAGCGGATGCCACTCGTCGTTGCCGTGGCAATCGCCGCACTGCGCACCAAAACGGCGCGCATGCGAGTCGTCGGCGCGGTGGCAGCCGTCGCAATCCTTCGGGATCCTGTCTTTGTAGTTGCCGCTGCGGTGACAAGTGAGACAGTCGATCTCGGCATGCGCGCCGAGCAGCGCGTAACCGGTCTCCTTCGAGTGATCGAACTTGGCGCTCTTCCAGTCCTTGGTTCCATGACATTTGCCGCAGTCCGGACCGCGCGAACCGCGATGCTCGTCATCGGTAGCATGGCAACCGACGCATGAATTGGGCGTGGGCTTGTAGCGGCCGCCGACGTGGCATGCGTCGCAGGCGAGCGATACGTGCGCGCCGGTCAGCTTGAACTCGGTTTTCTCGTGATCGAATTTGCCGCCGCTCCAAGCGGCCGATCCGTGGCACTCGCCGCACGACTGCCTGAATTGCGATGCATGCACGTCATCGCGCTTGTGGCACCCGATACAGGTCGCCGGGGCCTTGCGCCAGGCGACGTTCGGCTGATGACAGGCCGCGCAGTCGAGCGAGGCGTGGGCTCCCTGCAGTGCAAATTCCGTCAACCGATGATCGAACTGCGCCGTATTCAAATGCACGATGTCCGCGTCACGACCCTTGTGCTCGGTGTGGCAGCCGCGGCACTCGCCATTGCCGGCATTCGGCATGCGGCCGTGGAACCTGGCGCCCTCACGCACGTCGGCCGCAATGTCCTTGTGACAGTCGAGACACAGTGCAGACTGTGGCCGGCGGTTGCTGCGATCGTGGCAGTCGGCGCAGGTCTCCTCTTGTTTTTCATGCGCATGGCTAACCTTGCCGGGCATCAAAAGCGTCTCCACCGAGCCGGCTTGCGCCATGTCCGACGCAGCCGCGGACAGTGCGATCAAGCACAGCATTGCGAAGATCCGGCGCCAGCGCGCATGTCCGCCCATGCCCGTCCTTCAGTACACGTTGATTGCCACGACATGCACGATTCCCGCAACCAGCAGCATGAAGAACAGCGGCAGGTGCAGCACATGCCAATAGGAGAAGAGCCGCGCATACACCTGGTACTCGGTCATGCGCCGCCCCGCATCGAGTCTGCGCGTCGCATAGGAGCGCGCCGCCGCCGCCAGGCGCCGTGCATGGCCGGCGATCAACGGCGACTCGTTCAGCAGTGCGCGCTTGACCGCGCGCTCGATCTCCGCGCGGATGATCCAACGCGCAAGCGCAACGCGTACGCCCCCCACGAGTACATGCGGGATACGCAGATACGCCCGCCGCGGCGGCTCGATATAGCGCTTCTCGACCAGTTCGATGGCCTCGAGCATACCCGGCAGAAAGGCGATGCTCGTTGATTGCGAAGCGAGCCGCGATCCCACCGCCTTCAATTGCTCGAGCGTGTCCTCGTGATTGTCGAGATGCGCGTGCAGCCGCGTATAGAAGTAGCGTCCGGCGACGCCGCTGGTCGACACCAGCAGCATGCAGAACAAGGCAACATTGCTGTTGGTCGCGCCCAAACTGAAGTTCGAATGGAACAGCACCAGGAGCGGACCGACCACGCCAAGGGTCATGTGAATCTCGAACCATGTCGGAATGCTGCCCATCCAACTCAGCCACGCGAAGCGTTTGCGCGCCGAATAGATCAACAGGAGCAGCATCATGGATCCGCCCAGGATGCCGAGCCAGTAGCCTACGCCGCTACGCGGAGAGATATAGCGTTCGAGATGCGCGTGGCTGCCCCACCATAGAATCGCGGCGACCAGTACGGTCCATACGAGCGGCCAGTGCAGGCCTGGCGCTCGGGTCGAAGGCCGTTCTGCCGCGGCGGCGTTCACGAGATCACTTCGTCAATCAGGATTTTCAGGGGATGGCGATCGGCGGGATTGATGACGCCGCTGCTGCCGCGTAGGTCGCCGCTTGCCGGCACTGCCTGACCGCTTTGCGAGATGCGGGCCTCGATGGTGACGCGGCCGGCGCTGGAGAGATTGCGGCCGGGCAGCATCGATTGAGAATCATCGAGCGTGAAAGTCACCGGCCACGCGCCGACGCTGCCGCGATAAACGGCCACCGGTGCGCCGGGAGAATCAACCGACTTGGCGACGATGAACAACGTGCTGCCCGCGGGTACCTTGCCGCGCAACGCGTTCGACAGGGATACCTCACCGCTTACCGCCATGCCCGCCGCCGTCGGCGTCCCGCCAACCGGCAACTCGTGCTTGCGCGCCTGGGCGGCCGCATCGGCGCGTCCGAGGAATTCGTAGGACTTTGCCAGCAGCTCCCAATCATCGGGAGTGCCCCCGCCCTTGGCGAGCCGGGCTTCCAAAGACGCGAGCGCGCTTTGCATCGAGCCGGCAGCCGCGGTGCTGGCGGTGGGGGGCGCGACGCCGGGCGCTGCGGGCAGCACGGGAAGCACGGGAAGCGCGGGAAGCGCGGGAATCGCCGGAAGCATGGCGGACTGCACCAACTCCGGACGGCCGAGCCAGCGGTAAAGGGCGAGTGCAGCGACGATCAGCAGCAAACCCGCGAGCGGTGCTTGCCAGGGCAGGGCGGGCAATGCCCCGAAGCGCGGGATGGTGCGTAGCCACGGCAGCAGCACGCAAAGTACCGCGACCGTGGTCATCATTCCTGTAAAAAACCAGAACAAGGGCACGCGCATCTCCTCGCAGAATTCCGACGACTTACCTGGGGCGCCTTGCCCACGGGGCGGCAATCCCAGGCGTCTATCTTTGCAATGCAAAGTATTGTAAAGGTGTTCCATCTGGTGGCGGAATGTGTGTGAAAAGCGACACCTGGCCGGCTCACCGTTTGTGATGACAATCACAGATCCATGCGATTGTCATCACTAGCCTAGGGCGAGTCTTATGCTGGAGAGCGTCGGCACATGGAAATGATTTGGTCTCTTGCCCTGTATGCGCTGCCGCTGGGACTGTTCATCGGTGCGTATTTGTTGCGGCAACGGCGAGTGCACGCCAGGCACAAGCGTGCGCACGAGGAGTCGATCGCCGCCGGCTTGACCGAGCCGGCCTCGTTGCACCCGCTCATCGACCCAGCCAAGTGCTTAGCCTGCGGTGCGTGCGTCAAAGCCTGCCCCGAGCAGCCGCATCACCAAGTATTGGGTCTGATCGGCGGCAAAGCGGTGCTGGTGGGGCCCACCGATTGCATCGGTCACGGAGCCTGCAAGACAGTCTGTCCGTTCGACGCCATCACGCTGGTGCTGGGAACCGAGCGGCGCGGCGTCGATATCCCGCTGCTCAAACCGAATTTCGAATCGAATGTGCCGGGAATCTACGTCGCCGGCGAATTGGGCGGCATGGGGCTCATCAAGAACGCGCTCAGTCAGGGCCAGCAAGCCCTGGAGGCAATCGTCAAGGCAGGTGTGAAACGCAGCGGAGTCTTGGACGTTCTTATCGTCGGCGCCGGGCCCGCCGGCTTGGCTGCGAGTTTGGCGGCGAAGAAGGCCGGCCTTAAGTATCAGACCATCGAACAGGACTCCCTGGGCGGCGCGGTATTTCAATACCCGCGCGGCAAGCTGGTCATGACGGCGCCCGTAGAGTTGCCGCTGCTCGGCAAGGTCCACTTCCGGCACACCTCCAAGGAAGCGCTGCTGAAATTCTGGACCGATGCCTGCTCACAGCATCGCTTGGCAATTCGGTATCAGGAACGGGCCGACCGCATCGAATTGCACGACGGTGTATTTCAGGTGACCGCTGGGCCGAGCAAGTACACGGCATGCGCCGTATTGTTGGCCATCGGCCGACGCGGTACGCCACGCAAGCTGGGCGTGCCGGGAGAGGAGTTGCCCAAGGTGGTGTACCGGCTCATCGACCCTGAACAATACCGGGGCAGGCAGGTCATGGTGGTCGGCGGCGGCGACAGCGCACTCGAAGCCGCCGCCAGCATCGCGGAACTGGGCGATGCCGAGGTGATCCTCTCGTACCGCGGCGAAGCGTTCCAGCGCGCCAAACAGCTCAATCGACAGCGCGTCACCGAGGCCAGCGCACGGGGCAAGCTACAGGTGCTGCTCAACTCGCAAGTACGCGAAATTCAGGATGCCCAAGTTGTGCTGCAACACGCAGCAAAAACGCTAAAGGTCGGCAACGATGCAGTGATCGTGAGCGCCGGCGGCATACTGCCGAATGACTTCCTGCGCTCGATCGGCATCCAGGTGGAAACCAAGTACGGCACCGCATGAAACATCGTGTGAAAAGACCGCGAACGGCATTTGCGGCGGCGGCCTTCTCGCTAGCGCTCGCCTCCCTGGCCGCGGGCGCAGCGGTGCGTGGCGCCGATCCCGTCGAGCCGGCGCGCGCCGCACTGCGAACTTTGCAATTCGGCAAAGCGCTGCAATTGCTCGATTCCCTGTCGCACCGTAACGCCGAGGCTCAGTACCTGCTGGGCCTCATGTATCTGAACGGCGTCGGCGTGGCGCCGGACGCGCCGCGCGCGCGCCGGCTGCTTACAGCGGCCGCCGAACAAGGCCACGCCATCGCCGCCTATGTACTGGCCGGCGAGCTGGTGCGCGACACCGCCGCGCCCCCGGATTCTTCGAATCGCTGGCTGGAGCGTTCCGCACGACTCGGCTACGGGCGCGCCGCCGAGGTGCTGAAAAGCGGCCGGCCGCTGTATGCAGCGGATTTCGCCGGCGCTACCGATCCTGCGCTGCTGGCCGCCTGGGCGATCGAATGCGCGCGCAAGGACAACGCCAACGAACTGAGGCGGCTTGGCAAACCGGCCGCCACGGTACGCGACGCGTTCGGCCGCGAGCCGCTGTCGTACGCTGCCGCCGCCGGCAGCCTGGCCGCGGCGGCGGCGCTGATTGACGCCGGTGCGGATCCGCGTGCCGTCGATTCCGTGGGAACCAGCGCGCTCATGCTGGCGGCCGAGCGGCCAGAGCCGGACATGGTCGATCTTCTGCTGAACCATGGAGCCGATGTGCAGAGTATCGATGCCGACGGACGCTCTGCCCTATTTTATGCGGCACGGGCGAGTCGCACCAACACGCTGCGCAGCTTGTTGCAGGCGGGCGCCAAGCTCGATGGGCGTGATTCGCGCAACTACAACGCCCTCGACGCGGCGTTGGCCGTCGGCGCCGACACCACGGCCGAGGAACTGCGCGCCGCCGGCGCGCGGTCGACGCTCAACCTGACGGTGGCGCAGCGACAGAGCCGTAAATTCGATCTCGCACACCCGGGCGACGTGTACCGCGGATGGCCGCCGCTGGCACTGGCTGTGGCGCGCAACGATGCGCCGAGTGTGCAGCAGTTGCTCGATGCGGGCGCGGACGTGAAATTGCCGGTGCCGCAAGGCGATCCACTGCTCGTGGTAGCGGCCGACGCGGGTGCGTTGCCCTGCATCCGCATCCTGATCCTGCATGGCGCGGATGCCGCTGCCCCGGATCATGCTGGGCACGGCGTACTGTGGCTCGCCGCAGTCCGCGGCGGTGGGCCGCTCATCAGTGCGCTGCTCGATGCGGGCATCAAGCCCGATACGCACACGAGAGACGAAGAGCCGCCGCTGCTCGCGGCGGTACGCGCCGGGCACGACGACATTGCCGCCGTATTGATCGACGCAGGGGCGGCCGTGGATGGCGTCGACGCGCTTGGCCGCACGCCGTTGATGCTGGCGAGCGCCGGCAATCACCCGATGCTGGTCGAGGCGTTGCTGCATCAGCATGCGCGCGTCGACCCGAAGGACCGCCTCGGGCGCACCGCCGTGTGGTACGCATCGCAGGCCGGCTCGGCCGCCGTCACGACGCTGCTGGCCGCGGGTGCAGACGTGACGACGCACGATTTGGCGGGCTTGACCGTACTGCATGCGGCCGCCCTGCAGGGCGACGCGCAGGTGCTCGAGCCGCTGTTCAAGGCGCATGCCGCGATCAATGCTCGCAGCCGCAGCGGCGACAGCCCGTTGACGGTGGCGGCCGCTGCCGGACATACCGAGGTGGTGCGCGCCCTGTTGGCGCGTTCGCCGGACCTCGATATTCAAAACGGCGGCGGCGACACGGCCTTGATAGCCGCAAGCCGCAACGGCTTCAACGATATTTGCCGTCTATTGGTTTCGGCCGGCGCCAACCGGGCCCTGCGCAACCGCGACGGTACTTCGGCGGCGGACGCCGCGGCAAGCCGTGGATTCACGGCGCTCGCCCAAGATATTTCGAGGAAGACATGACGTGCCTGCGATGCCGAGCGCTCGCCAAAGATTAGCCGCGGTTGTCATGAACTTGGCCACCTTCAGAGTCGCGGCGTGGCGCCCCTGCATCGGCCTGTCGATGTTGTGGGCGTTGCAAGCTCACGCCGCTCTCGGCGGCGGCGATTCCAGCATTCGGGCGGATCAGTCCGAATTGCATGGCGTGCTCACGATTACCCCGCGCCGCAACTACGAACTGCGCGAAATCACCAACGAATCTGGGATGGTCGTGCGCGAGTTTGTCAATCGCTCGGGCCTCGTGTTCGCGCTCGCTTGGTCCGGTCCGGCAATGCCGAACCTGCGGCAATTGCTCGGCGCACACTATGAAGCTTACGCGCAATCGTTGGCGCGCCTATCACGCCCGGGTCTCCACCGCAGCGTGCGTGTCGAGACGCCGCATCTGGTGGTGGAGAATGCCGGTCACCTTCGCGCCTACGCGGGCTACGGTTTGCTCACCGATCTGCTGCCGGCCGGCATGTCGCCGACAGAGGTGCGCTAGAGCATGAACACTGTTTATCGGCTCGCAGCGCTCTTACTCGCGAGCTTGGTCGCCGGCTGCTTCGGCGGCAATGGAACGGGCACTCTACCTGCGGCGCCAGCGCCCACTGCGAATGTCGTCACGGTAACGGTCGATTCGGGTCCGGAGGCGGCCAGCGGCCAAATCAATCATGCCTATGTAACCGTCAAGGTGTGCGTCCCCTCGAGCCAGACCTGCGCCAGCATCGATCACGTTCTGCTCGACACCGGTTCGAACGGATTGCGCCTGGTCGGGTCGGTGCTTGCATCACAGTCCCTCACGTTGCCCAATGAAACTGATGAGCAGGGACAAACCATCGAGGAGTGCGTCAGTTTCACCGGCGGTCAAACCTGGGGCGCGATTGCAACCGCGGATGTTTACCTCGCTGGCGAGAAAGCTGTGAAAATCCCGGTACAAGTGCTGGACGACACCAACGCGGGCGCGCCGCCGCCGGCCGCTTGCGGCGCGAACGGCACGCTCATCGATACGGTGGCGGGCTTCGGTGCCAATGGAGTTCTCGGGGTCGGGGTATTTGCACAGGATTGCGGCGAAGCGTGCGTTTCCCCGGCCACGCCGCTGCCCGTATATTATGGCTGCAGCGCGGCGGGTACCTGCAGCGCCGAAAATGCGGCCTTGGCGCAGCAGGTCGCCAACGTCGTGGCGCAGTTTGCCGCTGACAATAATGGCGTCATCATCAACCTGCCGAACCTGGTGAATGCCAACGGCGATGCCAGCGTACAAGGTGAGCTGATTTTCGGCCTCTCGACGCAAGCCGACAACATGCTGCCGGTATCCGGGTTGACCGTGCTCGGCGCCGACGCGAAAGGCAATTTCACGGCAACCTACAATGGCGCTGCCACTGCGCTGCCGGCGTTCATTGACTCCGGCACGGATGCCTACGCGTTCAATGATTCGAGCATCGCCACGTGTTCGACCGGCGCCTTCGTCGGCTATTACTGTCCGGCAGTGGCGCCGGCGACGGCGTTCACGGTGAACACCGGGGTCGGCATGTACACCGCTTCCAACACGGTGAATTTCGCTATCGCCGATCCCAACACCTTCGTGGTCGGCGCCGCCGCCTTCACGGATCTCGCCGGTGGCGGCGGCTCAACCACCTTCACCTGGGGTATGCCTTTTTTTTACGGGCGGCAGGTTTATTTCGGCATCGATCAGCGCGTCAGCGGAGCTTACACCGGCCCCTTCTACGCGTATTAGCATGCGACGGCCATGGGACCATGTAGGGGCACCCGGTCCGGGCGCCGGCCATACCGTAGGTTTCGCGCCCCGTGTGACGGGTTCCCACAGTGCGGACCTATCATTTCAAAATCGGCGTTTGTGATAGGATAGCCGCCCGGTTGGGAACGATCAGTGCCGATGGAGCCACGCTCCAGTGCCAAATCTAGTACTAAATCCGGGGGATTGAGGGGATTTCAGGGGATATCCTTTCTGGGAAAATCGGCAACTCGTTGATTCTTCGAGCGGCTCTTGCGGGTTCGACAAAATCGCCGAAGGCGATTTTGGACGTCACAGCGTAGCTGCGACGGTCCGGAGCGAAGCGGAGGACGAGCGGCGAAGCCGCGAGTAATCCTCCCTCTCCGCCACATGGCAGGTAAATTTCGTCGGTTTGGATCAATCGGATTCGATAAGAAGATCAGGAGCTTAGCAGGAGAGGATTTTCCGCACCGGACGCGGAGTGACCAGGGAGTGACCGAGCGCTATGCGGCCGGTCGATGGCGAAATTGCTACAATCAGAATATGCGCCCGTAGCTCAGCTGGATAGAGCGCCTGGCTACGAACCAGGAGGTCGGGGATTCGAATTCCTCCGGGCGCACCACAATTGCTTCGTCAAATCAGTCATTTAGCGTGCCTGACCTCAGCCCGTTTTGCGCCGAAGCCAGGTGGTTGCGGGAGATTTGCGGGTCTCGGTGTCGCACACGCGTTCCGCGGCCTCGATCAAGCTCGTCAGTTCCGCCTGGGAGTAGTGCGTCGTGATCCGACCACTTCGATGCCCGAGCAGGTCCTGACGGTCCTCGAACGTCACGTCTGCCGCCCGCAGTCGGCGACCGAACGTGTGTTTCAGACCGTGGACGCGAATCTTTCTGAACCCCGCTGGCGCCGCTTCCCCGTGCTTTTGAGCCCAAGCGTCCGCGGCACGCTCCCGCGCCGCTTTCCAGGCCGTGTTGTAGATCTTGGTCAGCGGTCGCGCCGCGGCGTCCTTGCCTGGTATGCGCACGAAGACGTACACGGGATGCAGGCCTCGCAAACTCTCCACGACTGACTTCGCGACCCGGTTGAGCACGACGAGTCGTTCCTCGCCGTTTTTGATGCGCTCGCCCGGGATGACGAAAACCGACGTGTCGAGTTCCGGCACCTTCACCTCATACTCCCACTTGAGTCCGCAAACTTCCTGCTCCCGTAGCCCCGTATTCACCTTGAACAACACCATCCGCGCCAAGTGGTCCGGCAACTCTTGGAACAGGAGCGCCTGTTCCTCCCGGGTCAAGGGGTAAGGCGGTCGGGCACCCTTGACGGGAAACAGCTTGATCTTCGGCGCCGTTTCCAGCCACGTCATGCCCTGTTCGTCCATCCACTCGGAGGAGGCGAGATTCAGGACCCTGCGCACGACCGCGAGCGCCGCGTTCAAGGTCTTAGTCTTGACTCCATCCCGCCGCCGCTGCGCTGACCCTGCGATTCGTCCGAATCTAGACATGCGCGGCGCTCTCACGATGACGTTGGGATTCGCGGCGGGATTCGCCGGTTGCGTTCTGGCGCCCTACGGGACTCGGGATGAGCAAGCGAAGCTCAATGCGGTCTCGCCGGCGTTTGAACCGCGAATCGAGGCACGCCAGATACCTGAGATGCCAGCGGTCGCCACCTGCGGCGCTGCGCTCGCCGGGAAGCACGCGCAGCCGATTACCTACGTGCGTATCACCCAGCGAAACGTTACATTCTGAGCACCGGGCACTCCGCGAGAAGGCTAATTCACGAAACACGCCGGTGACCAATATCGGTATTGCCAGCCCGATTATTCTGGCCGCGACACGCTGTGGCAGGTTTTCACATGAATCTCGCAGGCGGACCATTCACACTTAATCTAGATACAATGATATAAATATAATGGAGGCACGTGTAAGTGTAGTTGGTGCTCCTTAGCGGCATCGTTTGAACTTTTAGTCGGGTCTAATTGGCGAGGTGGTTCACGCAATGGCGAACTCACAACGTACAGGCTGGCGGTCGCTCAGAGGCGCGCGTTGAAGCACCAAGCACAGCTTTTGTGTCTGACGCTGTGGCTCGCTTGTATTCCCGCTCCATGGACGCATGCCGTGGTGCGGCGTACCGAGTGGAGCCGAGTAACGATCCATGGCCACAGAATCGTCTACGCCGTGCGGGGCAGGGGCCCGACTTTGCTCCTGTTGCATGGAGGCGGAGACTCGGGTGAGCACTCCTTTGAACGTCAATTCGATGAGTTCTCGGAACATCATCATATCGTCGCACCCGACCAAGTCGGTCAGGGACGCACACCCGATGTGCCCGGGGCACTGAGCTATACGGCGATGATGGAGGATACGGCTGCATTGCTGCAGCATCTACGGTTCAGACATGTCGATGTGGTGGGATTCAGCGATGGAGGAATTTTGGCGCTGATGCTCGCCTTGCGCCATCCTGAGCTGGTACGGCGAGTAGTCATCAGCGGCGTCAATATCGCGCCCGATGGGCTGGATCCGGAGGACTTGGAGGAACTTAGGGCTTCTCAGACGCCTAACCCGAAAACGATCGATGAAAAGTTAACGCACCTGTGGCTTACGTCCCCCACAACGACGGAGCTGAGTCTAGCCTTACTCCGACAAATCGTTCAGCCGGTGCTGGTTATCTCCGGCGACCGTGATGACATCACGCTCGAACATACACTCAAGATTTTTCATGCGCTACCCGACGCCGAGCTTTGCGTATTACCCGGTACGGATCACGGGACGTTTTCCGGCCGACCCGGATGGTTGAATCCGATCATCAGCGCTTTTCTCGATCGCGCTTAGCCACGGAATGCACACCGAAAGGCTGAGCCTGCTCACAGCAAAAACGGATGGGGAGGCCTAGTCGTCACGTCAAAAGTAGCGACGCCGACTCGAGGCGAGGGATTGGTTGACAAGCGCATTGGCATTCACCCGCAATCTCCAAAGCTCAGCTAGCCCCGCCCATGGGGATCCCCTGTCCACAGCCCGGAAAGCCTCATCAGCGAGGTCCCTGAGGCCGAGTTGTAGGTAAGCGATTCCGAGGCTCATATGCGCTTCGTCGGCCTCCTGCACCCCGCCCTTATTGATCCCTCGATTCAGCGCGGCCACGGCTAGGTCGTATTGACCGTAACTTAGGTAGATCTGTCCGAGCAGCACGTCGTCTTGACCCCCAGATGCGTCCGTTGGTTTCGTGGCCAAGCGGCGTAGCGAGACGCGATTTGCCGCCACTTCCTTCTGTACCCGTTTGAACAGGCGCTCGTATCTGCCGGGCATGCTATCAGGGCCGGAAAACACGTCCTCGTTCCTGGCGCTATCGAGCACTTGTAGCGCCTCGGCGGGCACTCCGGCGGTGAGTGTCTCAAATACCATTGCCTCGTAGTCATCGGGACGCGTCAACACGTTGAGTTCAAACATCAAGCGGTGATACCCGAGCGCGATACGTTCATCGTGAACATCCCGCGAACACAGGTCCAACAACTCACGCCAGTCCTCGGGCTCGTGAAAGTAGCCGACCAAGAGCACCAGAGCGCTTTCCATGCCCCGAAGATCCTCCAGACGATAGTAGGAGTCTTCGATGATTCGCAGCCAACTTTCCTTCGGTATTCGCCGATCGTGTTCCGCATCGGCGACGAGCGCCGTCATTGTTGCAACGGCGCTCTTATAATTGTCCATTCTGAAATAGGCATCGCCGAGCATTGCCGCAACTTGCGGTGCATCCGGGTGCCGTCCGAGAAATGCCTTAGCCCACTTCGCTGCCCTCGGATACTCTCCCATTTTAAAATACATTTCCGCGATCGCTTTGGTGCGTTCGCTAACCTGCGCTGCGGGCACTAGCGGCGACTCGAGTAGGCGTTCGTAGACTGCCGCGGCTTGTTTGTATTTGTTTTGTCTGTATAAGACGTAGCCAAGAAGCGCGTCGATGTTGTACTCGTCCTTGGCAGTCAAGCGGGCCGCGGCTTGCGCCTGTTTGATACTCTCAAGAGCGGCATCCCAATGGTTCTTTTGGATGGCAACTTGCGCTGCCATCAGTGGTTCCGCTACGCCCACGCTGAGCACTTCGGTCCGGGCGGTTTGCGCAGCCGAAGCATTCTCCGGCCCAACGATCGACGTGACCACTACGAGGAAAATCAACCACCCCCGCGTTGCTGCGGTGCTCTTCATCGGAATCATGGCCATTTCCTCGCACCGATCACAGCGGACCGATGTCGCAAACTTAGGTTTCGATCACGTCGTGGATATGCTGAACATCATTGCGTAGTCAGCGCAATTCAAGGGCCCGTCGAGTGTGCGTTGCCCTGCAGCGTCCGCTCAATGAAGCGATCGGAACCGGCGGGGGATGAATGTGCCTAAACACGGCTCATAAACGAAGGTTTAGTCGGTTCCGGGATATGTCAATTGCAGCGCCGCTGCGGCGGCCTCGGCCTTGGGTTTCGCGTCCTTGATAAGCGCTACCGCATCCTCGAGTTGGCCCGACTCGAATGCGGACTCAGCCTTGTCCCACAATGCGTCGCCGACGGCGATGCTTGCCTTTGCTCGAGAAAGATCAATTCCTTTCCGCGGGAGTTTGATCTTGGTCAACATGTCGATACGCACTCGCACCGCGGCGACCAGCGGAGGCAGGGACGCATCGAGAGTCGTCCATTCGCGAAGCAACCCCGCAGCGGCCTCCTGCCTTTTTACGGAGACCGCTGCAACCAAGCCCTTCGCGTCCGCGAGTACGGCAGGTGAGCCTGCGAGCACCGCCGAATAGTCCTCTTGGTCAAAAGAGGTCTTCAGCACAGCCACTTTGTCGTGGACCATCGCCGCTTGCTCCGGCAGGTATCTCCGCGCATCTGTCGATGCCTGCTTCACAAAGCTATCGATCTCCGCCAATGCTTGTTTGGCGGGTTCTTGATTCTTTGCGCAGGCCACCGTCATCAGTCCAACGAAACTGAGCATGACGAAGTGGGGTGTGCGCTGTGACAATTGCACGGGTCAGGGCTCCGGGTCGGTGTGACGTATACGCTACACTATGTATCGAAAGGTACGCAACAATATTTGACCGCCATCGGCGGACGGGAGAGCTGGAAGCGAATGGGCAACAGCGATTTCGGCGAGGGCAATGACGGCCGGCTTATGGTACAAAGGTCGCGCCATGCGTTTAAGACGACAATTGTGCAAGACAGGCGAACCGACGACGGGCAGTCACGATCAGCCATCATCATCCGGCGTCGGCCGACCGCGGGACACGCGGATCGACAAAGAGGTGGTGGCCGCCGTTTTGGATGTCCTGAAATCGGGAGGATACGAGGCCGTGACAATCGATGGTATTGCCCGGCATGTCGGCCGCGCCCGCAGCAGTCTGTATCGCCGGTGGTCGAGCAAGCGTCATCTCGTGGCTTACGCCGTCGTCAGCGAATTAGGTGAAAATCCAGCGACGGATACGGGGAGTATTCGAGGCGATCTTGAGGCGGCGGTTGGTACTCTGTTACGAGCATTCCGCGGACCGCTGGGCCGTGCGCTGGCAGGTCTCGTGGCGGACATGGCGCAGGATGCGGCTCTGGCCTTCACCATTCGGCGCCGCGTTCTGGCGCCACGTCGTAGATCGATGCGAAAGGCGCTCGAACGGGCGCGAGTCCGTGGCGAGGCACGGGATGGTCTGGACGTGGAACTGGTGCTCGACATGCTCACCGGACCCTTCTATTTCCGCACACTGTTTGGGCATGCACCAATGAGTCTTAAGACCACGAGGGAAGTTGTGGATTGCGTGCTACGTGTGATAAGGCCGAATACCGAGGTGGGCGCGGGTTAGATTTGAATGTGCCCTGTGGATGCCATCTCGGGATGGGTCCTACCATAATACCAAGCGTGCGGGATCCGAGGTGGATTGCTGTCGTGCTGGGCTCCCGGCTCCTGAATTGAGAAGCATTGCCATGACATTGGGTCTATCGCAGCTTGGCTTGCTCCTGTTTGTTTCCGCGTTGGTCGCGATACTCACCCGTCGTTTCCACATGCCGTACACCGTGGGCGTGGTGCTGGCGGCGGCCGTCACGGCGGGCGGCATGCACTACGCGCTCGATTGGGACTGGGGCAGTGCGTGCGATCGTTTTTGGCGTATTGATCGCCGCCACCGATCCCGTGTCTGTCATCGCCACATTTAAAGAGGCGGGCGTATCCGGTCGCCTGCGCTTGCTCATTGAATTGGAAAGTCTGCTGAACGATGGCACGGCCGCGGTTGCCTTCGTTGCCGTCTTAAGCATGCTCGCGGGCGAACGCCGTGATGTCCTGTCCATCACGGGCACCTTGTTCCTTGCGATCGGCGGAGGCGCATTCTTCGGCGCCACCGTTGGCTTTGGTTTCATGCTGTTGGCAGAGCGAACTACGGATTATTTGGTCGAGATTACCCTCGCCACTCTCGCCGCGTACGGCTCCTTCTTCGTGGCCGAGCACTATCACTGCTCGGGGGTAATTGCTGCATTGACCGCCGGCCTCGTGGTGGGCAATTATCGTCCCAGCGGCTCGATATCGGATGCGGGTCGACACGCGTTAGAGACTTTTTGGGAATACGTCGCGTTCCTCGTCAATTCATTGATTTTTATATTGATCGGCGCGCAAGAAGCGCAGCAGCATTTCACCGCTCTGTGGTTACCGGTGCTGGTCGCCCTTGCGCTCGTAACCTTTGGGCGAGCGGTCGCGATCTATCCCTTGTGCGCGGTATTCGCTCGCAGCGGACTGAGAGTCGAGCGCCGGCATCAGCACATCCTTTTCTGGGGGGGGCCTGAGAGGTGCTTTGGCATTGGCGCTTGCCTTGGCTCTACCAGAGGACATTTCTCACCACGACGCGATTGTCACTATCACGTTTGCTGTCGTCGCCTTTTCCGTGTTCGCGCAAGGGCTGACGATCACGCCGTTGCTGCGCCGCCTGGGACAATTCAAATAGCGCCATGGTGCCCTTCCTCCCCTCATGCCCAGCAGCAGCCATATGATTCCGCTTGCATCTATTTCGAGACATAGTGTAGCGTATGCGATCTCGTGGTCAGGAGCCGCATCGATGAAGTCAACCCGGAACATCGCCAGCTACTTAGTATTCGCCTGCGCCGCGCTGTTGTTTGCGGCCTGCGCAAACCAGATGGAGCCGGCTCGGAAGGCACTCGCCGACATCAACGTCGCCCTCGATTCAGTATCGGCGGATGCGAAGAAGTACATTCCCGATCAGCTGACTGCCGTCCAAAGCAAGGTGGCTGAACTAACAGCCTCCTTTGACAAGAAGGACTATGCAGCGGTGGTGACCGGCGCGCCGCCCGTATTGGCTGAGGTGCAAGGTCTGGGCACTGCGGCAACCGCAAAAAAGGACGAGATCGCCAAGGCGCTGGGTAACGAGTGGACTGGGCTTGCCGCGTCCGTGCCTCAGGTGGTTGATGCGGTAAATACGCGCATCGACACGCTATCGAAGGCGAGGCGTGTTCCGAAGGACATCGACCTGACCGCTGCCAAGTCTGGGCTTGCCGATGCCAAGGCGCAGTGGGAGACGGCACAATCCGCATTCAAGTCCGGCAATGTCGCGGATGCCGTGACCGCCGCCAAAGACGCCAAGACCAAGGCGGAATCGGCGGCGACGGCACTGAAGCTGACCTTGCCAGAAACGGGCAAGTAGTTCCGGCCAACTCGTTTTCGAGGCCAAACGAGCAGTCCGACAGCGAAGTACCTCGTCGCGATAGGCGCTCCGTAAGAAGTATCGGCCGGCCTGAGGAGGACCGACGTGAATCGACGGCGGTTCCAGCCGGCTCGTAGGTTCCAGCCTACCAACTTAGCTGATGTATACCCCATCTTCATTGATTTCGCATCGGTGGTCCAGACCGTTTCTTTGGAAACAACCGCCGAGAAACGGCCTGTAAGAACGCGAGCATTGCCGAGAATGAGTAGGCGGGAAAGTACTAATATTGGGTCAATCTACGTGGGCGCTTTTGCTCCGAGCGGGGGTACCTGCCTGCCACGGGTTTGCAGCCACTCCGCGATCGACGCTTCCGACCGTCGAGGCGGACTGGATAGTCGTCGAAAGGCCGCGCAGCAAGTGCGCTGTCAGAAGCGAGAGTTTAGGCGTGCAATGCCAATGCTGAGCATCTCTCCCAGCCTTAAGGGAGTCGCTGCTGCTAGATACGGAGCATAAAGGAATATGGAGAAACAGGAAATCCGTGCAGCAGGCTCTCTTGCCGCCGTCTTCTCAGTGCGGCTCCTCGGCCTATTCATGATTTATCCCGTGTTCGCGGAGTATGCCCACTCTCTTTCCGGTGCGACACCGTACACGACCGGCCTGGCGCTGGGCATTTATGGCCTGAGCCAAGGGCTCTTGCAGATTCCCTTCGGTCTACTGTCCGACAAGATCGGGCGCAAGACCATGATCGTCCTGGGCCTTACCGTGTTCGGAGCCGGAAGCGTCGTGGCTGCCGTGTCAACTTCGATCGACGGCGTCATTGTTGGCCGGGCGCTGCAGGGCGCAGGTGCAGTCGGCTCCGTGATCCTGGCGTTGGTCGCGGATCTCACGGGCGAGGAAAGCCGCACCAAGGCGATGGCGATGGTCGGCATCACGATCGGAACTTCCTTCATGGTGGCGTTGGTGGCAGGTCCGATCCTCGCCGGCGCCATCGGTGTCTCCGGCATCTTCTGGCTCATGGTTGGTCTGGCGTTGGTCGGCATTGTCATAACCCTATTCGTCGTGCCCCGCCCCCAGTACCTGCGAGTGCACCGTGACACGGAAACGGTGTCGGGCATGCTGGGATCGGTTCTGAAGAGCGAGGAACTCCTGCGGTTGGATTTCGGCATCTTTACCTTGCACGCCATGCTGACCGCGAGTTTCTTGGTGGTGCCGTCGCTGCTGCACGCTAGATTGAATGTGGATAGCCGTAGTCAATGGCAGGTCTACCTGCCCGTCCTGCTGCTCTCCGTCGCGGTGATGGTGCCCGCAATTATCGTTGCAGAGAAATATCGCCGTATGAAGGGCGTATTCGTCGGTGCCGTTGCGGGACTGGCGGCAAGTCAGTTCATGCTCGTTGTCGGCAAGGACGATGTTTATGTCGTGCTCGCGGCCATCACTCTTTTCTTTGCGGGCTTCAACGTGATGGAGGCGAGCTTGCCCTCACTCGTCACCAAAACAGCGCCCCCCGACGCCAAGGGAACCGCCGCTGGCATCTATTCGAGCGCGCAGTTTCTCGGCATTTTCGTGGGCGGCGTCGTGGGCGGCTGGGTGCACCAGATCGAGGGCAGCGGCAGTGTGTTTGCATGGTCGGGGGGTCTTGCGCTGCTTTGGCTGCTGGTCGCCGTGACGATGAAGCAGCCCAGCTACTTGACGACTCGGCTGATTCGGATCGGGGATGGCTGCACCGTCACTGCGGAAAATCTCGCAGCCAAGCTGCGCCAGCTGCCAGGCGTGGCCGAGGCGATAGTGATCACCGAGGAAAATCTCGCCTATCTCAAGGTCGATTCGAAGACATTCGATGCGGCGAGGGCGCGATCGCTCGTTGACGCGAGTTGATCTGTCCTAGCACGCACGTCGCCGGAAGGTGGCGCAGACACGAGGGCAGCGGGCACGACGTCGGACTGAAGGGCCAAGGAATCTCAGAACAAGGACCGTAGAAGCCGACACTGCAATGACATTAAGGAACCTCTGACTTACTGGCATCATCGGACATCGGCGTAAAAAATCCCCGGGAAAAACAGCGATAGATTTTTGCCATGACAGGTAAATCAGAGGGTCCTTAACGATTCCTCATCCTGGTTTCGCGGAACTAGCCCATATTGGCGCTACGCTACCAGCTGACAGAGGCCAAAAACGGTTCTAGGAGCCCGAGAAGACGCAAGACGTGGTAGCGTTGCCACTAAAGCGCTCGCACGTGGCGGAGCGCGCGCAAGGGATAACGACAGAGGTCATTTGAATGAAATACGGCCCGACAAGCCGCGGCCTTCTGGGTCTTTCACTGATTGCTATTCTCGTCGGCGTGATTACCGGATTCGGATCCATTCTTTTTCGCGGTCTGATAGGCTTTATCCACAATTTGTTCTTTCTCGGGCATTTTTCCGTCTTTTACGACGCGAATGCCTATACGCCGGCAAGTCCGTGGGGAATATTCGTCATTCTGGTTCCCGTGATCGGCGGAATGGGCGTCGTGTTTCTCGTGGAAACTTTCGCGCCCGAAGCGCGAGGGCACGGCGTGCCCGAGGTGATGGATGCCATCTTCTACAAGGAAGGGCGTATCCGGCCGGCGGTTGCCGCCGTGAAGTCATTGGCCTCGGCCTTGTCGATCGGCAGTGGTGCGGCGGTAGGCCGTGAAGGACCCATTATCCAGATCGGCGCGTCTCTCGGCTCAACCTTTGGTCAGCTCATCCGCATGGATACCTGGCAACGGATCACGCTCGTGGCGGCAGGCGCAGGCGCCGGCATCGCGGCGACATTCAATACACCCATCGGTGGCGTGATGTTTGCAATCGAATTGATGCTGCCGGAGGTCAGTGTGCGCACGTTCCTGCCGGTCGCGCTCGCGACGGGTACGGCGACATTCATTGCCCGTCTATTTCTTGGCCTTAGGCCTGCGTTCGATATGCCGCCCGTATCGGCGGTGGCAGTCCATCCAGCTCCGCTTTTTACCCTTTTACTCTATGCAGTGCTGGGCGCGGCCATGGGCTTGGCTGCAACAGGTTTCATTCGGGGTCTTCATTTTATGGAGGCTACATTTCAACGCGTCCGTAATCCCTATTTACGCCACGCGATTGGAATGCTGATCGTTGGAACTCTACTCTATGTATTGTTTTGCTTCACTGGCCAGTATTATGTGGACGGGGTCGGCTACGCGACGATACAGGATGTCCTGCTTGGCGGACTCGGTGCGGCGCCTCTGCTCACGATACTGTTTTTCTCCAAGCTCCTTGCGACCACCTTAAGTTTGGGATCCGGTTCTTCGGGCGGCATTTTCTCGCCGTCGCTGTTCATGGGCGCCACCCTCGGCGGCGCATTCGGTGCACTTGTTCATACGATTTATCCATCGCCCGACATCAATGTCGCCGCTTTTGCCATCGTCGGCATGGCGGCCATGGTCGGTGGCGGTACGGGCGCTGCGATGACGGCGGTTACGATGATTTTCGAAATGACCCGCGACTATGACATCGTCATGCCGCTGATTATTGCCGTTGCCGTCAGCATCGGCATACGGCGCATGCTCTCGCATGAAAACATATACACGATCAAGCTCGTCGCCCGAGGGCATTTCATCCCCAAGGCGCTGCACGCGAACATGTTTCTCGTGCGCCGCGCCGACGAGGTGATGGACAAGGACATTTTAGTTCTTCCTGCGGATATGACCTTTGACGCGTTTCTAAAATTGCCGGACCATGACGGCAGGATGCGCCACGTGGTTGTTACCCGCGGGAACGCCATCCTCGGTGTCCTTCGCGTCAATACGGGGTTGCGGCGGGGGCTGGAGGGCGCTTACACCGGTGTGTCTCTGGGAGACGTGGCGAGTCGCAACTTCACGATTGCACGCGAAGGGGACATCATGTTCAACGTAATCGGCCGTATGTCGCGCAAGAACGCCGTCATGGTCGTCGTATTCCGGACCGCGGGACTTCTGCCCCACGCCTCCGACGTGGCTGGTCTCATCACAAAAGAGCATATCGCGGACTCGGTCTCCGACAGCATAAGCCCTTACGCTTTGGACGAATTGTCGCCTTGACGGGTTGAGATGAGTCTGCTCTTATTTTACTCGGCGTGTCTTACCGTCAGCGCGCGTAAAGCAAGACTACCCATTCTACGGCGGCTTAGGTTCCGCAACCCAACTGCGCCACAGCGAAACGAGCGCGGCCATCAAGGCGGGACCGAGGAAGATACCGACCAGCCCGAACGATTCGATTCCACCCAAAATTCCCAGCAATACCCACAGGAAGGGCAGCTTCGCGCCTTCACGGATGATCATGGGCCGTACGAAGTGATCCGCAACGAACAACACGATGCTGCCTGCCACCAGCACCCCCACAGCGGCGCCGACGGCGCCGCGGCTCCCCAACAGCAGGGCCACGGCCCCGAAAACCACCGGAGCGGCGAACGGCACCATCGCGAATATGCCGGTCACGGCTCCGAACAGAATCGGATGCGGTGCCCCCGCCGTAGCGTAGACGCCCGCCATGATCGCGCCTTCTGCGACGGCAACTAGCACGATGCCGTCTACGGTCGCGCGAATCGCTTCGGCGGCTCGAGTCAGAAGTCCCTCCACCGTTGGGCCAAACAGGGCACGACCGACCCGCGGTACGTCGTTCCGCAAGGTGTCTCGGTTCAAATAGACGAAGTAGAGTGTCACCAGCGTGAAGACCAGCGTGCTCAATCGCCCGAGCAGCTGGACGCTCAATAGGCGAGTCCATTCATACAGCGCCGGCTTGTTCTGGACCGCAGCCGCTCCCGTATGGCCCAGGTAGTCAAGCCACACGCTTTGAATCCACGGGCCCGCCAACGGCAGTTGCGCGAGCCATTGCGGCAGATCCGGGGGTCCGCCCTTCGAGGACTCCAGAAAGTTACGAGTGAGAGAGATCGCCTCTCGCAGCGCCACGATGCCGCCGTACACGAGGGGCACGATGACCACGATTCCGACGGCACTCGTGAACGTGAGCGCGGCCCAGATATGGCGCCGCTTGCCGTGAAATATCGCGAGCCAGCGGTCGTATAACGACGACGTTCCGATCGCGAGTACCACGGCCCAGCACAGCGCAGGAAGGAAACGCTGCAGCATCCACGCGCCTAACAAGACCAGCAAGCCGATTAGTGTGTATCGCGCAATCTTCTGAGCAATCGATACGTCGGGCACGGACACGGGGGACCTTTTGAATGGGATACAACTTAAGTATAGGGGCTGGAATGACAAATGGACGAATATGGAACGCGGGGTTCGCCTGTATATCCGCCGGCAACGCTCAGAATCAGGATTGCGGACTGTTAGTCGCCTGCGGCGTGACATTGGCCGCGGGCCTAGGCGCGGTGTCGATGAATGCAACTGCCAGCGCCCGATAGAGACTTTCGCGGCATACCAGGGCACTTGCCCCTCGGCCAAGCAAAGTCACCGCCATCAGCGGCAGAGTCAGTTCTCGATTGCCCGTCATCTCGCTCACAATGACCAGCGCGGTAAGCGGGGCCTGCACCACGCCGGCGAAATAAGCGGCCATGGTGAGAAGTACAGTGGCGCCTCCGGGGGCGTACGGCAAATACATGCTCAATGTGCCACCGAGGCCGGCGCCGACCGCCAGTGACGGGGCAAAGATTCCTCCCGGAATACCCGTGACATACGATACGAGCGTAGCGAGCGCCTTCAGCAGCGCAAACAGATTGCTCGGAATTACCTCCTGCTGCACGAGCGCGCGCGCTTGGTCGTATCCGGTGCCAAAAGTCGCACCAGACGAGGCCCAACCGATGAGAGCCACCATCAGGCCACACAGAAAGGCGAATCGCACCGGAGCTCGAGTCTTGAACGCACCCAGCCGTTGGGGTAGCCCCCGAGCCAGGCGACGAGGGCAAGTCCACAGGGAGGGGCGAGCCAGGACCACAATGCGGATCGATGGGCCCCCCAATGGAAGAGTGTCAGCGCCGCATCGCTGCCGCGCGCGAACGCGACTGCAGTCGCACCCGTGGCCACGGCGCCGCCCCAGAAGACAAGCCCCCGCAGCCACGGGCACGGCCGCAGCCAGCGCCGCAGCCTCTGCACGCTGCCGGGAGCGCCTTCAGCCACGAGGATATTCTGGGCACTACTCATCGATTCTCACCGGAATGCCCGGGACATCGACGACCCAGGCGCTGCCTCAATCGCCGGTGGATTTCTATGTACAGATACAATGGCATCCATTATATTTACACAACTGGACCTCATACGGAAGTAAAGCTTGCGAAACGCCATGGAGCGCAGAGTAGTCGCGTCCCAATTGGACGGGCAGCGGCATAAGCAGCTGACGCTCGATGTGTTGAAACAATTTCGGCTGATTTATGGCTCCGTGCGCCACCATTTCCGGCAAATCGAGGAGACGTGCGGAGTGTCCGGGTCGCAATTATGGATGCTGCACGAGTTGCAGGCGGCACCCGGAATCGGCGTATCCGATTTAGCACATCGCCTCTCGATCCATCAAACAACCTGCAGCCAGTTGGTCGAGAAGCTCGTGACACGGGGATATGTCGTCAAGGCGCGGTCGGATCGGGATCAGCGTCGTGTAGGTCTGACGATTACGAAAGCCGCGCTCAAAGTTCTCAAAGATGCGCCAGGTCCCGCGGAAGGCTTGATTCCTGAGGCTCTGCTCGGTCTTTCGGAGGCGACTCTGCAGTCGCTGATGAGAGATCTCGGCAAACTCATCGACGGACTTCATCTACAGGACGAGCAGGCCGCCGACCGGCCGCTCTCGGATCTATGACGTGTCCATCGACATATACGCCACCCCATCATCAACGAGCGACCAAGGTATCCCATGGTTCGTTCATGAGTGATTTCGGCGCACGAGTGACTGTGCCGGACAACGAGCAAACGAAAACTTAGGAGTAATTTCATGACCAAGTACAGAAGCCCGATTCTCATCATGGGCGCGGCGACTCTCTGCGTCGTCTTCGCATCGGGCTGCACCGACTTGAAGCCCATCCAGGCCCAACTCGATGATCTGAAGACTCAATTGAGCAAGATTTCGCCGGAAACAGCAAGCGTGGAGAGCCGCGCGCAAGGCGCCATGAGCACTGCGCATTCCGCAGCGGCGACGGCAAAGGCCGCACAGAGCACCGCGGATTCGGCGAAGTCGACAGCGAACAAGAATCAACAAGCTATCGAGGCAATCAACGAAAAGATCGACCGCATGTTCAAGCGGTCGGTTTCGAAGTAGGACGGTCATTGCCCTAGGAGATATTGACAGCTCGGCGTTGTGCCCAGAGACGGCGCCGAGATTACCGACGGTCGCGCTGGACTCGCCTGTGCTGGGTTCGGCTTTCAAATGGAGGGTCGGACATGTTGATCTTGACTCGTCGAATAGGTGAAACGATTCGAATCGGCCAAGAGGTGTCCGTCACCGTGTTGGACATTCACGGCAATCAGATCCGCATCGGAGTTCTGGCGCCCAAATCGGTGTCGGTTCACCGCGAGGAGGTATTTCGCCGCATTGCCGCCGAGGAACATTCCGCCCGTGGCTCAGTCTCCCCATCGGCATCGATACCTCATGAGGACGGTTAATCACCAAACTTTAAGTCATGACGCGACGGCGTCAGTGGCGCTCTCCCTGTTGGCGGGCGTTTCGGTGTAGCAATCGGCAATGATGCTACGCCGCATTCAGGAGACTTCATTCGCCACAGACTTTACGAGGCTGATGCACCCCACTTCGCGCTGCGCCAACTCACCGACCGGGTGCGGCCCGATGATCGTGAACTCGTCACAATCCGCACGCGAGTGATGTTGGTCGAGACAATTCTGGCAACCGCGTTCCCGCGATCCAAGATAGTACGGATTGGTAGCTACAGTCGCGGAACGACAGTCGCAGCGCACGTCGCCCCCGGTCTTCGGTGATGGTCTATCCACTCGGAGATGTCAGGTGAACAGGTTTGTAGACTTTGGTTCGGTGTTTTATCTGGGCATAGCCGTCATCTATTGCCTCAACTCATTCCGTGGTCGGCGCCTCGCGGCGGGGCTGGGTCGTTGGCAGCGATTTAGCCATGGAGGCGAGTTATACGCCCCAGTTGAGCTATGGTTACTACAGTCCTTACATTGCATCGGTGCTGGACATAGCACGCATCCTCGATTCATTTCATGTCGCTCAGTATCAGTACATTCCGGCCCTGGGCGCGCAGCATGGTGACCGACTGGCACTGACGTTGAACACGGCTCCGTCATTTCACAATCCGAAATCTGTGCTGGTAGCCGCGCTGCCGGCGGTTGAACAGCCGCAATTGCCTCCACTGCATGCGGTCGACCGGAAAGAGATCTATTGCGCCAGACGGACAGCGCTAACCCTGCGCCTGCTCTATGGGTGGGCGCCGGTGTCCGGTACGTTCGAACCTCAAACAGCACGTCAACTGCCAAAGACCTCCATATGACTATCCTGTCTCCCTTCTTTTGGTGTGACGATGGCCTTATTGCTGGGTTCTGGTGTGGCCTACGCCAACGAGTACGATGAGACGATCGAACTATTCCAGGATGCTGGAGAGAGTGCCGTCTTTTTAACCGATTGTTATGCCTACGCAGTATTCCCAACCATTGGCGCCGGCGGCCTCATCGTCGGCGGAGCTCGCGGCGAGGGTCAGGTGTACGTGCATGATCGGCTGATCGGGGACGCCGTCATGATGCCGTTGAGAATCGGGCTCCAAGCGGGCGGCAAAGTGTATAGCGAAATCATATTCTTCCAAGAGAAGCGATACTTGGACGAGTTCGAATCCGGCAAGTTCGAATTGGCAGCGGGTGCCAGCGCCGTTGCCATCACGGCGGGAGCCTCTGCGAGCGTCGGCACCGATCGCGCGTCGTCGGAAGCGAATGGCGGCAAACACAATGCCACGACCAACGGCGATTGCCAGGCCGGCATGGCGGTGTTCACCATCGCCAAGGGCGGCCTCATGTTCGCTGCCGATATTTCCGGCGAGAAGTTTGCTTACACAGAACGGCTGGGAAAATAGCGTCGCTGTTCGACTGTGTCACCTAACGAGATCGCGCAAGTTCACTGATCCCGTTATTGGACTTGATTTAGCCGAGCCTGCCGGCCGCGCACTCGCTTTAGGAGCGTAAGATCTACGGCTTCGGTGTCTATGGCAAGTCGAGCGGTTTGAGGAAGCCGAATCGTGGTCGGTGCCGTATGAGCCAGTCGGATGGTCTCGGCATTTTCGCCAGGCGCGCAGACCCTTGCATCCCATTGACACTCCGGTCGGTCGCGTGGACACGAATCTTGCCGAAGGGCCTATTCCCAGCAGGCTGGAGATCAAGCGCAGCGTTATCTTTACCTCCTATCCTGGGTCCAGGTGAACACGGTTCGCACATCGGAGCGGAAGACACTATGGCGCCTGCGGCGTGGATGCGTGGCCGTCTTCGGATTGTCGCTATACTTGGCACGTGAAAGTATTGTCCAAGTTTTTTGAACCCATCAACTGACCTTCCGACGGCGCAGCTTGGGTCGGTCCGGAAGCGAGAAAGCAGCATGTTTGGATGGTTGCAGGCGCACCAGCGCCGACAGATCCTGGAACACCCCTTTCCCGAGAGTTGGAATGCAATCCTGGAGCGCAACGTCGCGCACTGGAAGTTTCTCGACGATGCCGAGCATGTCCAGCTGCGCTCGCTCGTCCAGGTATTCGTCGCAGAGAAACAATGGGAAGGCTGCGGCGGGCTGGCGCTGACCGACGAGATCCGGGTCACGATTGCTGGGCTTGCGTGCCTTCTGGTGCTTGGCCTGGATCACACGCTTTACAGCAACGTCAAGACGATCTTGGTCTATCCCGCTACGGTCATCGCGCCTGGACAGCGCTCGGCGCTCTCCTCCGGGATCACTATACAGGGGCCGCGGATCCCGATCGACGGCCAGTCGATCCTGCGTGGTCCGGTTGTGCTGGTCTGGGACGCCGTGTTGCGTGGTGCCGTCCATCCCGAGCGAGGCCACAACGTTGTCTATCATGAGTTCGCCCACAAGCTCGACATGCTCGACGGTTGCGTCGACGGTACGCCGCCCCTGGCCGAGCCCGGGCAGTACGAGCGCTGGATCAAGGTTTGCACACGCGAGTACGACGAGCTGCGCCGCCGCGCCTCGAAGGGAAAGCGCACTTTTCTGGACGCATATGGTGGCACGAATCCGGGGGAATTCTTCGCGGTGATTACAGAGTACTTTTTCGACAAACCGCTGCAGATGAAGCGGCATCACCCAGAGCTGTACTCGCTGTTGCACGAGTTCTACCGGCAGGACCCGGCTGCCCGCGAGGCGCGCCATGCACCCAGGCACCCGGATTCGGGCAACGCGGATCACTAAGCCGCGCCTACTGCTCGCCAATGCGGTATCGGCCTGGTTCGTTCCCGCGGTGATTGCCATTGCCGTGGCTGCATTTATCGCCCGGATGATCTGCCC
>Ga0224557_1000245_pt1 | contig 61932 bp, 54 predicted proteins | sample 714S31014metaG_FD_180677 | JGI IMG/M metagenome (GOLD analysis project Ga0224557, IMG submission 180677) | Peat soil microbial communities from Stordalen Mire, Sweden - 717 S3 10-14 | ecosystem: Environmental > Terrestrial > Soil > Wetlands > Peat | place: Sweden: Norrbotten County, Stordalen...
TACCTGGCGGCGCTCCGGACGGCGCAAGCGAACCGTTGCTTGCACCTGGTCGAAAACCAAATCGCTCATGTCTTGCTTATAAGCCACAACCCTCTGCAAATCTTCTACCCTACTTCAGAGGGAATCGAAAAAGTCACAGGCTCTCAGAATGACAAAGTCCGGAAGTCATCTCATCAATCTTGCCGAGGCAGTGAAATGCGTCCCTCCGGGGCTAAAGCCCTCCGGATTTTGCGGCTTCTTGCGGCACGGCTGAAGCCGTGCCCTTTCAAAGCGGGTCCATGAGATGGGTTCCAGATAGCTTGGTAATGCCGCGCGCCCAACTCCGCTAACTCCGCAAGCCCCGCTAACCCCGCTAACTCCGCTAACTCCGCCAACCCCGCTAACTCCGCCAACCCCGCTTGTGCCGTCAGGCTATGACGGAGTTGCGCTGGGGCTGCTCGGCGAAGGCCGCTTCGGAGTCCGCTTCGGCCAGGCGCAGCAGGCGGTGCAGATAAGCGCGCGAGATGGAAAGGCTGCGGGCCGCCACGGTCTTGTTTCCGTTGGCTTCGCGCACCGCGGCTACGGCCAGCTTGATCTTGTAATCGCGGAGCTGGCGCTCGAAGGAGCCCGCCGGCTGGTAATCGGCGATATTCACCACGGCGTCGAATGCGCCGGCGTCTTCGTCCTGCTCATCGATGCTGAGGCACAGATCCTCGCCGCGGACGACGCGGCCCGGAGCCAGGATGATGGCGCGCTGCAGGACGTTTTCCAGCTCGCGCACGTTGCCCGGCCAAGCGTAGCTTTGCAGGATTTCGAGAGCCTCGGGCTCGATCGCATCCATGGGCTTCTGGAAGACCTCCGCGTATTGGTGCAGGAGGTGGCGCGCAATGAGCGGGATGTCTTCGGGGCGATCCTGCAGCGGCGGCGAATCGATACGCATCACATTGATGCGGTAGTAGAGATCCTGGCGGAACTTGCCCTCGGCCACCAGCTTGACCAGGTCCTGATGGGTGGCGAAGATGAGGCGCGCGCGCAGGGGAATGAGCTTGCTCGAGCCCAGGCGGCTGAACTCCATCTGCTGCAGCACGCGCAGCAGCTTGACCTGCGTGAACAGGCTCAGGTCGCCGATCTCGTCGAGGAAGAGCGTGCCGTCCTGGGCCTGCTCGAAGTAGCCTTCGCGGGCGCCAACCGTGCCGGTGAACGCGCCTTTCTCGTGACCGAAGAGCTCGGCTTCGATGAGGGTTTCAGGGATGGCGCCGCAGGAGACAGCGACAAAGGGCTTGTCGGCGCGGGCGCCGAGGTTGTGAATGGCGCGGGCGATCAGTTCCTTGCCGGTGCCGCTTTCGCCGGTAACCAGAACCGTGGCATTGAGATTGGTTACGCTGCGGACCAATTGATAGACGCGCTGCATGGCGGAGCTGGATCCGATGATGCGATCGCACTTTTCCGGATCCTCGATGCGCGGTTGCGGATTGTACAACTGCTGTTTGAGCGCCGAGGCCTCGCAGGCGCGGCTGAGCATGGTCTTCAGGTCGCGAATCGAAGGCGGCCTGCGCGTGTAGCCAAAGGCGCCGGAACGCACCAGCTCGAACGCCGTGGAACGCAGACTGTCCTCGGCCATGAGGATGGCCGGGACGTTGGAAGCGATGAAGCGGCGCGCGCTCGCGATGCGCGTCTGCAAAGAGTCTTCATGGCGGTACAGATCGAGGAGCAGGACATCGCAGCTTCCCGCGGCAATCAGGGCGTCCATCCCCTTTCCGTCGGACTCGAGCAGAACCTCGAAGTCTTTCCCAAGAGCAGAGGAAAGGAGCGGCTGCAGCGTGCGGTCCTCGGAATAAATTCCCACTCTGGTCATGACTGTCGGGCCATCCAACTCGCTGAATTCACGATGCTCTGTTGGCGATTGGCAATGTAGGTCCATGATGGATAAACGGCACGAGGACGCCTATTCCTCTTTCGTGCTAGAGTAGTGGGACCTTGGTCATGGGAGTGAGATCCGTTTCGATTGACCGAAGAATTGACGAGCGGGAAACGGGGAAAAAGGGATGAGGGGCCGAGGGGACGAGATCCGGCGAAACCCGAAGAGTCCCGCGATAAACCCGAAGAAAGACGGAAATCGGGGAGAGTACAGGCAGTCTGAACAACGATCTCTCCGGGGCCGGTGAAGGGACTCGGAAGGGCGAGTTGCAGCGGTTTTTGGAACGCGAAGAGGTTACCAAAGTGTGGACAACCGTAGCTCTGGAGTGCGGAGAGTTGATGCTGAGACTTGAAATTGGCAGGTGTTTTGCAAGATGATATCAGGGCAATTTTTCCGCGAGGAGCGCGGAATTTCAGGGGAGAGGGGAGAATCGACTCCGGAGCCGGAACGATTCTCTTCTTGTTTTCAATGGTTTAGAATGCGCGTTCAGGCGCTCAAGGTGCGTGCGCGGTTGTAGTAGAGTGTAAACGTTTCACTCCACGCGGGGATGGAGCGCGTATACAGCCGAGTACACTCTTTGCGGAGATTAAGGCTATGTGATTGGAGACAGGGGCTGTTCGGGGCGCGCGAGTTTGGTTGGTAAATTGCAATAATTGTGTGAATACTGGTACTCTGAGAGGGAAATCGCCAGGATGATGCATTGGTTCGCTTGGTGGCCCACGGTAGTGGTTTTGGGCGTAGCCACATTTACGGACCTTCGGAGCCGGCGTATCCCGAACTGGTTGGTCTTTCCCTTCTTCGGTACCGGTGTTCTGGCTTCCTGCTGGTTCTTGGGCTGGCATCATGGCTTGGTGCAGAGCTTAGGTGGCGCGGGGCTGGGACTGTTGCTGTACGGGATTTTTTTCCTGGTGGGCGGGATGGGCGCCGGCGACGTGAAACTGTGCGCGGCGATCGGGGCCTGGATCGGCCCTTCTCAGTTGCTGTTTGCTTTGCTGCTGACGGCCTTGGCTGGAGGCGTGATGGCTCTGGGCTGGGCGGTGTGGGGAGGGTTTTTGGGTGAACTCTTCCAGCACACCGGCGATTTGGTATTTGGCGCCAAGGAAGAGCGCGCAGAAGCCACGCTCGCGAATCCGTTGCGGCGCAAGATGCCATACGCGCCGGCCATCGCGATCGGAACGCTGATGTCGTTTCTGGGACATTGAAGGACATAGATAGAAGATGTCCAGTTTGCAGCAAACTCGATATGAATTCCAGGCGAGCGCGGCCTCTGCGCACCCGGACGACAGGACCTCAAGGAGCACAAGTAAAGTGGGTACGGATTTCTCCTCCCAGCTGGTCAATTCACGCACAATAAAGTCGACCGGCGGCGGGCCACTCTCGATCGCGTTGGTCGGTCCGAACGAGCAGCGGCGATCGGCGGCGGTGATGGTCCTGAAAAGCTGTGGCCCAACCGATATCAGCGAGTTTGCCAGTTATCCGCCGGCACTGGACGATGTGCCGAAAATGCTGGAGGAGAACTACGACGCCGTCCTCGTGGACCTGGACAGCGATCCGGCTTTTGCGCTGGAACTGGTGGAGAGTATCGGGGCCAACGGCCGGGCCACGGTGATGGTGTATTCCAACAGCACCGATCCCGATCTTCTGGTGCGCTGCATGCAGGCCGGAGCGCGCGAGTTCCTGACCTATCCGTTTTCCCCGGATGTGGTGGCGGAGGCGCTGGTGCGGGCCGCGGTGCGGCGGCCGACAGTGCCGGTCACGTCCAAACCGTTGGGAAAGCTGCTGGCGATCATGGCCGCCAAGGGCGGCGCGGGCGCGACCATGCTGGCCTGCAATCTGGCCGTGGCGCTGGCCCAGCAAAAGGGCCAGAAGACCCTGCTGATCGATCTCGATTTGCCGATGGGCGGCGCGGCCCTGAACCTGGGCCTGGTGTCGCAGTTTTCCACCGTCGATGCCCTGGAAGCCGCCGACCGCATGGACGGGCGATTTCTTTTGCAACTGCTGGTCCAGCACAGTTCCGGTCTTTGGCTGCTGGCGGCGCCGGGCAGGTTCGTGCAGTTCAAGATCGAGAACTCCGCGATCGAGCGGCTCATCCGGGCGGCGCGGCAGGAGTTCGACAACGTGGTGCTGGATTTGGGTTCGAAGCTGGAACTGCTGGACACGGTGATCTATCGGGAAGCGACCACGGTATACCTGGTGACGCAGGCCAGCATTCCGGAGCTGCGCAATTCGAACCGCTTGATTTCCCAGTTTTTCGCCGGGCCATTGCCGAGGCTGGAAATCGTGATCAACCGCTATGAGCCGCGGTCGCTGGGCGTGTCGGAGAGTGAGATCAATAAGGCGCTGACCAAGCCGGCGCAATGGAAGATTCCCAACGACTACGCGTCGGTGCAGAAGATGCAGATTCACGCCACGCCGCTGGTGCTGGAAGACTCCGCGATGGCGCGGCAAATCAGGAAGATGGCGACGTCCATTACGGGGCAGGAAGCGGATGATGCTCCGGCAAAAAAGAAAGGCTTCCGGTTGTTCTCGTGAGGGAATCGGGTAGGACATCTCCAGGCTGCATGGAAGGAACCAAGTGGAACTGCTAAATTTAGAAACCTACAAAGCGGAAATTCACCGCACGCTGATCTCGAGACTGGATCTGGAGAAGTTGTCGCGTGTCAACTCGAGCCAGGCGCGCCAGGCGGTCTCAGGGCTGGTCAAGGAGATCATGTCGGACCAGCGCGTGCCGCTGAACTTCGACGAGCAGGAGAAGATCCATGCCGACCTGCTGGACGAGGTCTTCGGTTTGGGCCCGCTGGAGCCGCTCTTGCGCGATCCCAAGATATCCGACATCCTGGTCAACGATAAGGACCACGTGTTTGTGGAAAAGGGCGGTCTGCTGCAGAAGGTGAACACCGCGTTTCGCGACGACCGGCACCTGCTGCAGATCATCGACCGCATTGTCTCGCGCGTGGGGCGCAGAGTGGACGAGTCGTCGCCCATGGTGGACGCCCGCTTGCCCGACGGCTCGCGCGTCAACGCGATCATTCCGCCCCTGGCCCTGGACGGCCCCTCGCTCTCGATCCGGCGCTTCGGAACCGGCCCGCTGGCGGCCAATCAACTGGTGCAGTTGAAGAGTATTTCGCCGGAGATGATGGAAGTGCTATCGTCGGCGGTGCGGGCGCGCATCAGCATCCTGGTTTCGGGCGGAACCGGCGCCGGCAAAACCACCTTTCTCAACATTCTTTCGCAGTACATTCCCAACAACGAGCGCCTGGTGACCATCGAGGACGCGGCCGAATTGCGGCTGGCGCAGGAGAACATCGTGCGCCTGGAAACACGGCCGCCGAACATCGAAGGCCAGGGCGCCATCCGCCAGCGGCAACTGCTGATCAACAGCCTGCGCATGCGTCCCGACCGCATCATCATCGGCGAGGTGCGCGGCGAAGAGGCCTTCGACATGTTGCAGGCCATGAATACCGGCCACGAAGGCTCCATGACCACCATTCACGCCAACACCCCCCGCGACGCCATTTCGCGCCTGGAGTCGATGGTGGCGATGACGAACATGAACCTGCCGGAAAAATCGGTGCGGCAGCAGATCTGCTCGGCCATCACCATCATTGTGCAGGCCACGCGCATGAGCGACGGAACGCGCAAGATCACGAATATCTCCGAGATCACGGGCATGGAAGAGAACGTGATCAGCATGCAGGAGATCTTCACCTTCCAGAAGAAGGGCATCGGCCCGGATGGCCGCGTGATCGGCACCTTCATGCCCAGCCGCATCCGTCCACGGTTTTTGGAGAGGCTGCGGGTGTCGGGCATTGTGCTGCCGCCCAGCCTGTTCGACAAGGAAACGCAGGTCAATTAACCAGAAAGGAGGCTTACCGGGATGGGAATCATTGCCGTGTTGGTGTTCGTCGGCATCTTTGCAATCATCGCGCTGCCGCTGTTGGCTGCCGCGCCCTCCAGCAGCTCCAAGCAAGCGCTGGCGGCGCTGGACGCGGTCCTGAAAACCGAGCCTAGTCAGATGTTGCGGCAGCAGAACTTGAGCGTGCGCAAGGATGACCAGCTGAGCAGCATCCCCTGGCTGAACAAGAAGCTGTTGCAGATCGATCTGGCATCTTATATGCGCAGACTCCTCAGCCAGGCCGCATTGGATTGGAATCCGGGCCGTCTCCTGCTGATGACCGTAGCGGGTCTTGCGCTGCCGCCGTACATCCTGTACGTGTTGTTTCATTCTCTTCCCCTGGCGCTGTTTGCGGGCGTGGTGGTAAGCGGGCTTCCTTTTGGATGGGTGATGTTCAAGCGGAGCCGGCGTTTCGCGGCATTCGAGAAAGGATTGCCGGAGGCGCTGGAACTGATGGTGAGCGGGCTGCGCGCGGGCCACAGCCTTCTGGCAGCCATTGCCCTGGTGTCCAAGGAGTGCCAGGAACCTGTGAGGAGCGAGTTCAAGATCTGCTTTGAGGAGCAGAATTACGGCCTCGAACTCAAGGCCGCAATGGAAAACCTGTTGCACCGCGTACCCTTGCAGGACCTGAAGATCGCGGTGGCCGCGATTCTGATTCAGAAGGAGAGCGGAGGCAATCTCGCCGAAGTGCTGGACAAGACCTGCGCGGTGATCCGGGATCGCTTCCGGCTCAGGCGGCAGATTAGGGTGTATACGGCGCAGGGCCGGCTTACGGGCTGGATTCTCACCCTCCTGCCTGTGGTGCTGGGCACGTTGATCTATTTTGTCGATCCGGATTTGATCAGTATTCTGTGGCATCGCGCGATCGGCATCAAATTGCTTTGGGCTGCGGGGGCATCGATCCTGCTGGGCGGATTTGTAATCAGCCGGATTGTCGACATCGACGTTTAGGGGAGAGAGATGACATTTGCGGTTTTGGCATTTTTGGCGGTGTTTCTGCTGATTGGCAGCGGCGGGTTTCTGCTGTTTTACCGCGAGGTCATGCTCAAGCGCATCAGCGAGGCCATCAGCCCGCGCCCCAAGGAAAAACGGCTGACCTCGGCGGTGCAAAAGGCGAAGTCCTCGCTCGGGGGCATGATGCAGTCCCTCGAAACCCTGATGCCGAAGAGCGAGAAGGAAGTTTCGGTGCTGCAGCAGCGCTTGGTCCATGCGGGATACCGCAACGATCCCGCGGTGAGGATCTTTCGCGGCTGCAAGGTGGTGGTGCCGCTGCTGCTGGCAGGGATCGTCCTGTTAACAGGGATCGCGAGTTTGAATCCGCTTTTAATCTATGTGCTGGCGCTGGGCCTGGGTTATCTGGCGCCGGACTTCGTGCTGGGACACATGATCAAGAAGCGGCAAAGCAAGATCACGCGCGGATTGCCCGATGTGCTGGATCTGCTGGTGATTTGCATGGAAGCCGGCCTGAGTATGGACCAGGCGACGGCGCGCACGGCTCAGGAACTGACCCTGTCGCAACCGGAGTTATGCGACGAGTTGAACATCGTGGTGCTGGAACAGCGCGCCGGCCGAGCCCGTTCCGAAGCCTGGAAAAACATGGCCGAGCGCACCGACGTTGATAGTGTTAAAAACCTGGTTTCGATTATGGTGCAGACCGAGCAGTTTGGGACCAGCATTGCCAAGATGCTTCGCGTCCATTCGGAGACGCTGCGGACGCAACGCGTACAGATGGTCGAGGAGATGGCCGCCAAGACCACGGTAAAGCTGGTATTTCCGCTGGTGCTGTTCATCTTTCCTGCGCTATTTGTAGTAACACTGGGACCTGCCGCGATTGTGATGATGGAGTCCTTTGCCGCGTTGGGCAAGTAATAGGAAATCAAAAACAGGAAGGGAGAACGAAATGGACAGTACAGCGATTATCAGAATCATTGCCGGAGTTCTGGCAATCATTATTCTGGGGATTCTGATTCAGCGCCGCCGCACCCGGGTCAAGTAGGCGGCCAGCAAAGCTCCGTGAGGGTCTGTGAGGCAACAGGCGCCACGGCGGAAGGGGAAAGGTTCGTAGATCCGGGAGGACCTGCCCGGGGTGCGGCAAGCACCTCGGGGAGGGGGCCCGGTGAGCGGACAAACTGAAGTGTTTTCATTCGCCCCGGATGATGCGTGGAAGGCGAGGACGGCCCTGTATGGAGCTTCTGGAAGGATTCGCGGAAGCAGCTGAAACGCGGAGTGAAAGAGGAGATGGTCTCGAACCGCCACGGGACACAAGAGATATGGAATCGCGGACGCATTGCGCCTATAACCAAACCCGGGAATGCTTTCTTGGCTTGGAGGTGAAGGCTGCCGACCTGCCGTCGGCGCGCGTCGCCGAGTTGATGTCGGCGCGCCCGCTCAAGTCGGGTGAGGGCGTATGGATGATGCCGTTCCGCGGCATTCCCGCGGCCTCGATGGCCGCGCCGCTGGACCTGATCTACCTGGACGAGGAATGCCGCGTGATCGACACCGTGGAATCGTTCCCTACCTTTCAGGTGAGTGCGTCCAGCCCGCAGCCGAAGAGCGTGCTGGCTCTGCCCGCGCATTCCATTTACTCCTCTCAGACCCAAACCGGCGATCAGCTGGTGCTGTGCGTGGCCGAGGAGATGGCCAGGCAACTGCAGCGGCTGAACAGTGCGCGGAACGAGGCGGGAGGCGTTTCGGCGACCATTGCGGGCGCGGTGCTGTTGCGCGAGAAGCCGCTGTGGAGCGGCGGGCCGGGTGTGCTGGAACTGGAGAGCCGCAACGGGTACCCAGACCAGCCCGCGCAACAAACCTATGAGATGGACCTGACGCAACCGGGCGCCAAGTCCTTCAAGCAGTTGCGCAGCTGGTTCGAGCGCTGGTGGTCGCCGGATCCGCGCAAGGCGCCGCGCGTGCCGACGCCGGGACTGGCCGCCTATTACTGGAACGGATCTTCTCCGGTGGCCCACGGCATTCGCGACATCAGCACGACCGGCCTGTACGTGGTGACCGAAGAGCGCTGGTATCCGGGGACCCTGGTTCTGATGACGCTGCAGAGGGGCGATGTGAGCGAGGAGGTTACCGAGCGCTCGATCGCGGTGCAGTCGCGGGCGGTGCGCTGGGGACCGGATGGCGTGGGGCTGCAGTTTATCTTGTCCGATGAGCAGGACCGGAGCCGTGCTCCGACGCCGGTGGCCGATGCGGCGGGCAGGAAGGAATTCGAGCGATTCCTGGACCAGCTGAAGCTGGACAACGGCGCTGCCGAGTGAGAGAATGCGGCGCTAGCGCGAGGTGCGGGGAAATCGGAAGCAAGCGAAAACCCCGCCCGGAGAGAGAACGATGGGAACTGGCGGAAGGATGACACTACGGGCTCTTTTTGCCGCACAGCAAGACGCGCGGGACCAGAAGACCGCGCGTTGGTAGCGCGAGAGGTAGGGGCTTATGGAATATCCAATCGGAACGCATGGCGCCGATGCACAGTGCGCTCTATCTCCAAGACACATTGGCGGGAGGATCGGGATGCGGGGCGCGCCGCAGACCGTCCTTTCCCGTTTTCGCGATTATTGCCGGGAGTGTGAAGGCAACTCCCTCATAGAATTCGCAATGATCGGGCCGTTGTTGATCGCTTTGCTCGTGGGAATCGTCTGGCTCGGGGTCCTAGTCAACAACTACATTACTCTCACTGACGCGGTGAGCCAGGGAGCGCGGGCGTTCGCCGAAAGTACGAATATCACAACTGCTCCTGTGAACGGGGATCCATGTGCCTACGCAATAACGGTGATGAACGCCGACGCGCAAAGTCTGATAACGGCCAAAATCACCTACACCATCTCGTACACCCCCGCAGCAACCGGAACCGCGGTAGCAAAGACGCCTTCTTGCGCGGGATTTGCCTCGAGCATGATTGAGGGGGACACGGTAACAATACAGGCAACGTATCCGGCTCTCGGGGTTGTAACGACCAAAGGCACTGGTCTTCCCATCTTTACCAAATTGGCGAATTGGACTCTGAATGCCCATACCACTCAGGTCGTCCAGTGAGCCATGCACGCGGAACCAGGCAGCGATACACAAACTCCCGGGACCGAAAGCGGGAATTGGTTGGATGAAGCGGAAAGGAGATCGTCCTATGGCAAGACTTGAAAAAAACAGATCGCGCAAGGCCATGATCGAGCCGCAGCGGGCCTCGGGGGCGCGCGGCACAAACTCTCTGCGGCGGGCGTTTTTCACGGCGGCGATAAGGGACGAGCGTGGGCAAGCGATTATATGGGTTGCATTGTCCTTGGTCTTGTTTCTTGCAGCGTCCGCCTTTGCGGTCGATCTTGGCCACGCCATGCTGGTGAGGAAGCAATTGCAGGCTTCGTCCGACGCGGCGGCTCTGGCGGCGGCCTGGCATATATCGGACGGAACCTACGCGGCTGTGGCTGATACCTACAGCTCGACTGGAACCCTGAACAATTACGGCGGCTACACCGTGGATACGCCGAAGGTCACCGTAAAGTGTTCGAGTACCGTGAAGCTCTTCGGTCCTAGCTGCGACAGTTCGGCCACCCCCCCCACTTACAACATGGTCATCGTACAAGAGACCGCACATGTGCAAACTTTCTTCGCTGGGGTGATAGGGTACCCTACGATCACAGTGACGACTACCTCAGCGGCGTCGAAGGGAGCCAGACCCACGCCGTTCAACGTTGCGATCGTCCTGGACACAACGGCTTCGATGAGCTACACAGATAACAATTGCAAAATCAGTGGCGTAGCCCAAACGCAGTTAAAGTGTGCGGAACACGCGATCGAAACGATTATCGAAGCGCTGGATCCTTCCCAGGACAAAGTCAGCATATTCACTTTTCCGGCCATGAAAGTCGGCTCGACGGCAAAAGAAACCACGTGCTCGGGCAGTTCGGCGACTTACGAGCCGTATACATTCCCATCGACCTCCGGTTCCACAGTGGACACGCCGACCCTCTCAACCGGGGTGTCGACGACCTACGAGATTTTGGGTTTCGACTCCGGCTATCTAAATTCCTACGGAGGCTCGCTCACCTCCTCGGACCCGTTGGTGACGGCTATCGGGCACGGCAGTTGCACCGGCATCGTGGCGGATGCAGGAACGCATTTTACGTACTTTGCTGCATCGATCTACCAGGCGCAGGAAGCGCTCTTGGCCGAGCAGGCCGCCGAGTTGACTTCTGGCCTGAAGACGAGCAACGCCATGATCATCCTCAGCGACGGCAATGCCTCCGCGATCGACACCACAAGCCCCGACTTTCAAGACATGACTTGCACCTCTGCCGGCCTTTCCGGCGTCGATTGTCCTTCCGCAACGGTGACCAATGGTGTCCGCAACAACAGCGACGGTATATATCCCGATCTGGTGGGTCAGTGCGGACAGGCGGTGGACGCGGCGCAGTCTTTCAACAACTTTGTGGTCAATCCGGATGGTACGTCGACGGGTACGCTGGTGTTCTCTGTTGCCTACGGCGCCTCGACAGGACCGGATAAAGCTCGCAGCGGGTTGTCGGAGGGAATATGTGATTCCGACCGTGCAGGCTACACCCCGAACGACAAAAGCGCGCACGCCGGCATCACGCCCTGCCAGACCATGGCGGATATGGCCAGCCCGCCGTGGAACGGGGAGTCGAACTTCTTCTCTGACTACAATGCGACGGGAGGAGACGCTGGCTGCGTGTCCCCGAACAGCGCCGTCGACGCCGCAGGCCTGGACGCAATCGCCGCCGCAATCGTTAGCAGATTGAGCGAATCGCGCCTCGTTCCCCCGGATGCGCCGTAGGTTCGGGAAAGAGGAGCGAAACCTCTGAGGCGAGAGTTATGGAACCAACTGGGGCGCGGCCGCAGGCCGCGCCCTTTTTCGCCAGGGAAAAGCGTGAGGCGCAGCGCGGAAGATGCTTACTCGGGCTGCTCGGGGATGATGAGCAGTACCTCGACTCTGGTGGGCCGGCCAGCCAGCGTCGCGGCGCGGAATTGCCATTGCTGCAAGGCGGTGAGCACGAACTGCGCGACCGCGAAGGGCTGCGGGAAGACGACGCTCAGATCCTCGAATCGGCCGGATGAATTGATAAAGCCATGGATCATCAGGGCGTCGGCGCCGATGGCGTCGGGCCCCAGATTGGGGCGCACAATGGTGTACGGCCACGGGGCTTCGAGGCGGGAGACGTTGCCGCCGGCGGCCGCTTCGCTGTTGGGGGGCAGCGAGTACTGCAGGACCCAGCTCTTGGCAAGGCCCACGTGGAGATACGCGGTGTAGGCGATTCTGCCGCTCCATTCGCCGGCGATCTCGGGATACTCCTGTTCGAGGTCGTTGCCGACGATCACGGCTGCGAAATGGCCTTCTTTGGAAAGGGCGATGGGGGTAGCCGTGAGCTCGCCTAATGCATCGGTAGCGGTTCCTGACCCGGTGGCGTGCTCGCCGCTGGCATTCTGCGCAGAGGAGTTCTTTCCCTGGCCGGGAGCGAGCCCTCCTTGCGCGTCCGACTTCTGCGACTCGGTGACGGGAGGCAGCGCGGCGGATCCGTTTTGCAGCTGCAAGTCGGAGACGGAGAGGATGGCGGCCGGCGTGGGCGTTGCCGATAGCTGCGATAGCGAGGACGGAGGCTGCTGCACCTGGATGGAATCCTGGGCGGCAATGGGCGAGGTGGTGCTGGGCAGGACCTGCGATTGGAGCGAGAGCTGATTGTTGGACGCGATATTGACGTCGGCGACCCTGAGCTCCTGATTCGGCCGTTCGAGGAGAGGAACAACATCGGCGGCGGGCGGATTTTTTTGCAAAGGTGGAACGATGTTCTTGACGACGGTCTTGCTCGCAGACCAGAGGAGGACCCGCGGTACGGGGATCACTTGGGGCAGCGTGACGGGGTTCTGAACATCGGGCTGGATCAGCGTCTGCAAGCCCGGATTGGCCAGGGTCTTGGGGGGCGAAGGCGGCGCCGGCGGCGCCTTGTCCGGGTGTGCAGCGTCCCGGTTCTGAATGGGATTACGAATGCGCGCGTTGGCCTCCGCCGCCAATTCGCTCAGATCGAGCTGACGAATCGTATAGTGCTCTGTGATCACTCTGGCGGAGGGAGGCTTGTATCCAAGGCTGAACCAGATCACAGCCGCGGCGAGGACATGGACGAGAAGCGACCCCGCGAACGTCACCGGCCCCTGATGCTCAGGCATTGAGGTTGCGAACAGCATCAGATCGCGGCCAGGGATCTCTATCACAGAAGGAATAGGGACAGGATTCTCCGTGGGCGCATCACCAACACTTGCGTCGGCGACAAGCCGGCTATGAAGGATCTTCCACGCCGGCGAATCCGAATCCTCTATCTTTGACGCGTGACGAGCCAAGAGCGGCCCCCGACTGCGGAAAACGCGATCAATGTTGAGCGACCCATAACGCGGCCTCAACTGTGGGGGAGTCCGCAACGTGCCGCAAGGCGTACGTGGTAGATATTGTATAGAAGAATTGCTTCCCGCGGCGATTCCCCGTGGCTTTCTTGATACCTTAGGCAGCATTATCCACAAATCCATCGGGGGGGACAGGGGATGTGGGAATACACTGTGATGGCACTGTTCGCCTGGGAGCAACGGCGATGGTCCTGCAGGCCGGGTTGACGGCAAGCTGCAGGATGGGTTATAGCAGACATGCAGAGAAAGGCGGGATTGGCAATCCGCCAGTTCGAACGGAGTAGGGATGAATCGAAGACTGCTCACGATCTTCTTATTCGCATTTGTGATCGCCGGAATCTGCGCGTGGGCGGTCTATCGCATGGTGGGCACGCGCATAGCGGCCTCAAGGCCGATAGCGACGACGCGCGTGGTTGCAGCCGCCAGAGACATTCCTCTGGGCGCGGTATTAACGCCTGCCGACCTGACAACCATCGCGATCGCCGGCGATACGCCCAAAGGGGCCATTTTGAAGATGGACGACGCAGTGAACCGCGGCGCGACCTCTGAGATTTACCAGGGCGAAATCGTCATGGAAAGCCGGCTGGCTGGTCCCGGATCCGGTGGAGGCTTGGCGCCGACGATTCCCAAAGGCATGAGAGCGTGCGCGGTGAAAGTGAATGAAGTAATCGGCGTGGCCGGATTCGTGATTCCGGGCTCGCGCGTCGACGTGCTGGCTTCGGGTGTGCCTCCCAACGCGCCATCGGCAACCGAAGAGACGGAGACGCTTCTGCAAGACATCCAGGTGCTGTCGGCGGGCACAGACATTCAAAAGGATGCGACGGGCAAGCCGCAGCAGGTGCAGGTTGTGAGTCTGCTGGTGACTCCGGAACAGGCCGAGACATTAAGTCTGGCCAGCATCTCGCTCAGTATTCAGCTGGTGCTGCGCAATCCGATGGATACAGAGATGGCCAAAGTGCCGCCAACGGCGATAAGCAGCATCTTCTCGAACGGGGTTCCGGCCGCACCCAAGGGGCCGCGCCGGGTTGCGAGCAGCGCACCCAAGGCCATGCCGCAGACCTATTCGATCATCGTCAGTAACGGCTCAAAGACCACGGAACAGAAATTCGCTATACCCGAGGGACAGCATTGAGATCGACGACTGGGATCACCATCGCATATTGCAGTGTGCTGATCGCGGCTCTCTGCGCCGGGCAGGCGGCACAGGCTCAGCAGGCCGCCCCGCCCTCTCCGCCACCGGCGGGAGCTGCGTTCGAAGACTCCACCAATGAACTCAATGTGGAAGTGGGCAAAGCCGTGCTGGTGGACTGCGCGCAACCGATTCAGCGCGTGGCTTTAGGCGCGGAAGAAGTCGCGGAAGCTACCACCGTGAGTCCTACCGAGATCATGATCACCGGCAGAGGCGCGGGAGTGACGAGCCTGATCCTCTGGGACATTCGTGGCGGACGGCAGTTCTTCACCGTGACCGTGCGGTCCAGCACCGGGCTGACAGACGAGAAGCTGGACGGCATTCGGCGCGAGCTGAAAGCCGGGCTGCCCGGCGATGCCATCAGTGTGTCTTACAGCAACAGCAGCGTTTTTTTGCGCGGCACGGTGAAGGATCTGACCAGTTCGGCGCGCGCCGTGCAGATTGCCTCGACGTCGGGCAGCAAGGTGGTGAACCTGCTGAACGTCGAGGTGCCCAAGTTCGATGATCCGCAGTTTCTGCTGAAGGTGCGCTTTGTCAGCGTGGATCGCAACAAGGCGCTATCCCTGGGTATTAACCTCGTCAATCTCGGGCTGGGGCATGCCCTGGGCGGGGTGTCGACGGGGCAGTTCGGTCAGCCATCGATAGGGAGCACCGCCACGGCCAGCAGCGCAGGGCTTTCGGGACCGACCGGCAGTGCGCAGTTCAGCCAGGAAGGAAATATCTTTGCCTTCTTTCCAGGGCTGAACGTGGGCGCCGACATCTATGCATTGGAGACCAAGAACGTGGCGGAGGTGCTCGCGGAGCCGAATCTGCTGGCGTCCAACGGCAAGGAAGCCAGCTTCCTCGCCGGTGGAGAGTTCCCGTACCCCGTGGTGTCCGGCTCGTCAGGGGGGACGACGGCGGTCACCATCGAATTCAAGCAATACGGCATCCGGCTCAACTTTATCCCCACGCTGCTGCCGCGCGGCACCATTCGTTTACAGGTCGCGCCGGAGGTGAGCGCGCTGGACTACACCCACGAGGTCGAGATCTCGGGATTCGAAGTTCCGGGGCTTACTTCGCGCAAGGTGAATACCGAGGTGGAGCTGAAGGACGGCCAAACGTTCATCATCGGCGGCTTGCTGGACAAGGGAATCACCGACACTTTCTCGAAGATTCCGTTTCTGGGCGACATCCCGATCCTTGGCAAGCTGTTCCAATCGGAGACGAAGACCAAGAACGACACCGAGTTGATCGTGCTGGTAACGCCGGAGATTGTGAATCCGCTTCCGGCGAACGCGGCGCTGCCGGACCTGAATTATCCGGATAAAAAGTTTATTCCGCCTAATTCGAACATCCCCATGCACCAGCCGGATGCGAAGACGGCGGATAACACGTTGCCGTCTCCGCCTGCTGCCATTCCCGTGGAGACGTTAGTTGACAGCATGAAACCCGAGAAGCCGCTCGTCATCGAGTCGGGAGCAGGCGGATTCGGCATAGGTGGAGGAGCGATTAACGGTCCGGCGAGCAGCGCGCCTTCGGCTACTGGAGTGACTGCTCCGTAGCAGTGGCAATTGCCGCCACGCGGCGGCGGCGCAGGCGGCAGAGACAAGCGGATGAATCCATTGCTTGCCTTAGCGAAGGGGGTGCGGAAGTGTTTGGCTCCGCCTCCCGCCGCTTTTGAGCCGCCCCAGCAGGCGCGCAACGTCACGCGCGGCACGATGCTCGCGGCCCGGCTCGAAAAGGCGCGCACAGGGGCCGCGCGCAGAAAGGGCCTGTTGGGGAGGGAAAGCCTTCTGCCGGGCGAGGGGCTGTGGATCGCTCCCTGCGAGTCGGTGCACACCTTCTTCATGCGCTTCCCTATCGATCTCGTCTACCTGGACCGCAAGCTTCAAGTCAGGAAAGTGCGCCACTGCGTAGGGGCGTGGCGCATCTCGGCGTGTTTCTCAGCGCACAGTGTGCTGGAGCTGCCGGCCGGGACCGCTCAAGCGTCGCGCACGGAGCGCGGAGACAAGGTGGAGATGGCGCCAGTTGCTGCTTCGGCCGAAAGCTGCGAGTAGTCCTCGGAACGCAGATCGATTGACAGGAAGCAGAGAGTGGACGCAGGGCCAGAGGTAGCAGCTGTCAAGCAGCGATGCCGTGGCCCTTCTCAAGCTCCGCCGCGGTGCTCCATTGCCTTCGGACCGCCAGAGCCACCAACACCAAGGTCAATCCAGCAAAGCAGCGCAGAAGGACGGGATGCGCGAGCAGAATCGTGAAGGCAAATCGCACCCCGAGGCACCAGCAGAGCGTGAGGGCAAAAAAGCCTGCAGCGCGGCGGAAGTTGCGCGTTCCTACGGCGGACGCAAACACCCCGAACGCCATTCCAGGGATCAGGTCGATGACGTAATGTTCTCCAATGGACAGGGTCGCCAGACATGTTAAGGCAAGAAAGAGAAGCGCTACCGCCTTCCAGACTCTGCCCGGCGCGAACATGAGAAACACAAAAGCTGTGCCAACGTGCAGGGAAGGAAATGCGTTTGGCATCCCTGTCAAGCGCACGGCCTCGGGCGGAAAAGCCGGCGGGCGCAGCCACTGTTTACCGAATGCATAAATTGGCCCGCACGCGGGGACGATGGCGTAAAACAAGGGGCCGGAAACAAGCTCCGCAGCATAGGCCACTACGATGGAGCCAGGGCAGCGCCGGTATCGCGTCAAAAGGTACCAGGCGATCATCATGGGAATCATCGCATCGTAGGCAATAAAAAGGGGAACGTGCGGAAAGCCCTGCAACGGCCGCGCGATGGAGGCGGTCTGCATGCCGAGGGACGCATCCAGGCGCGCCAGGACGTGGTCGAACTTCCAAGGGAATGCGGCGCCTTCGCCGGACATGAAAATGGTGACGAGCACGCCGTAGAAGAGGTTCAGGACAAGTGCGAACACGAGTCCGACCCGGGTCTTGTCCTTTTCATCCCTGAGCATCCAGATGGCGGAAAGAAAAAGGGCCGTGATGGAGATGACGGCAGGATGCAGAAGGATGTCGATTACGCGCATAAGGCACCTTAGCGAGAGGCGGTATCCGAAGCAGAAAGCGAAGCAGGAATTGGCATAGCGCCCTGCTCACGGGACGAGGCGCGCGCGAAGAGGTACCAGACCAGCCATGCCGGTGTGGTCCAGAGCCAGTAAGGCGAGGGGACACGGACGAGACAGAATTCGACGTCCATCGCGAGAATGGCAATCGCCAGGACAGCCAGGACAGTGCGGGAGCGGGTGGTGCGGGCGCCGTGGACCAGAGCGGGTATGGCCACGGACTGATCGAAGATCCATCCGAAGGGCGCAACCACGAGCGAGACGAGCATCAGCAAGCTGCCCTGTTCGATCCAGTCCCAGGCGTGGCGGCGAGGCCAGAACCAGGCCAGTGCCCAAATGCACGCGAGGATCGCCGGCACAAAGGCAAGCCACTCCCAGGCAGGATGGATGGAATCGCGCAAAAGCTCGCTGGGGTATCCAGTGAACTCGCGCGTCATGCTTGAGTGGTGCACGTAGTAGGCGTACTGGGACCAGGCGGCGGGGTCGATCCATGTAGTGATCAGGCTGCATGCCGCCATGGTGGTCATGCCTCCGGCGAGAATGCGATAGCTGCGGGTGACGACGATCCAGACCAGCAAAACCAGCGCAAAGGGGAGGAAAAACTGCGGCTTGAGGGCGCAGAGCCCTAGCGCGGCTCCGGCCGCGAAAGGCCGGGTTTTATGGAGGCGCAGGAAGAGGACCAGCCCGATGAGCAGGAACATAGAGGTCTGGCCCGTCAGGAAGCAGATGAGAGCGGGTGTGAAGGACAGCGCGAGCCACCGCAGAGTTTTGGCAGGATCTCCGTAGAGCTGACAGACCCAGCGCACGGAAAGGAACAGGCAACCGAGCACGAGCAGCGACCAGAGGATTGCGCCCCAACGCACGCCAACGAAACCAAGCGGGTAGGCAAATGGCAAAGCCCAGGGAGGGTTGCGCATGACAAGAGTGTCGTGAACGTTGAGGCCCTCGGCATGCTCTAGCGCGGAGATGGCTTCGGGGTCGTAGGGGTTGGCGTGGTCGACGAGCTGTTTTCCACTTGCCCAGTAACTGATGAAGTCGCGCGAACCGGCGTGGTGGTGGAAGTCACCCGGATACCCGATGATCTGAATCGCAAAGTAGAGAGCAGCGATAAAAAACGCGAATCCTAGAGCCAACGCAATGAAGAACTCTGCAAGATCAAAGTGTTGCTTTACCGAAGGACGATCGAGCTTGCCATCCATGGAGGCTATTCTCATATACTTGCGCCTTGAAGTCGAGAGAATGTTTCTGCAACCGGAAGCGGGGGGATCAAGAAGCAGTTCAAGCCTCGCCGCTACACCGTAGACTCCGGATGGAACCAAAGAAGAGCAGCACTCCGAGGAGAGAGAATTGCAGATGAACAAACGTGTTCGCGTGGCGCTCCAGGTCCTGATCGCATCGGCTGTGGCGGCTGCCGTGCTTGCGATCTACATGGTGGGCACCACTGGCGACAGTGCCGCCAAATGCGACTTCATCGGCTACTGGGCGGCAGGACATCTGCTGGCCCACGGACAGAATCCTTACGACTATCAGGCCGTGCGTGCGCTCGAAATTGCGGCGGGACGTGATCCCGGCGTGCCTATGCTGGTGATGCGGAATCCGCCGGTAGCGTTTTTTATGGCCCTGCCGTTTGGGTGGATTGGACCCAAGGCAGGTCTGATTGTCTGGACGTTCTTTCTGATCGCGGTGTTGGGGCTGGCCAGCCGCTTGCTCTGGAAGATCAACGGCCGGCCAGACAGCCTGCTCAATCTTTTCGGATTTGGATTTCCGCCGGCAGTTGCGTGCCTGATGGCCGGGCAGACCGGGATCCTGCTCCTCCTTGGGATCACGCTCTTTCTGCTTCTTTGGAAGGATCGTCCATTCCTTGCCGGAGCGGCTCTTTTGCTGTGCGCGCTCAAGCCACACTTCTTCGTGCTGTTCGGCATTGCGCTCCTGCTTTGGTGCGTTACGAAAAAAAGAGGCTTTGGCATCCTGGCCGGCTTCGGCGTGGCACTGATCGGCAGCTGTGTGCTGGCTTATGCGATGGACCCCAATGCCTGGGGCCAATACGCAGAGATGATGCGCACGGGCGGAGCGCTTAACGAGGTTGTGCCCAGGTTGAGCGCCGAACTCAGGCTGATGATCGATCCGCGTGCCGTTTGGATTCAGTTTGCTCCCGAGGCCGCCGCGGGCGTATGGACGCTCTGGTACTTCTGGACGCGGCGCCAATCGTGGGACTGGATGGATCATGGGTTGATTCTGCTGCTGGTGGGCGCGATGTGTACCCCGTTTGGATTTCTGACCGACGAAACGATGCTGCTTCCGGCCATCCTGGCAGGAGCTTACCGGTGTATCGGATCGCGTCGGCCCCTCTGGCCCCTTTTGGTGCTTGCCGTGGTGGGAATTCTGGAACTGGAGATGGGCGTGGCGATCGTCTCGCCGTACTATTTGTGGACGACGCCGGCATGGCTCTGCTGGTACCTGTACGCGGCGGGGAAGCTTCCAGGGCGAACAGCCGACGCTCGACGGCGCCCGCAGGTACAGGAGGGTTAGAGCTCCTTGCAAAGGTCTCCCCGATCGACGGAAGGGTATAGTCCGGCGAGCGGGAAGGCGAGGGGAGCCGCAAAAGACGAATAAAAGCGAATATATCTCCGCCAATATGGGGAAATCATCATTCAACTAGCCTAAGGTAATGTAAACGGGGCCTGTCTGCGGAGCCAGGGTTGTAAACAAATGTATACACTTTCCGAATCCCCAAATAGTGGTATATTATTTTCACGCCGTTGATTTTAAAGTGCAAGATGACGTGTCCAAGAATGGCACGCCAGATGCACCAATCACAGCGCCCGGCTGAGGCTGGGAAAACTGAATCGGAGAGGAAAGAAAATGAACAATCTGTTTCTAGCAATGTATGTGAAAATGCAAAACCTGATGAAGCACGAGGAAGGTCAGGATCTGATCGAGTATGCCCTCGTCGCCGCCCTGATCGCCGTGGCCACCATCGCCAGCATGCAGAAGGTTGCCTCCGCGATGAATATCATCTTCTCGCAGGTCGCCACCACTCTGTAACAGTCCTTGGCAGTACAGAGTACCCAGGACCTCAGCATCTTGACAGGAAAGGCGCAGACCGGCTCAGTGCCGCGCTGTGCCTTTCCTGTCAGGTCAAGAGGTCCACAGTCCTCAACTGCAATGGTACAGACCGGCTAGGATCGCCTGGGTTCTCACGGAAACGATCGGCTCGGCGTCTGTGCTCTTGAAAAACGCGAGAGTTCGTGGCGGCAGGTGCGCCTGCTCCGGTCGGAATCTTCCCGGAAGGGAAAGACCGAACGCGCTGCGCGTCTCGCGTGCACGTTCAATTCAAGGGCATGAAATACGGCGAAGAAGGTCAGGAAGTGGGAGAATGCGCATCGCTGGTTGCGCTGGCGTGCATCTTTTTTGGCGTCAGCAGCGCCCCAGCTTCGGTGAACAGTGTGTTCGCGAGTATTGGCAGTTCATTTCTCTAGTCTCTGGGAAGCCAATTCCGCACGCGCGACTTCACTCGGCGACTCAGTCTCTTCGCGGGGAGGATACGCAACCTGCCTTCGGCAGGGAGATCGGATTCTCCCCGTAAAGAGCGAGCCATTCCGGCGATCGACACGTCAAGAGCCAAGAGGAGAGAAGATCTCAGGCATCGGCTACGGAGGTTCTCCTCCCATGCAGATGAACGGCTCGGATGATCCTCAAGGCTAGGAAACAAGCAAGCTTGGCGTCGGCAGTGGTCGGTCATCGAACGGGGGTGTGCAGGAATGAACCACGTAATTGCAAGGTTGCGTGTACGACTCCACGGGCTGATCGAAGAGGAGCACGGTCAGGATCTGATTGAGGTTGCCATGATATTCATGATGGTGGTTCTGGCGGTCGTTACGTTGTTTCCACCTTTTGCGGCGGAATTGAGCACTAAGTTCTCTGCGGTGGCCAGCTCGTTTTGAGTAATCTTGGGTAATTTCGAAGCCAGAATCATCCCAGGTACGCGCTGTCATACGTAACCAATTCACTCGGCTCTGGACCGGGCTGGACCCCTTCCGGAGATCGAGATTCCGAAAGAGGCTGGATGAAAGCGGATTCTCCGCAGCCATCCGGCCTCTCTTACTTTTCAAGTATTTCTCCTCCAAATGTTTGCCGAAGACGATGCGCTTCAGTGCCGATTTCAACAGGAAATCTGCGCCGGGCACTGGGCTCAGCAAGGCCGCGGTTGAAGGAGAAATGCCATAGGTCGGGATTGAAAGGTGACGAGAGGGGTTCGTATGGGCAGATTCGGGGCTGGCAAGTTCGCCGTCGTGCCGTAGAATCTCGATAATTCCCGCGTGTTTTTGTGTGATTCCGCGGAAAGGAAACTGGACCGAAATGCTGCTACCCGCCGCCCATCAAGCCAACCCTGCGCCGCCGATCATTGCGTGCGGAGAGGCGCGGACTGCGGTTGCCCAGTCCACTGGAGTTCCAAGAGGCGAAGGATGAGGCCGAAGAGAGGTTCGAAGCAGCGCAAGGCGCTGGTCTGCCTCTTGTTGAGTGCCGCAATCTCCGTCACCTGGGGTTCAATCATTGCGACGCGCTTTTATTCCGGCATGGGGAGCTTCAAAGCAGTCTTCTATGGGACGCGCTGCCTGATTCGGCATAGCGACCCGTACGATCCTGCCGTCTTTCCGCAGGTGTATGAATCGGAAGGCGGCAGATTCTCACCCGTTCCATCCGAAGCGTTCTTGTATCGCCGCGGGAATATGGTGTGCGTCAACCTCCCCACTGCGCTGTTTCTCGTGGCGCCGTTTGCGATCTTGCCGTGGAAGACTGCCGTTTTTTTTTGGATGGTGCTGCAAGCAGCGGGTCTCTCGATGGCAGCATTCCTGATCTGGTTAATCGCCAGGGATTACGCGCTGAAGCCGGCCACGCTTCTGATTGGTCTCCTGCTTGCGAATGCCGAGATCGTTCTTTCGCTGGGGAATCTTGCCGGCATCGTCGTCAGTCTCTGTATCGTCGCGGTCTGGTGCCTGCTTGAAGAACGGTTTGTGCGCGCCGGCGTGATTTGCCTGGCCATCAGCCTCGCTCTCAAGCCTCACGATGCAGGACTAGTGTGGTTTTATTTTTTGCTGCTGGGGGGCGCTTATCGTAAGCGGGCCCTGCAGACTCTTGTGGTTGTGGCTGCGTTGACGCTGCCAGCGATCCTTTGGGTTTCTTCGGTCTCTCCACAGTGGCCGCAGGAGTTGCGCGCGAATATACACGCGCTTTCGGCGCACGGCAGCGTGAACGATCCTGGACCCGATTCGCTCTCATTCCTTATGGCGGACCCTGTGATCAGCCTGCAGTCGACCTTTAGCCTCCTGCGGGACGAGCCGCGCTTTTACAACGCTGCCAGCTATTTGACGTGCGGCTTGCTTCTTTTCGCCGGCGCCGTTCGCGTACTCAGGTCGCGCTTAACAAAACAGAATGCGTGGATTGCGCTTGCCGCTATTGCTCCGCTATCGATGCTGCCGGTTTACCACCGGACCTACGACGCGAAGTTGCTCCTGCTTACGGTTCCGGCGTGCGCTTTGCTGTGGCGCGAAGGCGGACCTCTGAAGTGGCTTGCCGGCCTGATGACGACCTTGGCGATCGCGAGCACATCGGACGTTCCCACAACTATAGTCTCGCAAATCATGTACGGTATGATCGGAGGCCTCGACGGTGCATGGGGCAAGTTCCTGACGGCCTTTGTCTTTCACCCTGCCCCGCTCGTGCTTCTGGCGACGGGCAGCTTCTATCTCTGGGTCTATTTCCGGCGCACCGCCCAGGAAAGAGGAGGATCCGCGGATGCGCGCGAACCGTTCGGCGCTTCCTTGGCGGCGAATCATGGAGAGAGCCTTTGACACGAAGGAGGGATTCGCGTCCGGCGCGGAAAACTCCCCGCTCGCTAAGTTCTTCCGCGCATTCCAGGGGTCGGCTTAGAATGGCAGGGTTGCACGATGGGACGAGAGGCCAAAAATGACGAGCGCATACGTGAGATGTGCCCATCCATTGCAGCCGACCCAGGCATTCTGCCCGGTAATGCAGCGGCAAGGCGCAGATTCCAATGGCCATCACGCTTTGAGAACGGGAGATCGCCAGAATGGACATTGAACTGAGTATCGTCATGCCCTGCCTCAACGAGGCCGAGACGCTGCCCGCCTGCATCGAAATGGCGAGCAAGTTTCTTGCGCGCTCCGGCGTGAGCGGCGAGATTATCGTGGGCGACAACGGCTCGACCGACGGCTCGCAGCAGATTGCTGCCAATCTCGGCGCTCGCGTCGTCGAAATTCCCACGCACGGTTACGGCGCCGCGCTCCATGGCGCCATCAACGCCGCGCGCGGCCGCTATTGCATCATGGGCGATTCCGATGCCAGTTACGACTTTGAACATCTTGACGACTTTCTCGAAAAGTTGCGCCAGGGCTACGACCTCGTCATGGGAAACCGGTTCAAGGGGGGCATCCGCCCAGGGGCGATGCCTTGGAAGAACCGTTTTATCGGGAACCCCATTCTGTCCTTCATCGGAAGACTGTTTTTCCACTCGCAGGTGGGGGACTTCCACTGCGGCCTTCGAGGATTTCGAAAGCGTGCCTACGATTCTCTTGACTTGAGGACCACCGGAATGGAGTTTGCCTCCGAGATGGTGATCGAGGCACAGCTCAAGGGCATGAAAATCGCGGAAGTTCCAACCGTTCTGAACCGGGACGGCCGTTCGCACTCTCCGCACCTTCGCCCCTACCGCGACGGCTGGCGCCATTTGCGATTCATGCTCATGCACAGCCCGCGTTGGCTGTTTCTGTATCCGGGGTGCTTTCTGTTTGTGCTGGGATTGGCTGCAAGCGCCTGGTTGCTGCCGGGACCGCGAAGGATCGGCAGCATTGGTCTCGATGTGCACACGCTGCTTTACGCCTTCGTATCGGTGTTGCTCGGCTTTCAGCTTGCCGCCTTTGCTATATTTACCAAGGTGTTCGCGATCTCAGAAGGCCTGCTGCCTGAAGACCCGCGTCTCACCCGCGCTTTTCGGCACATTACATTGGAAACCGGACTCGCCGTCGGCGGCCTCCTGATCGCTTTGGGAATTGGCGGATCGATCTTAGCCGTCTCGGGCTGGGCGAAAGATAGATTTGGCGCCCTCGATCCCGAGCACATGCTGCGCGTCGTCATGCCCGCAGTTTTCTCTCTCACCCTGGGTGTGCAGATTGTCTGCAGCAGTTTCTTTCTGAGCATTCTCGGCCTCAGGCGACGCTGATGACCATGCGGCGCTTCTTCCTGACGGTCGCTTCAGTCGCGCTGGCGATCATTCTGATCGTCATGCTCATAAAGTTCGGTAAGGTAGATCTTCGGCTAACGCTGCAACAACTTAGAAGCGTCAGTTTGATGGCTTTTTCCAAGATCCTCTTTTTGAATGCTCTGCTGATCTATCTTTCCACTGAGAAGTGGAGGAGTATTGACGCCGCATGGCGCCGCCCCTCCGATTCCGTCCCGCCAAGAACCACATCCTACGCGCTGACCAGCGTGGGGCTGGCCATTGGACTCATCCTTCCTGTACAAGTCGCCATGTCCACGGCTCGCACGTTGGGAACCTGCATTCATGGAAGAGCCTTGAAACGCGGTACGGCCGGTACGCTTCTTGAGCAGGGCTTTGACGTTTATATGGTAGGCTTCCTTGCTGTCGCATCGGGAATCACCTGGTACGGCCATGGCGGAGCGAGGATGTGGGCGATCTGCGCCTCAGCCTCGATCGTCCTCGCGCTTCTTGCCGTTGAACCATCCGTGCGCATCATGCGCTGGCTTGCCGCCCGATTGAAAGCCCCAGCTTCCGGCCCCTTCCATCGGATATTCGACAGCGCGCGGGCACTCCAGCACTCGGGCATCTTGAACGCCGCCCTGGCGCGTCGTCTTGTTGTTCTCTCTGCGCTTCGCACAGGCGTAGTTGTGTTGATGTCGATTCAGACCGCGGGGGCGGTTGGCTTGCACATTCCCTTTTGGCAAATGGCGGCGGCGGTACCGTTGGTGAGCGTTGTAACGATCGTCGCGGTCACCCCAGGAGGAATTGGCCTCAATGACCTGGCGGGCGCGGGTGCGCTCGATCTCTTTGGGACGCCATTTGCCACAGGGGCGCAGTGGGTTTTAGCCAATAGGATTCTTCTCACAGTATCCTATCTTCTGATTGCGGCCTGCGCTGCAATTGTCCTGGGATTGGGGAAGTCCGCACAACGTGGAGCCGGCGACATGAGAAAGTGGAACGCCCGATGAATCCTTTCCTGTCGGTCATTATGCCTTGTTACAACGGTGAGAGATTTATCGCCGCGGCGCTTGAGAGCGTGCGCACACAGTATCGCGATGGGATCGAATTGTTAGTTATCGATGACGGCTCGCAAGACCGCACCTTGGAAATAGTACGTGATTTCGCCCAAGCACTGCCCATGCGAATCATCTCTCCCGGCAGAATTGGAAACTGGGTAGCGGCCACTAACATAGGCTTGCGCGAAGCCACCGGAGACTGGGCCTGTTTCCTGCATCAGGACGATCTTTGGCTCTCGGGCAGGATGGAGAGACTCTGGGGAGAGATGGAGACCGCCGAGGGCGCGCTCATCCTTCACAACGCAGTGTTCGTCGGACCGGAAGGAGAGAGGCTTGGGCCCTGGACCTGCCCATTCTCCGATGGTGTCCTCCGGCCAGATCAACTCACCGAGCGCCTTCTCGTGCAAAACTTTATCGCGATCAATTCGCCGGTGTTCCGGCGAAAAGCCGCGCTTGAGTCGGGGGCGCTGGACGAATCGCTCTGGTTCTCAGCCGATTGGGACCTCTGGCTGCGCCTTGGAGCAATCGGCCGGGTGCGTTTCATCGACGAAGCACTTAGTGCTTTCCGCATTCACCCGGATTCGCAAACCGCGAGTCGCAGGCTGCTCGCGAACGAGTGGGAACTCCAATTGACAACGGTGCTTGACCGTGGCCTTAAAAACTGGGCCTGCGCCGGAAGACGCAGAACCTCGGTGGTGCGGGCCGCACGCGTATCAATTGCGGTCAACTCAGCCCTGTCTGCCGCAACCCGTGGACAGTCCCCTCAAACGCTGACGGTTTTGGCAAAGTTGCTAGCCCTGGGTCCCGGAGGATGGCGCCGGTACCTGAGGGATTCAAGGATTGTGCAGCGGGTGAGCTCGCGGTTGATGCTGAAGCGCCATGGAGGTTCTCAATGCCGGTCATAAGTCCTTACAGGAAGGGGTTCTGACAAAGATGTACCTGGAATCAAATGAAGGATTGAAGAGCACATATGAACCCTGTCCATTTTGCAATAGCAACGAGTGGACAGGAGTCCGCGAGGGTTGCGACTTGTGCCGGCCCAAGTACAAGAAGAGCTTCAAGCTAACCCGCTGTTCTTCTTGCGGCTATGTGATGCAGAACCCGAGACCCAGTGACCTTGAACTTAGTGAGGCCTACTCGGCTTCCAGTAATTACGATTGCTATCGGCCAGCGTGGAAAGTGCCGGGGTGGCCGGTCTGGAAGATTCTGCGCGCCTGGACGACGCGCCGCCGCATCTCGCGGCTAAGACGCTATGGAATAGGGCATGAGATGCTGGAAGTGGGATGCGGAGCCGGCGATTTTCTGGTGGCTGCCCACCACGCGGGGTGGAATGTAAGGGCAGTCGAATACAACAGCAGCATGGCAGATAGCATCAGAAGTGAGCTTGGTCTTGATGTCCGCGCTGGCGAACTGGCTTTGGGCCTCTGGGATGAGGAACAAATCGACGTCGTTGCGTTCTGGAATGTGATTGAGCATTTACAAGACCCTCTGCGAGAGTTGTTCATATCCGCTCGCTATCTGCGCACTGGAGGCCGGGTCTTCATTAGTATTCCGACTCGGCAAGCCGCGGAGTACGGCCAGAGCTTCGGCCAGTATTGGGCATTGCTGGATTTGCCCCGTCACCTGCATTTTTACGACAAGACAACATTGTCCCGCCTATGCGATAAGGCGGGATTCGAATTGGTTGTTTACGAAACACCATTTGTCCAGTCAGCCTGGGGTTACTACATGAGCTCTTGGCGCTGGGCAAATCGCGATGGGGAAAGGAGATTGCCTTGGTTTCGGTTCCTGGCGCTCGCTTTGGTGGTGACGATGTTCATGCCCGTCGTCGCCTTACGGGCGATGAGAAAGCAGGGATTTGAAGCATTTGCAGTTGCGGTTAAACGTTGACGTGTTCTCGAATACCCCACACTATGGCGAAGCGCAAAGATGCGATCACGCTCGTGTGAGCCAACCCCTTGGAAGGCCCTTCATTGAAAGGACCTCCCGCCGCCGCGAGCGGCGCCGTGATGGAGATTTTATCCGTTGAAGCTACAGGAAGCAGTCCGCAAACCATCGCTTGACGGCAGCCCGCTGATTCAGAATCGTGTCTTTTACGCGATCTATGCCGTGGCCCTCGCGGTTTCGATTTCGATATGGTTCATCGCCTTTCGAGCGCCGCTTCGCGGGGATGAGACCGGCTCGTATTGGCTAATCTGCGAGGGTTTTTCGGGAATTTGGCAGCGCCATTTTGTTTCTATTAACCCTCCTGCATATTCTTATATCCTCTGGCTTTGGACCAAACTGCTCGGAACCAGCGAAATTGCGCTTAGAACGTCCTCCGTCCTTGCCATGCTCGGGGCTGCCTATCTCTTGTATCTTGCTGCGCGCGAGCTGATCGATTCGGAATTTGCTGTGATTGCCACGATAGTCTTCTGCCTTAACTACTCCGTTGTTTTCGAGGCGATTGACGTTCGGCCATACGCGCTCGCCGTTCTGTTCACAAACGCGGCGATCCTGACGCTGCTTCGTTTGCGCAGAAACGATTCGAACTGGCTTGCTGCTCTGTTCGGGCTGCTGGCTGCGGCAATCGTCTACCTTCACTTTCTCTTCGCGGCTATCCTCCCCGCCTTCCTCGTTTGTTTCATCGTGTTCAAGGCCCGCAGCTTGAAAATCCTGGTGCGCCAGGGCTCGATTGCGCTTGTTGTCTTCGCAGCGGCATGTATTCCACTAGTCGCGGGGCTGCGATACCTGTTTCACAACCCGAGCTCGCACGTGGTGATTCCATCCCCCGGCTGGCTCTACCTGATCCCCCCGTTCATGCCAGGGATGCTGACTCTTTCTGCCACGTTGACCGCGTTGTATTTTATCGCAAGGAATCGGCCGATCGAGGTAACTCGCTTTGAAAAATGGCAAGTCATGTTCGTTGCTAGCCTGGCTTCCATTCCCGTTGTCATTCTCTACGCAGTATCTGTCGGGACATCGCTCAACGTGTTTACCTCGCACTATCATCGCTTGAGCGCGGTCCCTGGGATATCGCTCTGTTGGGCGATGCTGGTATGGCAGTTCCGTTCCAAAGCCGTAAGGGCGACCTTTTGCGTCATTTTTGTCACTCTCACGGTGGCATCCTACCTGTTCTCGCCAAGCTCAAAAGAGCACGATTTCTCCTGGAAGTCCGCTTTAGAGGTGGTGCAGGATTTGAGCTCGAAAGATAACGCTCCCGTTTTGGTTTGCAGCAACTTTATCGAAGCCAACTACGAGACAATGCCAACGGACTCGCCAAAAACTGACCGCCTCTTTCCGCAGCTTTCGTACTACAAGATCACCTCGCCTATAGTGCCATTGCCCGAGGGGCTTAATAACGAGACAAAGAGGGTGTTCTTGCCCTTTCTCAGGGAGGCGGAGCAGAAACACGAACGCTTTTTGGCTGTCGGAGCCGATCAACAGCACTATTCGTCCGCGGAGCTTGACTGGATCGCGCAGACCGCTCAAGGGGAGTTCTTCGTCCGCACCGTGGGGGTCTACGACCATGTTAGAGTTTTGGAGTTTGTGCCCCGGGACGGTCCGGCGAAACCATAACGCTAGGAAGCCGATGTGAATAGAATCTACGAGACGCAGGGTTTCGAGGTTTTTAGGCAATGATTAGCGGCAAGCGGATCGCGGTGGTGATGCCGGCGTATAACGCCGAGAAGACGCTGGAGCAGACCGTGCGGGAACTCACGGACGTAGTGGACATCAAGATCCTGGTCGACGACTCCAGCAACGACAAGACCGCGGAGCTTTCGCGCCAGCTGGGCGTCGCGACCTTCATCCACGACGCGAACTATGGATACGGGCGCAACCAGCAGACCTGCTATCGTGAGGCGCTCAAGGCGGGCGCGGACATTGTGGTGATGGTGCATCCCGATTACCAGTACACGCCGCTGCTGGTTCCGGCCATGGCAGGCATGGTGGCGAGCGGCGTCTACGATATGGTTCTCGGGTCGCGCATCCTGGGCGGTGGCGCTCGCAAAGGCGGAATGCCTTTGTACAAATATGTTTCCAACCGGCTGCTTACCGCGTTTCAGAATCTTTTTCTGGGCGTGAAACTGTCGGAATATCACTCCGGTTTCCGCGCCTTCTCGCGCGAGCTGCTCGAGGCGCTGCCGCTCCAGGAAAACTCCGACGATTTCGTCTTCGACAACCAGATGATCGCGCAGGCGGTGATCTTCGGCTTCCGCATCGGCGAGATCTCCTGCCCCACGAAGTACTTTGAAGAGGCGTCCTCGATCAACTTCAAACGCAGCGTGCAGTACGGCCTGGGGGTGTTGGCGACGACGATGAGTTTTGTTGCCCACAAGATGGGCATCGTCCGCTTGCCGCGCTTCGGCGCTCGGGGGAGAAAACTGTCGCAAGAGTATTACTCGCAACTGCGGTAGCACTCGAATTGCATGAGGATAGCCGGCCTCCGGAAACCGGTGCTGGATGCAATTGACGCGCCGATACCGCATGCAGAGACAAAGGCCCGTACTGTGACCCATGGCACATGCCCTTTGCGGCCGTCACGCGACAATAGTTCTATGTATCCCGGCGCGCCCGTGCATTGCCGGGAGAGGAGATTTGAGTTCATGAGCGATCTTGCCACGCTGGCTGAAGCCGTTGCCGTCGACCCACTTGTAGGACACCCTCCGGATTACCACGTCTTTCATCAATTCATCGAGCGCTGCAAAGCCTTGCCCGCCATCACCACGGCCGTGGTGTGGCCTTTGAGCGAAGTGGCGCTGAAGGGCGCAGTGGAGGCCGCCGCCGCCGGCATCATCGAGCCCACGCTCATCGGCCCAGGGGACGCCATGCAGGCGCTTGCCGCCAAAATCGGCGTCGATATCAGCAAGTACCCCATTGTGGAGGCCGAGACCGAGGCTCAGGCGGCCACCGCTGCCGTGGTCATTTGCCGCGCGGGCAACGCGCAGGCCCTCATGAAGGGCAGCCTGCACACGGACGAACTGCTGAAGCCCGCCTTGCAGCGCGACACCGGCCTGCGCACGGCGCGGCGCGTCTCCCACGTCTTCATCATGGACACGCCGGCCTACGCGCGCACCCTGCTCATCACCGACGCGGCCATCAACATTACGCCCGATCTCGAAGGCAAGGTCGACATAGTGCAGAACGCCATCGACCTCGCGCATGCGCTGGGCATTCCCGAGCCCAAGGTGGCGCTGCTCTCCGCCATCGAAACCGTAAATCCCAAAATCCAATCCACGCTCGATGCGGCCGCGCTGTGCAAGATGGCCGACCGCGGCCAGATCACGGGCGGCATTCTCGACGGGCCGCTGGCCTTCGACACCGCCGTGAGCCTGAAGGCCGCGCAGATCAAGAAGCTGGTTTCGCCGGTCACCGGCCAGGCCGACATTCTCGTGGTTCCCGATCTGGAAAGCGGAAACATGCTGGCCAAGCAGCTCGAATACCTGGGCGGCGCGCAACTGGCCGGCATCGTGCTCGGCGCCCGTGTGCCCACCATCCTCACCAGCCGCGCGGATTCGGCTGAAACCCGGCTCGTGAGTTGCGCGGTCGCGGCGCTGCTGCATTACGCCGCGCATCCGGCGTTCAAGGTCTAGACGATTCACATTTTTCGGGAAAACTGCGCGGGGCCGGGATCGAACGATCCCGGCCCCGCGGCGCTTGGCCGCGTGCCGAGCGCCCAGGTCAATGGACGTGGTGCGCCTTCATGTGCGGGACGTCTTTTCTTAGGTGACGGCGCAATTGGCCTGAACGGCCCTCGATGAGGCGGACAACGCATGGACGACGGCGAATAGCCCGGCTTTTGCCTTGGAAATTCCCCGTGCAATCGCATTTGAAAAAGCGGAAAGGCCTGATTTTAAAAGAGCAAGGTGGAGCCGCACTATACTCTAAATGCGATTGTCTTGCCATTGGACAAGAGTGGTATTCCCCATTGGACAAGAGTTGTATTTGCAAAGTGCCTTAGATGGCGTATAATAATTACGCCCCTTGTGTTTTAAATCGGGGATACCGGTTGCAAGGGATGACGCAGGGAAATTCTCGAAAGGAGCTTAAGCAGATGGCGGATGGTTGTCTGAACTTTGCCGAGCATGAGACAGGGCGTCTGAACATGGAGATCGTAGAACTGCAAGAGGAAATCTGCCTCCACAACGAAACCAAGGCTGCCTGGGATACGATCGTGCGCAACGCAGGAAGCGAATCGGATGCCGCTTGTCTGGATCTTGCCGAATCCCAGAAGGAGCGGCTGGACAGGAGAGTTGAGGCGGTGCAAGAAAAGATTCGCCTCCATAACGAAACCAAGGATGCATGGGATATGATCGAGCGCAACGGAGGAAGCGCGCCGCGCATCTTCCAGGGCACATCGTATGAGATGGGCGAGGATGGCCAATGGCACGTGCAGCGGCTGAACATGGAGATTGCAGTACTGCAAGAGGACATTCGCAACCACAACGCAACCAAGGATGCCTGGGATACCGTCGTGCGCAACGCAGGAGGCGAATCGCAGGCCGCCTGTGTGGATTTTGCCAATTCCGCGAAGGAGCAGCTGGACAAGAAAATTGAGGCGTTGCAAGAAAAGATTTCCCGCCGCACCGAAACCAGGGATGCCTGGGATACGATCATACGCAACGCAAAGAGCGAATCGCGAACCTACCTCGGCTCAACGTATGTGATGGGTGAGGATCGCCTATGGCACCTGCAGCGGACTCCGGCCCGTGAATCGAATGAGGAGGCACCGGAGACGGAGGGCTACCGTAGCCGGACAACCCATGCCGTCCCGAAGGTCAATTCCATATGGAATTCGCTCCTCGACGCGTGTGACAGGGCTCTCACGAACCCGCAGAAAGGCATCGTTGCTACAGGACCCGGTAAGGAGCAGTTCCTGAGCCTGGGACTTAGGTAACAACGGCCACGCGCCCGCATTGCCACGACAGCGTGCGGGATAAGCGCTTTTTTACCATTCCATTTTCGGATTCGTTGCCTAATACACAGTTGCAGTTCGCTCTGGATCCCACGGGATTTGGGAGCCCCACCTTCGGTGTGCCTTTGTGTGCGGCGCATATCTCTGGTCCGAGCCGAGGATGTGGTTGAAGAGCCAGTCCTTGAGAGTATTCATCACCTCAAGCGAAGGCGCCGGTATTGAGCCATTGCGATACCGGCGCCAGGTGTTCTTCATACACTCAGCCATTTCGTCATGTTCGTGTCTGTGTGCGGCGGTGTCCGGATAACCGGTGCGGGCAAACAACTCCTCTTCGTGGGCGAAGTGGTAGTGTGTGTAATCCACCAGCCGGTCGAGAAGGCATCGAGTTTCTTGCGCCCGCTTCCGGCCAGGATAGCGTCATAGAGCTCGTTGATCATCTCCACCATTTTCTTGTGATCGGCGTCGACGTCCTCCACGCCCACGCCGATGCGATCGTTCCCGACCATGAACGGCATCTGCGGGACTTCGTTTCCTTCGCGCTTGCCGGCGCCGGGGCAAACGGGCGCGGAATAGGCGCGGGACGGTGGCCCGTCCGCTTCATCGGCAAAAGACCGTCGAGGATGAGTCAGAGCGGCCCGAGGCTACAGGCTTGTTGCCGGGGCTCGCGTAACTGTCGTAAGGTGGGCCTCAGCGTCCATATCGATCCGGCCCGGAAGCATTCGCTTGCCGTGTCCCCATCCTTTCCGCGCGCTTGAGGGAAACGATAGGAAACCCGGCGCGAAATCCCCGGGGGCGGGATCGATCGCTCCAGGAGGCCGCCGAAGCCAATGTCCACCATCGTCCCATCCCCCATCGCCGCCGCCGCGGGCGGCAGCTTCTTGCTTGAAACGCGCACGCCCGCCGAAGTCTTCACTCCCGAAGACCTCAGCGAGGAGCAGCGGCAGATCGCGGCTACCGCGGCTCGCTTTGCGCGCGAGGAGATTCTGCCCCGCGTGGCGGCCATCGAAGCCAAGGAACCCGGCGCGATGGAGACGCTGCTGCGCAAGGCCGCCGAACTCGGCTTCGCCGCCGTCGACATCCCCGAAGAGTACGGCGGCATGGGGCTCGACAGGGTCAGCTCCATGCTCATCACCGATCACATCTCCGCGCTGGCCAGCTTTTCCACTGCATTCGGCGCGCACGTCGGCATCGCCACGCTGCCGCTCGTTTGGTATGGAACGGAAGCCCAAAAGCAGCGATGCCTGCCCAAGCTCGCGACCTGCGAGTGGATCGGCGCGTATGGGCTTTCGGAAGCCAGCTCCGGCTCCGACGCCATGAACATCCGCACCCGCGCCAGGCTTTCGCCCGAAGGCACGCACTACATCCTGAACGGCGAAAAGCAGTGGCTCACCAACGCCGGCATTGCGGGGCTTTTCACGGTCTTCGCCAAAATCGTCGATCCGGAGACGGGGGGCGAAAAATTCTCCGCGTTTCTCATTGAGCGCGGCACGCCGGGGCTCACTGTAGGCCAAGAAGAGCACAAGCTCGGCATTCGCGGCTCGTCCACCTGTCCGCTCGTCTTCGAGGACTGCAAAATCCCCAAGGAAAACCTGCTCGGCGAGGCCGGCAAAGGCCACCACATCGCCTTCAACGTGCTCAACGTGGGCCGTTTCAAGCTGGGCGTGGCCTGCATCGGCGGCGCGCGCCATGCGCTGAGAGAAATGATCCGCTACGCCAAACAGCGCCGCGCCTTCGGCAAGTCGATTGCGGAGTTTGGCATGATCCAGCGCAAGATCTCGGCCTCGGCAGCGCAACTCTACGCGGCCGAAAGCATGGCCTACCGTACAGCCGGCCTGATCGATGCGCGCGCGGCAAAGCTTGCCGCCGAAGGTCCCGCCAAGCTCGGCGACGCCCCGCCTTACGACGCGGCGCGCAATATGGAGGAGTACGCGGTCGAGTGCTCAATTGTGAAGATCTACGGCTCGGAGATGCTCACCCTCGTCGCTGACGAGCTCATCGCCACCATGGGCGGTTACGGTTACACCGAGGCCTATCCGGCGGAGCGCACCTATCGCGATGCGCGCATCAACCGCATCTTTGAAGGCACCAACGAGATCAACCGCCTCATCATCACCGGCTGGATGATGAAGCGCGCCATCAGCGGCAAGCTGCCGTTGCTCGCGGCCATCAAGCGCGTGATGGACGAGGTGACTGAACCGCTTTCGCTCGACGGCGCCGAGAGCTCCGGCGAGCCGCTGACCCGTGAAGCAGAAATCTTGTCCAAAACGAGAAAAATCACGCTGTTTGCTGCGGGTGTGGCCAGCCAGCGCTACATGACCGCGCTCGAAAATGAGCAGGAGATTGTCGCCGATCTCGCCGACATGATCGGCCACGTGTACGCGCTCGAGTCGGCGCTCTTGCGGGCGCGCAAGTTGGCCGCGGCCGGACGCAGCTCGGCCGAGGCAGCCGCGGCCATGACCGGCCTCCTGGCCGATGAAACCATGGCCCTGGCCGAGCGAGCGTCGCGCCGCATCCTCGCCGCCTGCGCCGAGGGCGACGCCCTCGCCACCCAACTCGCCATCTTGCGCCGCCTGGCGCGCTTCACGCCCGCCGACGCCGTGGCCCTCAGCCGCACCGTCGCCAATCACGCCATCGCCCTCGAACGCTATCCGGTTTGATTCCGTTCCGGAGCAGCTGCACCCAGCCTCCTGGCTTTCCCACCCATTTCGCGAAAGAGCGCGAGGATGGGGCACGCGGGCGATGGCTAGGTCGTGGGTCAGTTTGTTCTTGTGAAGGTGCGTTGGGCGCTCGGAAATTGGTTCAGTCGAGAGTAGACTAGCCGTGGAGGCGAGGTTATGGCCGAAGAGCAAGTGATTAAGCTCCTGGAGGAAATCAGAGATTTACAAAAGTCGCACGTGGAGAACTACAAAGAGGCGTTGAAGCACCAGGAGGAATCTATCGGCATTCAAAAGGTCGCGGTACGCCGTCAGAAAATGGTCTTTCTTTTGGCCGGCCTGTTAATCGTGGGCCTATTGGTTTTCCTGGTTTTGTTTGCGTTTTCTGCAAAGGGATGATCACCAGCCACGTTCGTACTGTGGATACTCAACTTGCCCACTACCGATGGGTACAGCCATTCCGGAATTACTATAGAATCTTTCGAACGCTCATGCAGCCCGCATCGAACGCAACCCCGACCCTCCGCCTGGCTCTCGACGAAGCTGCGAACGTTCTCTCCGAGGGCCCGCATCCCGCGCGTGCGCGCCGCGACGCCGAGACGCTGCTCCTTGACGTGCTGCGGCAGAACTCGCCGCAAGCCAACCTCGCGTGGCTCCTCGCGCACGACGGCGATTCGCTCGCCCCCGATCGCGCCGCCGCGTTCTGCGACGCCATCGAACGCCGCCTGACCGGCGAGCCCATCCAGTACATCACCGGCGAAGCCGAGTTCTACGGCCTGCCGTTTCATGTGAACCGCGACGCGCTGATTCCGCGGCCGGAGACGGAACTCCTGGTGGAAAAGGCGATTGAACTGGCCGGAAAGCTGGGACCAACCAGCGCGATTCCCTCGCCGCGCATTATTGACGTGGGCACGGGTTCGGGCGCGATTGCCGTGGCGCTGGCGCGCGCTCTGCCGTTCGCCGAAATCACAGCCACCGACATCTCCGCGGCCGCGCTGGCCGTGGCCCGAGCCAACGCCTCGCGCCACGGCGTGGCCAACCGCATCCGCTTTCTCGAAGGCGATCTGCTCGCGCCCGTTGCCGGCGAGTCATTCGATCTCATCGTCTCCAATCCGCCCTACGTGCCGGAGAGTGACCGCGCCACGCTCGCCGTTGAGGTGCGCAACTACGAGCCGGCGCAGGCGCTCTTTGCCGGCGGCGACGGCCTCGCAATCTACCGCCGCCTGCTTCCCGAGTCGTCGAAAGCCCTCGCCGCCGGCGGAATCCTTCTCCTTGAAATCGGCTTCGGCCAGCAGCAGGCCATGGAGGCGCTGCTCGAAGAGGAAGGCTTCGCGGGAATCGAATTCATCGCCGATCTCCAGGGCATTCCCCGCGTAGTCGTGGCGCAGCGCTGTTGAATCCACCTGAAAGAGCTGCTCCGATAAGCGGAGATCTTCGAGAACCTTTCCGGAATCCTGCCGTTTTGAAAGGGCACGACTTCAGTCGTGCCGTGAATGCGTCAAAACGGGCGTGGGCTTTAGCCCCCGAGGGATGGTTTCTTTCCAACGAACCATCTCCCAAGGATGAACCCCGGTCCGTTATTCTAGAATTCTCTCGAAAGGAATCCAGCCATGCCCTCATCCCACGGTTACGGAACACCCAACGCCCAAACCCCGCTTGCACCCTACGTATTCAGCCGCCGCGAGCCGGGGCCGACCGAGATCGTCGTCGAGACCCTCTACTGCGGCGTCTGCCACTCCGATCTGCACATGGCGCGCAACGAGTGGGGCAATGCCATCTATCCCCTGGTGCCGGGCCACGAAATCGTCGGCCGGGTCATTGCAGTGGGGACCTCCTCCAACAAGTTCAAGGTCGGAGAGATCGCGGCCGTGGGCGTGATCGTCGATTCCTGCCGCCACTGCGCGCCGTGCAACCGCGGCGAAGAGCATTTCTGTCTCGAAGGCGCTACGCTCACCTACGCCTCCAAGGACCGCGTGGACGGCTCCATCACCATGGGCGGCTATTCCAATAATTATGTGGTTGACGAGCGCTTCGCCCACACCGTCCCGGCAAGCCTCGACCTCGCCGCAGTTGCGCCCCTGCTGTGCGCGGGCATCACCACCTACTCGCCGCTGCGCCATTGGCAGGCCGGCCCCGGAAAGAAGGTCGGCGTCGTCGGCCTCGGCGGCCTGGGCCACATGGCGCTCAAGTTCGCCCACTCCTTGGGCGCGCACGTGGTGCAGTTCACCACCTCGCTCAATAAAAAGGAAGACGCGCTGCGCCTGGGCGCCGATGAAGTGGTGCTTTCAACCGATGCAAACGCCATGAAGGCTCAGGCCCGCTCCTTCGACTTCATCGTCGACGCGGCTTCCGGCCCACACGCCTACGATCCCTACCTCGAACTGCTGAAGCAGGATGCAACCCTGGCCATGGTCGGATTGCCGGGAAAGCCCGCGACCATCGAGATCGGCAATCTCATCTTCCGCCGCGCCGCCCTCTCCGGCTCCATGATCGGCGGCATGCCCGAGACACAGCAGATGCTCGACTACTGCGGCCAGCACAACATTGTGGCCGATGTCGAAGTGATTCCCATCCAGAAGATCAACGAAGCCTTCGAGCGCATGCTCAAGCAGGACGTGAAGTACCGCTTCGTGATCGATATGAGCTCGCTGAAATTGGGCACGCGGCCTCCGGCTGGACGCCGACCCGGCAGCTAGGGTTTCGGCTCCGGCGGAGGCAGCTGATCCGAGTTGGGCGGTTCTCGCTCGACTATGACGATTTGTTTGACTTGGTTGCGATTGAGGTGCTGTAGATTCCCACCGATTCGCACAACCACATCCATTCCGGAGATCGAATCGAGGTCGCCGTTGAGTACGCTGCCATCGCGAAGCACGATGGTGTCGTAGCGCGCCGCGCCAAGCTCATAGCTAACGGAGCCTCCAGGGACATCGTCCGGGCCGATTTCAAGCGGGAATGTTCCTGAGTTGAAGCCTTCCTTGCTGAATCCAAGCTGATGTTTTCCGACCCCGACGCTGATCAACTTCGGCGTCATGCCGGCGTCAACGCCGTCAACCTTGAGGTCTGCGCCTTGCGGAACTGAGTTCACCGTCAGTGTCACCTTGCGCGGAATGTCCGACGAGGCGAGAACGGACACCGATGCAGGCGCGCCTGACGCGTTAAACGATATCTGGAACTTGGTTGATTGGTCCGGCCCAAGGTTGTCGACTTGCATCCACGCCTCGCCAATTCGCACCTGCTTTTTATCGAGTACATAAATCGAGAATCTCTGGTCAGGAATGAGTTTCCCTGAAATGTTCTCCGCGGTGACATCGGTGACAAATGTCTTCTGGCCGGCCATGGAGCCGATGTCCCTGAACCTGCTGAAGGTGAATCGCAGAACTGGCGTTCCGGTGCTGGGCCAGGTGACGACCTGCGCCGGTTCGGCAGCGAACGCTGCAATGGAGAAGGCAACCAGGAAGACTGGGGCGAAGCATTTGCGGGTAAGCATCGATGCGCTCCACGGGAAAGTGTGGAGAAATTATATCAACGCGGCGAGTTGTTTTCCGTGTCGGGTTTATCCGCCCGCCCGGTCCGATCCAGCTCCATATTGAAGCCCAGATCTTTGCCCGAAAGCAGCTTGGCGATGTAAGCCACCTGGCCGTAGTGCAGCCCGAAATGCTCCACCACCTGGTAGATCGCGTCGAGGCCATGCACGTGGTAGCCCTGGATCTCGTAGAGCGCGAGCAGTTCGGCCGTGGTCAGCCCGTCGAGCACCTGGGCGGCTTCGTCGAGCGTGGCGCCCAGCCGGTCCAAAAGCTCCGCGGCCGTAGCGCCCTCTTTCGCCGCAAACTCGGCCGGCCGGTTGCGCCTGTCCTCGTCGCGGTTGAACGAGGCCACCAGCCACTGGCGCACGTTGCCGTCGAGATGCAGCAGCAGGTTGCCGATAGCGTTCGACGCCTCGTTGGGCCGCCACCAGACCTGTTCCGTGGTGAGCAGCGCGACGCACGCCTGCATCCGCGGCCAGTGTTGCCCGTAGAGTCTCTTGCGCGAATGCTCCAGAAACAGCGCCGTCAGCTCCTGTTCCTTTTCCGCCATCGTTCTTCCGTCCTTTCCGGCCGCGGTTGCACACAACCGCTGCGCTATATCAACTCGTAGCCCGCGAACCAGTACCCGATCTCGAAGGCCGCCGTGTCTTCGCCGTCGGAGCCGTGAATGGCGTTCTCCTGGATCGAAGCCGCGAACTTCTTGCGGAGGGTTCCCTCCTCGGCATTGGCGGGGTTGGTCGCGCCCATCAGCTTGCGCAGGTCGGCGATGGCGTTTTCCTTTTCCAGGACCATCAACACCAGCGGTCCCGACGACATGAAATCCGTGAGCCCGTCGAAGAACGGCTTGCCGCGGTGCACGGCGTAAAAGCCTTCGGCCTGGCGCTTGGTGATCGATTCCTTTTTGATAGCGACGATGCCGAAGCCGGCCTTGTCGATCTCGGTCAGAATGGCGCCGGTCAAGTTTTTGCGAACCGCGTCCGGCTTGACGATGCTGAATGTGCGTTGGATCAAGCGAACTCTGCTCCTCGGAGGGGATGGTTGCTCTCTCTTTTCATTGTAGGGGCCATCGGCGCGGGCCGACTGGAGCCGCAAACCTCAGCCGTCCGCCCGGCCTTTTACAACCCGGTCGAGCGGTACTTAAGTAACGGAAAAGGCCTTCAAGACGATGAATTCATGCCCGCCGCGCAGGTTTTCTGGGGAACCCAAGGGGTCATCTTCCGCTCAAAATAGTTACTTTAGTGAGCAGCTTTCCCAAATTTGAGCTGCTTGCTAACCCCACCCCGTCGTGGCTTTTGTTGCCTCGCAGCAGGGCCAAAAACAACCAATTGCCTCGACATATATAGCACATAACACAATAGATATCGGTTTGATGCCGGATCGCATGCTGTGGTGGCTGGGGCCGTCCAGTCAACAGTTAAGCTCCAGGTTTGGGCAATACTCGACAAGGGGCGTACCTAGCCCCTTGTTTTCTCGCTTGCAAATGCCCTGTTTTCTGGTACAAGTAGTATGTACACAAGAGTGCTCCGGGATGGTTACCGGAAGGTGGGTTACCAGAAACCCGATTTGGAGATCACTTGATGATACTGACCGAGCTTCAAGTTCTAGCCGTAGTGGCGATCGCGCTGTATCTGATCCATTGGCGCAAGGGTGTGCGGCGCCGCAATGCGCAATCGTGGGAAACATTGCTGGCTCGCCTGCGTTCTGATTGGAGCGCGCGCGAGTTGAGCGATCAGTTCCTATGGAAAGAGGGTTTGAGCGCCACGCCTGAAGACGCCTGGCAGCGCATGAATGGTCCCCGCGGCCTGTGGGTGATGTACCAGAATGCGCGGGTGATGCAGGAGATGGCGGATTACGCGGCCAAGAACTGCGAAGGCGTCGATCGGCTGCTCGTCGAGACCCTGCACAGCGATGCCATGCAGATTCGCGTATGCGCGCTGACGGCTCTGGCGCAATATGGGTTCACGCAAGCCAGCGAAGGAGTGCGCGTGAATGCCTACCGCGCCGCCGCGATGTACACCGGCATGGCCGCGCGCATGACGCAACTGCTGCAGGATAACGCAGCCACCATGGTTCCCGATTTCGTCGCAGCCATGTGACCTCGGCTTCCTCTTGCTCCTCAAATACCGAACCCCGGCCTCGGCCGGGGTTCTTCCTTTACTGCCGGCTCTTCTAATAGGACCTAAGCCGGGTTCTCTGCCAGGAATCTGTTGATCGCTTCGTATTCCTCCTCCGTGAGCCTGAAGCTGAGCGCGGCCGCCGTCTCCTCAACTTGCGCGGCGCTGCGCCCGCCCACAATCGCGGCAGTGATGGCGGGATTGTGCAGCGTCCACGCCACGGCCACCACGCCGGCAGTCACGCCGTGCGCGCTGCCGATCTCGCCGAGCAGCTCCACGAGGCGCAGGTTGCGGCCCAGGCGCGGCTCGCTGAACTCCACATTCTTGCGGCGCCAGTCGCCGGCCGGAAAGGCGGCAATCCGCTCCCGGGTCATCTTGCCCGTCAGCAGGCCGGAGAGCATGGGCGAGTAGTTGATCGCGCCGATGCCGTGGGCCTGCGCGAAGGGCAGAATCTCCGTCTCGATCGCGCGGCGCAGGATGGAATACGGCGGCTGCAGGCTGGTGATGGGCGCAATCTTTTCGGCGCGCCGCATCTGCTCCACTTTGAAATTCGAAACCCCGATCCAGCGCAGCTTGCCCTGCTCGCGCAGCCGTGCCAGTGCCTCCCAGCCCTCTTCGATCTCGCTGTCGGGATTGGGCCAGTGAATCTGGTAGAGATCGATCGTACCCACCTGCAACCGGCGCAGCGAGGCTTCCACCTCTTCGGCAAGCGATGCGGCCTTGAGCGAGTTGTAAATGCTGCGATCGGCGTGCCAGCGCATGGAGCACTTGGTAAAGATGTAGGGCTTGTGCGGCGAGGACTTCACGGCGCGGCCCACGATCTCTTCCGAGTGGCCCAACCCGTAGACGGCCGCGGTGTCGATCCAGTTGACGCCCAGCTCCAGCGCGCGATGGATGGCGGCGACGGAGTCGTTATCGTCCTGGGGGCCCCAGGCAAATTGCCAGTCGCCCCCGCCGATGGCCCACGCGCCAAAACCGATCGCGGTCAGTTGCAAATCGGAGTTGCCGAGGGTGCGAAGCGTGCCGGAGGGATGAGTTGTCATGAGAAGAGCATAGACAACCGGCCGGCCGAACCGCCAGAACTCCGAGGATTTGGGCCGGCTCCGCCGATCGGCGCGGGGCCTTACGCGCTATGCAGCGCATCTTCAGCCCACTGCAGCGCCTCTTCGTAGCTCAACAGCAGATCGCCGGTGTTCAGCCCATGCCTCTCCACGATCGCGTCGCAGGCAAGCCAGTCGCCTTTTTCGTGGCTCTCCAGCCAGCTGAGCAAGGCGCGCTCCCGCCCATTCTCGCCCTCCAATGCGCGGCGGATCTCGTCGCGCAGCGGCAGCATCGGCGACAGTTCGCTCATGGGAATGCGCAGCATCGCGGGCAGAAGGCTCAGCAGCCCCAGCAGATACTGCTCGGAGTGGTTCAGGCCGCAAAACACCGCCGCCAGTTCGCAAAAGCGCCCGCGCACAAACGCCGTGCGCAGCAATTCTATGGTTTGGCCCGCGTTCAGCTCGCTGGTAATCGCAAGAGTCGCCATGCGGCGGAAGGCATCTTCGCCCACGGCAATCAGCGCCGCATGCACCGATTGCACCTCCTGCCGCATGGCGCAAACCGGCGAGTTGATCAGCCGCAGCAAACGATAGGTGAGGGAGGGATCGCGCTTCACCAGCCCTGCCAGTTCGTTGATGTCCATGGATTCGTTCTGCACCAGGCGCAGGATCTCGATGTGCAGCAGCCGGTTGGAGGGAACCTTGTGGTTCGTCAGCAGCACCGGCCGGCAGAAGAAGTAGCCCTGCATGAGCGTGAAGCCCTCGTCGCGCGCCCGCTGGTATTCTTCCTGGGTTTCCACCTTCTCGGCAATCAGCGCCACCGTGAAGCCCCGCAGCCGTTTGAGCAGCTTCCGCCGCTCCCACTCGTCCGAGATTGCAAAATCCACTTTGATGTAGTCGGCGATCTCGATCAGCGGCTCGAAGCCCGGCTTCCACGTAAAGTCGTCCAGCGCCAGCCGGAACCCGGCGGCCTTCAGATGCTGGCAAGCACTCACCAATGCGGGCGTGGGCTCGAGCGTCTCCAGGATCTCCAGAATCGCCATCCCGGCGGGCAGCGCGCTCACCAGTCGCCCGGTCAGCGCCTCTTCCGTGCAGTTGATAAATGCAGGCAGGTTGCCGGTCAACCTTCCCAGCCCGAAGAGCACCGTGTTGTCGATCATGGTGCGCGTCGCCAGGTTGCCGTCGCCGCTGAACATCGTCTGGGGCCCGTTGCGAAACAGCAGTTCGTACCCGTGCACCTTGCCATGCAAGTCCAGAATCGGCTGCCGCGCCAGGTAGCGCAGCCCCATCGCCAATTCCTGTTCCGGCGCGGCATCTGCAGGCCTCTCACAGTGCGCCTCCATGCGTGCCCCTCCGGAACGTCTATCGGCTATCCGCCAGATCTCTTGAAGGGTTGTCCGGAAACGCTCCGCTGCCCGGTGCAGCGGGCCCAAAAGATCTTCAGCGATGTCGCCGGGGCAAGGCAATCTGGACGCCGCACGGAGATGCGTAACGGCTTGGCGGCCTGCGATCTAACTCCGCTAACCCCGCTAACACTGCTAGCACCGCTACCCGCCCATGAACATGCCGCCGTTCACGTCCAGCACGTGGCCGGTAATGTACGACGCGGCATCCGAGGCCAGGAACTTCACCGCCTGGGCCACGTCTTTGGGCGTGCCGCGCCGTCCCAACGGGACCGTGGCCAGCATGGCCTTGCTCACTTCCTCGCTCAGCACCGCTGTCATGGGGGTTTCAATGTATCCCGGCGCCACCGCGTTCACGGTAATGCCCCGCGAGGCCACCTCCCGCGCCAGCGACCGCGTCAGGCCGATCAGCCCCGCCTTCGACGCCGCGTAGTTCACCTGCCCCGCCTGCCCCGTGCGCCCCACCACGCTGGCAATGTTCACAATCCGTCCCCAGCGGTTCTTGAGCATGGGGCTCAGCAGCGCCTGGGTCAGCAGGAAAGCTCCCGTCAGGTTGATGCCGATCACCAGATTCCAGTCCGCGGGCTTCATGCGCAGCATCAGGTTGTCGCGCGTAATGCCGGCGTTGTTGACGATGATTTCGACCTTGCCGAACTTTCCCAGAATCGCCTTGGCCCCGGCCTCGATCGACTCCTGGCTGGCCACATTCACCGTGAAGGCCGAGGCGTCCGTCCCCTGCGCCTTCAATTCGCCCACCGTCTCGGCCAGTTTGGCCTCGTTTACGTCGGCCAGCAAAATCGTCGCGCCCGCCGCAGCCAGCTCCTCGGCAATCGCGCGCCCAATCCCCTGCGCCCCGCCGGTTACCAGCGCAATTCTTCCCTGCAAATCACCCATGTCTTTTTCTGTTGACCTCAGTGCGCGCTCTTGAAGCTCAGTCTCGCGAGCCGCGCCTTTCCACGGCCATTATAGATCGGGCCAGTTCCCGCGATCGGCAAGCAGCCAACAGGTCCCGTCTGCTGCTGCCTGCGATCGAGTCAATGAAATAATTCGCGCAAGCGGCGGGATAAAGCTCGTTCAAAGCAAGAGGTGAAGATTTGTGCGGCGGGGATGACCTTTCATCCCATTCGCGCGTCTACACCGTCAGTTTCCTTCAACATGAAAGGGGCGTTTTATGTATACCTCGAGACTTCTCGTCGCCGTGGTCTTTTCTGCGTCTCTCGCCGCGCAGCAGCCCTCCCAGCCCTCCGCGCCCGCGTCCGCCCTCACCATCTACAACGAGAACTTCGCCGTCGCGCGCACCACCATCGATCTCGATCTTCATCCTGGAATCAACGAAGTCTCCACAAATCAAGTCACCACCCAGCTGGAGCCCGACTCGGTCGTCCTTCGCGATCCATCCGCCGCTGCGCAAGCCAAGCCGTCCTTTCGCATCGTCGAGCAGAACTACGATGCCGCGGTCGTCACGCAGGACTGGCTGCTGAAGAAGTACGAGGGCAAGATCATCCAATTCGCGCTCGGGAACACGGTAGGACCCGATGGCCGTGTCGTCTCGGGCAACACGATCGCAGGCAAAATCATTCGCGCGCCGCAGCCGCCTTCTCCTTACGGCAATCAGTACGGGGTTTACCAGCAGAATCAGCCACTCATCGAGGTCAACGGCGAGATGCAGTTCCAGTTGCCGGGCACGCCGCTCTTCCCCGCAACCACGGACGGCCTGCTGCTGAAGCCCACGCTACGCTGGCAAATCGACTCGGCCAAGGCGCAAAAGCTCACCGCCGAGCTCGCCTATATCACGGGCGGAATGAACTGGGAGGCGACGTATAACGTGGTCACCGGCGGCTCGAACGGCGCCGGCGCAGCGTCCGCGCCGGACGAAAAGGCGGATGTCGTTGGCTGGGTCACCATCACCAACCGCACTGGCGCCGATTTTCCCCAGGCGCGCATCAAGCTCATGGCCGGAGACGTGGCGAAGATTCAGTCGCGTGAATTCGACAGAATCGAATTAGCAGCAAAGGCGTATTCGCCCGAAAGTGTCGCGGTCAACGGCCAAGTCACGCAAAAACCCTTCGACGATTACCACCTCTACGATCTCAACCGCACCGTCTCTCTCAACGACGGCGAGACCAAGCAGGTGCAGTTTCTTGAGGCCTCCGGCGTCACGGTCACTCGCAGCTACATCTACGACGGCTGCGACCAGAACCGACAACCCATCGCGAACTACGGCGGCAACTTCGTCGAGCAGCAGAACTACGGCCTCGGCTCCGGAAACACCAAGGTCCAAATCCAGCAGGAGTTCAAAAACAGCGAAGCCAATCACCTGGGCATCCCGCTGCCGGCCGGCCGCATTCGCCTCTATCGCCGCGACGCTGACGGCCAGATCGAATTCGTCGGTGAGAGCGCCATCAATCACACGCCCACTGAAGATACCGTCAAGATCATCAGCGGCAGCGCCTTCGACGTGAAAGGTTCACGCCGCCAGACCAACTTCTACGTCGATAACGGCCGGCGCACTCTCGATGAGTACTTCGAAATCAAGCTGACGAACCAGAAGGATGTTCCGGTCACCGTGAGTGTGCTGGAGCATCTTTACCGCGGCGACAACTGGGACATCGTTCAGAAGTCTACCGGCTACACCAAGCTCGACAGCCACACCATCCTGTTTCCCGTGCATGTTCCCGCCAAGGGCGAGGCCACCGTCACCTACTCGGTGCATTACACCTGGTAACGGGCGCGCCCCCACAACAGAACGGCCGAAGGCTGCGAGCTTCATGCTTGCAGCCTTCGGCTCCTCACTTTTTCCCCGATCCTCGTCTTCCCGGTCCCGCAGGCACAGTCTTTCTGACCCCTGAAACCTGACCCCTGAAACCTGCTTTTTAAGTGGGCGTCGCCGCCACCGTCACCGGCCGCGTCGCCAGCGCGGGCCTTAGCAGCTCCGCCGGCCACACGTACACCGCCAGCCGCCGCGAGTAGTGCAGCACCGGCTCGAGCTTCGGCAATTCGATGCCCACCGCCGCCGCCAGATCGTTGCGCTCGATCTCCGCTTCGGCTTCCTCGAGCGGCCAGGGCACATGGTGCAGGTTGGCGCGGATCGGCTGCCCCGCACGGTTGGTGCTGAACACGCAATTGCGTTCGGAAAAGAAGAATTCAAGCGATCCCGGCCGGATCTCCGCCGTCTTGTAGGTCGGTCCCAGCCCCCGGTACCGCGCCTTGAAGATCACCTCGGGCCGCGCGAACCGCCGCCGGCTGTAAAACGCGAACTCCCGCTCCGCGCGCGGCTCCATGTGCATCTCCGCCAGCCGGTAAGGCAGGTGATAAATCGCATGAGCCACCGTCACCGCAAGCAGGTTGCTGGAATCGACCGAAAAAAAGTAGATTCCCGGCGTGCGCGTAAACCGGTCGCGCACGTAGGTCCGCAAATTCAGGTCGGGAAAGCTGCGCAGCCCCGGAATCGCCGGCACGCCGCGGATCTTGATGCGATCCAGCCAGAAAGGCACCACTCCCATCCACGCCGATCCCTCAAACGAATCCACCTCAAGCCACTCCGGCAGCAACGCCTCCATCAGCGGGACGGGAATCGGCCAGTGGGCAAACAGCAGATCGTTCCAGCGCTGGGTCATGGCCCAGCGCCCAGCCGGCAAAGGCCGCGGCTTGTGCGACGTGCGCACCAAAAACTCCCGCAATTGAAACTCCCGCGCCGACAACTCGCCCGGCGCTTACGCGCTTCGCTGGGGGATCGCGCTCTCTCGGGCGCCTCGCCTTCCTGCCCACTTCCAGTCTACTTCCGGTCCACCTCCGGCCAGGGGTGCAAAACCCGCCGCGCGCGGACACTCCCTCATGCCGTATTCTGTCCGCGAGACGATGCTTATGTCCAGTGAATCTTTTCTGCCTCCCGGCGCCCGCACCCAATCCGAGGTTTTTGCCGTCCACGGCGCCGATCCCGAAATCCTCGCCTTCGCCATGGCCAAGTACTCCCGCTCCTCGCTCTCCATGCGCGAATCTCTGGCCGAAATCAACGCCCAGCGCGCCGGGCAGTTCCTGAACACCTTCTATTTCCAGTACGGCCATCGCTCCATCGCCGACCTGGCCCACATGGCCTTCGCCGTCGAGCGCCTCAGCCTTCTCGCCGCCATGGTTCTCCTCGACGAGTCCCGCTGGGATGGCCAGGAACGGTCGACCCGTTATCAAAATTTCCTCGAATCCGGCTGGTTTTTCCCTGGATTTGGAGAAGATTCTGCCTCGGCCCAGCTTTATTCCCAAACCATCGAAAACCTGTTCGCGACTTACCAGCGCGTCTCCGCCGCCGTTTTCGATCTCCTTCACTCGCGCGTCGCCCGTCCTGAAACCCTCAAGCCCGAGGCCTACGAGCGCACCCTCCGCGCTCGCGCCTTCGACGTGGCCCGCTACCTGCTTCCGCTGGCCACCAATACATCTCTTGGGCAAATTGTCAGCGCCCGCACCCTCGAAACCCAGGTCTCGCGCCTGCTCTCCCACCCCGCCGCCGAGGTCCGCCTGCTCGGCGAAAAGCTCCGCGAAGCCGCCACCGGCCCCGCCTGGAACCTCAACGCCAAAGCCGCACAGGCCTTCATCGACAAACTCGCCGCCGCGGAAAAGCAGTGGTCAGTGGTCAGTGGTCAGTGGTCAGAAGGCGATGCTTTGAAAGGGCACGACTTCAATCCTGCCGAAGATAGTGCAGGAGAAATCGCGAAAGGGCACGACTTCAGTCGTGCCGTAAACGCAGAGAAAAATGATGGGGCTTTAGCCCCTGAGGGAAGTTTTTCTTCTTTAGCCGCCGAAGCCGCCGCGCTCTTCACCCGCGAAGTCCGCACCGCGCCTACCCTCGTCAAATACGCGCAACCCAACCCTTACCTCATCGAAACTCAGGCCGAGCTGGCCCAAGCCGCAACCGCAATTCTAAGAAACCATCCCATCGCCGCCGCTCCTCTGGTGGACCTCGTCGAGCGCACCGAATCCCTCGAAGTCGAACTCGCCGCCACCCTCCTCTACTCCGCCAGCCACCACCCCTACCGCCAGATCCGCGACCTCGTCGCCGCGCTCCCTGAATCCTACATCGCCGAAATCATCGAGTCAGGCCTGCGCCATCGCGGCCGCCACGACGAAGCGCTCCGCGCCTTCCACGCCGGCGCAGCCCTGCGCTTCGACATCTTCATGGACATCGGCGGCTTTCGCGACATGCACCGCCATCGCCGCTGCACGCAGATCATCCAGGGATTCACCGCTCAGCACGGCTACGAAACTCCCGGCGCTGCCGACCTGCCCGCCGGACCGCAAAACGATTTCGACATTCTGGCAGAGGCCGGCGTCCTCGACGACTACCGCTCCGCCATCGAATCCGCGCACCTCGCCGCCGCCCGGATCGCCGCCGGCCCCGCTCCCGAGGCCGCGCAGTCGGCCGAGTATCTGCTGCCGCTCGCCACGCGCATCCGCGCGCTCTTCAAAATGGATTTCGCCGAGGCCCAGTACATCGCTGAACTGCGCTCCGCCCCCGCCGGCCACTTCAGCTACCGCCGCGTCGCCTGGGAGATGTTTTTGGCCCTCCAGCGCCAACACCCGTCGCTGGCAAAGCACATCAGAGTGACGGACTTCACCCAGCCCATCGACCTGTTTCAGCGATAGAAACGAGCGGAGTTGGCGGGGCTAGCGGAGTTAGCGGAGCTAGCCGGGCATCGGCGGCGCTGGACCGCGGTGGAGGAAAGCACAGCCGGATTTTGCGTTTCCTTGTTTTGTTCGACCGAGGGATATTTTTCTTTTGGGCGCTGCCCTGGCGTTTCCGGGCCTCTGCGAGTGAAACTGAACAAGGCCACTTTGCACTGAGTCGCGGTCTGCCTAACTCCGCTAGCCCCGCTAACTCCGCTAGCTCCGCTGCCCCTGCTTACCACCCCATCTCCCGCATCCGCTCCAAAATGATTTCGCTGTAGTGATCCATGCGATCGGGCCGGCGCTTCAGCGGCAAGGGAAGTACCGCCGCCAGCCGCGCGGCCTGATCCCGGCCGATCTTCCTGGCCGAAGTCCCGTAGTACGCGTGGCTCGCCGCCTCCACGCCATACACGCCCGGTCCCCACTCCACCACGTTCAGATAAAGCTCAAGAATGCGCTGCTTGCCCAGCACCAGCTCTGCCACCGGCACCAGCGCGAACTCCGCTCCCTTGCGCAGATACGACCGCCCCGTTCCGAAGAACAGGTTCTTCACCAGTTGCTGTGTGATCGTGGAGCCGCCGCGGATGCGATGCCCGCCTCCCATATCGTCTTCGGCGGCAATCTCCATGGCGTGCCAGTCGAATCCGTGGTGCTCGTAGAAGCGCGCGTCTTCGGCGGCGATCGCGGCGTGCTGCAACTGGGGCGAGATTGCCTCAAGGGGCACAAACTGGTAGCGCTTGCGATATGGCTTCGCGTGAATCCAGGCCTCGGCGCGGCGCTCCATCTGCACCGCCGTGGTCGGCGGATCGATCCACTTAAGCGCGACGAGCTGCAACGCGCCCAGCAGCCACAATCCTCCCACACCGATCGCAAGCCATTTGAGAATGGATCGGAAAGACACCTTTCGCAGCGATTTCCGGGGCTGTGAGTTTGGCTTTTCTGTCACATCTCAGAATAATGGCCGCGTCGGGGCGCCCCGTCCCGGATTTGCGAGGGTTGGCTCTGCTAACCCCGCTAACCCCGCCAACTCCGCTAACCCCGCCAACCCCGCCAACTCCGCTACTTCGGCTCACCCTCGCTCGCTGGCTTCGGCTTCGCTGCCGGCGCCGGTGCAGGCGTCGCCTTCAGGTAAACGATGCTCTTCGTTCCCCCGCCGCAACTACCCACAATCTTGCCTTCGGTTTCCTTCCCCTTGTCCACGATGGTCAGGGTGTAGTTGCTCCCGCCGTGGGCGTCGATCTTCTTGGCGATCTCCGCTTTCAGGTCGTCGCACGATTTGACCTGCGCCGAGGCACAAAGAGGCGCGCAAAGAATCACCGCTGCCGCTATCCAAAGTTTCATGCTGAACCCCTCGCTTTCCTGAAGTCCGGATCTACCTCAGCCAGGACTTCCACGCCGGTTTCCCGGCCCACCGGAATAATACACGCCCCACCAGCAGTCAGCGGAGCTAGCGGTGTTAGCGGAGTTAGGCCGGCGCCACGGGACGAGCGGGTCTCATCGGAGCCCGGGCCGGGAACGCGGGAGGCAGGTTGAAAAGCAATCTCAAGTGAACTCCCCAACCCGCGAAAAGAAAGAATCTTCTTCGTACGGACGCGTCTGCAGATCGTCTAACTCCGCTAACTCCGCTAACTCCGCCAACTCCGCTAGAATTGAACTTTGCACACGCAGTCCAGCTTTCGCCTGCTCGTGGTCCGGCTCGGCGCCATGGGCGATATTCTGCACGCGCTGCCCGCCGTGACGGCGCTGCGCCAGGCCCATCCCTGCTGGCAGATCGGCTGGGTCGTCGATCCGCGCTGGCAGGCGCTGCTAAGAGCAGGGGTCAGGGATCAGGGGTCAGGGGTCAGCGAACCCGGCGGCAGCGCCATGCCGCTCGTTGACCGCCTCCACTTCGCTCCCAGCCGCGACTGGAAGCGCCATCCCCTCAGCGCCCGGACCCGAAGCCAGATCAACGGCCTGCGCCGCGAGCTGCGCGAAGCCCGTTACGACGCCGTCCTCGACCTGCAGGGCGCCATCCGCTCGGCCGTCATCGCGCGCCTGACCGGCTGCAGCCGCCGCATCGGAGAAGCCAAACCCCGCGAGTGGCCCGCGCACTGGCTCTTTACCGAGCGCGTTTCGACCCGCGGCGCGCACGTGATCGAGCAGGACGTGGAGCTGGCCTCGGCCGTGGCCGGCGACCCTCTCGCCTTTCTCCCGCCGCTCCTGCCCGTCGATCCCGAGGCCGAAAGCTGGTGCGCCGCGTGGCTCGCCGAACGCGCCGCCCCTTCCGCCGCCCGGCCGCTGGCCTTCATCGCTCCCGGAGCAGGCTGGGGCGCCAAGCGCTGGCCAGCCGAGCGTTACGCAGCCGTCGCCCAAGGCCTCAAAGAGCGCGGCCTCCAGGTCCTGGTCAATGCCCCTCCCGGAGAAGAATCGCTGGCCGCGCCTATCGCCGCCGCCGGCGCTGCAATACCCTTCACCGCCACGCTTCCGCAGTTGATCGCCCTCACCCGCCACCTGGCGCTATGCGTCGGCGGAGACACCGGGCCGCTGCATCTCGCCTGCGCGCTCGGCCGTCCCGTGGTCGGCATCTACGGACCCACCGATCCCAACCGCAACGGCCCCTTCGGCACCCGCGCCCGCGTCCTGCGCAACCCCGAAAGCCGCCGCGACCACACCCGCCGCGACGCCCCCGAACCCGGCCTGCTCACCATCGCGCCGGAAGACGTGCTGAAAGCCGCTGACGAATTGCTGGCAGAGGAGGAGATCCGATGAACCAGCAGGAAACTCCTCCAAAGGGCTGCTCCACGCAGTGGCAATCGTGGGCGAGGCGCATCCGCGTGCCGCTGGGCTTCGTCACCGCGGCCCTCTATGTCTTCGAAGTCGCGCGCCGTCCCACGCACCCTAGCGCCATCGCGTGGAGCCTCTTGCTGGTCCTGCCCGGCCTTGCCCTGCGCGCTGCCGCCTCCGGCACGGTCAAAAAGAATCGCGAACTCACCGTCACCGGCCCCTACGCCCACACGCGCAATCCGCTCTACCTGGGCTCGATGCTCATGGCCGCGGGATTTGCCGTGGCCCTGCTCAGTTGGCCGCTGGCTCTGGTCCTCGCTGCGGGCTTCGCCGTCGTCTACATTCCCGTCATCGCGGGGGAAGAGCAATTCCTCCGCGCCACATTTCCCGGCTTCGACGACTATTGCCGAAGCGTGCCCCGGCTCGTCCCCCGCATCGTCCACGGCCGGCCCCGCCTCACTCCGGCCCAGGCCCAAAACGGTCAAGCCATTCCGCCCGACCCTCCCCCTGCCGCCAACCCTCCCTCCTCCAGCTTCTCTCTCGCCCTTTACCTCAAGCATCGCGAGTACAATTCTGCAATAGGGGCCGCACTGCTGTACTTGAGTTTGCTCGTTCTGCGCCCGATGCTGGATTTCGTCCTCCACCAGCTTCGCTAAGCAGAGTTCAACAAGCAGAGTCCAACTAAACAGGACCGCCCAAATTCACAAGGAGCGGCGCCGAACTTTGAAGACCCGCGCGATTGCAGTCTGCCTCTTTTGCGTTTTTGCCTTGGCGGCGTCCTGGGGCCAACAAGCCCCCACGCTTGCCCCGCCCCGTCCCGGCTACAGCTTTCCCCAGCGCCAAACCCTCACCTACAGCGTCGATTGGCGCGTCTTTCCCGCCGGCACCGCGGTCATCCACTTTGAGGCCGCCGGCGACCGCGAGCGTATCTCCGCCTCGGCCGACACCATCGGCGCCATCAACATGCTCTTTCACGTCGCCGACCGTTTCCAGGCCGACTTCGACCGCCAGCGCGGCTGCACCTACGACTTCGACAAGCAGACCGTCGAAGGCCGCCGCCAGATCAACTCTACCCAGCGGATCGACTACGCCGCTTCCAAATCCGTCCTCGACGAAAAAAACCAGGTCACCGGGCAGACCAAGCACGCTGAGGCGCCGGTCTCGGGCTGCTTCACCGATCTCCTCACCGGCGTCTTCTACGCCTCCTCGCAGCCCATTGCCATCGGCCACAACTTCGTCATGCCCGTGGTCGACGCCATGCGCACCGTCGTCGTCACCATGAAGGTCGAGGGCCGCGAAGAGATCAAGACCTCTCTCGGTACCTTCAAGACCCTGCGCGTGCAGCCCACCGCCGACGCTGGCGTCGTCAAGAACCGCGGCAACATCTGGATCTGGTACACCGACGACGACCGCCATCTCCCCGTGCAGATGCGCGCCCGGCTCTTCTGGGGAACCATCACCTTCCGGCTGACGGGCAACGAGAACAAGTGAGCTGACGGCAGTTCATCGTTTACGGACGCTGTGCCGCCGCGCGCTAGACTTGTAGCGCCGGTCTCCTGACCGGCTGTCGTGCGGGTCTCCCGACCCGCACCCGTTCGCAAGCGATCCTAATGCCACCGCACCGCGGCTCAACTCCCATGAGCTCAATGATCGCCTTGTCATCCTGAGCGAGTCCGCCGCAGGCGGACGAGTCGAAGGATCTGCGGCTGCATTTCGTGAAGGCTGATCTGGCACGAAGCCGTCACGGGCAACGAACCACGAATCACGGTTTGCGACCTCGCGGTGTAAACTTTCTCTTCGCGAAGTTGCGCGATTCTCCTCCACGCGATGAGGTTCATCATGCGCAGATTGCCGTTCCCGCTTGTTTTTGCCGTTCTTCTTGTACTTCCAACCGTTCATCCTGCCCAAACCGCGTCTGCCCAAACCGCGTCTGGCCAAACCGCGCCTGGCCAAACCGCGCCTGGCCAAACCGCGCCGCAGAAGCGTCCCATGACCTTCGAGGACATGATGGCGATGAAGCGGCTGGGCGATACTGCCGTTTCGCCGGACGGGAAGTGGCTGGCCTACTCTGTGACGACGGTCGATTTGGCGAAAAACACGAAGACGGCAGAGCTGTGGTTGCAAAAGATCGAGGGTGGCGAACCGATGAAGCTGGAGGTGGGTCTGCCGGGCGACAGCGGTGTGCAATTCGCGCCGGATGACAAACGAATTCTGTTCTTGAGCAGCCGCGATGGTGGCCAGCAAATCTGGCTCGCCGACTTCGACCCTGCGACAGGCGTCGCCAGCAACGCGAGGAAGTTGACGGCCATCGCCACCTATGCCGATAACGCCAAATGGTCGCCCGATGCGAAGTCGATCGTCTTCACCTCGACGGTTCATCCCGACTGCCCACCAATCACGACCGCCGACTTTGCCACCGGCAACACGTGCAACGCCGACCGCGACAAAACCCTCGCCGCGAGCAAAGTCAAAGCGCAAATCTTCACGCATCTCCTCTATCGCCACTGGGACCACTACACGGGCGAGAAGAGGTTCCACCTCTTTCAGGTTTTGGTTGATGGCGGTGGAATCCGCGACCTGAATCCCAACGACCCGCACGACGTGCCTCCGTTCTCGCTCGATTGGAGCGGCTGCGGCTGCGACTTCTCGCCCGATGCCAAGGAACTGGCCTTCACGGAGAATCCCGACCCCGTTCCCGCCATCTCCACCAGCCCGCAAATCTACACCCTCGACCTGACAAGCCTCGCGGCGAAGCCCGTGAAGGTGAGTACATCGGCCGGCGGCAACTTCAACCCGGCCTACTCGCCCGACGAAAAGTACCTCGCGTGGCGCAGCCAGGCGCGTGCGGGATACGAGAGCGATAAATTCCGCTTGATGCTCTATGACCGCGCGGCGAAAACGACCAAAGATGTTCTGGAAGATTTCAATTTCGACAACTGGGCTGATGAGTTTTCTTGGGTCGACGATTCGGAGCATCTCCTCTTCGTCTCTGGCGAGAAGGGAGAGGCGCCGGTTTATGAGGTCAATGTCACCGGCGATGACTTGAAGCGCGACGGCAAGACCCAGGGCTCGTGGAGCGGCATCCACTTCCTTCTCCTCAACGGTTTCCCCCACGTGTTAGGTACTTTGATGCGCGTGGATCGCCCGTCGGAGGTTGTGCTGGGCAATTTGGTTTTGATGAATGATACGGCGCGCATCAGCCGGTTTGGGGTCGATGCCACCCCACCGACATACACTCCCGCAGCGCTGACTCACCTCAACGACGCGCTCATCGCCCAACTCGATCTCCCCAAGTTGGAATCCTTCTGGTTCACGGCAGCCGACGGCACCAAGCTCGAAGGCTTCCTCATCCGCCCGCCGGGGTTCGATCCTAACAAGAAATATCCCGTCAAGTTCCTAATCCACGGCGGGCCGCAGGGCAACTGGGGCGATGATTGGAGCTACCGTTGGAACGCCGAGCTCTTCGCCGCCAACGGCTACGTCGTCGTGATGATCAATTTCCGCGGGTCCACAGGCTACGGCCAGCAATTTGTGGACGCGATCAATGGCGACTGGGGCGGCAAGCCTTTCACCGATCTGATGGAGGGCCTCGACTACGCCGAGCAGCACTACCCCTTCATCGACAAAGACCGCGAGTGCGCCCTGGGCGCGAGCTACGGCGGATACATGGCCAACTGGGTGCTGGGCCACACCAACCGCTTCAAGTGCATCGTCAGCCACGACGGCATGTTCAACGCCGAGTCGGCCTTCGGGACTACAGAAGAGGATTGGTTCAACATCTGGGAGTTCAAAACTCCAGAATCCAAAGGGGGCCACCCGTGGGACTACTACGGGAAGCCCGACAGCGAAAACCCCTACCGCAAGTGGTCGCCCTCGCTCTATGCCAAGAACTTCAAGACGCCCACGCTCGTCGTTCATGGCCAGCTCGACTACCGGCTCGACGTGAGCGAGGGCTTCCAGCTCTTCGACACCCTGCAACTCGAGGGCGTGCCGAGCAAGATGCTCTACTTCCCCGACGAAGGCCACTGGGTGCTGAAACCGCAAAACTCGCAGCTCTGGTGGCAGACGGTGAACGACTGGGTCGACCAATGGACGAAGAACAGGGACTAAGGGACTAGGGAACAGGGAACAGGGCGAACGGAGTCTGTATTACAGGAGTCGCGATTTGTAGTACACTGGGTTCATGGGAACAACGGTGCAAGCACGGCTCGATAAGGAAACCGCGGCGGAGATGAATGCATTCCTCTCGCGCAAGGGCTGGAGCACGTCGAAGACCGTCCGCGAGGCCATCCGGTTGCTGGTTCGCAAGGATGGCGCAGAAACTCCCCCGATCAGAGTTCACGGGATGGGGGAATTCGATTTCGGCGTATCCGATCTCTCCACGAACAAGAAGTACATGGAGGGATTCGGCCGGAGTTCGCTCGGCGGCGGCAAATCCCGCAACAAGACCGGGAAGCGCTAAGATGCAAGCTGTCCTGCTCGACACCAGCGTGATCGTCGCATGGCTCAACCGGCGAGACCATCACCATAAGCGGTGCGTGGCTGCGTTGTCCGGCCTGCGACAGCCAATCGCGACGTGCGAAGCGGTCATAGCCGAAAGCTGCTACATGGTTCAATCGATTCCGGAAGCGATCGACAGGGTATTGGCAAATGTCGCCGACGGTACTTTCCAAATCCCTTTCCAGTTGTCGGAATGCGCGGCTGAGGTGGGGAGCATCCTGCGCAAATACCGCGACACGCCCGCCGATTTCGCAGACGCCTGCCTGATTGCTATGGCTAATCAGCTTGGCACCGGGGACATTCTCACGCTCGACAGCGATTTCAAGCACTATCGCTGGCGGCACAACCGCGCCTTCGACCTGCTTGTTCCTCTGGATTGATCGTTATGCCATTCGGCCGCAACGCGAAGGGAAAAGATCCGCTCAATGAGGCGGGGCTCTACGACTACGCCGTCAAGGCTCTCGGCCGGCAAATGCGCGCCGAGGCCGAGTTGCGGCGGCTGATGGCCGCGCGCGCCGAGCCGGGCGCGAGCGGCGAGGCCGTCGTGCGGACCGTAATCGCACGGCTCAAGGACCACGGCTATCTGAACGACAAGTCCTTTGCCGAAACCTACGCGCGCCTGCGCCAGGAGAACGAGAAGCTGGGCGCGCGCCGCGTGCGCAACGATCTGCGCCAAAAGGGAGTCCGCGCCGAGCTCGTCGAAGAAGCCGTCGCCGCGCGCTACGGCGAGACCAGCGAGGAGGCCCTGGCGCGCGAGCACCTCGATCGCAAGCGGATCAAAAAACCCGAGAACGAAAAAGAAATCGCGCGCGTCATGCGGCGCCTGATCGCGGCTGGGTTCTCGACGGCGACGATCTACAAAATCCTGCGCCGCTGGGACGTGCCCGAGGAGTCGCTCGCCGCCCTCGAGAATCTGGAGACGGAGCCCCACGAGGAGTAGCGCAGGCAGACCAGCAAGCCGGTTGCGCGACGGTTGTAGCGCCGGTCTCCTGACCGGCTGTCGCGGGGGTCTCCTGACCCCCGCAGGACACGCGGCGGTTGAAAAAGCCGCGCAATCCTGAATTCAACCCGAAGGCCGCTCACGGCGCCTTGCCCGCGCGGTCGATGCAGTCCCCGTTTCGTTTTCCACGAGCGCTGCCAATTACACTAAGAGAGCCATGCAATTGCGCTCGGGAAATGAGATACGCGAGCTGTTTCTGCGCTTCTTTGAGTCGAAGGGGCACCGCCGCGTGCACTCTTCCTCGCTGGTGCCTGCCAACGACCCCACGCTCCTGTTCACCAACGCGGGAATGAACCAGTTCAAGGATCTTTTTCTGGCTTCGGAGAAGCGTGATTATTTACGGGCGACGACCTCGCAGAAGTGCGTGCGCGCCGGCGGCAAGCACAACGATCTCGAGAATGTGGGCTTCACGCGCCGTCATCACACCTTCTTCGAGATGCTGGGCAACTTCTCCTTCGGCGACTACTTCAAGCGCGACGCCATCCGCTTCGCATGGGAGCTCGTGACCAGTCCCGAGTGGTACGGCATCGACAAAGACCGGCTCTACGTGACGATTTTCGAGGGCGCGGACGGCGTGCCCCGCGACGACGAGGCCGAGCAGTTCTGGATCGAGACCGGGGTCCAGAAAGACCGCATCTTTCAATACGGATTGAAGGACAACTTCTGGCAGATGGGCGAGACCGGCCCCTGCGGCCCGTGCAGCGAGATCTTCTACGACATGGGCATCGAAGCGGCCGAGACATTTGGCGTCGACAAGCCCTTCGGCCAGGACGATGCCCGCTACGTCGAAATCTGGAACCTGGTCTTCATGCAGTTCGACCGCTCCGCCGTGACCGATCCGGCCGGCACGACCACCTACAAGTTGACGCCCTTACCCAAGCCCTCGATCGACACGGGCATGGGCCTCGAGCGCGTAGCCGCCGTGATACAAGGCGAGGTTTCGAATTTTGGGACGGATTTGTTTGTTCCGCTAATTCAACATGCGGCTGCGCTTTGCAAATTCAACCCACACGTCATTCTTGGGGGCTCAATTGCTGGAGCAGGATGGGAGGAGAAGCGTAAGGAAAGCGAATCCAAGAGGATTGCGATACTCGTTCAAAATGTGTCATTGCGAATTATTGCAGATCATGCCCGCGCAGCCACGTTTCTCGTCGCGGACGGCGTAATTCCATCTAACGAAGGTCGCGGCTATGTTCTCCGTAAAATTCTTCGACGCGGCATCTGGCATGGGCGGTTGTTGGGACAAGAAAAACCGTTTGTTTGCGATATGGTTCATGCCGTGTCCTCGGAGATGCGGGACGCATACCCCGAGTTGAAGGAGAATGCGGACCGAATAGCACTCGCGATCCTTGCGGAAGAGGAGCAATTTGCGCGAGTTCTCACTGAAGGAATCTTCCACTACGACATGGAGATCGTAAAACTGATTCGACCATTGGTCGAAGAGTACGACGAAGTTTTGGGGTCTCTTGCTGGTGCTTACGGGGATGATTACGAAGAGATCAAAAATGGCTTCGTCTCGGGCTCCCCAAGTAAGGCAAATGCTTGGCTGATTAAACACCTCCCTGAAGCCGCTGCTCTCCGGCGCACAAAGCTCCAAATTGTCTTTCCGGGCGACCGTGGGTTCCATCTCTACGAAACCTTCGGCCTGCCGCTCTATTTCATGGTGGATGCAGCCCGCGACTATGGAATAGGATTCGACCACGAAGGCTTCGAGGCCGCCCGCGCCGAGGAACAAGCCCGGGCCCGCGCCTCGTGGAAGGGCGGATCGCAGAAATCTGCCAGCCCCGCCTTCCGCGATCTGCCGAAGACGGTCTTCGAGGGCTACCGGCAACTGACTTCATCGAACTGTGAAGTGCTGGCGATTGTGAAGGGCGGCGTGGGGGTTCCCGTGGCCAAAGCCGGCGACGAGGTCGAAGTCGTCCTCGACCACACGAGTTTTTATGGAGACTCGGGCGGACAGGTGGGCGATTTGGGGTCTTTCTTCAGCGTGGATGGAAATTCAGTTGTGGCCGAGATCGTCGGCTGCGTTCTGCCGGTGCAGGGTGTGCGCGCGCACAAGGCGCTGCTCAAGCAGGACCTCGCCGTCGGCGATCGCGTCAACACGCAGGTCGATGGCGACCGCCGCAATGCGATCAAGCGCAACCACACCGGCACGCACCTGTTGCACGCGGCGCTGCGGCAAGTGCTCGGCACGCATGTGAAACAGGCGGGGTCGGCGGTGCATCCCGACCGGATGCGCTTCGACTTTTCTCACTTCGCGCAAGTGGCCGATGAGGAGCTACAGGAGATTGAGGACATCGTCAATCGCGAGGTGCTGGCCAACGCGAAGGTCGAGACTCTGGAAGACGTTCCGATCGACGTGGCGGTGAACGAATACCACGCGATGGCGCTCTTCGGAGAGAAGTACGGCGACAAGGTGCGCGTGGTGCGCCTCAGCGACGGTTTTTCGACCGAGCTCTGCGGCGGCACGCACACTGCGGCCACGGGCGAGATCGGATTGTTCAAGCTGACGGGCGAAGAGTCGGTTTCCTCGGGCGTGCGTCGCATTGAAGCCATCAGCGGTCTGGGCTCGCTGGACACGTTCCGGCGCGACTTCGAGCTGGCGCAGGTAGCCGGCCAATATCTCGCCTCGACCGACAATCTCTCCGAGGGATTGAAGGCGAAGTTCGCCGCCCAGGAAGACGAGCTCAAGAAGCTCCGCCGCGAGCTTGAAGAAATGCGCATGAAGTCGGCCGCGGGCGGGCTGGACGAAGCCGTGGCGCGCGCCGTAGACGTCAAGGGAGTGAAGGTCCTGACGCATCGCGCCGATCAGCTCGAGCGCGGACAACTGCGCACGCTGGTCGACAACCTGAAACAAAAGCTCGGCGAGGGCGTGGTGGTGCTGGCGTCGGCGCAGCCCGAGGGCAAAGTCGCGATCATCGCCGGCGTCACGCCGGGCCTCGTGAAGCGCATCCAGGCGGGCAAGCTGGTTGGAGCCGTAGCAAAACTGGTCGGTGGATCAGGGGGTGGGAAGCCCGAGATCGCCGAGGCCGGCGGCAAGGACCAGGCGCAGATCGATGCGGCGCTCGCCGCTGCGGCCAAGATTGCCGGCGAGCTGCTGGGATAGGTTTGAGCAATCCCGGGTCCCCAAATGCGAGGGACCCGGGGCACCCACTGGGTAATCGCTCGAAGGAAGGTGCGGTTCAGGAGACCCGCACTACAGCCGGTCAGGAGACCGGCGGTACAAACACCTGCACGCTTCCCTGGCGCGCCAATGCCGTAGTCTTTCCCCATGACGAAATTCGACGACGATCCCGCGAAGATCGCCGCCCTGCGCGGCCGCCTGCTTCGGTGGTACGCCGAGCACGCCCGCGACCTGCCCTGGCGGAAGAGCGCCGATCCCTACGCCATCTGGGTCTCCGAGATCATGCTGCAGCAGACGCGCGTGGCCGTGGTCGTCGATCGCTACCAGAAGTTCATGAAGCGCTTTCCCACGCTGATTGCGCTGGCGCTTGCGCCGGAGCAGAGCGTGCTGGCGTTGTGGAGCGGCCTGGGCTACTACCGCCGCGCGCGGCTGCTGCACAAGGCGGCGCAGTTTGTGGCGGAAAACCGGGGCGGCAATCTGCCGGTGCGGGCCGATGAGTTGCGCCTACTGCCGGGCATCGGCGCGTATACCGCCGCGGCGGTGGCCAGCATCGCGCACGGCGAGCCGCTGGCTGTGGTGGATGGCAATGTGGAGCGCGTGTTGTGCCGCCTGGCCGGGTGGCAAGCGGACAGCCGCAAGGGCCCAACGGCGCTGCGCCGAAAAATCGAGAAGCTTGCCGGGCGGCTGCTCGATCCCGCGCGCCCCGGCGACTTTAATCAGGCCATGATGGAGCTGGGCGCTACGGTGTGCGCGCCGCGCAATCCGCAATGCCTGGTCTGTCCGCTGGCCGCAGATTGCAAGACGCGCGGCGAACACAAGACCCTGCCGCGGGCTCCGATGATGAGCCGCGAGGTGGCCTATGCGCTTTCCGTGCGCATCGGGACGGGAGATCGCCGGGGCTTGGGCGGGCGCGAGGTGCTCCTGGAGCAGCGCCCCGCGCACGAGACGGTGATGCCGGGCATGTGGGAGCTGCCGGCGCTCGTCGACTCCCACGTGCCGCCCAAAGAACTGCGCATGACCCTGCGCCACGCCATCATGCAGGTCAATTATTACGTGCGCATCCGCACCGTCTTTGAGGACGACGTGGATGCGTTGGCGGTCGCGGGCGGCGAGCGCCGCTGGGCGCCGTTGCACGAAGCCTCGGCAATGGCGCTGACCGGATTGGCCCGCAAGGTGCTCGTGCGCGCCCGCCTTTTTCCCCCTCCGGCGCTCGATTCCCTTGCGCCCGCCGGAAACAGAGAGAAGGTGTAGACAGGCTGCGGAGAAAGGCTGAGATTTCGGTTGATGCGACAGGAACCGTTCCGCAGGGGCTAAACAGGCTGCAGAAAAACGGCGAATGACGAACGAATTGCCCCCGAAGCGACTGCAGGGGCTATTGATTCCTGCAAAAGAAATGTCCTTGTACCGTCCCTACGGGACTCCGGAGTCAATCTTTGGAATTCGCTTTCCCCACGCTAAAGCGCGGGGCTAACAAACGCTGCGCCTCCGGCGCGCTTATCAGGACATTACTTATGCAGCCGTCAATAAAGCCC